>Ga0315899_10008915_pt1 | contig 10755 bp, 8 predicted proteins | sample LakEriMetagenome_2_FD_203518 | JGI IMG/M metagenome (GOLD analysis project Ga0315899, IMG submission 203518) | Freshwater fungal communities from buoy surface, Lake Erie, Ohio, United States - Buoy 4 MA112 | ecosystem: Environmental > Aquatic > Freshwater > Lake | place: USA: Lake Erie, Ohio...
TTATATTATTAACCGTAATCCTGTCTATTTGATTCGGGATGAAATTCTGGAGCCATTTTAAGGAAACCGTTTTATTGTCCCTGCTTATTCCGGCCACACGGAAAGGGTTTCCACCGCTTGATTCCAGTGTGTAGCCCGTAAGTAAGAATGCCGAGGCGCTGTCTACCGGGGCGCTGAAATGGAGTTCGGTTAAATCCGCTTCCGGCATGTACACGTGGCTTAGGTAGGTTTCCGGGGATTCAATATTACCTTCAACGGAATTGGGTTGTCCGGGTGTTCCACCCTTACCCTTATTGCTGCTCCAGTTATTGTTATCAATACAATAATACAGGGTGTCAATACGCTCCAGGCTCCATCCTCCTTTTGCCTTAAAAGCGTCGCTATGCCAGGCGGTTGTGTATGTTAAGTCGCAGATTTTTTCACTCCTGTGGTTTTGCAGTATCAAATAATCGCCGTCGTTATTCAGGGATGGCATAGTACTCACACCCACCCATTTCCCCAGGGTATCCAGTTTTAGGGCTGTGTTTTTAGAAATAGTAAAATAGCTGTAGGGCGCAATCACCGAATCCGGCAATGAAATACTGCTGCTTTTATCGCTGAATTTGTAATTTTTTAGGTTTATCCATTTCGGCGAACGGTTATAAAGTTCCACGTATTCTTCTTCCGGAAGAAGGCCGGCAGTAGGAGAGGGCGTGGACATGATTTCCGTGAAAATCAGATCGTTCAGTTTTGCTGTATCTGCAAACAGTGAAATAAAAATTAAGTTATTTGATTTTGATATATTATCAGAAATATCAGCCGTTCCCTGATTGGTTAACGCACAATTCGCATTGGTTTTAATATTTTGAGAAAACTGCAATATGCATTTTTCCGGTGCGGTAAAATCAGGAATAATGGTTGATGGATTGCCCTGTGACAGTCCATTCACCGACAATGAAAATTGTGTGGTTTGTATGTTTTTAACAGGCTCATTGAATGTAACGGAAATTTTATTTGGATATACGAAGCCTGCGGCTACCATCCGCGGGGGTAGGGTATCTTTTATTTTATTGCCAATATAAATATTATCGAAAAAGTGTTTGCCAATGGCTGTTGTGCCATTTTGAATGATGTGTATTCCCACATATTTGCCGCCTTTTAAATCTTTTTCATAAACACTGCCTTCAAGCACGGTTGCGGATGATATAAGGTCCTTTCTGTAAAGTGAGACCGAATCTCCTTTTCTTTCCAGCCAAACCCGATAGTAGTTATTGGTTTTATTCAGCTCGCCATCTGCGCCCGATAATATTTCTGTGGCCACACCATTGACCATTTTGTATAAACTGATTTCATCTTTGGTGTTTCCGGCACGAATAAAATAGCCGTTTTTGGCTTTTTCCACTACCGAATCTGCAGCTATCCAAAATTCGGTGTAATTCGCGCTGCTGGGATTAATCCCATACTGAAATTCACAGGTATAAATTTCTGCCGAATCGTAATTTGCAATTGAAGAGATGCCGTATTTGACAGCACCACCATTGGCATTCAAGGTTTTTAACCGTCCAGATAATACTTCAAAATCGCCAGCATTGTAAATCCATTTGGGATTATTGTTCAATTCTCCATCGGTAAAACTGTCGGAAAACTGAGCATTCAGTTGTAACGAAAAAATCGCAGCAATTCCCCAAACCAACCGGCGCATGCTTGCGAAATTAATGATTTATGCGGCAACTATCGATACATCAGTATTTACGGCCTTTCCATGTATAGCTTCCCGCATAAGACCGTATACCCGCAATCAAAATGACAAATACCTGAATAACAGAATAGGCCGTGATGTGAAGCAGGTGAACAGGATATGGAAATACCGGTAAAACTCTTACCTGTAAAATTATATCAGCGGCTATTTTCCCTAAAACAAGTATACCGGCAAGAATCCATCCATTAAAGGGAATAAGGCAAATGGAAGCAATATAAACCAGTGAAAATATCATGGCAAAAATCTGCCACAAGTTTCCCCGCAGGTTATTTTGAAAACGCACTTTGGATGCCCAACGGGCCCGCTGATGAAGCAATCCGGGCAAGCCGGATTCTGATTGGGTTTCTATTATATTTTCCCGATTGTTGATAAACAAACAAGCATCAGGATTTTGCCGCATGGCGTATTCCAGTAAAAAAACATCATCCCCGCCGGGTATGCTTAGGTCTTTTCGCTCTGACTGTGCCTGCAGAAATAACGATTTTTTCACACACAAATTGGCGCCATTGGCCATAAGTGCATTTTTATTTTTAAATGAATTTGCAGTAAGGGCCATCAGTACTGCACTTTCCATACATTGATAGTGGTGAAGAAAGGATGGTTCTCCAATATATCTGACAGGTCCGGATATCAATAAGGTATTTTTATTTTTGATATTACGGTTCAGAACATTCAGCAAATCAGGCGGGATGACGCAATCGGCGTCGGTAAAGAATAAGGTGTCAAAGGATGTGTTTTTTACTGCATTGTGCAGGGCGGCCTTTTTTCCGGTTTCCGTTGTGTTTTCGCAGTAAATAATTCGGAAAGGCGATGTTTGTTGTGTATGCAAAATCCAATCCTTGCTCTTATCCTCACTGTGGTCGTTGCAAAGCACCCATTCTATTAAGTGTTGCGGGTAATTCAGGGCACAAATGGACGCATACAATGCGGGTAAATTTTCGGCTTCATTGCGAAAAGCAACTACGATGGAAAAGCCGGCTTCAGTTTCGGTATTTTGGGTTCTCTCATACATTAAGTTAAAGCGAAAAACCGGACCGGCAAGGCTCAGAAAACCCGCCAATACCAGTCCTGCGGCACATATATACATTATGACTGCGATTTCCATCTGTGCAGAATAAATACAATAAGTCCGATTATGGCTGGAAGCAAAACACTGTAAAAATAATTAATAACCGCAATGCCTAGTAACAAAGGCTTTTGTACATCCGGTACAGAAAATACCAGCAGTGGCAAACTCAATCTCACGGCTGCATCTGTATACACCATTCCAGGGGTAAAGGTTTGAATAAAGAATATACAGGCTACACCGGTTAGCGCATTTGCAACATCAGCTATCTGAAAATGAACAATAAAAAAGGCGTAAAACCCGCCAAAAACAAGGTAACGCAGCAATGAAAGTCCTAGGGTTACTGTTATTTGTATTCCCGAAAAATGCTTGAAGCCCATCAGCCATTTTTCCAGCCAGGCCGGTTTTTTATTCCGGCTTTTAACCGCAACCCATGCGATGGCTAAAATCAAGATCAGCGGTACGATATAAAAAAAACTGTTTTTCCCGTATTGGGCAGCCTCAGAACCTAACAGGGCGTAGGCTGCGGGAATGCCTGCAATCAGGGTTATCAGGGTTTGGCAGGTCGCCCCAAAATAATTGTTCAGCAATGCTGCCTGGCGGTTTTCTTCCCTCAAATACATAACCCTCCCTAAGAATTCACCCACACGGAAAGGAATTACATTATTGGCGGCAGCCCCCGCCAACAGGCCTTTCGCTGCATTTCCAAAACTCAGTTTTTCCAAATTGGCAACCAAAAGACGCCATTTTACGGCCTCCAGCCACCAATTGGCGGTAGCTGACAGCAATGCTGCTGCCTGCCAGTACCAGGGTATGTTAAGAATGGCTGCCCAAACCAATTTAGGGTCAGGAATTCCGTCGGAAAACTGACGAATTAGCCAGAATAAACAAACTCCAATGAGTAGCCATCTAATAACCTTCCACCCAAGGCCGGTTTTCATAAGTTTCGGTTGGCTTCCAGGATTTTCTTTTCAATGCTGGTTGTGCTGTAGCCGGGTAAAAATTCCAGGGTTTTGACTTCACCTCCGGCGGATAAAACTTCTTTAGCCCCTACAATATCTTCAATTTTATAGTCGGCACCTTTTACAAGTACATCGGGTTTTACAGCCTGTATTAATTCCAGCGGGGTGTCTTCGTCAAATACAATAACTGCACCCACACATTCCAGTGCCGCCATGATGGTGCTGCGAGAAAATTCGTTTTGTAACGGCCTGGCCGGACTTTTATCCAGTCGTTTTACACTGTTGTCGCTGTTTACACCCACTACCAAAAAATCGCCCAGTTCGGAGGCCTCCTGAAGGTATGTTACATGTCCGGCATGCAAAATATCAAAACAACCGTTGGTGAATACGATTCGTTTTCCGCTGGCTTTTACGGCTGCGGCATGTTTTGCTGCATCTGCCCGTTGCCATATTTTACCGGTTGTATTCATGCAGTTTTTATTTTACGCATTTCAATCATCATCAGCAGATAGCAAACGCCACCGACGATAATGCTAAAAAGGTTCTGATAGGCAAGGTTAAAAATGCCGAATGTCTCGGCGTCTTTGCTGTTTAGGGCGTATACAGCCTGCAGTCCAAAAGAAATGGCTCCCCATACACCTGCTCCTGCAGGCAAGGGTATTGCAATGCCTACAGCACTGAATATGAGCAGACTGATGGCACTGCCAAAACCTAAGTGATCTGTAACCGGTAAGCTTTGCAATAAGCAGTATCCGCTTAACATATAGCAAAACCAGATACCTGCTGAATAGAGAAAAAATACAGCAGGGCTTTCCAGCGCAAAAATGGTTTTTAATCCTTTGGAGAAGCCCGATAACAGTGTAGCCAGTTTGCCGGGCGCTTTATCGGTTTTTTTCTTCTTTCTGAATGTAAAATAAAAAAAAGCTATTGCAGCCAGCAAACCCAGTGCTATTAAAACATAGGGTGAATCTGACAGAAAAAAGATAAGTGGTGTCAGGATGAAATTCCCGAAAAAACCATAAAGCACTTCAAATTCAAAGATAAGTCCTGTAACACATACCAGCAGCAGCATAAGCATATCTACAAGTCTTTCTGTTACTACCGTTCCGATAAGTAAATCGGCGGGGGCTTTTTCGGTTTTAGCAGCCATAGCGCAGCGCACCACCTCTCCTCCGCGGCTGGTAGCCACGTTAATGAGGTAACCACTCATCACAGCATAAAAGGAACGTTTTGCATTTAGCGGAAAGCCTGCCGGTGCGGTAAGCATATTCCAGCGGTAGCCTCTAAGCCAGTGTGCAAAAATCATCACGGCAACCGATGCACCTACCCATTTCAAATCCGAGGATAAAACTGCTTTCCAGGTAGCGGTCCAGTCTGTTTTCAGCCCAATCCAGAGAAAGATGAGGGCAGTGAGAACAAGCAGCAGGACATTCGTTATGGTTTTTCTGTTCAAGGTCAAACCAGACGATTATTTCTGTCGGGGAAAATGTTTTTCGGTTGATGGGCCATGGCCTCTTCCTTGCTCATGATCGCGAAGGTCATAATAATCAGTTCATCGCCCACCTGACCCTTGCGCGCAGCGGCTCCGTTGAGTCCAATGATTCCGGTGCCGCGGTCGCCGGCAATGATATAGGTTTCGAACCTTTCACCATTGTTGTTGTTCACAATCAGTACTTTTTGGTTGGGGATTAGTCCTGCGGCATCCACCAGGTCCATATCAATAGTGATACTTCCTGTATAATTCAGTTCGGTCTGGGTGATACGCACATTGTGTATCTTGGCCTGTAAAACCTCAATCTGCATAAATTTTCAGCGAAATTAGTACAATAAAAGGCAAAGACAAGTTTTCTTGTTCATGGATTGCAACGAAAATACTTGCTATGCAGATACAGGTAGGGCATAACGGCTTCAAATCCTTAACTTCGCGGTGTGCAGTTCACATCAGGCATCGTAGAGCAGGCCGTAGAGGCACTTTCGGGTTTTCCGGGCATCGGAAAGCGTTCGGCACTGCGCATGGTTATGTACCTGCTCAACCGCCCTGAACACGAGGTGGTGAACCTGGCCGACAGCATTCTTAAAATTAAAACCGAACTTAAATTATGCCGTGAATGCGGAAATGTCAGTGACCATGAGGTTTGCAATGTGTGTTCCAATCCTTCACGGAATGCAAAAATCATTTGTGTGGTAGAAGATTTCAGCGATCAGATGAGCATTGAATCTACAGCTCAATTTACAGGAGTTTACCATGTTTTGGGTGGATTGATTGCGCCCATGGACGGTGTAGGTCCCGATCAGCTTCATATTCAGGCGTTGCTGGATCGCGTTGAAAAAAATGCACCTCAGGAAATCATCATGGCTTTCAGCGCCACGGTGGAGGGAGATACCACTATGTTTTACCTGGCAAAGAAGCTCAGGGACTTCCCGGTACGTATCAGCTGCATATCCCGCGGGATTGCTATTGGCGGCGAAATTGGTTATGCCGATGAAATTACCCTTGGAAGAAGTATTGCCAACAGAACCGAGTATAAAGTTTAATCAGCCTTGCACCAACTATCGGTCATCATCGTCAATTACAATGTGCGCTACTTTCTGGAGCAGGCACTGCACAGCGTGATGCGTGCAACCCGCAATCTGGACGCAGAAGTCTGGGTTGTGGACAACAATAGTGTGGATGGGAGTATGGAAATGGTAAAAACCCGTTTCCCGGCAGTGAAATGCATCGAGAACAAAGAGAATCTGGGCTTTAGCAAGGCCAATAACCAGGCCATCCGCAGTAGCAATTCCCGCTACATTCTGTTGCTAAATCCCGATACCGTCCTGCAAGATGATACCCTCGAAAAATGCGTGGCTTTTATGGACGGGCATCCCGATGCCGGAGGGCTGGGTGTGCGCATGATTGACGGTAAAGGACAGTTTCTTCCGGAAAGCAAACGGGGGTTGCCTTCGCCCGCAGTGGCCCTCTATAAGATGACAGGTTTATCGGCATTGTTTTCCAAATCCAAAACCTTCGGAAGGTATCACCTGAGGTATCTGGATGAGAACAGCATTCACAAAGTAGATGTGCTGAGTGGCGCATTTATGCTGCTTCGCAGCGAAACACTCGAAAAAGTGGGTTTGCTTGATGAGGATTTCTTCATGTATGGGGAAGATATTGATTTAAGCTATCGGATTACGAAAGGTGGATATAACAATTATTATTTTCCGGATACCACCATTATTCATTACAAGGGAGAGAGTACCAAGAAACGCAGTGCCAACTATGTAAAGGTGTTTTACAATGCCATGGTGCTCTTTGCCCGCAAGCACTACAGCAGCAGTATAGCAGGGCGCCTGAATGTGTTTATACAGCTTGCCATTTACCTGCGGGCTTCACTGGCACTTTCATACAGAGCTGTTAATGCAGCTTCCCTTCCCGTACTGGACTTTTTGCTGATGTATGCCGGTTATTTTGCAATAACCCGCTATTGGGAAGAATACAATAAATATGTAAGAGGGTTTTACCCCGAAACCTATTTTACTCTTCATATTCCTGCGTATATATTGCTGGTTCTGTTTTGTGTATACCTCAGCGGAGGTTATGACAAACCAATCTCAGTGAGGCGTATCGTCAGGGGGGCGGCAGTGGGTGCGCTCCTGACCTTTTCTGCCTATGCCTTCTTGCCCAAATCCCTGCAGTTCAGCCGGGCTATTTTATTGCTGGGTTGTGCCTGGAGTATGGCCGCCCCGCTGCTGTTGCGTTTGTTACTGAATTTTTTAAAAACGGGTAAGCCCCAGCTCTCTGAGGCAGGAGCTTACCGAATAGCCCTTGTGGCAGGCCCTGCAGAATCCCGACGCATCGAAGGACTGCTCACACGAAGCATGGTAAAAATGGATGCCATCACCCGGGTTTCACCCGAAGAGACAAGGCCCGAGGGTTTTGCGGGTGGTTTAGAACAGATTGCCGAAGTGGTGGATATTTTCAAGATCAATCTGGTCATTTTCAGCGCATCCGATGTGCCTTCTGCGGATATTATGAAGGTGATGAGCCGTCTTTCAGACAAAAGCGTTCACTTTAAGATTGTTCCCGAGGGCAGTCAGTTTGTGATTGGCAGCAACAGCAAGGATGAAAGGGGAGAGTTGTTTACCCTTGACCTCAGTTTTACCATCGAAAATTTGGAAATACGGAGAAAAAAGCGTATATTCGATATGGGTGCAGCTGGTTTGTTTATTCTCATTTCACCTGTTCTGGCCTTATCCCGTAATGGACGTCTGCTTTTGAAAAACTGGATTAAAGTAGTTTTTGGCCGCGAAACCTGGGTGAGTTATTCCGGCAGACCCAATACAGAATTTTTACCCAAAATAAAACCGGGTTGTCTTTTTCCGGCTATTGTGTACCAAAATCCGGAACTCGAATCTGTTGTTAATCTTGCCTATGCCCGCGATTATCACGTCTATCTCGATTTTCAGACAATCTGGTGCTTTTTGTTTCGCAGAAACAGACAGGCATTAACTTAATTGAAGAGGCCGATGAACAGCTACGAAGTAAAGAAGTTTATAAAAATTATTTTGCTATTGCTGGCAATCTTCATTGGCGGTCTTACCCTGTATTTTAGCCAGCAGTTAGCACAAAAGGTAGCACAGGAAGAAAAAAAGAAAATTGCTACCTGGGCAAAAGCAGTGAAGATCAGCGGAGATCCGGAAGTTGATGAGGCTAACCTCACTTTTTACCTGGAACTTATCCAGGATAACACAACCATTCCAGCCATTGTGGTGGATGAAAAGGGCAGAATAACGCAGCAATTTATCAATCTGGATAAGAATCAGCTCGAAAAATCCGGATACCTGGAAAAAAAGAGACAGGAATTTGCCGAAGAAAACGAACCTATTCCTATCCCTATTGCCGAGGGTATTGTCTACAGGGTATATTATGGCGAAAGCAGTGTTTTGAAACAATTGCGCTATTATCCATATGTTGTTTTGGGCGTGGTGGCCTTGTTTATTCTGGTTTCCTATTTTGCATTCTCCATTAGTCGCCGAGCCGAAGAAAACCAGGTTTGGGTGGGTCTGGCCAAGGAAACTGCCCATCAGCTCGGGACCCCCATTTCTTCGTTAATGGGCTGGGTAGATGTGATAGAAATGGGTGAAATGCCGGAAAATGCGGGTGATGAAATGCGCAAAGACATTAGGCGTCTGCAAATTATTACCGAGCGCTTCAGTAAAATTGGCTCAGAGCCCATACTGAAAAAGGTAGAGCTCAATCAGACATTAAAACTATCGGTGGATTATATGAAAACCCGTTCCGGGAAAGGGGTACATTTTGATATACAATCCTCAGGGCCGGTTTATGTGATGCTGAATCTCAATCTTTTTGACTGGGTAATTGAAAACCTTACCAAAAATAGCATAGATGCAATGGAAGGCGCTGGCAATCTTACCTACAGAATTCGCACCAAGGCCGGCAAAATCACTCTGGATGTCATTGATACAGGGAAAGGCATTCCCCGTAATCATTTCAAATCTGTTTTTAAACCCGGTTTCACCACCAAACGCAGAGGATGGGGGCTTGGGCTTTCACTCGCAAAGCGAATTATTAACGACTACCACCGTGGGCAAATTTTTGTAAAAGAAAGTCAGCCCGGCGTTGGCACCACCATGCGCATCCTACTCAACGAAGCAGTATAATGGTTCCTTTTTCCGTGACGCGTTCGTCGTAGGCATTTATCAGGCTTATCTCCACAATGTAGGTGCCCTGAGGTGCTCCTTCACCGTTCCAGCCGGCCTGCGGATTATCGGTTTTGAAAACCAGTTGGCCCCAGCGGTTGTATATCTGAAGTTTGTATGATTTTATGCCTCTCAGTGAAGGTCTCCATGCTTCATTCAATCCATTGTTATCCGGGGTAAAGGCATTTGGAATATGCAGATAATAGCCAATTCCAACCCGTACAATGCTGTTGAATGTGTCAAAGCAGTTAAAGGTATTTCCCACAATTTGCTGTATTGGCCAGGTTCCTGTATCATTGGATACCCAAACTGAAGGCTGCTGTGAGGTGAAAAATCCGTGCGGCAGGTTCCATTCCCAGGAAGTTGCGCCGCTGCTTTGGTCGGTAAAGGTTACCGGTTGCAGTTCCCTCGGTGCAGACGGGGTGAAAGTAAAGCCTGCTTTGGGTCTTGGATTTACGGTAAGCACGTAGGAAGCTGTATCTACACAGCCCAGGCTGTTGAATGCGCTAAGTTTTACTGTATAATTACCGGTATTAAAACGCAGGGAGGTATCACCGCCACTGTATCGTTTGCCGTTTATCAGTAAACGCGTAGCAGAAGAACTAACATTTCGCATATCGAAAACCCCGGGATTACAGGCTGTGGTACTGGGGAAGAATAGGTTTGCAAGAGGCTGTGCCACGACCTGAACCTGTATATTGCGTTGAGGCTGAGTTACGGTACATCCGTCGGTAACCACAATTCTGTAGCTGCGCGTGCTTGCCGGCGATTGCGTAATACTTGCGCTGTTGCCCGCACTGCTGTTATCGGATAAATCTGTCCAGGTGTAAATGTAACTGCCGTTGCCTCCGGTTGCTTTTACACGCAAACGCGCGTTTTCCCCTGCGCAGATAGCCGTGTCCGGAGATGTAGTAATAGCCAGATTGGGAAGTACGGAGATTTTTACGGTTGCTGTATCGTTTTTTATGGTGCATCCATCTGTGAGTATTATCCGGATGGTTTGGGTGACAGTTGGGCTTAGGCTCAGACTGGAATTGCTGCCGAGGGACGTCAGCGGATTGGCCGCATCTTCCCAGCGATACTGATAGATGCCGTTACCACCGGTGGATGCACTTTTCAGCAGAATGGAATTTCCATAGCACAGCGTTGTATCACTGTTGGATACAATGTTCAGGGGCTGTCTTACGTTGACCGTCACTTGTTGTGTGTCATTTTTTACGGTACAGCCGTCACTTAGTATTGCGCGGTAAACGGTAGTGGCACCAGGATTGATAATATGGCTTGTTCCG
>Ga0315899_10008916_pt1 | contig 10754 bp, 5 predicted proteins | sample LakEriMetagenome_2_FD_203518 | JGI IMG/M metagenome (GOLD analysis project Ga0315899, IMG submission 203518) | Freshwater fungal communities from buoy surface, Lake Erie, Ohio, United States - Buoy 4 MA112 | ecosystem: Environmental > Aquatic > Freshwater > Lake | place: USA: Lake Erie, Ohio...
ATGATCGACTCTATGGGCGATAAGTCTTCGGCGAAGCAAACCATGAAAAACGCTGGAGTTCCGACTATCCCAGGTAGCGATGGACTTATTGAAAGTCTTGACCACGCGAAAGAATTGGCGAAAGGCATTGTTTATCCAATTATCTTGAAAGCTACCGCTGGTGGTGGTGGAAAGGGTATGCGTGTGGTGAACAGCGAAGACGAAATGGAAAGCGCTTGGGAAATGGTGAAACGTGAAGCCGGTGCTGCTTTCGGAAACGACGGTATCTACATGGAAAAATTCGTTGTTGAACCTCGTCACATTGAAATTCAAATCGCAGGTGACCAATACGGAAAAGCTTGTCACCTTTCAGAACGCGATTGCTCTATTCAAAGAAGACATCAGAAGTTGGTGGAAGAAACTCCTTCACCTTACATGACACCTGAGTTGCGCGAGCGCATGGGTGAAGCTGCTATTAAAGCTGCTTTGGCGGTTGGATACGAAGGTGTTGGTACAGTGGAGTTCTTAGTTGACAAAGACCGCAACTTCTACTTCATGGAAATGAATACTCGTATTCAAGTAGAACATACCATTACCGAAGAAGTAATCGATTATGACTTGGTGAAGGAGCAGATTAAATTGGCTGCTGGAGAACCTATTTCTGGAAGAAATTACTATCCAACCATGCATGCCATTCAGTGTCGTATTAACGCTGAAGATCCTTTCAAAAACTTCATTCCTTCTCCGGGAAGAATTACTGACTACCATTGTCCGGGCGGACACGGTGTTCGTATAGATGCTCACGCCTATGCGGGATACGTGATTCCTCCGTTCTATGATTCAATGATTTCAAAGTTGATTACCGTTGCTCAAACACGTGAAGAAGCCATTGCGAAAATGCAACGCGCTTTGGACGAGTATATCATTGAGGGCGTTAAGACAACGATTCCTTTCCACCAAAAACTTATGAAAGACGAGAAGTTCCGTTCAGGAAACTTCACGACGAAGTTTTTGGAAGATTGGACAATGTAATTACCAGCGAAGCGTCATCCACGAAGTGGTTAACTATTCAGCTTAAGAACTGCCAAGAACGCCGCCTGTGGAACTTCTACAGAACCCACTTGTCGCATTCTCTTTTTACCTTCTTTCTGCTTTTCAAGAAGTTTGCGTTTACGCGAAATGTCACCACCGTAACATTTGGCGGTTACGTCTTTACGCAAGGCGTTAATGGTTTCGCGAGCAATAATCTTCGCGCCAATAGCGGCTTGTAGAGCGATTAAGAATTGTTGTCTTGGGATAAGCTCACGCAATTTCATACAGATCTTCTTACCCAATTCGTAAGCGTGATCCTTATGGATAAGCGCGCTTAAGGCGTCTACCTGATCTCCGTTTAAGAGAATATCCAATTTCACCAATTGACTTTCCTGGTATCCAATTCTGAAATAATCGAAAGAAGCGTAACCTTTCGAAATCGTTTTCAAGCGATCGTAAAAGTCGAATACAATTTCAGCCAAAGGCATTTCAAACGTTAACTCAATGCGATCTGTTGTTAAGTACAACTGATTCGTTAGCATTCCGCGTTTTTCAATACACAAGGTCATGATTGCACCAATGAATTCGGTCTTCGTGATGATTTGCGCTTTAATGAAAGGCTCTTCAACGTGTGCAATTAAATTCTGCTCGGGCAGTTCAGACGGATTGTTGATCTCTAACTTCTCTCCTTTCGTAGTGTAGCAGAAATAACTCACGTTCGGAACCGTAGTAATAACAGTCATGTTGAACTCGCGCTCCAAACGTTCCTGAATAATTTCCATGTGCAACATTCCCAAGAATCCGCAACGGAAACCGAAACCAAGGGCCGCTGAACTCTCTGGTTCAAACACCAGAGAAGCGTCGTTCAGCTGAAGCTTTTCCATACTTGCACGAAGTTCTTCGTACTCGTCGGTATCTACGGGATAAATACCAGCGAATACCATTGGCTTCACATCTTCGAAACCTTGAAGAGCTTCGATACATGGGTTGGCAACAGTAGTAATGGTATCGCCCACCTTTACTTCAGTGGCGGTTTTAATTCCAGAAATAATATATCCTACATCGCCGGCAGCAACAAAGTCGCGTGGCTTCAAGTCCATTCCTAAAACACCCACTTCGTCGGCAAAATATTCTTTACCCGTAGACATGAATTTTACCTTGTCTCCTTTACGAAGGACACCGTTTTTGATTCGGAAGTAGGCAATAATTCCTCGGAAAGAATTGAATACTGAATCGAAGACCATCGCTTGCAATGGCGCTTCCACTTCACCAACAGGAGCAGGAATGCGTTCACAAATAGCATCTAAAATGGCAGGAACACCCTCGCCTGTTTTTCCGCTTGCAGCTAAAATTTCTTCGCGTTCACATCCGATAAGATCTACAATCTGATCTTTCACCAACTCAGGGTCGGCATTTGGAAGATCGATTTTATTTAAAATTGGAATGATCGTTAAATCGTTTTCCAAGGCTAAGTACAAATTCGAAATGGTCTGCGCTTGAATTCCCTGAGAGGCGTCAACGATAAGAATAGCTCCTTCGCAAGAGGCAATGGAACGAGATACTTCGTATGAAAAGTCCACGTGACCAGGGGTGTCAATCAAATTCAAAACAAACTCCTCGTTGCCCACTTTGTGCAACATTTGAATCGCATGGGCTTTGATGGTAATACCCTTCTCACGCTCCAAATCCATATCGTCAAGCGCTTGCGCAACCATCTTACGATCTTCAATCGTTTTCGTGATTTGCAACATTCTATCCGCAAGGGTAGATTTACCGTGATCAATGTGTGCAATGATGCAAAAATTTCGAATATTTTTCATGTTCTTACTAAGGCGTGCAAAGGTACGCCTAAAGCTAGGTATAAAACAATGAAAAGAAATTACACAAAAACAAAAATTGTTCTAGCCAACATTCGTTTATTTTTGTTCACCATGAAAATTTTGAAATCTTTATTCTTTGCAATACTTGGACTTGTTGCAACCGGAGTATTTGCTCAGGGAGAACACTTGTATTGCGGCGAACGTGAAAGTCGCGTTCGTATGTTCGGCATGTATCCAGAAGCGGAAGGAATCTCTCGCAGAGCCAGCGAAGCTTTAGAAACGTATACTCAAAATTTCCAAGACGATGCTCCAGAGCGCGGCGGACAGACCATTTACACCATCCCCGTTGTTTTTCATGTCATTCACAACAACGGTCCAGAAAACATTTCAGATGAACAAATTCTAAATGGTCTATCCATCTTGAATCGTGACTTCGCCATGTTGAATACTGACATTAGCCTCGTCGTTACGGCATTCGAAAACATTACTGCTGATATTGGAATTCAATTTGCCCTTGCCACCAAAGACCCCGATGGCAATTGCACCAGTGGGATTAATCGTATTGTTTCGCCGCTTACTTCTGACGGCGGTCAAGACATGAAAGACTTGATAATTTGGCCTAGAAATAAGTATTTAAATGTTTGGATATGTCTAGACGCAGCGGGGGCAGCGGGATACACCAATTTGCCCGGTGATGTTGCAGGCTTTTGGGGTGCCGCAACCGACGGTATTGTCCTTCGCTCAGATTACATGGGGGCCATTGGTACAAGTACTTCTCAGCGCAGTCGAACCCTAACACACGAAGCAGGACATTGGTTAAACCTCTACCACACCTGGGGTCCAGGAAACTCACCTGGAGTAGCTTCCAACTGTAATCAAGACGACAACGTAACAGATACCCCGAATACCATCGGTTGGACCACCTGTTCTTTAACCGGAAGCTCATGTGGTAATACTGTAGACAACGTACAGAATTACATGGAGTACTCATATTGCTCACGCATGTTCACACAAGGACAACGCACGCGTATGCGCGCAGCCATCACGAGCAGCGTAGCGCAACGTAGTAGTCTTATCACTGCTTCAAATCTCTTAGCAACTGGAGTAACGAACCCCGCTCTTTGTGTTGCCGATTTCGAATTCAACAAAAACATTTTATGCGCCGGTGATAGCGTGACTTTCACAGACATTTCTTATCACGGAATTACCTCATGGAATTGGAATTTCGGAGATGGTGTAACCTTGGTGGGTAGCGATCCCGCTATTCATCAAAATCCTGTGCATGTCTACGATACCCCTGGAACATTCACAGTAACCCTAACTGTGAGCAACGGAGCTGATCAACTTTCAAAAACATATTCGAACATCATTACTGTTCTTGGAGGTGCCGGTTTGAGCACCCCGTTAATGGAAGGGTTCGAAGGGACTTGGCCTGCAAACAATTGGTTTGTAAACAATCCAGATGCCGATGAAACTTGGCAAGTGGTTACAGCGAATTACAGCGGTGGACATGGATTGAAACTTTCAAATTTCACAAGTGAGTCTGGACACGTAGATGAATTCATTTCGAACACCTTCGACATGAGTGCCATGGACACCATTTTCGTGAGTTACAAGTGGGCATATGCCAACAGAGTGAATACGACGGACGATCGCTTGAGAATTAGTGCTTCGGGAGATTGTGGCACAGCATGGACACTTGCCCGCATTCGAAAAGGCACAACCAACCTTCCAACCGGGAATGCCACAAACTTGGCTTTCACTCCAAGCTCAACTGCACAATGGAGCGGAGAAACACTTACGCTTACCAATCCGAATTACATGACCGATCATTTCCAATTGAAATATGAATTCATTAGTTACGGTGGAAATAATTTGTACCTCGATGACATTAACATTACCGCTGTAGATACCCTTGGAAATTTCATTGAAATCACGGAGTCTCCGCTAGAAATTTCATTGTATCCAAACCCTTCAAATGACGCGGCAACACTCGTGCTTGGAAGTGCATCACACAAAAGAACAACCGTTTCTTTGTTCAATAGCGCCGGTGAAATCGTAGAAAAAATTTACAACGGAAATCTTAGCGTTGGCACTCACACGTTCTCTATTCCGAAGCAATCTGCCGGTTTCTACATTGTTCAAATTCAAAGCGGGAACGCCGTAACGCATCGAAAACTTGTTTTCGAATAAGCTTTACTTGAACAAACTTGGCCAGTAGTTGTTAACTTTGTTTAATATGTCGACATTTACCCCAGGCCCGTTACTCGCTCAATTCGATAATCCCATTGCCCTTCGCAACGGATTAAAAGACGAGCAACTTAAACAATTGTGTACCGAACTTCGTCAGTACATTGTTGACATTGTTTCTGAAAAAGGCGGTCACTTCGGTGCTAGCCTTGGGGTGGTTGAAATGACCGTTGCCCTTCACTACGTTTTCGAAACGCCCTATGATCAGCTCGTTTGGGACGTGGGACACCAAGCATACGGTCATAAAATTTTAACTGGAAGACGAGACAACTTCCACACTAACCGCGTTTATAAAGGACTTTCAGGTTTCCCAAAAAGAAGCGAGAGTGAATACGATACTTTCGGAGTTGGGCATAGTTCAACTTCAATTTCTGCTGCAGTCGGAATGGCTGTTGCAAGCAAAGTGAAAGAAGAAAAAGACCGTCAGGTTATTGCAGTTATTGGCGACGGTGCTATGACTGCAGGTTTGGCATTCGAAGGTCTGAATCACGGTTCTACTGCCGACTGCAACGTGCTTGTTGTTTTAAACGATAACTGCATGAGCATCGATCCAAACGTGGGTGCGTTGAAAGAATACTTAACCGATATTACCACTTCGCACACATACAACAAAGTGAAAGACGATGTGTGGCAGTTGTTGGGCAAGGTTTCGAAATTCGGACCGAATGCGCAACACATTGCACACAAAATTTCCGAGGCTTTAAAAGGAACCTTAATCAAAGAAAGTAACTACTTCGAATCGTTGAAGTGGAGATACTTCGGTCCGATTGACGGACACGATGTGGATTATATGGTGAAGGTGATGCGCGACTTAAAAGACATCCCTGGTCCAAAAATTTTACACTGTGTTACGAAGAAAGGAAAAGGCTACGCCCCAGCAGAGGCAGGCTCTCCAACGAAGTGGCACGCACCAGGTTTGTTCAACAAAGAGACTGGTGAAATTGTAAAAGTTGTTCCGAAGAATCCACAACCGCCGTTATATCAAGATGTATTCGGACACACCATTATTGAATTAGCAGAGAAGAATGAAAAGATTGTAGGAGTTACTCCTGCTATGCCAAGTGGATGTTCGTTGAAGTTGATGATGGAGGCTATGCCCAAGCGCGCCTTCGACGTAGGAATTGCTGAACAACATGCGGTAACTTTTTCTGCTGGAATGGCTACTCAAGGACTCGTTCCTTTTTGTAATATTTATTCGAGCTTTATGCAACGTGCCTATGACCAAGTCATTCACGATGTTGCTCTTCAAAAATTAAACGTTGTTTTCTGTTTAGATCGCGGTGGATTAGTCGGCGCCGACGGCCCCACACACCACGGTGCTTATGACATTGCTTACATGCGTTGCATTCCTCATTTGGTAGTTTCTAGCCCAATGAATGAAAGTGAATTACGCGATTTGATGTACACTGCGCAACTTCCTGATCAAGGTGCATTCAGCATTCGTTATCCACGCGGTAACGGTGTTATGACCGACTGGAAGACACCTATGAAGGAAATTAAAGTAGGTACCGGAAGAAAGATTAAGTCTGGTGACGACGTGGCTATTTTAACCATTGGCCCAATTGGAAACTATGCTGTGAAAGCGTGTGAAACACTTGCAGAGCAAGGCATTTCAGCAGCACATTACGATATGCGTTTCGCAAAGCCCATTGATGAAATGCTTCTTCATGAAGTGTTCGGAAAATTCAAGCACGTGATTACTGTTGAAGACGGATGTGTTCAAGGTGGAATGGGAAGTGCTGTGGTTGAATTCATGGCAGACAACGGATACAATGCACAAGTTAAACGCCTCGGAATTCCTGATGAATACATCGAGCACGGTACACAAGATCAGTTGTACGCTGAGTGTGGATATGACGTTGCAGGTATGGTACGCACAGCGGTTGAATTGGTTGGGAAGCAAGCAGCACAATCTTTAGGCGCGTGATCAATTCTTCTAACGGACAAATTCTTCACTATTCCATTTTCAATCACGACAGCTCGAATGAATGGGTAACCTTCATTCACGGAGCTGGTGGAAGCAGCGCCATTTGGTTCAAACAAATTCGTGCGTTTCAAAAACACTTCAACGTGCTGCTTATTGATTTACGTGGACATGGACAATCGAAAAACGTTCGTCCACTAAAAAAAGAAAAATACAATTTCGAAGAAATCGGAAACGAAGTCATTGAAGTGTTGGAACATTTGAAAATTCAATGCTCCCACTTCGTTGGCATTTCCATGGGAACAATAGTCATTCGTGACATTAGCGAACGCGCTTCAAACCTTGTCAAATCAATGGTTCTAGCGGGTGCTACCATGAAGCTGAACATACGCGGACAAATACTTATGCGTTTCGGCGACACGTTCAAGTCTATTATTCCTTACTTGATTCTGTATCGCTTTTTCGCCTTCATTATTATGCCGAAGAAAAGCAATTCAGAAGCGCGAAATTTATTCATTCAAGAAGCGAAAAAATTGGAACAAACTGAATTCAAAAAATGGTTCGGACTTGTTTCTCAAGTGAACCCGCTGCTCTCTTCCTTCCGAAAAAAAGAAACTACCGCAAAGACGCTCTACATCATGGGTGCAGAGGATCACATGTTTCTTCCATCTATAAAAAAACTCGCCATGCAATTCACCTCCTCTGAATTAGTTGTTGTTCCCAACAGCGGGCATGTGGTGAACATTGAAAAGCCCATTGAGTTTAATGAGGTTTGTATTGAGTTCCTCAACGCTACGCGATGACCGTTCCGGATTACCCAAAGCGCGTTTTGATTATCTTTGAAAAATGCGGTTCGGCCTTATCCTTTTCCTAACAATTGTTGCGACTTCGCTTTCAGCTCAGACTTTGAAAGTTCGTGTTTTCGACGAGACGTCACGTGAGCCGTTGCCCGGTGCAATGGTTTTTTCGAAGAACGTCACCATTGGTGTAACAGATCTTTCGGGGACTTCAAAAGTCAACAAATCAGACATTCTCGATTCCATAACCATTAAACATCTTGGTCATGCCGATAGCACATTGGCTGTTACAAATGCCATGTATGATGCAGGATTGAGCATCTTCTTGAAAGTACAAAGTTCGTCAACAGGGACTGTCGTAATTGGATCTTCGCGTTACTTACAAGCACTCGAACTTCAGACGCTGAGCATAGACGTTATAAAATCAACTGAACTTATTCAACGCATCACGCCTGATTTGGCGAAGGCCGCAGAGCGTTTGCCTGGATTGACCATAATTGACGGTCAGGCGAGTATTCGCGGGGGAAGTGGCTATGCCTTCGGTGCTGGTACACGCGTGCTACTGATCGTAGACAATCAGCCCTTGATTACTGCAGATCGAAACGACATCAAATGGAACTACGTTCCGCTTGAATTGGCTGAACAAATTGAAGTGGTGAAAGGTGCGTCTTCTGTGCAATACGGAAGTGCTGCGTTGAACGGTGTTATTCACGTCCGGACAGCCTATCCTGGAAAAGAACCTGAAACATTTGTCTCTACGTTTGGAACGACCTACGATAAACCGCGCGATGCATCAATGGCCTGGTGGACGGGCAATCGAATCCCTTATCAGAGCGGATTGCAATTCCGACACAAAGAGCGTTTAAAGAACGGAATTGATTTCGTTATAGGTGGAAATGTATTGCGCAGTGTGGGCTGGCTGAACGGCGAGTACGAAGACCGTGAACGCATCTCTTTCCGCACACGAAAAATCTGGAAGAATGGAAGACGCAGTGCAGGTATAGATGGAAACATTATGCATCAAAAACAAGGGTTCTTTTTTATGTGGAAAGGAACCGGTTCCGATTCTTATTTGCCCTACAGCACTACCACATTATTGAATCTAAACGACCTGTGGGCGAACATTGATCCCTGGTTCACCGCCTTCGATAAAAAAGCGAACAAGCATACCCTTCGAGGAAGATATTATTACACCCTTCAAGTAGGTGGAAAGGATTGGTATCCGGCTACAAACCTCATTAGCACGGAATATCAATTTCAACACAACACCAAATCGAAAGGAACTTTAGTGAGTGGAATTAGTGCGACGCAATTCTTTTTCGACGACGGTGGATTGGGTGGAAGACACGACGGAAATTTTGCGGGAACGTATGTTCAATTCGATCAACCGTGGAAGAAATTTCAGTTTAGTGCGGGGGCGCGCATGGAAATGTTTCGTCTAGACCAAATGGTTGTACGCTCCATTCCCGTAGGAAGAGCGGGCATTAATTACGAAGCGGGAAAGAATACTTTTTTGCGCGTATCATTCGGACAAGGCTTCCGCTTCCCTTCTCCAGCCGAACGCTTCGTAAACACCAATCTCGATATCATTCGCATTTATCCAAATCCAGATCTTCGACCAGAACAAGGCTGGGGTGCAGAAATTGGCGTTAAGCAAAAGATAAAAATTGGCGAATGGAACGCTTCTGCTGATGCGGCTTTCTTCCTTACTCGATATAAAAATTTATTGGAGTTTTCGTTCGATCAATGGGGATTGCCAACAGATCCCTTGTTCGGATTCGGATTCAAGAGCATCAACATTACCGATGCACAAATCGGCGGGGTTGAACTTGCTTTAAACGGCGATAGTTACATTGGGAAATGGAAAGTCAATCTCAACGGGGGTTACACTTACATCTGTCCAATAGACATGAACATTTCTCCGGAATTAAAATCCTTTGCACCTTATGTGAAGTACGCTGTGCAGTCGTTTGCTCAAGACCAACGTGGCGCAGGAACTCCCATCTTGAAATATCGCTACCGCCACATGGGTAAGTTCAACATTGACGCTCAGTCGCCTGAAGGATTCACCATAGGCGCTGGAATACGCGCGTATAGCTACATGGAGAAGGTCGATTCCATCTTTGAAATTTTCGTTCCTGGATTGGCTCAATTCAGAAAAGACTACAGCGGACCATCTGCTATTATTGATATACGTGGAGGATACATTAAGAACGGACATCGCTTTACGCTTCAAATTACAAACATCACAAATGCATTTGTTACTATTCGTCCAGCGAAGCCAGAGGCTCCGAGAGGGTTTATGTTTCAGTATGCCTTAACGATTAATAGGAAGAAATCTATTCAAAAGATTCCTACTTAATCGTTAGATGCTTCACAAGATACTTTGTAAGATTCTGCGAAAGAAGCTTCGCTAGTAGCTGCTTGCCGGAGGCATCTTTTGAAAAATCTTGTGTAACATCTTGTAATACATCTTTTGAAAAATCTTACGAAGTATCTTACAAAGTATCTTGTAAAACATCTTTCGAAGAATTGTATCTTTGAATCCCATGTTCCTAGAAAACACAGTAAATAGAGGAAGAAGCGCCGGCTGGATTGAAGTCGTTTGCGGGTCAATGTTTTCTGGAAAAACGGAGGAACTCATTCGTAGAATGAAGCGTGCCGAATTTGCGAAGATGAACGTTGAAATTTTCAAACCGAAAATGGATATTCGTTATAGCGAAGAAGAAGTGGTAAGTCATATAGGCACTAGCATTCGTTCAACACCTGTTGAACATTCTTCGCAGATTTTATTGCTAGCATCTACAGCGGAGGTCATAGGAATTGATGAAGCGCAATTCTTCGACGATGGATTACCGGAAGTGTGCAATCAATTGGCCAACATGGGTGTGCGCGTTATTGTAGCGGGATTGGATATGGATTACACGGGCAAGCCTTTCGGGCCAATGCCGC
>Ga0315899_10008917_pt1 | contig 10753 bp, 2 predicted proteins | sample LakEriMetagenome_2_FD_203518 | JGI IMG/M metagenome (GOLD analysis project Ga0315899, IMG submission 203518) | Freshwater fungal communities from buoy surface, Lake Erie, Ohio, United States - Buoy 4 MA112 | ecosystem: Environmental > Aquatic > Freshwater > Lake | place: USA: Lake Erie, Ohio...
TTCAAGCTCGTCGTGCCCAGATCGTCGATAGGCTTTTAGCATCGCAGGACTACGCATCAAATTTCGCAAGTAAGTGGTCAGCGATTCTCAGAAATAATCACACCAGCGAAGACACACGATATGGTGCATACGCGTTCCATGATTGGCTGCGCACGAGCTTTTTCGAAAATAAACCCATCAATACACTCGTTCGCGAGCTGTTGACCGCGACTGGAGATGTCGAAAGTAATCCGGCTGTCGTTTGGTTCCGTCAGGTTAATAATACCGAATCAAGGATTGAGGATATCGCGCAGCTTTTCTTGGGACAACGACTACAGTGTGCACGCTGCCATCATCATCCTTATGAGAAGTGGGCGCAGCAGGACTATTACCAAATGGCCGCGTTCTTTTCGACCGTTGAGCGAAGGGAAGGACCATTGCCAAACGAGCCGAAATTCGTTTCGCGTATCGCGAATGCTTCAGCGAATCATCCTAAGACGGGGCAGGCGCTTCCTCCAACTGGTCTGGATGCACCCAAGACGGAGCTTGCAAATTTCCAAGATCCCAGAGCGGCACTTGCTGATTGGATGACCGCTTCCACAAATCCTTTTTTTGCGAAGTCGATTGCAAATCGATACTGGAAACATTTTCTCGGTAAAGGGCTTGTTGAACCCGAGGATGACATGCGTATTTCCAATCCACCATCGAATCCAGAGCTTCTCGATAATCTTACGTTTGAACTTATTCAGTCGAATTTTGATCTTAAGCATTTGATTCGTTCCATTTGCACATCGACTACCTATCAGCTCAGCGCGAATGCCAACGAATTAAACATCCGCGACACAAATTGTTTCTCGCGTTACTATCCAAAGCGACTTCAAGCGGAAATGCTTTTGGATGCCATTGATACAGTTAGCGGTAGTGCGTCTCAGTTTGATGGCATGCCTCCTGGCACACGTGCGGTGGAGCTTCCGGATACCTCGTTCGCTTCGTATTTCCTAACAGTTTTTGGTCGACCGGATTCCTCGACGGCTTGCGAATGCGAGCGCACAATTTCCTCGACCCTCGCACAGAGCCTTCATTTGCTGAATTCAAAGGAAATGCAATCCAAGCTTGGGGCGGATGCAAGCTACGCTTCCGCGTGGTCTGCGACAGCCTTGGTGGATGCATCATTGAGTCCATCGGAAAATATTCGGAAGACGGCACCACCGCGGATTCGCGAACTTTATTTGCGAGCACTTAGCAGGCCTCCGACCGATTCGGAGCAATCCGTCGCGCTCGAGTATCTCATGCAACGTTCCGAGAAGTTGCGTGAAGCTTACGAAGATCTACTTTGGAGCGTGATCAACAGTAAAGAATTCCTATTTAATCACTAATCGCTTACCTTGAATTAGCTGACATCATGAGATCGTTCAAGCATGCGACGCGAGGGATCGGGTTGCTCCTCCTGTGCATCTTTGCAATCCCTGCACGCGCTGAGCTTCCCGTTCTCGCCGTTGATGCTGTCTTTCCTCCGGTGTTGTCCACCAGCCATCCCAATGCTCTCAAGGTCACGGCGGGTCGCTTCACTCAAGACATTGAGCAGATTGTTTTTTCCGATCCGCGTATTGTTGCGAAGTTAGATGAGTCTGCAAGCCTGCCTCTTGACCCGCTAACCGCGCCGCAGAAGGTTTACGGAAGTTTTTCAGTGACTGTTGACCCGAGTGTTCCACCTGGGTTTTACGAGTTATGGGCTATGGGACGCTATGGTGTTTCCAATTCGCGTTTCATCGCGGTGGTTAACACACCGGTTGAGAGTCTCCCCGCATCGATTGATCCGAAGAATCCGCCTGAAGTGCTACCAGGGGTTTGTTACGTTGGACTAAGTAAACGCAATGATCGAGTTCTACTTCGTACCAAGAAAGCAGACCGCTGGCCGAGGATACTTCTAGCATCGCAAACGATTGATGCTGCGACGATTGCTGCAATGCAAGTCTCAGACAGCGAAGGGAATGTCTTAAGCCAGTTGCGTAGTTTTAATCGAGAGCCAATCTTATTTACGACCCCTACATCAACGCCAACCAAGCAGGTCGAAGAGTTGCGAATTGGGATTCATGATTTTCTGTACCGGTCGTCGGAGAGCATGTCCTTTGCCCTAGTAGTCGATCCGCCGGATAATCATCCGCTTCTTACTTCCAATTCCTGGAAATCACCTTTCAGCGTTTTCGCCACGGCGGTTAGCGAATGGCCGGTTGTCGATGGTAGTGTGCAATCTCCTGCTTCTCAGGATAGTGCATCTTCGCAACCGATTTCGCCACAATTGGTTCCTTCGCCGCCATGGCAAGTGAAATTACGACTAAGTGCTAAAGAGCCGACGCGTGAGATTGAGTTTACCCCGAGTGAGGGTGCAACTTATGAATGCGAGGTACTTTCGGAAGCGATAGGGGAATCTTCGGATATCCGTGTTATCGCTGACAGGGTTGTCCCGCCGCCGAGCTCGGAGCAACTCGTTGAGATACGGAACTTGTTAGCATCGAACCCAAGCGGAGTTGTTGCAGATAATCCTGGCTTACAGCAACGTGTACAAGACTTCTTGGCCCGGAGCCGTTTCACAGGACGAGACGTAATTTCCGTTGCCGAAGATGGTTTGTCCGTTGGAACGCGCGCTGTACGACTATTAACTTCAGATCCTGTTTTTTTGATTCCGCCAGGTCCTGCGAACAAAAATATTCGTTTGAGTGTTAGCGATCTGAATTTAAAGCCATCGAGTAAGCATTCCACGGAAGTAGTTCTTAGATTAGGGCCACCGGTCCCTCGGATTCATGCTGTGGGGCATTGGCTGCCAGATACCAACAATTCGGCGCAAGCCAAGACGACAGGAGTCGCGCTACCAAAGGGTGGTCAGGTTGCGATGCATGTAAGCTTGCGTCGTGCGGGGAATCATAATTTGCCGGTTGAACTGACTTGTGAGAGTCTGCCGGCGGGAGTCTCCGTTGTTCCTGCTGTTCTTGCTCCAGGACAGAATGAAGGGATCATATTGTTTTTTGCGGAAGATAATGCTGTTGGTTCGTTGGGGGTGATTAAACCTGTCGCAAAGACAAGGTTGAATCCGTCAGATCCAGAGACCGTGATACCTATACAAGCTGCATCGATTGTCGTTTCTGCTTCTGGTGATCGAGGTTTACCGCAAGCCCGAATTTCTGGACAGTGGCTTTTGAAAGTAGTTGATCAAGATCTTGCACCGATCCAAATTCGTGCTGGCGATTCGCTTGGGTTTGTCCTTGAAATCCCGCAAGGAGGAGCAGTGAAACTTCCTGTTCGCGCAGTACGGCGTGCAGGTGGTGAAGCGAAGGGTGTTATGCGTCCACAGAACGTTCCACCTAAGGTCACTCTTGGTGAGTTTGAGCTTCCAGAAAAGGGGCTTGAGGTCAATCCGGAAATTAAGGTTGCTGCTGATGCTCCGGTCGGTGAGTACACGGTTTGGTTTGCCACTGAAATTGTGCTTAAGCAATCTTTGCATCCCGAGTCACACAGTCGGCTTTTGGCATATCGCGATCGCATACAGGGATTGTTGGCGGATCCCAATTGGGCGGGTGATCGTCCAGCCGCAGAGAAAATCATCGCTGAAACCAATCCGAAGCTTGAAGCACTTTCGAAAGAAATTGCTCCAAGGGATTTTCAGACCTTTCTGCCTTCGGCTCCTTTTCGGCTGAAAGTTGTTCCTGCGGTAGAGCCACCGAAGTAATATTTCAAATTCAATTCAAGTCTGTAGTGCCTAAAAGTAATCCTGAATTATGAACCTCTCATTGCAAAACAAACTTTCAACAGCTTTCAATAGCTTGCTTTTCGGGGCGATTTTCTTGGCTTGGTGCGTTCGAGTTGACGCACAAGAAGCTGCGGCAGGTGCAGGTCAGTCCAAGGACTTTGCCAACCATATTCTTCCGCTGCTGCGGGCGAATTGCATCGCTTGCCACAATGCGCAGAAGGCAGAAGGTGGACTGAATCTTGAATCCTACGAGCAGCTTGGCAAGGGAGGGGATAGTGGCCCGACGATGCTTGTGGGGAAAGGGAGCGAGAGTGAGTTGGTGCGACGAGTTCGGGCGACAGATGATTCTGTGATGCCACCGGATAAAAATGCGGTGGGTGCCAAGCGTTTCAGTGCTGCTGAAATGGATTTGCTGCAAGCTTGGATCGATGCGGGTGCACCGGCAGGTATTGCAAGGCCCAATCAGAGCATGCAATGGAAGCAGGTTCCTGAGAGTGTTCGTCCTATGTACTCCATGGATGCTAGTGCTGATGGTCAATGGGTTGTAGCTGGTCGGGGGAATCAAGCGATGGTTTATCGTTGGCCATCGTTGGACGCAGCAAGCGATGTAGCTCAATTGATCGATTCCCAAAGTCAAACTCAGTTACAAACCAATGCACCCGTGAGTCATTTAGATATGATTCAGTCGATTGCGATCAGTCCTGATAGTTCAAGGATTGCTACCGGTGGCTTTAGAGACATCAAGATTTGGAAGCGGGGTGTTGGGGTAACAGATCAAGGTATAGCGATTCCGTTTCGCGGCGCTCATTTGCTTAGGGTTTCGCCTCAAGGGACAGCTATTGCGAAAGCAACAAGGGCTCCGAGTCTTGAAATAGTTCGCGCTGATTCAGGAGTGGTCACACATCAGCTGGAAGCTCCGGTGCCAGTTATATCGTTGGCATGGAGTGCTGATGGTGCTGTTTTGTGGACGGTTGGAGAAGATGCGTCGATAGTGCAATATACGCTGCCCGCGAATGACACACCGAATCCGATGGTGGTCAAACCCAGCATGTCTGGAAAGCTTGAGCAGGCTTTGCGAATGGTGGTTGTTCAAGATGCGCAGACGCTTGTGGGAATCACCCCAGAGAAAAAAGTGCAGTGGATCAAGGCAACGCCAGCAACGGCCGAGTCTCCTGCGGTGTTTGCCAAGATTGACCGTTTGGGAGATGTTGCGGATGTGATTGGGTTAGCAAGGTATGACGAAGCAAATGTGCCACGGGTGTTAGTTGCAACTGCGGATGGTACAGTTCGGGTAGTTCAAGGGACAGACGGAGCGGTATTGCGAACGGTTGCGCACGGGGCCCCAATTCAGCATGTGCTTGCTGCGACGGATGCGTCAAAGTTTGCAACGATTGGGAACGATGGATTGACCAAGGCATGGAAGTGCGCCGATGGCGCGATGCTATGGGAGCAGAGAATTGACTTCGAAGGGCAGCGACGCCTGGATTTGGCGGACTTGTCCCTTGCGAGGCAGAAATCCAAAGTAGAACGAACGACTGCGAGGGTTCCTGAGTTGGAGAAGGCCAAGCAGGCTGAAGTCGAGGCACATGGAAAGTTGTTACAAGCCAAAACTGCTGTAATGGAAGAGTTAGGTAAAAAGCAGACGGAGCTCGATGCTCAAACCAAGGCCGTAGTGGACAGTGAAGCAGCAATGCAAGCGGCTAAAGTCGCAGTTGACGAAGCGATGAAGAAGGTGGAGGCAGCGGCGAAGGATGTTGAAGCCAAGAAGCAGCAACAGGTGGTAGCCATGAAGGCGAAGATGGAAGTTGAGACCAAGTTGACGACGATGGATAAAACCATTTCAACGGCGATGCAAGCCATTGAGAAGGCTGGTGCGACAATTGCTCAGTTTCAAGCGAGCATCGAGCAGGAGAAGCAAAAGGTAGCCCAGTTCGAGCAAGGGCTTGCTCAAACGCAAGCTGCTGTTGTACCGGTGCCTGTGCTTCAGAGTGCCTTTACTCCGGATAATCGCAGTATAGTAACTGCTCGGGTAGATGGAACGATTTCTGTGGTGAGAGGAGATAAGGGGGTTCAGCAAGCGGTGTTGCCGGGGGGGGCACCAAATCTCAATTCGCTACTAGTCACGGCGGGTGGTTGGGTATTAGAGACTTTGGATGATGGGAGAGCGTTGGCTTGGGATTGGGGGAATCGCTGGAGTTTGGAGCGAGTGATTGGAACGGCTCAGGAATCACCATTCTCCGATCGAGTAACCGCGATGGATTGGAGTGAAGATGGCCAGTTCTTGGTTGCTGGAAGTGGCGCTCCGAGTCGATTTGGGGAGTTGAAGTTGCTGCGTGTTTCCGATGGTGTGTTGGTTAAAGATTTTGGGCAAGTGCACAGCGACTCGATTTTGGTGGCAAAATTCTCACCGGATGGAAATTGGGTAGCAACAGGGGCGGCGGACAAAGTTTTGCGGCTGCACCAAGTCCATGTACCTGAGGGCGTAGCACAGCCAGCCCCGCGGACGTTGGAGGGGCATACGCACCATGTGCTTGGAGTAGCGTGGCATGATGATGGTCATTGGATTGCAAGTTCTTCTGCGGACAACACCATCAAAGTGTGGGATGTAGAAAGTGGGACAGCGATCCGAACGATCCAAGGCTTTGGCAAGGAGGTAACTTCGATCGCGTTTGTAGGTCGAAGTAATCAGGTAGTAACATCTTCGGCGGATCAGCAGGTCCGAGTGCATGATGCTAGCAATGGTGGACAAGTCCGAGCGATTGGTGGGCCGGCGGAAGCGGTTTATTGCAGTGTTGTGGCGGGTAAGATTCCGATGGCGTTTGCGGGAGGTCAGGACGGCGTGCTTTGGATTTGGCAGCTTGATAACGGGCAGGTGCTTCAGCAGTTAAAGTAAACCTTTCTTGGGTGTGGAATTCTTGGTCGATCATGAGTTTCGGCCGCTAACCTCACGGAATGCTAGCATTAAAAAATGAGCCGGATTGGGGACAGACCCTGAACCGCTCGGCGTGCGCGGGGGTTTGCTAGCGATCTTTGCGAGTCGCGTCTCGGGAGCGTAGCTGCGCGATTTGAAGGAAATGGCAATCATGCAGCAATGCTAGCGGCGATTGATCGGCGGCAAATGGCGGTTGCTGCAGATGCCCCCGACGGCAGTGTAGGCAGGTACCTCGGGGATGTTGGGAGATGAAAACCGGGATCGGGAAAATGTTGCCGCGAAGCTGATCGTCGCGGAATGCTAGCATTAAAAAATGAGCCGGATTGGGGACAGACCCTGAACCGCTCGGCGTGCGCGGGGGTTTGCTAGCGATCTTTGCGAGTCGCATCTCAGGAGCGTAGCGGCGCGATTTGAAGGAAATGGCAATCATGCAGCAATGCTAGCGGCGATTGATCGGCGGCAAATGGCGGTTGCTGCAGATGCCCCCGACGGCAGTGTAGGCAGGTAGCTCGGGATGTCGGGATGTCGGGATATGAAAAACAGGGCCGAGATTACGTTGCCGCGAAGCTGATCGTCGCGGAATGCTAGCATTAAAAAATGAGCCGGATTGGGGACAGACCCTGAACCGCTCGGCGTGCGCGGGGGTTTGCTAGCGATCTTTGCGAGTCGCGTCTCGGGAGCGTAGCGGCGCGATTTGAAGGAAATGGCAATCATGCAGCAATGCTAGCGGCGATTGATCGGCGGCAAACGGAGGTTGATGCAGATGCCCCGACGGCAGTGTAGGCCGGTAACTCGGGGATGTTGGGAGATGAAAAACAGGGCCGAGGAAATGTAGCCGCAAAGCTGATCATCGCGGAATGCTAGCATTTAAAAATGAGCCGGATTGGGGACAGACCCTGAACCGCTCGGCGTGCGCGGGGGTTTGCTAGCGATCTTTGCGAGTCGCGTCTCGGGAGCGTAGCTGCGCGATTTGAAGGAAATGGCAATCATGCAGCAATGCTAGCGGCGATTGATCGGCGGCAAATGGCGGTTGCTGCAGATGCCCCCGACGGCAGTGTAGACCGGTAACTCGGGGATGTTGGGATATGAAAACCGGGGCCGGGAAAATGTTGCCGCGAAGCTGATCGTCGCGGAATGCTAGCATTAAAAAATGAGCCGGTTTGGGGACAGACCCTGAACCGCGTGGCGTGCGCGGGGGGTTGCTAGCGATCCTTGCGATGCGCGTCTCAGGAACGTAGCTGCGCGATTTTAAGTGGAATGACAGTAATGCAGCAATGCTCTAGCCGCGATCGATCGGCGGCAAATGGCGGTCGGCTCGCTGTCACTCGATGAACGAAAGCACGGTAGGATCGCTACAAGTACGTGCGACAGTTAGGTTGCTGCTGGTAAGTGCTGCAGTTAGGTGCTGCGGGCTAGAAGCGACAGGATAACGGCCCCATGACGGTGCGGGACGTCGATCGGGCGAATACTCCCAGGACGCTCGTGAGCCGGATTGGGGACAGACCCTGAACCGCTCGGCGTGCGCGGGGGTTTGCTAGCGATCTTTGCGAGTCGCGTCTCAGGAGCGTAGCGGCGCGATTTGAAGGAAATGGCAATCATGCTGCAATGCTAGCGGAGATTGATCGGCGGCAAACGGCGGTTGATGCAGATGCCCCCGACGGCAGTGTAGGCAGGTAGCTCGGGATGTCGGGATGTCGGGATATGAAAAACAGGGCCGAGATTACGTTGCCGCGAAGCTGATCGTCGCGGAATGCTAGCATTAAAAAATGAGCCGGTTTGGGGACAGACCCTGAACGGCTCGGCGTGCGCGGGGGTTTGCTAGCGATCTTTGCGAGTCGCGGCTCGGGAGCGTAGCTGCGCGATTTTAAGTGGAATGACAGTAATGCAGCAATGCTCTAGCCGCGATCGATCGGCGGCAAATGGCGGTCGGCTCGCTGTCACTCGATGAACGAAAGCACGGTAGGATCGCTACAAGTACGTGCGACAGTTAGGGTGCTGCAGGTAAGTGCTGCAGTTAGGTGCTGCGGGCTAGAAGCGACAGGATAACGGCCCCATGACGGTGCGGGACGTCGATGGGGCGAATACTCCCAGGACGCTCGAACTGTACCGGGAGAAAGTTAACGGAACTGGTAGCTTATGAGCTCGCGGCTTAGTGAACGCGGCTTAGTGAACGCGGCTTAGTGAACGCGGTGCCCCGGCTTGGCCCCCGAGTCAGCACTGAGCAAGAAGACTTCCGCCCCCCCAGCTCCCGCTGCCGTAACCATCCCTTCACTCAAACCAAACTTCATCTGGCGAGGTTGAAGGTTGGCAACTATCACTACCAGTCGCCCTTCAAGCTGCGCTGGCGTGTATGCCGCTTTAATACCCGCGAACACCGTTCGTGTGACATCTCCCCCAAGACTAACTGTGAGCTTGACGAGCTTCTTCGCTTCCGGTACCTCTTCCGCTTTGATGACCCGCGCAACTCGCAAATCGACTTTCATGAAGTCTTCGATGCTGCATGTCGGTGCAATTGGCTCGAGCGTAAGTGGCTCTGCCGAATCGACAGGAACTGTTGCTGGTGCGTTATCTGCTGATGCTGGATTCGATGCTGGATTCGATCCCACAGCTGGATTGCTCGCTGGAGCTGGTGCGGCCGCCGATGTTGCGGCAGGTGTGTCTTTGCTTTCTTCAATCATTTGCTCAACCTTCTTTAAGTCAACGCGTTGCATGAGGTGTTCGAACTTGGATAGTTTCATTCCGACCAAAGGCCGATAAGCATCGCTCCAGGAATGGATCTCGCTTTGAAACAGTGTACTGCATTGGTTCGCCAATCGTGGCAATACTGGACTTAGGTAGACACAGAGCTGCCGGAATAAGTTCAGTACGATCGTGCAGACTTCTTGAAGCCTTGCATGCTGCTGCGGATCTTTTTTGAGGGTCCACGGTGCCGTATTTTCGACGAATCCGTTGGCCGCATCGGCGAGCTCCATAATAAGCCGCATGGCCCTTGAGTAGTCTCCTTGCTCGTAGGCTTCGGCAATCCTTTCACCCGCATCCTGGGCAGCCGCGAACAACCCACCATCCTCGGGGTACACGTCGCAAAGCCCTGTGGTCTCTACGAATCTCGCAGTACGACTTGCCAGATTCACAACTTTACCAACAAGATCGGAGTCTATTTTTTGAGCGAACTCCGTGATGTTTAAATCGATGTCATCAAGTCGCGGCCCGAGCTTGCTGGCGTAGTAATAACGCAAGTAGGATGGGTCGAGGTGATCGAGATACTTCCTTGCTCGCACCATCGTTCCTTTGCTTTTCGACATCTTCTCTTTGTCGACCGTGAGGAACCCATGGATATGTACGAAAGAAGGAAGTGAGAATCCAGAAGATTGCAAAACACCCGGCCAAAAAAGGGTATGGAAGTACGCGATGTCTTTACCGATGAAGTGATGGATCTGCGTCGACGGAGATTTCCACCAATCATCTAGTGATTCGTTGTTTTGTTTGCACCATTGCCAAGTGGAAGCGATGTAGCCAATGGGAGCATCGAACCATACGTACCAGAAGTTCCCTGGGCTATCGGGGATCGCAAACCCGAAATAGGGTGCTGGGCGGGATACGTCCCAATCACGAAGCGGTTTCCCGAGGAAGTGACCTTTGAGGTAGTTTGCAACTTCGGGCTGTAAGTGTTCGCCAGACTGCGTCCACTGGTCGAGGAAGGGATGAAGCTGCTCGAGCTGCACGAAAAGATGCTTCGCTGTTTTTTTGACCGGTGTCGCACCACTAAGTGCACTTACGGGATTAATCAGGTCGGTTGGTGAATAAGTCGCCCCGCACTTGCTGCAGTTATCTCCGTATTCATCGGTCGCTTTGCAGTTTGGACAAGTACCTTTGACGAAACGGTCTGCAAGAAAGGTGCCTGCAACAGGGTCAAAGAGTTGCTCGACATCGTCCTCACGTACGAGATTGGCTTCTCGAAGCGAACTCCAAATTTGTTTGCAAAGCTCGTAGTTCTCTGGCGAGTTGGTGCTGCCGTAATGATCGAAGGCGATATCGAAGCCGGCGAAGTCTTTTTCGTGAGCATCTTTCATCTCTGCAATGAGCTCTTCCTCGGATCG
>Ga0315899_10008920_pt1 | contig 10751 bp, 11 predicted proteins | sample LakEriMetagenome_2_FD_203518 | JGI IMG/M metagenome (GOLD analysis project Ga0315899, IMG submission 203518) | Freshwater fungal communities from buoy surface, Lake Erie, Ohio, United States - Buoy 4 MA112 | ecosystem: Environmental > Aquatic > Freshwater > Lake | place: USA: Lake Erie, Ohio...
TTTCTCTCTGTGTGTGGTGTGTGTGTGTGGTGTGTGTGAGTATAACACACACACAGAAACACACAGACACACACCACACGCACGCGTGCGCTCGCGCGTGCACACACACACACACACGTGTCGTGCAAGTATGCACGTCGGCGGGGGCCCTTCGCGCGTGGTCCCTTGCTTGCGCGAGGCGTGTGTATTTCTCTTTCTCTCTCTCTCTCTCTCTCTCTCTCTCTCGCGCGCGCGCGCGCTCTTTCTCTCTCTCTCTCCTCTCTCTCTCCTCTCTCTCTCTTCTCTCTTTCTCTCCTTCTCTCTCTCTCTCTCTCCCCTCTCTCTGGGATCTCCCAGAGGCATGTGGCAGTTATACACTCTCTCACGAACTATCACACTGGATATGGCGCTCGCAGCGCCGGCAACACCTTCAAGGACAGAAGATGGCACCACAGGGAGGGCGACAACGGACAAGGCGGAGTCTTCCACGGAAGATGCACAGGCACAAATTCTGCAAAGTGATATACCAGGTTTAGGGTTTCGGGTTTAGGGTTACTGACTTTCCAGAGTTGCTCAGAGGGTGGCCGGGCTCCAAGAGGATGAACAGTGGGTAGCCACGCGGCGTGAGGGCACATTGCTGCTACGTGAGGCAGCCGCAATGCTGCGGCAAGGCGAAAACGAGGAGGCAGTCGCTGTCTGCCAGCAGGCAGCAGAGCTCTTTGAGGGTGAGGTGCGGCGGGGGGTGGGGGCAGCGGCGGAGACCATGTTTATGCGCGCTTTGGCGGACGCTAAGGCTGCGAGTGAGGCGACGCAACAACAGACAGAGGCGCGTGCGGAGGCTGTGCGGCTGTCGAGTGAGGCGGAGCAGTGGCTGAAGAATGGCGATCTAGACCAAGCGCTCATCCTCTCAAAAGTACTCTCTGTGGTGAGTTTATATAGTAAATGCACCAGGGAGGGCACTGACTTTTCAGAATCTGTTCTGTTGGCAGGCGCTCATCCTGGCAGAGCGAGCGCAGGCAGCGCTCAACGAAGTTGAGCAGTTTTTCGGGCGCATCAGCACCGCGGAGCTCACGCGCGTGCTCGATATCAAGCTGCGCGTGCAAGAGAAGCAGCAGATGCGCAAAGACAGCGCCACGGCGTCCACGTCTGCCGAGGGTACCGTGACGCTAACCCCCGTGGAGGGTACTGTGGCCGCGAAGCGCCAGGCGCTCGAGGATCGCCAGCGCCAGAAGCTGATAGAAAAGAAGCGGGAAGACGCCCGGAAGAAACGCGAAGGCAGCGCTGCCACTGGCGAGGAGGTGGAGAAGAGTGAGACGGTGAAGGATGATGATTGGAAGGCACAAAAAGATTTGGGTGCCAGCCTCGACCGCGCCGCGCGCCAGGCGCTCAAGGAGGGCAAGCATCAAGAGGCTGCCGACCTTGCTCAGCGCGCTGTCGAGTACGCTCCTTTTTTTGTTTTTAGGAGGATGCGGACCTCGCGCAGTTCGCTGTCGAGTACGCTGCATGAGTTGTTTGTCGCGCTGTGTAGTGCGCGTTGACTGCTTGCTGGGTTGGCTTTGCGCAGCGCGTGTTGCACGTTTGCTGCGGTTGATGTTTGCTGTTTGATGGTTGATGTTTGATGCTTGATGGTTGCTGTGGTTGGGCTTCTTCCTGTTCACGCTACCCCCCATCCTGCACTGCTCGACCGTTGGGTGTGAGAGTGCGTGCGTGTGTGCGTGCGTAAGAGAGAGAGCGCGCGCGCGAGAGAGAGAGAGAGAGAGATTTGCATGCACTCGTGTACAGGATAGTATTGTTATGAGCGTGTGCCTCACAAGCTGGTACTCTCGTGGGGCATACCATGTCCATGTGTCCTGATACATCTCGATAGATGCTCTGAAGGTGAGATGTGTGAGTGTATATGGTGCTTGGGGTCATGTGCGTGTGTATAATAATAGTGGTTTCTGGCGCAACCATCTCTCACCCCCCTAAAAATCTTCTACAAAAATCTCTCACGAACCTCACCGTGTCCGTCGTAATTTCTCACAATCTCAAACCAGTAAAAATCCCTTACGCAAATGGTCGCGTTTCTGTAAGAATATTTTATAAAAATGATTTAATTCGTTTCTATCTACTCATGCTACTCACGCGTGAGTGCATATGCGCAGCACTCGTGCGTGTGGATGTGAAGAGTCATCTCTCTCGCGCGGTGCGTTCGTGCGCCTGCGCTGTCACACTGACATTAGTCGGTGTGGACTGAAAATGCAGGTCGTTCAAGGAGGCCGGGCGTAAGGGGTTCAAGCGCGGGGCGACAGAGGCCAAGGGCTCGAAGAACCTTGTTGCGCGTGCTCTGGCTTCAGCAGAGTTGGAGCGTGCCAAAAGCTTGGCGCAAATTCTGAAAAGTCACATTTATAGAGACCTTGTGCAGTAAAAATTCTTGGGCACTTACTTGTCAGAATTTCTCCCCAGGCTGCCGAGACACAGGAGGTCGGCTTGGCGGCCAACAAGCTGTGGGAGGCGCAGAACGCAGAGCTCGACTCTCTTTTCGCCATTGAGGCGCTGAGCACGGAGGTATCGGTGTCGCTTTCGCAATCAGTGGGGGACGAGGAGGAGGAAGCAAAGGTGACTTCGAGGGCAGCAGCCAAGAATGTAAGGCGAAATGATAATGCTGATGCGGCAATTAAGAAGCGCGAGAGTAGAACAAAGAGCCAGGAGGAGGAGCTCGAGCAACAGCAGCAACAGCGCGCGGCCGCAGCCCGCGCAGGGGTCGAGAGCTGGATGAAGAAGCGGGAGACAGAAACACTAACGCGGGAGGCAAGCGAGCGCGCGCGCGCCGAGGCAGACGCGCGCGCGCGCGCCGAGGCAGGGTGGGCCGCGGCCAAGGCCGAGGCCAGGGCCCGCGCTGACGCGCGGCGTCAAGCATCTGCTGAGGAGGAGAAGCGGGAGCAAGAGCGAGAACGCCAGGAGGCTGAGGCGCGTGAGCGAGTAGAGCGGGCGCGGAAAGATGCGGATGACAAGGCGCGTAAGGCCGAGGAGGAGGCGCGCGAAGCCCAGGCAGCTGTTGAGCAGCTCAGGGCTCAGCAGCATGAGATGGAGCTCAAGAAGCAGCAGCAAGCAGAGGCCGAGCGCGCGGCGCGCGAGAGCGCTGCTGCTGAGGAGCGCGCGGAGCTGGCGCGAGCGCAGGAGGAGGCGCGTGTCAGGGCGGAGGACGAGCTCGAGGCCGAACGCAACAAGCTGCGGGAGGCGGAGGGGGCGGAGCGTGCAGCCGCGGAGGCTTCGGCAAGGGCTCGGGACGAAGAGGAGAGCCTGCGCCGACAGGCTGCGCAAGACGAGCAACAACTAGCCGCCGAGGCCTTAGCTCGCATGCGCGCGCGGAAAGCGGCCAAGGCGGCGCAGGCCAAAGATGCAGAGGCAGCAGAGGCTGAGCGTGTGGAGCGTCAGAACACAGCGGCGGAAGCGCGCACGAAGGATGAGGCGCGGCTAGCTCAAAAAGAAAAAGAGGAAGCCGCGCGCGCGGCACGCGAGAGCGCAGCTGCTGAGGAACGAGCGGCGCTGGCGCGAGAGCAGGAGGAGGCGCGTGCCAGGGAGATGGATCGCGCCAAGGAGAAGGCGTCCGCACAAGACAAGACAGATGCTGCGCGGGCGGGCCTGGCCAAGCCAGTGCCCCGCGACGGCAAGCTTGTTGAGCAGGCGCAGACGCCGGTTAGCGACAAAGCTGCCGAGGCGCCGCGCCCGCTGCGGTCAATGGGCGGCACGCAAATTGTGGACATGTCGAACCCCAGGACTGTTGACCCCAGGTATGCCAGCGCTAGTAGGTCTCTTTTACGTCGGTCTATACTAGTAGGTTAGTTGGTCTCTTTTACGTCGGTCTATACTAGTAGGTTAGTAGGTCTCTTTTACGTCGGTCTATACTAGGCATCCTTTGACACGCTTGTACACTGCCCCAGTGTCAAGAGTATTGCAGCCGAGCGCTTTTTCGGCTCGTCGGGTACCAAGAGCAAGGAGCCCGTGGGCGTTAAGCGCTATGAGATGGATGTCAAGTACCATGGCATCCTGCTCGGCAAGAAGGGCGTCACAGTGAAGGCTCTGGAGAAGGCATCTGGCGCCACCATCCGCTTCGAGACAACGCCCAAGGGAGCCCTCGTCATCATGGGCACCGAGAAACAGCGCAATGTCGCGTGGAAGCTCATTACAAGTGTCCAGTCCACACTGCCGCAAATTCTCTCGCAAATCCGCGACAAGGAAATCCGGTCTCGTTGTCCCCCCCCCCCCTCGCCCGCCCCATGCGGACCAACCTTGCTACCACCCGCAACCACGGCAAATTCATCTTCTCTGTGTGCACCTTGTCGGCATGCGTCACACGGCGCCCTCTTGGCACTACCTCAGATTCGCGCCCTGAGGTAGGGAGTTGCCGTTGCAAATGGGCAGCTCAATGCTGACAACAGTGCTGTGATGGATGGCGGCGGGTGCTGGCAGGCCCGGGGAGCTGAAGACAATACCCTCCTTCAAGGGTCGGGTCTCCAACCAGGACCAGATCTGGCCAGTGGCTGTCAACGAAGCCATCACCCGGGCTAAAGAGGAGGCGCAGGAATTAAAAGGGGAACGAAAAGAGGAATAAAGTTTGAAACCCGGTTGATCATATGCGCTAGCAATCTGTCTCTGCACCCCCTCATCGCCATGTGATGGTGGTCTCAGGGCCACTGGCCGCGAAAGTGGGCAATCCTCATCGACCTGCCCGTAGATTACTGTAAACTGGCGCCGCCCGCTGAACATCAAACAGTGTGTAGATTATCGAGCATCAAGGAGGAGTAGCGGCGGCAGGAGCAGAGCGGTAGGAGCCGAGGAAGAGCGGGAGGAGCAGGAGAGGGAGAAAGCGGATGAGCTACAGGGATCAGGAAAGAAGAGGAGGAGGAGGAGGAGGAGGAGGAGGAGGAGTAAGGGTTGCAGGAGGAGGGAGGAGCAGGAGCAGGCAGACACCCCGCTCCCGTCGGTAAGGACATTTGTAAACAGGGCCGACACGTGAGAGCAGTACGAGGAGAGTGCGCGGCGGAGGGGAGGCGTTGCTCGAAAAAGATTATTGATCTCGCAAACTGCTGCAGCGACCGCTGCCCGTGCCAAGACTGCGTGCGTGTAAATTATGTAGCTAGTGAGAAAGCGGCCTTTTAGCCAGTTGTGAGAGACACGTGCAGCGGCACGTGCTTCACGCTTCGACTCAGGGCCTGTACGGATCGTGCACTGCGCGCCACCCTGGGTTGGCATCCTTAACGGGGTCATGCAACAAGACTCCCCCGACACTGCTGGACATGGCATCATCCTGCCATCACAGCCGCTCCGCTCCAGTCACCGCTCGTGTCCCCAAAAATGCGCGATGCGCGTGCAGACAAGACAAGACGCGAGACGCGCGCACGGGGCGCGCACCTGCGCAAGCTGCTGGCTGCCGGTGACCGCTTTGTACTTCGGCAGCGGCGGCGTGTTGGGCAGCACGTTCTCGGACTGCCCCGCCCCCCTCCTATCCAGCGGAATGCCTGATACGTACGCCAGGCTGCTCGACAGGTCCCTGATGCCAACGATCAAACCCGGCAGTGTCAGTCGCGGGCGGCACACCTGTGCATGATCCGCGCGAGTACCGGAGAGGAGAGCATCACACCAGGACAAGGGAGGACACGACGACCAACCTGAGGGCAGACTCTTGCCTGGCGACGCGCTGCTGCAGCTCCTTGTTTTGCGCTTCCTCTTGCTCCAGGGAGCCCTGCAGCCGCCGCTTGAGCGCCTCTTCATGTCTCAGTACCTGCTGCGCCGAACCCAAATTCTCCGCGTGCTGCTCGTCGGTGAGGTCTTGCCCATCAGCAGCCACGTCCGAAAAGCCGCCAGTCTCCACCTCGGGAGCAAGCCGCGCAGCGCGCTTTGCCGCCTTGGATACGAACCAGCCAGTGCGTTGGTGCGAGTATGTCGACGGGTCATACTTCCCATACACCGAATCTACATACGTGTCGCGACCCTGGTCGGAGGCAAAATAGCCGGTGCGGTCGTGGACCTGTACAGCACTTGCGGCGCGTTTGCTGCGGGCGCTCCGGCGCACGTCGTTGTCGGTTCCGCAAAAGGCCACGCACGGGTTGTTCGCCATCAGGCCTTCGCAGCCGTACTTCGCGAGCGTATCGACGCACTCGCTTGCCACTGCGCTTTTCGACGGCGTCTGATCGCCCTGTTCCCCCGCTGCTGTCTCTGCAGCGCCCCCGAGAATGGTTTCCTTGAGATCGGGTCGCTTGGGAAACACCGACCCAGCAGCCTCCTTCATGGCCTTCTCGCCCTCCTCTCCGCGCGCTGCAATTGCCCGTGCCCTCCGAGCGGCGATGCGACGTTCGCGCGCGGCAGCCTCGTCAGCTGCCGCCTCCTTTCGCTTCTGCACAGCCTCTTCCTCTGCAGCGATCGCCTCCTTCGCCGCGCGCATCGCCGCCGACTCCTCCTCCTCCGCCTCCGCCAGCTTCTGCTTGCGCACCTCAAGTTCGTGCGCCACCACCCTCTTGCGGGCGGCATCCACCTCGCCGGCAGCCCTCTTCATCGCCCTTGCGGCATGGGCGACAGAGCCAAGCTTCCTCTGCACCAGTGCGGCGGCGCGCGCCGAGGCCGTGGGCATGGCCTTGACTTCGCCCGACAGCCGCTTCGCCACCTCCACCATCTTGCGCAGCTCATCGCGCACTTGGCGGTAGTCGCTGGTCGGCAAGTCGCCGCTCAAGATAGCGTCGTCGGTCTCGCCGTGCTGCGCAGTGATGCGAACCTTGGCAAGGTTCTTGCGCACGACGTCGTTGGCGTCAGCGTGCGCAGCCGCAGCCGCGGCATGGAGGCGCGCAACCCGCCCGCGCGCCCCCGCAGCGCGGCCGCTGGCGCCGGCTGGTGCCCCCGCGTAAGCAGCGTCCGCCGCCGCGGCAGTAGGCAGCTGGCCCTTGAGCTCCTGCACCGCAGAGAGCGCCTGCTTCATCTGCGACGCCAGCGCCTTGTTCTGCAGGCTGCCCGCCCCACTGCCCAGCTTCGCGATGCCTGCATTGAGCGTCTGCTCGGCGTTGAGCGCCGCATCCGCAACGTCCTGTGTGTCTGCCAACGCCACTGCGCCCTTAGACGCAGAGAAGACTGCCACTGCGGCTAGGCACGCCACCGCGAGGGCCGCGACCACTGCCGCCGCCGTCGCGCCACGCCGAATCCGCGGCTGGGGCTGCCCGGGCAGGGTGCCCGAGAAGTCGGCGAGGACCATCCCGCGGCAACCCTCTAAACCCACACACTTGTGACACTTCGGTCAAGTACGTCCGTTCTGTGTTGTAAAATTGGGAACAGATTTTTCCGGGTCACATGCACACGGGGCAGCGGCCGAAGACCGCGCTGGTGGCCCGGGCCACGACGCAGCGAGGTAGCAGAAGCACGACAGGGACGCCCCGATGGGAGTCGAGCGCTCGCCCATTAAAGCCTCTCTCGGCTCTCGTCCGCACCACTCCCACGACGCCGCGGCAGCCGGGCCCGTCCACGTCGCGATCGGTGCCTACCTCAGGCTACACATACCTGCACAATACCTACACCATACCCAGGCTACACCATACCTACACAATAGCATACCTACACTCAGGTGAGCCCGTTGCTGCACGTTGCCGAGCGCACGCGCGAGATGATGTACAAGGCGGCCTCAATCGTGCCCCCGCCCGCGGGCCCCCTCTTGGCCCCCCAAATCTGCGCGCATGGGACCCTGAGTGAATATTCTTCACGCGAGCACCCCCGGGCCACGGGCCAGCGGTGCGTGGTGTGTGGGCACCAGCCGCCGCCGCGGGCGTGCAGCTCCAGCATATCCATGCCCGCGGCTAACCACGACGGAGGCGACACCCGGGCGAAGCTCTTTGGCGAGGAGCCGCATGCGCTGCAGGACCAAGGCATGCGCGACAGGGTGCAGGCGCTCGAGAGGGAGCTCGCCAGGGAGCGACGAAAGCGCGAGAAGCTTCAAGATGTCTGCGACAGGCAACATGACGAGCTGCAGGCGGCGCACCAAGACGCTGGGATGATCAAGCTTGCGGACCAGGTGTTGTGAACGTGCCGTGAGCGCGCTAGTGTCCGCCGCAGGCTGTGTTCCTAGCCCGGGCACCCCATGCATCCGCTCTTTGTGTCTCGGAAACGTGACATGTGCTCCATGTCCGTGAACAGCGCAAGGATATCATGCACTTCTTTAAGCATGCTGTGAAGAACTCGTTCTCGGAGAGTTCCCGACAGGGCTTCAGGGCCTTGGAGAGCACATGCCAGCTTACAGTCGATTCGATGCAGGCGTTCCACGTCAAAGCACCCGTGCGCCGCATTAATGCAAAAGACCTCAAAAGCCGGGTGCCTCGCCCACGCTTTTGGGGAAATCCGCAGGTGGACCACTACGATCTGCAACGCCTTCGAAGCGCCATAGTCGAGATAGGATTAGATCCATCGAAATCACCCGAGTTTCCACGCACAGACAAGGAAGTTGCGGATGCCGATTCAAACGCTGCATTCGCAAAATTCCGCCTGGACACCGAAACCTTTTGGAAGCATGCGACAGAGCTGAGATGCAAAGTCCAGCAAATTCCCATCGAGGCAAGTCGGGACGAAGCGATGCGTGCGTTTGAAGAGATGGTTGGCGGCAAAGTGGCTAAGAGCGAGAGTTGCATCGTATATTCGATTCAGTGTGAGTTTGCGTCAAAACTGCAGGAAATTTCGTTTTGGTGTCCTCGCAAAAAAGAAACATTGATTTTGCCAAGAGGATCTGGACTTCCAAGCGCAGTCTTGGAGGCAAAATGCAGTATAGCAGTTGCTGACTTGCACAATCACAAGATGTACAGCCGAGAGCTGGAGAGCGCTCTTGGCTACCCTCGCCAATCAGCTCTTTTGAGTCCGTGTTTCAACGAATTAGGGCAGATGGCCTTTATTTTAGAGGTGGCAAGCGCTGCAAAGATCGTGCACTATACAATCCATGACAAAATGCTGCTGGAATTCGCCGGAGCACTGCTCATGCTTCTGATCTCTCGCACGCGGCTGGCCGAGGAGTATCACAAGGCCGTTGAGATCCGAAACCATGTGGTCCAATCGGTCACCGTCCTGGCTGATGCTGGTTTCATCCGCACGATTAACCAGATTGCTGACCGGTGCCGTGAATGCGTGAAGGGGAAAATTTCGCGAGTGTGGCTCGTCGACAGGAAAAATCAAATCTTATATGTCAACACGGACGATGAAACCAAGGCGGAAATGGCTCCAATGACCCATGCCAGTGGGCCCTTAGGGGCTGCTGTCCATGACCAAACTTCAAGCGTCTCGTTCACGCCAGCTTACTCTGACGAGGATCCTCTCTCATTTGCATGTGTACCGATCGTGGATCGTAGATCGACTACTCTGGGCGTCTTGGAACTGAACCAGAAATATAATCCAACCACTGGGCTCATCGAGCGATTCCGGGAGGAGGATTGTGACATGATGCGCGCATTTGCTGCGATTCTTGCAAACTTCATCGAACACTCGCAGTTTGTATTCAACGTACAGTCTACGTGCGGTGGTATGCACCAGAAAATCAGATCATGGCAGGCGTTCTCTGAATGAAAACAGCTAAAACAAAAAAAAAATGAAGCAAAACAGAAAGAATTAAAACAAAGAATTGCTTTGGCGGGGCATGTCGAGGGGCATGGGCAACCGCTCGCAGGGCAGTGTTTTTGATTGTGACCGCGCACTTCTGATAAAAAAATATTGTCCGCAACGCAACCAGAGACCAATTGCGCTGAAGCTACTGGTGATGTGGTCGGGTTTGTTCATGTGTCACGGGCGACATGCAGGCGGCGTCTCAGGCAACGTAACGCTTTCGGCGCTGAATTCATCAATCTCCTTGAGCACCGGCGGATCGCCTGCGCACGCACACCATGACTTAGAAAACTGTGAATTGAGAATGCCTCGAGTATGCAGGTACTCTTTGGCGTGTGCAGAGTCCGTACAGTCAACAGCGAGACGTAGAGCGCAAGTGCGACACAGGCACTCAAGGTGTTAGAGAAGGCACCTGCCCACACTAGCACGAGCCGCCCCTCCAAAAACTTTCCCTTGATGATTTTGCCGTTGTCTTTGAGGGTGCCGTGCCCACTATGCCGCCCGTGCTTGAACCCGCCCTCGTAAACACGTCCGTCTGGATATGTCAATGTCCCGTTCCCGTGCATCTCCCCGTCCTGAAGAGGAAGCCAGACAACATATCAACTCGTACTTCGGGCCACCTACAATGGGTGCAGGAGCGCGCCCAGGCCGCCTGTAACAATCACGAACGCGCGCACAAGTTGACGTGCGCGCGCATACACATGCAGTATGCAGGCGCGTGTTGGTGTGTTGCCTGGGCACGCGCGAGTAACGCACCTGCCACTTGCCCTTGAAGCGCATGCCACGGGCCCACGTGTAGCAGCCGTTCCCATGTTTGTGCCCTGATAAAATGTAATATAATGTAATGTTAACAGGTTGCTGTAATATAACGTAATGATAATAAGTTGCAACGTATTAACATTACATTATATTACATTTTGTCATATTTTAAACACGCATGCGCGCGAACAGAGAGAGCGAGCGAGAGAGAGAAAGAGAGCGCGCGCGCGCTCGAGAGAGAGAGAGAAAGCAACGTATGGACATTATATTACAGTATATTATACATATTACACACACACACACACGTACACACGCACACACACACTCTCACACACGTACACACACACGCACACACACACGCACACGCACACACACACACACACACACACACCTTCTCGCCAATCGCCAACAAA
>Ga0315899_10008923_pt1 | contig 10750 bp, 1 predicted proteins | sample LakEriMetagenome_2_FD_203518 | JGI IMG/M metagenome (GOLD analysis project Ga0315899, IMG submission 203518) | Freshwater fungal communities from buoy surface, Lake Erie, Ohio, United States - Buoy 4 MA112 | ecosystem: Environmental > Aquatic > Freshwater > Lake | place: USA: Lake Erie, Ohio...
ATCTGTTGGTTATTTTCCTGATGAAAGTCGATTTGCGTGAAGGTTTTTGTATAAGCATAGTAGTTTCTATTGTTCGTTGCATCAGTAATTTTCCAACAAATGGTTGTCTGTGGTGTTATCTGGAGATTTGAGGAAAGTTCGATTTTATTATTTTTAAAAACTGTCTGCAATTTCGTCCCATCAACTGCTTCACCCATCAAAACATCACTAGCAATAATATCGAACAATACTGTCCACAAAAAATCAGCCAGAAGGTTAGATTTAGTTAGCCAATTTTTGACTCCATCAATCAAAACTGCCATCAATTCGCCTTTGACTCCAAAGAAAGAGCCTAACTGTTCAGCAAAATGCTCTAATTGTTCTTGCTGTTGTTTGATAACTTTAGAGCATATATAGTTGATTTGATCCTCGTTAGGGTTAGCAATTCCTGGAGCAATTTGGGAGACAATAGAAAAGTCTGGCTTCTCCGTCTTGGTTATCGTCTTAACAATCAGACCAAGGTTATTGATAAAGCCTTGCTGAAGAAGAATTTCGTAATAGGCTTTGGAGGCTGCTTGTGTGATTTCCTTGGAGACAAAATCATCCTTTTGTAGCAAGGAAGCATTGATGAGTGGTTGTAAAGACTTTAAGAAAGCCAAGATATTTTGGGGATCGTAACCCGTATTGACATATACACTAGGAGTTTGGTCGTTAGGAGTTTTGTTGCAAATGTAGTCAATATCGTAGATGGTTAGTCCTGAATCTCTGATCCAGTCAACGGATTCTGCGACGCGGAGTACATCATCTGGAGTTAAAATCGGATTGATTACGATAACTTCTTTGCCACTAATTGTGATCTTCTGCGTCATTCCCAGTAGGTGAAGTAGCAGCACATACTCAGGCACCCGCATTCCCAACTGTTTAGGTAGTATTGTATGCCGATAAAGGAGCGAGAGGTTGGGTAAACTGAGTTTGATACTGGCTAACTCTCCCAAAGCCGCGATCGCAACAGTTTTAATATCATCACCGGATGCGGGGATGCTCGCTACGATAACATTTGCTCTTTCCAAAGTTATATCTGAGGGAATATCACCTGCCTGATTAGCTTGCAATTTCTCTTTTTTGAATTTCTCAAATTGCGTGTTACTAACGATCCAATCTAATACATCTTTATCTTGATAAAGTGGATTGACATAGCCTGTAGTTGCCGTCTCTATCTGAGGATGATAGCTTGAGTTGTAGGCACTGTTTTTTATGAGATCAGGATTGTTGAAAATTACATCAAAAGGTGCTTCAGAATACTCACCATTCCCAATGCCAATCGTCTTGATGTCAAACCAAAGGGCCGTTAAAGAGTCCAAAGGCAAATTGTATTTATCGCTCAATTTTTTGATTTTTGCCAGCTTGCTGAGGGTAGTATCATCAATCTCAGTTGCGCTTAGAGAGGTGAGAACCCAGTCTAAGTCGCTGTAAGACCAGCCTAATGCTTGTGCCAAACGTACAAACCGATTAATAACGTCGAGCGTCGCAAGGGATAGATTGTTAATTTGCTCGTATTGATTGTTCGGATCGCTTGTATTAATACTAATGTTCAGGTATTGCTGATCAGCAAGTACCTTGTTAATAAAAAAGTGATGGGGAATAATACCGCCTATCGCTGGTGTAGAGTCATCTCTAGTTCCATTCCAGGCATTTGCTTCCCAATTTCCCCCATAGCCTTTACTCCACTGACCAGTAAATCCTGATCCATTTAGGTCAAAGGTAAACTCAAAACGACCGGCACCATCAGGTGGCTGTTTTGTGCCTTCCAGCCAATGTCCACGAAATATCCACTGGTTGCGGGACTCATCGCGCTTCAATGTTCCTTGCAACTCACCGTTGTTAAGATCGTAGTTACCCGTAACGCGATCGCTAACTTGTTTCAGGGTGAGTTTCGTCCCTTTACCACTAAGATTATATTCCCCAGATACATCGAATAATTCTTGAATGCTGAGGTTTTGAGAGAACAAAGATTCAACTTGCTGTCGGGAAAGTCTGGTTTGCGCTATAAAATTAGGTTTGGGTTGTTCTCCGGTTTTTTCGGTATCTTTGTCTAAACGATCCAGTCCCGCTAGATCGCTTGAAGTAATAGTCAATCCATAATTTTTAGAAACTATGTCGGGCACCTTGTTTGAATCGTTTGTCGGTTTTAGATTGTTATATTGTTCAATAGATAAGCCTAAGTATTCGTGGCTTGGAAAATCTGTTGGGTTTAAGGCTTGATAGATGTCAGATAAATCAATTTTTTGATTATTTAAGTAGGTACGGATTTGTTGAAGGGGTAAGTTAAAGGGCAGATTAAAGGGATAGTAAGTCTGAGCTAGGGTAAGAAACACATTATTATTGAGGAGCTTGCCCTCCTTTTGAAAGGCATTACCTACGGTTTGCTCTAAAATCTGATTAACGATCTGTAAATAAGGAACGGTATTGTTTGTATTGGCACAGGTTAGTTGAATTTTGGCCAAATCGGGACGGCGATCAAACAGTTTGAGTCCATCAGGAATATTATCTTCTAGTTTGACTTTGGTGGTATTAGGTACTGTAATCGCCTTATCAATAATTCTGAGAAGATCGACTAAGTAGGCAGCAGGACCGAAAATAGACTGACACTCAGAGCATTCGCAATAGTTTAGACTGCCGAAAATCTCTTGATAGCTAGAAAGTGATTCAAAATAAGTAGGAATATTCTCTGATACATGATTGACATTCATGGATCTAAAATGACGCGAACCTACTAGGCTTGCTATATTGGCAAAGAGGTGCATCACTTGAGATTTAGCATTAGCGGCAGCCAAGTAAACCTGTTTGGCTTTAGCAACTCCGTTTTCACCGAACTTTGGCCCATATTCTTTGATAAATTGGGTTTGGCTCAATGTAGTAATTTTGTGTGCTGAGTCTATGCCATTCTCTAAAAGAGTTCTGACAATATTAACGTTGGGATTGACTCGTAGTAATCGCTGATAGGCTTTTAATGCCGTAATTGTTTCTTCTCCATCTGCTTGGTTAACTCCGACATTAGCAGTTTGTAATTTAGTTTTTAATTGAGACAATTCTGATGGGTTATAAAAATCAAAATTAAGGATGTCAAAATTAGGATTTTGACCGTAGAAAGAATCGAGATTGGGATCGGAGATTTTGATGGTTGACATTTTAGTTACCTCCTTTTTGTTTGTTATTTCCCCTCCTAGGAGCAGGGGTGGGTCTGTTTTGATTTGGTTGTTTCTGGGATTTGAATGGGTTGGGTTTCGTTGCTCAACCCAACCAACAAGATCGGGCGATCAGACCGTCTCATTGGGGGATTTCTCTCAACTTCCAGACTGCTTCAAGCCGTTGTTCAGGTGTTAATTGTGACTCTATATCTGCCGCCTCTTGAGCTTTTGAAATGTAGCCTAGAGCAAAAGCTGTTTGTGCTTTTGAGCCACTGGCTTTATTCAGATCAATACCAGTTGAGGCGATAGTTTCATTAAGGACTGAAACCAGTTGGGTAACATTGGTTGCTTTGTCGATTCTTTCGTGGGTAATTTTACGAATTTTGTCGGCAAAATCTGTAATTGGGGTACCTCCTCCGCTAATAGCAAAACCTTCTTTAAGAATTTTTTTAACCGTAGGAGTATCTGGCGTAGTCGATGAGAAAGCTTCTCCTAGCTTTTGATTTATTCTTAATCCCTGTTGCCTAACATGCTCGATCGCTTGATTTTCATCGGCAGCTTCTGGGTTTAAATTTCCAGGAGTGCTATTCAGTTTAGTTAATCCAAAAATGAGATGTTTTTCCACAGCAGCGGACTCTTTTGGAGCACGAGTAATCTTATGTTTTGTGTACAGTTTAGATTGTAATTTTCTAAAAGCTGCTTCTCCCACTTTACCAATAACCAAATTAATGATTTTTTCAAAACTTGGCTTAATTACATCATCATATCCAATAACATGACGGCGATCTTGTCCCTTTTTTACTTTTATTTTTTTTGCTGCACTATCGAAGGCAGGACGACCAGAAAATTTGAAACCACTAGAGTTTTTGTTGACGGTAAGTTTTTTATTCTTAGTCGTTTTTTTATTTTTATTTTTATTTTCTTTAGCGTAGCCGCCAATATCCGTATGATTAATCGGATTACTCTCTACAAAAGCATACAAATTTAACCCGTCTATTGTACCTGCCGGATCAGCACTCATCCACCGTCCCAAACAAGGCACGTAATATCGTGCACCGTAGTAATAAAACCCCGTCACACTATCCCGTTCCTTTCCTGAATAGCGATACTGCTTCAGCTTCACCTCACTCACACTTCGCCCCATCACCAACGCTGTTTCCCCATAGGGAAAATACTCCTCATAGCTGATCAATTTCCCGTCCCTATCCACCTCCATTGTTGCCGAACCCAAATGATTGTCTAACTGATAGCGAATCTGAGGGCTTTTCACCCCATCCGGTGGATTCCCTTGCACCCAACTCACCCGCATTGCCACACATCGCTCATCATCCATCACCCGCAGGGAATGCCGTTCTTCCACTACTTTGTCTCCCTGGGTAATGCGTTTAATCTCCAACATTCCCAGATAAATGGTTTCCTCAACCCGAAGCATCGTCCCCCCATTTCCGTAGCTTTCCGCCACCTTACGAAGGCGATTTCCTCCACCGTCATAGACGTAATACTCTGCATCCGAATTCCCTGTCTCGCGCTTAATTACCGTCACCTGGGCGATATTATTGCGATAATTCCAGATAATCTCCTGCAATCCCCCCAGTTTGATCTGATTCCCATTACCATCAAAATAAGCATTTACTTCACCTGGCTTGTCCGTCAAATCCCTGTCAACGGCCCGATTGGAGCTATCGGATATCGTCATCAACCGATGCCACTGTTTTGCACCTTGGTGATTGATTTGCTCTAAATTCCCCCCGTCATCATAGGAAAAGCTTTGGCTATAGTTCTGCAACGCTTGACCATTATTCAGCGGCTGGAGGGGTAATACCCAACTATCATCAAAATCGCCCCTCTGCTCATTTTGAGGTGATAACGCAGGATGCTCCCGTCCTGTTGCTGCCATGAGTCGATACAGGGCATCATAGGTATAATCTGATTCGGGATTGACCTCTTGGTTGGCATTAAAAACTGTCTGCCAAGCGCAATCGCTAATGTGGGTAATATTGCCCACCGGATCGTAGGTATAGTTTAAATCTTGGAGCTTTTTAGAATCGCTCGTCCTAGTGGTCAGAATTTGTGTCAACAGGAAGGTTGTGGACTCATAGTTGTAGGTTGTTGTCACCCCATTGCCATAACGAATCCTCCCGCGCTGCCCTTTGGGATTGTAATCGATGCTGCTGACATAAACTTCTCCATCTACTTCAATCTGATTCAATCGTCCAGATAGATAATAGGTAGGTTTATAGACATTGCCATCCGCATTAGTAGATGCCGTAACCCGACCCAGCGCGTCATATTCGGAAGTAGCAGTATAAACCGTCGATTGCAGCTTACTAGCGTCAATCACCTGCCAATTTACTTCCTGCTTGTAATCTTTGTTCAACTGCCGACTGCTCTTGAGCGGAAGTCCTGAAAGGTTGTAGGCACTATTTTCCAACTTTCCGCCTTGGTCGTAGTGGCGGTAGAGTTGCCCTCGCAGATTATATTTTTTCGATTCCTCCTCAGTTAGCGTAGAATCTAAATCTATACTGTCTCCATAGACCATCCGTTCTACAGTCTGATTAAGAGGGGTTGCCCCATCTCCTCCCTGCACCTGAACGGCAATAGGACGATGTAGAGCATCGTATTGAGTTGTCACCTCAAATTGACGAGAATCTCGCGTATAAATGGGATTCCCCACGACATTAAGTAACTGCCAATGGATTCCTGCATCCGCGCTAACGGTTTTTAAAACTTGACCTGTCATCCCGAAAATCCGGCGGAAATTCTCTTTCCCTGATTCCGACAAACGCGGATCGGCACTAGCAAGCTGATTCCCCTGAATATCCCACTCATAATCGGTTATTAAGCGGTTTCCATCCTCTTTCTGTTGGATGTCCTGAATTGTCCTGCCCAAATTGTCCAGTATCTTTTGTTCTGGCGTATTATAAAAAACCTTTGCTTTTTCCAAGGCAGCACGTTCTTCAGCCGTCAAATTAGGATTGTAATAGGGAGAAGAAGGATCGGGTTGATTTTGATCGTTTGCCTTGTAGTAAGGCGAGTCCTTGATAGTATCGTTCTCGTCGTAGTGGCGTTCTTCCCAAGGCGTAAACTCTACTTTGCTAAAAAATCCTTTTGGCTTGTCAACTCTAATCAGGCGTTCTAAGGGATCGTAGAACAGCGTGGGAGAGACACCAAACTTACTGAGGTGGGGATTATCAATGTATTGATAGGTGTCCAGATAATAGGGTTCGTACTCTTTGACAGGTTGACCTTTGTTGTTATAAACTTTACGGCCAGTAGCCAACCAGCGATCGCTAGTCTCTACAACTGTTACAGTACCGTCTGCTTGAATGGTGTTTGCTTCCCCTGGTTCTACTTTGATCGTGCTTTGCTGTTCCCTGCCAAAGCCATCGCTGTAGGTAATATGGATTTGCACAGGAGAGTCTGCCACCGACGGATACTGTTCCGTGATCAAAGTGACTACATGAACCGGAATTTGGTGTTCTTTCCAAGAAGACAAATTGTAATGAGAATAACTGGCTACATTGGGTAAATAATTTTTTGAATCATCAATAATCTTTTGTAGATAAATTTGTGGATCGAGAACATGATTATCAATGTCAGTTTTTTCTGTCCATTGATAGCCATCTAAAGGCATAAAACCTACATCTTGCCCGTTTTCCTGACCATAGTGAGAAGTTGCCACCACCATTCCTAATGGATCGAACAACACCTCAGTAATATTGTCATTGATGTCTCGAATCTTTTGTGGGTGCAGTAGATGATAATCTATCTTTTCAACGACTGTCTGATTATTTAGGGCATCTTTCACTTTAACAGTCATCAAACAATAGGTGTCATACTCATAAGTGGTAGCATTACCGTAGGGATCAGTTGTTGCTTTGGGTAAATAGAACTGACTCCCATCTAGATAAGATTCACTCAGTCCTTGATTCCACCAGAAAAGATTGTCTGAGTATTTTTGATATTTCCCCTCTTTATTGAGTAACGAATTTAACTGATCTAGCGTGAGTATTTCCGTAAATACCTGCTCGATTTGTTGAGTTGCAAACTCTGCTACTTCAGTTCGCGCCAATAACGCTTGGGAGCTAACCTGACCCAAAGGATAAAGTTGATTCTGTTCTGGGTTCCAATAGTAATAGCGTTCCCAATGCAGGAGACGATAATCTGGAGAATTTAAGTTCTGTTCTAGGGATGCTTCAAGCGGTTTAAAGTATTCTTCAATTTCTGCAAAGGTGAAATACTTCTGATTCTGGTTTAAGAAAAGTGTTTTGATTTCATAGGTTTTATTTTCTTTGGGAACTCCGAGTAAATGAGTTTTATCCCCTGGTATTTTTCCGGGGATATTGATAAAACTGTCTTCTTCCAAAGTTACCTTTAAGCTAAGTTGTTCAGAAAGTGCCCCTGCTTGTACCCGCCGTCCATAGGTGACTGAACAGGAACGAAGAACATTACCATACTCATCAACCTCTAGGACAAACTCATGATGAATACGCGGATCTAGGGGATTGCGTTCATAATCATAGGTGAGGCTTTCTCGAGTATGGACAACATACACCCCGTATTTGTTTTCTCCTTGCGGTTGCAGCAACCGGATATGGTAATTCGTCTCTGTTACGGTATAGGGATTCTGTTGGAGGTCAGAACCATCTAAACCGTACACTTCTTCCCGCAGTACCGCCCCTTTTAAGGATCGGTGTACCTCTCGCTGTGCGGTTTCATCTGGCTGATAATTGGGGTATTGCTTCTGGTAATCTTGGTAATCAAAATTACTATCTGGCAGCTCGTAAGCGTCTTTATCTCCCAGAAAATACTCTTTTTCATATTGCCGAGACAGTAAACCTTCTTCTTGCCACGCCCCAGTATGATACCAAGTCTTAGTCAAAATAGGAGGGACATCAGTAGGTTTAGCGGCAATCGGGAGAGTTTCCGCATCTTGGCGTTCTACCATGCCAAAACCCCGAAATTCCCGCTCAATTCCATCATAAAAACCGTGATGGTAACTGTAAATACTAACCAATTTACTATTAGAAATTTCGTCAATAATTTCAGTTTTCTCTACCACCTGTACGGGGAAAGGTAAATTGACAATCCAAGGTATTCCTCGTTGTTTATCCGCTAGATAAAATTTCGTTGAACTACAGTAAATAATAGTAGATTTTGCGCCAAGATTATTGTTGGTTTCATTTAATAAGTAAGGCTTTTGTTGGTGACTAAAATCATAACACCAGTGACGGGGTTGAGGATGGTTTTCGCTAAAAATTAAGCAAGTTGTCCCATTCCCATGAACATCAGCAAATTCGATTTGATTCAATAGATCCCATTTACTCGGAAGATGAACCACTAAAGGATCACTAAAACTATTACCACTTTGATTGAAATAGACTTCTATTCGTTCGGGATAAACATAAATTAAATCAGTTGTACCCGAGCCATCAATATCCGCTAAAAAAAGGCGAGAAGCATCTAAATCTTCACCAAAAGAAGGAGCATTTTCCAGTAATATTGGTTTACCAAATCGTCCATAACCCAAATTTGGCCAACATTCAACCTTACCATTAGTAACTCGGACTAAATGTTGTATCCCTGTACCAAATATATCAGCAAACTGCAAGAGTTGATTTTTAGATCCTCGTTTCGGGAAAGGAAGTCCATTTTCCCGTTTTTTAATGATGGGTTGAGCAAAGCCATTTTTTCCCAGAGATGGATAAACCCAAATGTTATCATTTTCTACCAATAAAAGATCTACCAAACCATCCCCTGTAACATCCACTAGATAATTATCCGAGTTGTAGAAATCTGTGGGGAAAGCAGGAAAAGTTTGATGATTTTGCCAACTTCTATCAGGATTAACTTCATAATATCCCGTAGTCCCTCCTTGTCTGACAACAAGCGCCAGGTGTCCATCCCCTGTGATATCCATCAACTGTGGGTTAATTCCCTTGCTTTGTCCTTGAATAGGTAAACTTAAAAGTGTATTGGGATGAGCGTATTTAACTGTTACTGTTTCTTTCCCATTATCCTCTGTTAGGGGTTCTCGATAAAGGGTTGTTTGTCCATCGCTGTAAAGGATTCCAGGAACTCCTTCACCATATAAATCAATTAATTGGTAATCTGGCGGAAAATTCAGACCGGGTAAAAACTCTCCTTTTTCTCCCACCATCGGCTCAAATTGTGCTTTATTTGGCTCAAATGCTGTGTATTGAAACTCTAAAGGTGGTAAACTTTTTATTTTATATTGTTTGTTTTCATAGCGATAACCGATAGATTCAACTTTTGTCAATAAAGTTACAGTCGGTGATTCTTGATAATAAAAGCGTGTAGCATGAACAAGAACCGGCTGAGAATCTAATTCAGAAAAGTGATGAAACAGCAAAATTCGCTGACATAAGCGGTGAGTACGAATCTCAAAACCCGCGTGATGTGTGGAAAAAGAGTCTTGACGTTTTGTCCATGTTTGTACGGGTGTGTAGGGGTTATCAATTTTGTATTCTCCATAGTCAAAAACTACCGCAAAAAGCCATTTTTGTTGAGTCGCTTGTTCTTCTTGAAACGGTAGTATATTTCCGTATTTTATAGTTTTAATATATTTATTGCTTGTTTGAGTATGATTTAATTCAGATATAGTATTTGCGACATTGTCAGTATTTTCTGACTTGTATTCATAGATAATATAATTTCCTTTAGCATCAAAAGTTTCTTGTAACAACCACTGAAAAATACGCTCAGGCTTCTCAGGGTCAATAATTCTAGCATTCTCAGTTTTACCAAAAATGCTAGTTACATTGTTAGTATCTATCACACGCCAATAAGAATCCCCGTTTTGCTCTTCAACCCACTGTTCAATTTGAGCAAACAATCCTTCTAGACGAGGACGATAGGCCATAACTTGGTATTTAACATCATTGATAGTTTCAGATCTATTACTATCAATTACAGGAACTAAATCCTCTGCATTGGAGATCACAAAAGTATCTGATTCCTGATATTGAGGGATTCCTTTTGAGGTTTTGCGAGAAATATTAGGGATAGAAATACTCCACCCTAAACCGAAAACTCCGTTGCCCGATCCTGAACTGTATTCTGCGGTTAACTGAGGTTCAAAGTTCCGGCAAGCAGAGGTAAAAATAGGAAGAGAAAGGCTGGAAGTCCCTGTAAATTCATTAGCTAAAAACTTTTCTCCAATTCCTTGAATAGCTCCGCCCCCTTTGGGGAGTGATATTTGAGAGGCTGTAATATCATTGTTTTTCATAGGATTTACCCGGAGTATCCCGTTAGGGGTCTAAGTACAGGATAAAAAGCTTGAAAAGTAGGCAAGAGTGGGGTTTTACGAGAAATAGAACTAATCTGCAAAATCTATGGCAAGAGTGTAGCACATTCTTGACTCACTTGGCTTATACCCCACATTCCGCACCCTAGTCGTTGAAATCAAAAGTTGCTCTAGCCCTTGTATAGTAAAACTTTTAGCGATTACTAAGAATTATGAAGTGTCACACTCTAGTCAGCGATCGCCAGCTTAATGAGAGTTTATCTCAATAATTTGGTATCAGAGCTATCAGATTTTTAGGGCTAATTGTGCATCTGCT
>Ga0315899_10008925_pt1 | contig 10750 bp, 11 predicted proteins | sample LakEriMetagenome_2_FD_203518 | JGI IMG/M metagenome (GOLD analysis project Ga0315899, IMG submission 203518) | Freshwater fungal communities from buoy surface, Lake Erie, Ohio, United States - Buoy 4 MA112 | ecosystem: Environmental > Aquatic > Freshwater > Lake | place: USA: Lake Erie, Ohio...
CGACAAGTTTGATTGGAGGGCTTCGCTATTCCCGTTACAGCCAATTGGGCCCGGATACCGTATTTCAATACCGCCCCAATGCTCCAAAAATTGCAGATGAAATTCAGGGAACTGCCGAGTTTGGTTCAGGTGCGATTCAAAGCTATGGAGGCTGGGAACCACGACTGGCCTTACGGCAAAACCTGTCGGCACGTACTTCCCTCAAGTTAAGTTATGCGCGACTCTACCAATACATACAGTCGGTATCCTCCACCTTTGGACCTACCCCCATAGACCTCTGGCAATTGAGCACCGTGCATATTCCTCCACAGCGAGCGGATAATTTTTCCCTTGGCGTATTTACCAATTCGGAGGGGAACAAATGGGAGTATACGGTGGATGCCTTTTACCGTCTTGGGGAAAATCAAGTGGAATACCGGGATTTTGCCAACCTTTTTCTCAATCCGCAGATCGAGACAGCACTGGTGTTCGGTAAGGGAAAAGCCTATGGGATGGAATTTATGGTCAAGAAAAACATGGGGATCCTGACCGGTTGGATTGCCTACACCTATTCCAGGTCCCTATTTCAATCTGCGAGTCCCTTTGCCGAAGAGCAAATCAATGGAAATGCCTGGACACCGGCCAACTACGACAAACCGCATGAAGTCAACTTAATTTTGAGTCGCAAGATGTATCCTAGGGGTCTTCTTAACCTGACGATGAATTACTCCACCGGCCGTCCCGTTTCCGCGGTTACGGCTTCCTACTACCTCAATGGAGGCTTAGTGGTCCCAGATTACTCCTTAAGAAATGCTTACCGCATTCCGGATTACTTCCGGGTAGATTTTTCCTACACGGTAGAGAAGGTGTTTTCAAAAAAGGGGGACAGCTTGAATTTTGGAATTTACAATCTATTTGGACGTAAAAATGCCTATTCCGTGTTTTGGAGAAAAGATGGTGATTCCCAACAATTGCGTCCTTACCGCCTGGCTATTTTGGGGGCAATTTTCCCGTCCATTTCATACAGCATTCAGTTTGGAGGTACCGATGACTAAGTTGCGAATTTGGAGTCTATTTCTCCTACTGCTCGGAATCTGTTCCTGTGTGGATCAGATCAGTTTCCCCTTGGAAAAGGCAGACACGGAACGGCTCATTGTATCTGGCTTGATTACTAATTTGGAAGGTCCTCATCGCATCTTTTTGTCTAAAACGACCGCGGCAAACAGGCCTCCTCTTTTTGTGAATGGGTATTACACGCTAAATGATGCCCCAAGGCCCGTTCAAAATGCACGGATCACCGTTTGGGGAAATGGGCAACCGCTTTTGGGAGCAGTTTTCCAAGAGGTGCGGTCTGGAGAATATGAGTGGAATCCGGTGGAACTATTGGAAGAAGGAGTTTCCTACTTTGTTCAGATACAAATTGGGGATAAAACCTATCGTTCTGCGCCGCAAGTAATGCCCTCCATTTCAGGGGAAGATCAATTGTCTTTTTCCTTTGAGCGCGCACGCATTGCAGATAATCCAGATGCAGCCCAGTTGATTTTAAAAACCGAGCTTACCTTGCCCCAGGTCACGGGTGAATACTACCTGCGCTGGTCTGTGGAGGAAGCTTATTTTTGGGATTTGACCTTTTTCCCCAATCCATTCAATAAACCTCCGCCCAATTGCATCGTGTTTGCCTATCCAGATCCGGAGCGGATTACCTTGGTCAATGGTGAGGTGCTCAACCGTCCCGGAGGAAAGTCGACGCAGGTGATCGCACAGCGTTTGGTGGACCAGTCCTTCTTAAGTCGACACTACTTTATGGTCAATCAGCTCAGCATCACCAAGGAAGCCTATACTTACTGGCAGAATGTACGGGAGGTGGTCAACAATTCCGGTTCGGTATTTGACTCACCGCCTGCAGCGATTCGAGGCAATGTCAGCAATCTCAATGACCCCAAGGAAGTGGTTTTAGGGTTTTTGGAAATCGCCAAGTCGCGAGAAACCCGAATTTTCACCACCCGAGGGGATGTGCCCTATTTCTTAGAAAAAACATGTGAATACATACCAGGCAAGCGTTACGATCAGTACCTGCCTACCTGCTTGAGTTGCGCGGCATTTCCCAATAGCACCGAGGAATACCCCGCTTGGTGGTTTAAGGATTAATGTGGTCAACCGTCCACTGTCAACAGACGACAGCAAATTGTGATGGAGGGCAATAATCTGCGGTGGACCGTGGACTGTCGACTGTTGACCCTCTGACCTTGAACTTCAAATCCGGTGAAAGCCTTCTTGAAAAAAAGAACAAAAAAAGCCTATTTCGAATGGAATAGGCTTTTTTGATTAGATGATTATTTCTTTATGATCATGTAATCCACGACCAGGTTACTCAAGACGCGGACAACCAAGGTAAGTTCCTTTAAGTCATTTTTCATGGTTGACAACTATAAACCTTCTAAAACAACTCAAAAAATAAAATCACACTTATTCTTTTGTTTCACTACTCAAAAATCTCTGTTAGTGCAACAGGGCCACTAATTATCCTATTACCTTGTAATGAGAATTTTTGTGAAATAAACCCTTTTCCTACAAATTTCCCATCTCCCAAACTTTCAACCTCAATAGTAGAATTTATTGTATTTATACCAAGCCATCCTGCCTTTACATTAACTTTATTTCCTTCTTCGTTAAAAATCCAGGTTGTTTTACTTCCTATAAAGTTTGTGTGTTGGAATTTTCTGTTTGCTAATACCTTTAAATCGTTGTTTTCCATTTTTTCGAATTTTTTTTAAAGTGGTCTATTGGATTTGTCTTGATTTTTGAGGTTTCTGCTCAAAAATTTAATTAAAATATTAAAAAAGAACTTTAAATAACAAATTTAAAAATTTAAATTTTTATCTAATATTATTACTTATCCCAATTTGTAGAAATACAAGTTATTATTAATTACTAATTTTTGAAAATGGTTTTTTGAAGTATATATCATACTTATTGCTCACTAATTTTCACCTCAATAAATTTTTTGATTTATTTTTTCTATGCACGTGAACGCTTTTTATTCTTTACAAAAAAAGTGTAGGTAGTAATCAATTTCTCCTTTCTTTCAATAATTCATTTCCTACTACTTAGGTTTTGTTAAATATTGATAGGAACATTAATTCGTTTCCTTTGAGTTTTAAAACAAAATTGAACAAGTAAAATAATTCAGAAAATGCCTTATTTCTTCATTCCCATGTAATCCACGACGAGGTAACTCAAGGCGCGGACGCCCAAGGTGAATCCGCTTTCATCCAAGTAGAAGTCAGGCGTGTGGTGGGAGGGGGTTTTGAGTGGATCAGCTCCTGGCTTCATGCCCCCCAAGAATACAAATACGCCTGGTTTTTCCTTTTGGAAGAAGCTGAAGTCTTCCGAACCCGTCATCGGATCCATCAAGATCAAATTTTCTTTTCCTGCGGCAGCATGGAGCGAAGGAAGCATTTTAGCAGTTAATGCCTCATCATTCACCGTAGAAGGGTAAAGTTTGAGAATGTTGACCTCTGCTTTTGCCCCGGCGCTTTCGGCGATGTTGGTGGCGATTTCGTTGATTCTGCGGTGTACGAGTGCTTGTTGCTCATCACCAAAGGTGCGTATGGTACCGATGAGTTCTACTTTTTCAGGGATGATGTTGTGGCGGATACCTCCATGAATCGCTCCCACGGTGACTACTGCTGGATTTTGGGTCACATTCACGCTGCGGGAAAGGATCGTTTGCAGGCCAGTGATGATCTGCGCAGACGTGACGATGGGGTCTACTCCCGACCAAGGGGAAGCACCGTGGGCCTGGGTGCCCAGTACGTTGATGCCCAGGATATCTACCGCGGCCATGGTAGGCCCAGGGCGGTAGCCGATTTTACCGGCCTCTACCTGTGCCCAGATGTGTAGGCCAAAAATGGCATCCACGTCTTTCATGACTCCTTCTTTCACCATCAATTCAGCGCCTGCCATGGGTACCTCGGTGACCCCTTCTTCTGCAGGTTGGAAGATAAACTTGACCGAGCCTTCCAATTGATTCTTATGTGCTGCCAATACTTCGGCTACGCCCATCAAGATGGCCGTGTGGGAATCGTGTCCGCAGGCATGCATCACGCCGGTTTGCTGCCCATTGTAGGTGGCAGTGACGGTGGATTTGAAAGGAATATCTACCCGCTCGGTTACGGGAAGGGCATCCATATCGGCGCGTAGGGCCACCATAGGTCCTGGCTTGGCACCACGAAGAACTCCTACTACACCGGTTACCGCTACATTTTCAGTTACTTCCATGCCCAGAGAGCGCAGGTGATCGGCGACGATCTTGGCGGTGCGCACTTCCTGATTACCCAGTTCGGGGTGCTGGTGAAAATCCCGTCTCCATTCGATGACTTTGGCTTCTACGCCCTGGGCTTTCTGGTCAATGCTGGGACGAAGCTTGGACTGACCTAGGGCAGTAGTTGCAATCAAGAGGAGGGGAAGGATGATTTTTTTCATGGTAATTTCAAGGGCTGATTCAATTCAAACAAATGTAGTAGATTTTAGTAAATGCAAAAGTTTTCCGTGGGTTTGGGAGATCAAAAAGCAAAACCCCCATTCCTGCATTTGGGATGGGGGTTTGAAATAATTTGGAACTACCTACTTCTTCTTTCCCATAAAGTCCACTACAAAGTAATTCATTAAGCGAAGGCCGAATACGAAACCACTCTCGCCCAAGTCAATCTTCGCGAATTGGTAATTGGATAAGGGAATAAAAGGATCGATTTCTAGAATGTAATTTACTTCTCGACAGTTGCTTTCCATATCGCCTTGTAAGGATGGAGCCATTTTTCTTCTTGCAAATAATGAAACAAACCTTCCTCGACAGCAATTTCAAAAGGTACTTTTAGTAGCACGGCTCGGTATTTTTCTGGATAGGCTACTTGAACTTCTACTGAGATTTCGCTATAGTCTTCGAATTCTTTAGCATCAAGATTGCATGGGTTGAGCGCTAAAGCATACCGGCTTTCTTTGTTCCCCATTAGATATTCTGACCCTCTCCAGGCAACTCTTGAGTTTTTATTTTTAATTGCGTCCCTAATTTTTTGAGAGCCCATAAAAAAATCGTCCTCAAATACTCTAGTCCCATCTTTTGTATTGAACATCAAGTAGAAACTTTCCTTGGATACCTCTGGATAAATAGGATAAGCAAGAACAGACATGAAAAAATTTAATCCATAAATACTCGCCTTTTCTTTAAAATTTAATCCTTGGCCAGTTTCAATTTTGTTCATGTATTCATCGGTCTTCTGATTATACCTATTGAGGGATTGGGGGAATAGGACTCCGGTAAAAATGAACAGGGAAAATAGGGAGGCATATAAAAATTTAATTCCTTTCAAGCGCCAAAAAACAATCCCAAAAAATAGAATCAAAAGGCCAAGGTATCCAAGGTAGGTTTCCCAAGCGGCAAGCCAACTAAAAAATAGGATTGAAAATAAAGAAACGAGAATAAAAAAAATAGTTTTTAACTTACTAAAGACCAATTGTTTATTCATAATGGAAGGTTTTTAATTCCCGAAAATGATTGACTTGATGGGCAGATAGGTTTAAAAGGGATGCCTAAGCGCCGCTGTTTATTCTTCCAATAATTTTCCGTCCAACTCTAGATGGTGTTTTATTTTAGCAAGTCCCTTTCTCCAAAGCAGAATGATGAAACCTGCAAAAAGGATAAGGAGAAAAGCGACCAAAAGGATATTGTCAGAAGAGGCTTCCATATAGAACAAGAGAAAATCATAAGCTCCGTGGAATAGAATAGGGACTGCAAGTGATTTTGCCAAAAACGCTCTTCTTTGACTCCCCTCATGAAATCTTGCTAATGAAAAGTAATAGCCCATCATCACTCCAAAGAGACCGTGTCCTGGGACTGCTAGGATTGCACGAGCAATAGCGACTGTAAATCCACCTTCTAGAACGTAAAGGATATTTTCAATTAGTGCAAAGCCAAGGGAAACAAAAACTGAATAAACGATCCCATCAAAACTGTGATTCAGTTCCTTACTTTTCCAAACGATAAAATACAAGACTGCAAATTTTGCAATTTCTTCTGGGACAGCCGCTTCAAGAAAGGATTGGTGAAAAGACGATAGGAAGTTGCCCTGAAATACTCCTTCTAAAGTTCCGAGGGGCAAGGACATTAGCAGAGAGAGAAAAGTACTTAAGCATCCACCCAAAAGGCATTTAAACAAAAGTGAGAGGGGTTCTTTTTCATGATCTTTTTGGTAAATCATGTAAAGAAAAATTACAACAGGGAAAATTGAGGAAATAAGTAGCGTCATTTTATTTTTTTATTTCAATTCCATTTATACTAGTATAAAAGCAGTCATAATTAGACAAAAAACAAATTGTTAGTTTAAGTTAATATCCCATATAGTTTCTAGTAATCAAAATAACCGTGACTGCATAAAGAACAATGAAGGTTGTAAATATTGAAAAATCGAGTAGGATCGAGTCTTTTATTTTTTTTCTTTGCTCAACAATACCGAAAATTATAATTACTAAAATAAACAGTATTGTTGAAAAATGGATCAGATCGGATAAACCAAGGTGATTGGAAATTGGTATTACCGATTCGGTAATGTACTTGTTTCCTATTGCAGTAAATAGTGCTCCAACCACAATCGAAACTTTCTCTTCACTTTTTTGATTCGGCAAGAAAAAGGATAGGGTAGCCAAAATAAAGGCTAAAAATAGAATGGCAAACAACTTAAAGTAAATAGGCCAAGCATTTCTGCTAAGTTCTAAATCCAAACTAATTGCATCCACCTCTGTATTCCCTTTTAAATTTCCAAAATCTGAGTCCCAACGATTTCTCTTATTTTGGATTGGGGACATCTTAATTATCCAATCCTTATTTATATCTGAATTAAGTTTTGAATTATTTTGATCAACATGAATAACAAGATCTTCTATGTAATGACCAATTAACTCAATGGTTAAATTAAGTTTGTTTGTATCAAATGGGAAGTTGCTTAAATTAAATTGTGTGGTATTTTTTGTTTTAACTTTTACAATTTCATGATATTCTTTTTCCCCGTCAATAAATAAGGAATCACTTTGGTGATATAAGATTTCACTTTCCCAGGTATTAGTAAAATCAATATTATTTTCCAGATTGTAGACGGAGTCTTTGGAGTTTACCCAAAGGTAAAAAATAATCTCGTAGGTGTTGTTTTGGTAATCGACTTGGCCTATTTGATCAATCCAAATCCCTACTTTAAGTTCCTGCTTTTTTTGGGAAGAATCGTTGAAATTAGCGACCTCTTGAGCTGCTATTTTGCCACTGAGTAAAAAACAAATGCCAATCCAAACAAGAATTTTCATAGAATAATTAACCGTAGCTGACAAATTGTAAGTTCTGCTCAAATTTATCATTCAATTCAATTTTTCTCCCATTTCATCTATATACTTGGGCTAAATCCCTTTCCTTGGGAACCTTCTTTTTTCCCCTTGCTCGTTGAGCTTCTAAGTCAGTGCTGATTTTGGGACTTTATAATGTTTGCTAGTTTCTGGGCCAAAAGGTTATTGATGTTAATTTACTAGTTTATCCTAGAATATACATTATTTAATGAAAATAAAATAAACCATACTACCGGATTCAAGTACAGTAAATCAACAATTTGCAAACCTCTTTTAATCTTCGCAATTGTTCACCATGCATTCCTGCCAACTTTTTCTTCCTGTTGTAATCACGACTAACTTCTGCTGCTGGGCGGGCGACCATTCTCGGCTTCTTTGATAGCCTTAATGATTTGACTTTCTGTGAATTTGGGTTTTTTATGGGATTGGATCAAAGTTTGCCATTTTGCCAACTTACAACCAGTCCGAATTTTAGGGGTACTTACACAACAGGCATTTAAACAAATGGGAGAGGGGGCCTTTTTCATGATCTTTTTGAAAAATCATGTAAAGAAAGATCCCTACAGGGAAAATCGAGGAGATCAGGAAAGTCATTTTATCTTTCACTTAACTTCAATTGACGAATATGTAGAAATAAAATAATCTTTTGAGTCCAGAAAATGTCTCCTCACCTGAGAGCAATAAAAATCAGCCAATTGTATCCGAATAGCAAAAAATTGAATCTGCGTTATTCCTCTTTTCGGATAATGATTACTCATAATAAATCCTTCAGGTTACCGTCAGAAGGGTCCCGAAAGTTAGGGGAAGTTTTTAATAGATAAATACAGACATCCCTTGAGGAAAAAGGGGTGTCAAATTATTTTTAGCTAAAATTCTGTTTTTCAGTTCGAAGCGGCTTGAATGATTAGTTCTTATTGCCACCACAACAGCAACGGAACAAGCATAATCCAAGGCAAACTGCTAAAGCTATTTCAATCATCTTAATTTATTGTTGGTTATCAAATTTAGAATCCTTTTGATGATGCACCGGTCCGTTGTTATTAGACTGCTGAAAATTGGAAGAGCACACCAAAATTTATCAACAAAAGTTAGTTCTCCTAAAGTAATTCTTAGAGTTATGTATAAAATGGAAGTTACGATAGCTCCAATTAAAACAGAAAATTTTTGAGTTTCAGTCCTATTTTTTAAATCAGTCTTGCAATCTTCCATTTTTCCATTTCAGTTATAGACCAAACATAGTTTTATTTTTTTTGAATGCCAAAGAGAAAATACTGGAAATCCTAAAAAATTACCATTGAATGATTAATTGAGACACCATGCTGTTTTATAGGCATGAACACAGGGATCTAGAACTTATAATTTCCGCTTGTTGTTAATTTTTAAATCTAAAAGCTTGCCACCTAGATTTTTCATTTAAATCTTCACTATATCCATTGTTTAGAGAAGTAACAAATAAATATTTGTCTTCATCAAATAAAATTGTGAACTCTCCAAATTCATATTTTTTTGATCTAGGTAAAAATTCTTGATGCATAACATTATTTGCGCCAAGGAAATCAAATAAAGTTCCCCCGAATAAGAATGGTCCAATTAAGGAATCCGTAATCATAGGCTCACATTTTTTAAAATGTTTAAATTCGGATAAGTCGTTGTAATTGGACCCATAAATAGGGCTATCGTATTTCGTGCTGTTTTCAATTTGAATTAGGGTTGAGTCATTCATTGGAAAGCACTTTGCTAGTAGAAGGCTATTATCTATGGGGTTGAAAAAAATGAAAGCCTCTGGATCATTTTGATCGACGATTGATTTGAAATCATGAGGAATGAATACATCGAGTTGGTATTTTTTTATGACCTCTTTTTGGGCTGAGGTAAGTGAGTCTGAAGTCAGCGTATAGGAATCGGGTAATTTGTCAGCGAAACTCAAAAAATAGGTCTGTGGATCTATTTTTTCTTTTTCTTGACAACTACTCGTGAATAAAAACAGAATTAAAATTTTAGCTAGTGTTTTCAATTTTCTTTCACAGTTATCAAGAGGTCACTTTCAAATAGTGCGTCTGGCGAAATCACAATTTCTTCTGTTGGAATTTTGTCTCCATAACGTTCCTTGATTTTTTTCTTCACCAAATCATTTGTCAAATCAAAATCGCTGAGTTTTTGTAATTCTCCAAGTTCAATTCCAGTTGCCCGTTGATAAATTTTCCAAATTAGTTCTGAGCAATAAATTTTATCATCTGACCACTCAAAAGTCAAATCGTAATTTTTACCATTAAATTTCTCCCCTTCCTTCTTCATTTTTTGAAGGATTTCTTCAGTCAAAACTTGGTCTGCGTTTTTAAGTCTTTTGATTACGTAATGGCTGTCTTTCCCACGTGCAATCCATTCGTCTAGGGGTGTAGTTTTAACCGGTTGAATTGCTTCAAAAACGTAAAATTGTCCGTTTTCAATGTAGACAATTCCGCAATGTGAGTATTTTGAGTTTGTTGCAAGCTGAATTGCCTGGCTTTGGCTTGAAAGGGAGGTTTGAAAAATTAGGTCACCATTTTTTATGCCTTCGTTCGCTAGGAGTTGATTATCTTCTGATTTTTCAGTTTCACTACTTACTTGTGAGTCGGTAATTTTAGGTTTTGCAGCATAAAAACCACCAACTCCAATTATTCCTATAACTCCTAATCCGATGATTAACTTTTTCATTGCTTTAAGTTTTCTTATTTGCGTTTGTTGTTTATTCTCTTTTACCTTTTCAAGATCTCTTTTACTCTACTTCCTGTTTTGATTTAATGGATTTTTTAAACTGACTTTTGTAAACAATTAGCCTAAGCAAATCTTCAAAAAGCACTTAATTTGTTTAATCCACTTTGGACTTGTGTAGGGGAATAAAGAAGTAGTTAAATCATCTTTTTCGGCAATAGAAGGCTTTTTTTATTCCTTTACTCATTTGAATGGGATAAGATGTGGGGCATTTTCTAGACTAACTGCTTTACAATTCACAGAACTCTCTTGGATTTTCTCCCATTCAATTACTTGTTCTGGCTATTTTTAAATTAGTGTTTCCAGGTTCGTTTTTTTAGCAATAAATTTTCCGAATTCGGTTCTGTTTAAAAGGAATACCTTACTAAAATCTTCACTTTTTTCTTTAATTTCTCCCTTATCATTTTCTTCGTAGGTGATTAGGTCAATATCGATTGTAGATGTGTTTTGACATTTCGAGCATTGGTGCAAATTAACTTGGATATGTTCCGAATTTGCCCCAACGTAAATTGGGTATTCCAAAATTTTAGTTACATCAGAATCTATTGCGGTTTTCGCAGATACTTGATTTTCTATTGCTAGCCGTAAGTCAACATCTTTTTTTTCTGCCCATACGTTACAGTCTTCGCAAAAA
>Ga0315899_10008926_pt1 | contig 10749 bp, 7 predicted proteins | sample LakEriMetagenome_2_FD_203518 | JGI IMG/M metagenome (GOLD analysis project Ga0315899, IMG submission 203518) | Freshwater fungal communities from buoy surface, Lake Erie, Ohio, United States - Buoy 4 MA112 | ecosystem: Environmental > Aquatic > Freshwater > Lake | place: USA: Lake Erie, Ohio...
AAAGACGAAGTAGTCGTTGTGAAGCCCGGTTATGCTCGCAATTACCTCATCCCACGTGGATACGCCATTGCAGCTACAGACAGCGCCAAAAAGATGCTGGCTGAAAACTTAAAGCAACGTGCACACAAAGAGACCAAGATTTTGGCTGAAGCGCAAGCTACTGCTGATAAGCTCGGAGCTCTTGATGTGAAAATCGGCACTAAAGCCTCTGAAACCGGAAAGATTTTCGGTTCAGTAAACACCATTCAATTGTCTGAGGCCCTCGCGAAAGCAGGCTTCAACATCGACCGCAAGAGCATCAGCTTGTCTGACGACAACATCAAGATGCTCGGCGCTTACGAAGCCAAAGTGAAACTCCACAAAGAAGTTTCAGCTGTGGTGAAGTTTGAAGTGGTTGCCGAATAAAAAACGACATCAACACGATCTATGAAAGAAGGCTGTCCGAAAGGATGGCCTTTTTTTTTTATCGCTATCATACGGAGAATAGTCTCACTACTTCCGATAGCTCTGCCACTCGCCTTCGCGCCAGAAAACGGCTCCATCACTCAAATCAAAAACACGGCATGAATCGCCTAGCTCCTTGTTGAGCCATGCCCGACGTTTGCGCGATAAGTTGTTACCCAATATCACTGTGTGGCCATACACCTTACGAAGTTCTTCTCGCTTCCAAAAATGAGATTTACCCTTGTCTGTGAAGTACACCACAACCGCACTATCGAGGTCTGAACAATAGCGAAGTGAACTGTCGGCTATCAGTAACAAACAATCGTTGACCTGCATCCAGGGATAGTTGGAAATGATGTTGGATGTCGCAGAGCAACTGCCCCACTCTAGTGTATCGCACACATTTGATTCCAGACTCAAACGGTAATTCAACAGGCGGTTATCCTTCATGGGATCTGTACTGATGATACTGAGATCACCTTGATTGTATGCGCTAATACTTTCACCGGAAAACGAACTGTGTATGCAAACCTCCGCTTGTTGTTGTTTTCGCATTAGCTGAATGGTATTGCCGCTAATCCAAATCGAAATCAATCCCAGACTCCAAAGCACTGCACGTCTATTTCGATCCAACAACGTAATGCACAACGTCACGATGAGCACTGCACACACGAGCGCCTCCCATGGCTCCCAATAAATCTGGTCGATAAGTGCATAAGGCCAACCGGCCGACCACTGCATGAGGTCGTTCATGATGCGCGTGAGCAGACCAAGCAAACCGCCAACAAAAGAAGCAAGCGGCGCATAAGCAAGTGCAGCAAAAAAGAATAACGCGAGGTAGAGTATGATAGTCGACAGAGGAATGACCAATGCATTTGTAATCACAAACCACGTGGGAAATTGATGGAACAAATAGAGCGTTAGCGGCATCGTGGCCAATTGCGCAGAAATGGATATGCTCGTCAATTCCCACAGCCACTTACCGAAGCGCGATTGGAAATAGCACATCCGATGCAACGCCGGATGAATCGCTGCAATGCCAATAACGGCTAAGTATGAAAGCATGAAGCCCATGCTGAAAGCGACCTGCGGATCGAAGACCAAAAGCAATAGCGCAGAAGCGGCCATCGTGTTGTAGTTGGTATTGCGCATACCGTAATTGTCGGCCACGATTACAAATGAAAACATCCATGCTGCGCGCAATACAGAAGGAGAAAAACCGGTCATTGCAGCGTAAAACCACAACAACACCGTGGGCACAATGGTTTTCAGCTTGCGTGCCTTTCCCTTGCCCCACAAACGTTCAAACAAAGGCTTCAGCAACATGTAAATGAGCGCCACGTGTAAACCCGAAACCGCCAGCACATGAACCACACCGGCACTAGCGTAGGTTTGCATTACCTCTCTATCTATGGCCGATGATTTCCCCAAAACAAGTGCCGACAACACACCCATCTCACGAGGCTCAATTGCCGAAATCGACAATTCATGAAGCATCTGTTCGCGCCAACGAATGAATGTTCCGTGAATGGTCGTATGGTGCAATGAAGAGTCTAAAATCCATTTATCGGAAAGCACATAGCCCTGCAGCCAAACATCTTGTGTGCGCAGGTAAGCGGCATAATCGAACTCCAACGGATTGCGTGGACCGTCTATAAGCTGTGGTGTAAAGCAAGCCACTATCACATCATCGACATGCAACGAATGCAGCTGCGAACTATCCCGCTCGATTGTCAGCGAAATCAATCCTCTACAGCCTATCTTCTTTCCCGCTGAATCCACACTCACCACCTCACCCCGTACCTTGTATCGACCATTGTTTTCCAAAGGCTCATCGGTGAGTCGAATGGCCATTGTGCCTCTTTTGCCGTTATACTGCAGAGCATGCCATGCATCCCCTCTTCTATCCGTTATACGCAGCATACCCGCGCCTATTATGAGCCACAAGCAGGAATAAAATATGCCGATGTGAAATGAAGTATGGACCTTATTCCAATGTCGGTTAATGCCCCAACGCATGAAAAAATAGACCGCATAACCAACGAGTACAAACGAACACAGGGTTTCAAAATACGGCAGGTCAAAACCATAAATTCCCGCCAACAGGGGCAGTGCAATGCGCAACAGCGGCGAACGCAACCAAAGCTCAAGAATAGACATGCAGCAACTATTTGAAGCATGAAGTTCTATGAGCTCTATGAGAGAAACAAGATGTTGTTATGCCATACCGACAGGCATAATCATCGATTAAAATCGTTTGGATCTAAATCAGTGAAACGACGTTTTTTCAGAAGGAAAAAGTGCTTAAGAATACTTTGATTATAAACGCCTGTGAGGTTCGGCTCGACAATAGCCAACTCTTCCTTTCGTCGCTTGCGTTGCAGTGTGCGCATGTTTCCATAGAAACTAAAATGCGCCTTCAACACAGCGGTGAAGTGACTCCACTTTCCTTCGGTTATGAAGCGCAGTCCTGCGATACCATCAAGCAGCATGCGGCGCACGAGCTTCACGCGCAAGTTACTGGTGTGATAATTCTTCACCAGCATGTACAAGTTATTTCGAAAGTTGAGGTAGGTCTTGAAAGGACTCTGACGATCAAGCGTTCCACCGCCATAATGATAGACTTTCGACTCGCGGCATGCACCTACCTTGTAACCGCGGTTTTTCAGTCGCCAACACAGATCGATCTCCTCCATATGTGCGAAGAAATCTTCGTCGAGCCCACCTACTTCCAGCCATGCATCGCGTCGAATAAACATGGCTGCACCTGAAGCCCAAAAGACTTCTTCATTCTGGCTATACTGCCCTAAATCCTTCTCGAACTCAAAGAACACGCGTCCGGCACAAAACGCATAGGCATCCTTATCGATATAACCTCCTGCAGCACCGGCATATTCGAACCACTCCTTGCGATGAAAATCCAGAATTTTAGGCTGACAAGCAACCATGCGCGGAGTGTCATCCATATACCGCAGCACAGGTGCAATCCAATCGGGTGTTACTTCCACATCCGAATTCAACAGCACATAAAATTCGTGAGATACTTTGCGGAGTCCGTGATTATATCCTCCAGCGAAACCATAATTCTTATCCAATTCAACTATTTGCACTGAAGGAAACTCACTGCGTAGAATTGCCAAAGATTGATCGGTTGAAGCATTATCAATAACGACAACATCGGCCAAAGCCTCACTATACTGCACGACACCGGGCAAAAACTGTCGGAGGAATTTCTCCCCGTTCCAATTCAATATGACCACCGCGACGCGTTTCATTTTCAATGAATCAATGAGGACTATACCACAGGTTTTCGATTTCGTCGCGACTGTTGGTATCGGTTCTGTTGTTGGCATTACGAGTGGAGGAATCACCCATGTTCAAAGCCGTAGGGCGCGAACGTACCATTTCCTTCCAGTTAAAATTCTTGGTCTCCTCAGGCACATCGCTGTGCAGCAAATCCATATCGCCCATCAACGTTGTATCATAGAAAAGGAAGCGACGATTATGCAGGTTGTTATCGGTCGAATAGTAATGCCAGATTTCAAAGGGCCAGTAATCCACTTCGTTGTTGCGAACGATACGCGTGTTTGGCGGACCATATTGGAGATATACGCGCCCGCGATCGGTTTGCCATCCCTTCTTGATGCGTGTTTCAAAATTGTCCCTTACAATCTCAATCTTCGCTGCGTACTCCAACCATGCAGCCTCCGGATTTTCAGGGTTACGCTTCCACCAAAATGAATAAAAGAAGCTTTGCATCGTCGTCAAATCAGCCTTGGGGATTTGGCGATCGATAGCATCTCGGTCTACATCTTTCGCAATCGGAATGTGATAGAACAAAATTTGCCGCAGTGAATCAGCATTGGTGAATTGAGAGGCAAAAGACAAGGAGACTTGCGCAGCGCTAACCTCCGCTGTCGTGGTTGCATTTGGCAGGTCAGCAATTTTATTGCGGGCAAACTCGCGCTCTCGTAAAGCGACTAGATTGTTTTCGCGGTCGCGTACTTCAACGCGAAGTTTGTACTGACCGGCTGGAACGTCTGATAGATCAAGCGTTTGCAACATGGGAACAACCGATGCTGCCTTCTCCTTCTTAACTCGCTTACAAAATTCCACCGAGTTATCCTTCATATTCACAATGCAAATCGTCGTCACAAAAGGACTACCTGCTCCCCAGACACTATCGGTGCGATAGATTTCCGCGTAGTAAATGAGACTGTTGAGCGATGTTCCGAAATAGCTACTCACAAAGGGAATCATGTCGAATCCCGACTTGCTGAAGGCATTGGCCTCCATCGATTGGCGATAGGCACTCACCCACTCGATGTCTGAAACAAAAACGCCCTTAGCAGGAACGACCACTTCAATTTTTTGCATGAGCGATTCCGGTGACTTTTGTGCGGCGTTTACATCGCGCACCTCAATTTCCAAATCGTAATTGCCTGCGGGAACTGCAAAACGTTCAATAGAGAGAAAGTCAGACTTTTCACTTCCCAACACCACCGGTCCGTCGACCATTACCTTGCGGGCATCCACAATGGAACCTGCACGCATGAGTACCAGCGTAAGCTCGGCGTGAGCCTGCACATAACCCGAATCGAGCAACTGATGTTCGAACGTGGAAGCGTCGAATGAGGTCACGAACTCCGCATATGGGCCAATGCCGGGAGCAAAAAACACCCGGTAGTCGAACGTAACGCGCAAGGCCATTAACTGCGCACTTGCCACCAGCAAGCACATCAACAAAGTCAATTTTCGCATCAAAAGCAACATGTGGGTAAAGGTAATTCCCAAATGCCTTTGGCAAATGATAAAGTGCCAAATGAAGCAAAAGACTCGTTGCTTACTTTCGTAGCATACCGATTAGACTATGTCACGCTTTCCTTTTCAATTGACCACTGCTGCCGACTACCATGCAGCCTGCCGTTTCAGCGAAGCATCTCCCGAAGCTTTTTGGGAAGATGTTGCCTCGCACTTTCAATGGCGAAATCCTTGGCAAACTGCGCTGGAGTGGAATTTCAAAGAACCCAACGTGAAGTGGTTTATAGGCGGTGAGCTGAACATCACAGAGAATTGCATTGACCGTCATTTGAAAAGCCACGCCGACCAAACGGCTATTATTTGGGAGCCCAATGAACCCCATGAAAAGGCAAAGCACATTTCCTATCGCGAGTTGCACGACGAAGTGTGCCGAATGGCCAACGTACTAACTGAATTGGGCGTAAGCAAAGGCGACCGTGTGTGCATCTACATGCCCATGATACCCGAACTGGCCTATGCTGTTTTGGCCTGCGCGCGAATGGGTGCTATTCATTCTGTTGTTTTCGCGGGATTTAGCGCCAACTCAGTAGCCGACCGAATAAACGACAGTAGCTGCAAGGTTGTCATTACTTCTGATGCTATGAGTCGCGGTGCTAAGCAAATCGCGGTGAAAGCCATTGTCGATGAAGCAATCACGCAATGCACCTCGGTAGAACACGTGTTGGTTGTTAATCGTATGAACTGGGAAGTCCCCATGCAGGAAGATCGTGATGTCGACTATGAAAAAGCACGCGCTCATGCAGCACCGCAATTCGAGCCCGTATCGATGCAAAGCGAAGATCCGCTTTTCATTCTCTATACAAGCGGAAGCACAGGCAAGCCCAAGGGCGTATTGCACACCTGTGGAGGCTACATGGTATATGCCGGCTATACGTTCAGCAATGTGTTTCAATACAAACCCGGTGAGATTCACTGGTGCACGGCCGACATAGGTTGGGTGACAGGCCACAGCTACATCCTCTACGGACCACTTTTGAATGGGGCTACTACGCTGATGTTTGAAGGCATACCCACCTATCCTGACGCAGGACGGTTTTGGGAGGTAGTGGACAAACACCGCGTGAATATTTTCTACACGGCACCCACAGCGATTCGATCGTTGATGTCGGCAGGAATCGAACACGTTCTCCCCTACTCGCTGCAAACCTTGCGCGTGTTGGGCTCTGTGGGCGAACCCATCAACGAAGAAGCTTGGCATTGGTACGATACGAACATCGGAAAGAATCGATGTGCGATTGTCGACACGTTTTGGCAAACCGAAACCGGTGGCATCATGCTCACATCATGCGCGGGTGTAACGAACTCCAAACCTGCGCTGGCCGGATTGCCCTTGCCCGGCGTGCAACCGATATTGGTGGACTCTAACGGCAATGAAATAGAAGGCAACGGCGTGGAAGGACACTTGTGTTTCAAGTTCCCGTGGCCTTCCATACTGCGCAGCACGTGGGGCGATCATGAACGTTGCAGACAGACCTACTTCTCGACCTACCCCAATCTCTATTTCACAGGCGATGGTGCACGAAGAGATGAGGATGGTTTGTATCGCATTATTGGTCGCGTCGATGATGTGATCAACGTAAGCGGTCATCGCTTTGGCACTGCAGAAATTGAGAACGCCATCAATCAGAATAAGCATGTAGTAGAAAGCGCCGTGGTAGGTTTCCCGCACGACATCAAAGGCCAGGGTATTTACGCTTATGTGATACTCGCCAACGGCAGTGAAGCCAATCAAGACATGCGCGACCGTATCATCGAAACAGTTGCACATGAAATAGGCCGCATTGCCAAGCCCGACAAGATTCAATTCGTTAGCGGACTTCCAAAAACCCGTTCAGGTAAAATCATGCGTCGCATTCTTCGCAAAGTGGCCGAAGGCGATGTTAGTTCGCTCGGCGATACGACGACGTTGCTGGATCCGGCGGTGGTGGATGAGATTGTGAGAGGGGCGAGGGACTAGGGATAAGGTGATAGGTGATAGGTAATAGGTGATAGGTGATAGGTGATAGGTGATAGGTGATAGGTATGCAGCGGTAATCCGTAATCTGTCATCCGTAATCTGTCATCTGTAATCACTGCAACCGGCTATTGCCAAAATCGCAGACTATCCGGTATCTCCTTGGCATAATTCACCTGCATCGGATCAAATGAATTGCACGCCATAATGAACCAGGTGCTTGCTGCGGTGGCTGGTTGTGTGTCGATACCATCCCAGAGCAATCCTCCGCCGTATCCTGTGCCTTGATTGGTTGCATAGGGTATTCCTCGAGCGCTGCTCCAGCCGGCTTGTGTCAACCTTGTCTTAGCGACTTCTATTAAAATGGAATTGGCCTTCTCTGTGTTTCCAGCTTTGTAATAGGCTACCGCCATTTGCGCTGTGCCTTCCAACCAAACTGCGTCGCGATCTTCATCGAAACAATAGCCATTCACATCTTGCTGATTTGGAGCATGGGTCTGCGTATTCAAAAAGCGATCTGCATCTGCTAACATTCTATCCGGAAACCCTTCAAACGTGCAATAGCCCCATGAGAAATTGTCGAGTGCATAATAGTAATTGCTACCCGGCCATGACACAAAAAGCTGCTCAGTAGTGTCCCAACGTTCCTGCTCCAAATACTCAAGAACTCCTTCGTGAAAAGCATCGAATCCTTGGACAGCATTAAAAGCGTCAATAATTCCTTCTGTTATCTTGCCTATGGTTGCGCCTGTCGCATCAGTACCACCCCAAAGTCCGCCATCCACATCCTGTTGCGCACGAATCCAAGTATCCAACGCTTGGCGCATTTCCGCAAACTGATAGTCGCCCGTTGCATGCTCATAATTGTGAATCGCAATCAGCAACCAAGCATTGTCGCCGAGCCAGCGATTGCCTTGCGGGCCCGAGGCATTGCGAAACTGAAAATAGCCGCCATTGCCTGAAAGCATCTCCGAATTGAGACGAGCATTGAAAAAGTTGAGAATTCGTTTGGCTCGCTCGTTCTGACCTGTGCCAATAAAAGCGCAGGCAGAGAGCGCATTATCATACAAGGAAATCAAATTGCTTTGATAACTGGTTTCCACTAATCCGTTATCCAACTGCATACTATCGAGCCATAGTAAAACGGAGTCAGACAATTGTTCTAAGGCGCTATCTACGTTACTGACAGGCGGTATGATCGGTTGTTCCGTTGCAGGATCAACCAAATTATCGTCGCACGACTTTCGGCACGACTCACTTATAAAAGCCATGAGCACAAACAATCCTGCCAACCACTTTCTCATGGCATGCAAGATAACTGTGAATGTTTGATTCATGTTACCGTTCATTCAATTGGATTTTCATACATTTCGCTCATAAAATTTTCGTTTAACTCGATCGTATGCATTCGCCCCAACCTCGCTTGGAAAAACTCGCTGACCGTTTCATCCCGGATGAGGTATATGTTAATGATATAAAAGCAGCACGACTCTATGCTCTTTTATTGATGGGAATGGGTGTTTTTGGTGCTGCACTTTTCCTACTCGATGTAATAATCGGTTTTTGGCCGGTGGCAGCCATGGGTATTTCGTTAGCCATTGGTTCCCCCATATACCTGCGTATGTTTAGAACCGGGCATAGCATAGCCTCTAAACTGATTGTGCACTTTCATGTACTGGCCGTGATAATGGGCATCACCGTCATATACTCTGAACACATATTCGCGTGGGCTTTTCTCATTCCATTGGCACTTAGTTCACTTGTCATTTTCAATTCGAACGAGAAAAAATACGCAAGCATTGTAATCCTCTCCTGCTTCATCAGTTTACCTCTTTATTTGCTGCTTCACGACAATAGTGATCACCAGGAACTTTTAGACAGTAGAGTTCACCTTTATTGGATTATCAATCTTTCCGGCGCATTGCTTTTCAGCCTTTACATCGTATTCACCATCATTCGTCTCAACCGCTCCATTCTGGAAGAGTTGAAATCCAAGAACGAAGAAAACGCACGCCAAAATAAAATCATGCTCGGCAGTATACGCACGCGCGATAAATTGCTCAGTATGATGTCGCATGATATACGCGGCGACATAGGAAAGACGATAGGCGTTGTTGATGTCATTGAACAAATGCCATTGAGCCCGGAAGACCAATCGACACTGCTGCACAATCTAAAAATTGATGCAACAAAAACGCTGGAAACGCTCGACAATATGCTTCAGTGGACGCGCACCCAGCAAGATGAGCTCAATGTAAATCTTGCTCCGTATGAAGTGGACAGGCTCATTAGTCAGCAATTGAGTAATCATGACTATGCACTTAATGCCAAGAGTCAGATGGTGCATCTCAACATTCCGGGTAAGTTGGTTATACATGTTGACCACAACATGATTGACAGTGTGTTTCGAAATCTCTTTGCCAATGCCATTAAGTTTACTCCTATAGAAGGGATCATTAGCATCACTGCTAAAAAAGAAGATGAGCATATTGAGTTTTCCTTTCAGGACGCGGGCGTTGGTATGACCCCTGAACAAATCGACAACATCTTGCGAGGAATCCAATTCACCACTCGAGGCACCAACCGCGAGAAAGGCCGCGGATTTGGAATGGTGCTCGTAACCGAGTTTTTAGCAAAACACAAATCAACGTTAAACATAGAATCCACCCTGGGTAAAGGCACTCGTTTCCGTTTCCGACTGCCCATACCTCCTCAAGCATAACCCATGAAAAAGACCATCCTTCTCTCTGCTACCGTTCTGATATTGGCGGCATGCGCTTCGAAAAAAGTAACCGTTTCCTTGACTGATGCCGACGCTTCACGCGCTGCTGCCAAGTATCCGGGAGCTTCACTTGCATCTCTTCAAAAAGGAAAAACCTTTTACGAAGAAAACTGCAGCAAATGCCATGGTTTAAAGAGTCCGACCGCCTACAACGAAGAGCAATGGGGAAAGCACGTGAAGCGTATGGCCCCCAAGGCAAAAATCGACAAACCGACAGAAGAACTCATTCTGCAGTATGTAGTAACCATGTGCGGAAATTGATAGTAGGAATCAGCCTTTAGCTGAGGGTCGCCAGCCGCGCAAAAACTCTTCAACTTCCATGCGCTTCTTGCCTTCCGGTTGTATTGTTTGTGCGCTGTAGACTCCATCAGCGCATTGGAAATTCAAATATGTCTTTCCATCTGTTTCCACCTGTTCCGACTGATGTTTAGCGGGAATCGGCCGTCCTCTGAAAACCTTGAAGTTTTTACCTTCAAACTCCGTCCATGCCGCAGGGTAAGGCGATAAGCCACGCACATGATTGTGAACCTGCATGACGTTTTGCGACCAGTCGATACGACAATCTTCTTTGAAAATTTTAGGTGCTGCAGGTACATCTTCGCTTGTCTGCATTAATTCGCTTTGTTCAACTGCCTGTGCACTTCCATCGGCGATTGTATCAATCGCGTTAACCAAAGCGTTAGCACCAATGTGCATCATTTCATCGTGCAACTCGCCCGCAGTTGTATCAGGACCAATAGGCATGCGC
>Ga0315899_10008929_pt1 | contig 10744 bp, 9 predicted proteins | sample LakEriMetagenome_2_FD_203518 | JGI IMG/M metagenome (GOLD analysis project Ga0315899, IMG submission 203518) | Freshwater fungal communities from buoy surface, Lake Erie, Ohio, United States - Buoy 4 MA112 | ecosystem: Environmental > Aquatic > Freshwater > Lake | place: USA: Lake Erie, Ohio...
TCTTCTAACCACGCGAGATTCCACCGATTCTGTGTAGCGACATCGGTAAAGTTCGGTGCAATTCCGAACATGTCGCTCGCGTTGGGGCAATCGGCGGTTCTCACGCAGTAAATCGGAATGGTTACATCGGCATCGATCAATTCCCTCTGTACATAGATAGGATCAGCGGAATCGCTGGCTGCAACATAAGCGTGCGAATCTTGCTGCTTGGGATCGTGAATAACGACCCGAATCTCTGGATGCTTTAAACTGAATTGGTTAACAATTTCGGCAACTTGAGAGCTCCGTCCCGATCCCACAACAATCGATATCAGTTCAGGCGAAACTCCGTGATTGCATAGATACTCCGCCGTCGCCATAACAACCGCTGTGCCATCAGGTACGTCATCTTCTATCGCAATTGCGATCGTGTCACCCTCTAAAATGCCATGCATGACAGGCGGGTAGCTTATCGGCGCATCAAGTTGCTCAGAAATAAGTTCGTAGTAATTGGCCTGACTGTCGCGGCGACCGTGAGTGACGATTTCTATGTCACCATTCAAATGCAACTCCGCACGGATTTCGCCCGATTCGACTCGCAGATAGGTTTGCTTCATCATGTACTCTTTAAACAGTCTGTGTAGTATTCCACGTGTTTTGCGATCATTGATTCGATGGAATGATTCGTTAGGACAAATTGTTTAGCCGCGTTCGCTAAGCGTCGTCTCGTTTCGTCGTCATCTAGCAATCGGTTAGAAAGCTGAACCAGTTTGTTGGCATCACCCAAGGGATACAACATACCCGTAACACCATCTTCGATCAGATCCCGATTCCCTGGGATATCACTTGCTATCACGGCAACACCACTCAGCATCGCCTCCAAGATTACGTTTGATTGCCCTTCGTAGAGACTACCGTTCCAAAGCAAATCTGCATGAGGCAACAATTGCTGCACATCGTTTCTTTCTCCAACGAAGAAAACTTGAGAGGCAGCTTTGACATTATCTCGATATAGCTCTAGGCGTGGCCTCTCTGGGCCATCGCCAATGACAATATAGCTCGTATCTCCTCGAAAAGATCTTAATGTTTCAGCGGACCATATTAGGTCTTTATAACCTTTCTGAGGCCACATTCTCCCGACGGACATAACCCATCGTTTATTCGAATCAATACCTAAGCGTCTCGCAGCCTCATCACGACTAATCGATGGAAACTCCGACTGGGTTACAGCATTCGGGATCACCGTAAACCACTTTCTGTCGATTCCACGCTTTGCATAGAAATCGACAACACCGGTGCTGTTAGTTGTTAATCGCTTCGTTTTCTTAGCGAGGTATCTATCGATCCACAACTGCCATTGGGATTTCCAAGGATCGACGGATCGTTCCGAGCCTATCACAACGGGAACTTTGGCGGAAAGGGCTGCCGCGCGGCCATAGGAATTGGCCGCAAAAATCCAGGTATGGACGAGATCGGGCTCGAGCTCCACCAAAAGATTCTTGAGACGCCACCATGACGTGGGATCAAATTTGTGCCGTTTACCAATCAGATGCACCGGCACGTTTCGATCGCGTAGCCAGGATTCTCTTGGTCCCGACCTGGTGAGAACGATAACATGGGTCTCAAAATGCTCCCGAGGTAAACCGGCGGCCAATAGACAGACTTGTTTTTCAGCCCCTCCCTGGTCAAGCGTCGGGATTATTAATGCGATGCGTTTCATGATTTCCTCTTATCGCAAATTCGTCCCAGGATCTCCGTCCAAACCCGCGTTATATCGACTGACCCATAATGCGTGGCCATTTGATTACGTAGTTTGCTAGCCTGCTCCAGTGCCACATCTTGGTTAGCATACCAGCTATGGAGCAATAAAGCCAAATCCGTTGGCGAACCGTAAGTGCGGCCTTTGCTTAATTCGCTCAACAAATTGGGCATGGCGTCCGATTCGCGGACGATGACTGGCACGCTCGCGGCTAAGAACAAAGGTAATGTAAATTGAACCGATTCATATGGATTGGAAACCCACAGCAAATCAGACGCTTTAGCCAATTCGTCGAGATCATCAAATCCGTCAAAGATAAGTATTTCACGGTGCCAACCGCGATCCTTAAGATACTCGTGGATCACCGAATACGAGATGTTCGGATTGACGATCCAAACTCGCAAGAATCCTCCCGCATCCAATAAATCACAAATCGAATCAAGGGCTTGCCTTAGCGATGACCAATCTGTTACACCGATGTGAGCGATGACCGCCGTTCGATCGGGAACAACAAAATCTGCTGACAAGTTTGCTAGAATGCGTCTGGCGGCACAGCGGCTCTCCGCCGTCCGGTGTATCCAAGCAGTTGGTGGATCCTCAATGCGCAGAATACTCGAATCCGCGACCCCCTGGGATATCAGATAACGATGATCTGATGCATTGGTCACCGTTACTAACTGGCACTTTTTGCACGCTTCGGCTGCCGCTTGGAGCGAGAGCCTCGCAGCAGGAGCATTCCCAAGAGAGGATTCGTTTGGAGAAAAGCGGCAGATGATAGGAAGATTCCAAGAACCGCATTTGCTATTGAAAATCTGTAGCAGTGCATCCGCTCGATCAAGATAGACTGCATCGAATTCTTTAGCATGCAGATTGATCCATTGAACAAAATTCTTTTGTAGATAGGACTCGTTCCAATTCGAATGCGGAGCAGGCAAAATCCGATGCACGGACAGATAACGAATGTCTGTCTCATCAGGCCAGCTCGAGTTCCATCTCGCAGTTAGGATGCTGGGCCGAAACCCTTTTTCACGGAGGCAGCTGGCCCAGTACAGCAACCTGTGACAGTGGTCATCAGCAAACGGCCAAAAGCGTCTGGTGACGATTAACAGTCGATTCAATGAAGATTCAAAAACCGACATCAATTCACAGGGTGTTTAGCTATGTCTGACTCTTCCAATACCGCGACAAAAGGCAAGTTACGATACAAGTCCTGATAATCCAAACCATAGCCAACAACGAACGCATTGGGAATGTGGAAGACTACATAATCCGGAGTTGCATCTACCTGCGACGTACCCGATTTGTTTAGAAATACTGCAGTCTTAATCGATTTTGGTCCGAGAGTCTTCAATCGTCTGGTAACTTCCACCAAAGTCTTGCCCGTGTCAAAAATATCATCGATAAGCAGTACATCTCGATCGGAGATATCCAGCATCATTTGATCCTGAATAGTCAAATTACCCGACTCGGTCGTTCCTCGATAGGAACTGGCCTGGATTAAGCTAATACGTACCGGCATTTCCAGCCGCCGAATCAAATCGGCCAGCATAATCAAGCTGCCTGTCATAATGGAAACAATTGTCAACGAGCGACCAGCGTAGACCTCATTAAGCTTGGCAGCTAGTTCATCAATGCCTTCGCCAATTCGAGCTTCGTCAAGAAGAATTTTCACGGGGTCTTAAGTCCAATACACCTAGTTTCAAGCCATCCAACAACCGAGCACACAAGCCTACTGTGCTGTGCCAACGCCGGATGAATCATGTTGCTTTCGTGGGAGGAATCCTATGCCAAAGCAACTTAACATAACGATCCAAAAGCCGGAACATTCTGGTCTTCGGAAATCGTGAAAATCCAAAAGCTTCGGTGCAATCCGCACGCCGAGATCCGGTGCATGATGCTCTGCCATTCCAAATGGCCACGACGTAGTCAGCCATGACTCATACGCAGCGACCAATCCCAATCGCTTTTCTTCGATCGACGCAAACCATGGCTGCCATGCCCCCAACCAGGTTGACCCGTCAAAACTCCAATCGCTATTAAAAGCCCAGTCCGCGAGAAGCTTAACTCCAATCACAGCGACCAGCAGATACGCGGCAATCTCGAACCTCGGAAATCGATCTAGAAGCTTTACAAAAACCGCAGCCGCAAACCGCATCAAAACTAACCCCAAAATTCCGCCGGTTATCACGACCCAAAGCTTTTTCTCGTTGGTACCAGCGAGCGCAAGAGCGGCCAAAATGGAATCGACTGCGAACGCGATGTCGGTGATTTCGATAACCAAAACCGTTTTCCAGAAAAGCCAGAAATTCTGCGACGATATCTTTGCTTCCTTGGCCTCCTTGCCTGACTTGGCCGCTGCTCTCTCTGCCAATCGCATCGCTTCGAGCTCTGGGTTTTGAGTCACCAGCTCGGCCCCAACCGGAACCCGTTGCTCAATTTCGATATTCTCTCTTGCAATATCAAGACTTTCGCCCGTTTCGGCATCAACCAGTTGAGGGTTACCATCGTCATCCAATACGACTTGCTCTGCCTCGTCCCCTTTTTCGAACCACAAGTGCTTAACCGCAATGAACACGAGATAAGCACCGCCGAAAAACTTCACAAACGTGTATTTGAGAAGTGAAGCCGCCAAAAGAATGGCCAGGGCTCGAAATACAAACGCTCCAATTAACCCCCAAGACAAGGCTCTGGCTCGCATGCTTTTGGGCAACCGCTTGGCCAACATTCCAAGCACCAACGCGTTGTCGATCGAAAGCAGCCCTTCAAGAACGATCAACAATCCGATTACGGCTAAATCACCAGGAACTACCTCCTGGTTGAAAATCATTACTCCAAAAAAAGAGTCGATCATCTGGATGGTTGGTTAGGGTGTAAATGGTTGGTAAAGAACAAGGCGGGAAGGGCGTTCTCATCGGTGATGAACCAGATCCGTCCCAGCTCATCTTACCGGTCTCGACAAATCGAGATTCGTGCACCCGGTGGGTCGTGAAAGGATAGCGAACAACTCCCCCCAGGAAAGCCTATACCTCCAAAAGTCCACAAAAAACCGCAGGGAAGAACCGAGCCTGGGCATTTCGCCCTCGGGCTGTTACACTTAAGGACTGTCTATTTCGAGGCCTTTTCGTATCCCATTTTAGATCTCTATGACCGATCCGAATGCTCCAATCGACCCAGCTAACGCAGCGGGCGGACCAATTAATCTCGAAGCAATCCGACGAATGCGAGAGGCCCAGCAATCCAAACCAGAGGCATCGCCCAGCCGCGAACGCGGCCCCAAGCCCCCCAAAGCCGAAAAATCAGCTGATTCCAGCCCAGCAACTGAGACTCCACCCGAAAAAATCGATGCGGAGGGAATGCCGGCACGCTACAAAGGCAACAAAGATTCGGCTCCTGTTACCGCCCCCAAGGTTCCGGTTCCTAGCACACGCGATCGATCCGACGACGAAGATGCACTACTGAACGACGTCTTGGCAGATGCCGACCTGGACGGCCTGATGATCGGTGATCGAAATCTCAAGGTTGGCCGTCGTCTCGAAGATGGCTCGCGGTACCCAGGCAAAATCATTAAAGTCCACAACCAAAACGTCTTCGTGAGCCTAGGCGGTCCTGACGAGGGTGTCGTTCCGTTGCTCCAATTCGACAACCCGCCCGAACCAGGCACCCAGGTCGATGTTCTCGTTCGCGCGTTCAACGCAGAAGAAGGGCTCTATGATCTTGCGATCCCAGGTGAAACCGTTGCCGTCAACGATTGGGATGACTTGAACGAAGGTGCGGTCGTCGAAGCGAAAATAGAAAGCGCCAACACCGGCGGGGTCGAATGCAAAGTGGGCAACGTTCGCGGCTTTATCCCGATCAGCCAATTGTCCGTCTTCCGTATTGAATCGGCAGCTGATTACATTGGACAAAAACTTCTTTGCGTCGTTACCGAAGCCAACCCCCGTCGCGGCAATTTAGTTCTTAGCCACCGCGCCGTTTTGGAACGTGAAAAAGAGGAAAAGAGACAGGAGCGACTTGCATCGATCGAAATCGGCGAAATGTGCGACGGCACCGTCCGCAAACTTATGGACTTCGGTGCGTTTGTTGATATCGGTGGTTTGGATGGCCTTATTCATATCACTCAGCTTTCCTGGGACAAAATCAAACACCCAAGCGAAGTCCTAGCCGAGGGAGACAAGATCAAGGTCCGAATTGACAAGATTGATCCAGTCACTGGAAAAATCGGACTCTCCTACCGATCCGCCGAGGATAACCCGTGGTCCGATGTGGATTCGAGATTCCCGCTCGGCACCGTCATTAAGGGAACGGTCTCTCGCCTGGCAAACTTTGGTGCGTTCGTCAAGCTATCAACCGGCATCGAAGGTCTAATCCATATTTCAGAACTGGCCCATCGACGCGTCGCGAGCGCCGCACAGGTTCTCAGCGAAGGTCAAGAGGTCGAGGTCAAAGTTCTCTCGGTCGAGAAAGACCAGCAACGCATCGGGCTCTCCTTGAAAGCCACCCAGGCCAGACCCGAAGGGGACTCGAAAAAGGCTCCAGAGCCTCAAGTGGAAGAACCGCCCCGAGCTCCTGCTGTCAAAAAACACCAAGGGCCGCTGAAAGGTGGCACAGGTAGCGGGAATGGCGGCGAACTGTTTGGATTAAAGCTTTAACAGGGAAAACTGTTATCGAGAGAGCGGTTTCACCGGTCAAACGGAATCGTCCTAGCTCAATACTACCATGACTGGCACCGGTAACCGTCCCATGCAAAGCTCGAATCCCACTTTAGATAAGTCCTCCGAGCGAGTCAGGGACATGTTCGCGCAAATCGCACCTAGGTACGATTTGCTCAACCACGTGCTCTCGCTGAACATCGACAAACGGTGGCGAGCCAAAACACTCCGAAAGCTCAACCTTGTCCCTGGAGATCCGGTTTTGGACGTCTGCACCGGAACCGGAGATTTGGCTTTGGCAATCTCAAGGAAACTGGGGCAAACAACCGAAGTAGTCGGGACCGATTTCTGCCCACAAATGCTCGATATTGCTCGCGAAAAGCAAACCAAATCTCTACCCAATCACGACGAACTGCGATTCATTGAAGCCGATACGCAGAACTTGCCCTTCAGCGATAATTACTTCCAGTGCGTTAGCGTGGCATTTGGACTGCGCAATGTGAATGACACATTAAAAGGGCTTCGGGAAATGATTCGAGTTGCAAAGCCTGGCGGTACCGTTGCTGTCCTCGAATTCTCCAAGCCGACGATGATCGGTCTCAAGCAATTGTACAACACCTATTTTCAATACGTCCTACCGAGGATTGGTCAAGCGATGGCGAAGAACGATCGCTCTGCTTACGAGTACCTGCCTCAAAGCGTGCAACAATTTCCGAGTGGCGAAACTCTCGCAGCAGTCATGCGTGAAGCGGGCCTACAAAACGTTCAACTCTTGCCTATGACTTTGGGCGTTGTCACGCTCTATTCTGGTACCAAGCCACAATCATCCGCAATGAGCACAGCAACCACCCCCGAAACCAGCACGCAGTAAGCGGAACAACTAGATGAACCGATCCACCGATCTACCTTTGGTTGTTGCAATTACCGGTGCCAGCGGAGCGGTGTACGCAGCCCGACTTCTACAATGCGCAGCGAGAGCACGCGTTCCGACTCATATTGTGGTTAGCCCGTCGGGAGCCGAGGTTATACGTCAAGAACTAAGATTGCCAGTGTCACCGACAGATCGGTGCATCGAATCGCTTATTCGATACACTTGGCCAGGGGAAAAGCGATGGGTCCCCCTCACAGACGACGAGGTCCGAGATTACCTAGCAGTCTGTCAAATCCATAATCATTCAGACTATATGACTCCGATCGCAAGTGGCTCCTTTTTAACTCGTGGAATGGTCGTATGTCCATGCTCCGGCTCGACGCTTTCAGGCATAGTCCATGCATCGAGCAACAACTTGGTGGTCCGAGCCGCCGACGTTCATTTAAAAGAACATCGCAAACTGCTGCTCGTTCCGAGAGAAACGCCTCTTTCTGTCTTTCAGTTGGAAAACATGCACCGAGCTGCACAAGCTGGCGCGATTGTTTTGCCCGCATCTCCCGGTTGGTACCACGGAGTCGAATCATTGCTAGACATTATTGATTTCGTCGTTGCAAGGATTCTTGATCATTTTGGTATCCCACACAAGCTTATGCGACGTTGGGGAGAGCCACCCGATCAGGGAGTTGGGAAGCTACCGGAATTATCATCGGCGCATTCGCAAGAAAGGAATGCGTAGTGGATACAGTCGCAAGCTCTCCATCCTCTCCATCATTGTTAGAGACCGTTAACCGGTACCTTGGGCTCATTCGATTCAGCCACACGATATTCGCGCTTCCATTTGCACTCCTCGCGACGTTTTGGGCGTTCGTGGTGCCATTGCCCAACAACACGAACTTGGGTTGGAGCTGGCTGAATTTGCTAGGAATCCTGTTGTGCATGGTATCTGCGAGAAGCTTTGCCATGGCGATTAATCGTTTGTTCGACCACAAATTTGACGCGGCAAATCCTCGGACCCAGGGCCGGCATCTTCCTGCCGGACAACTCAGTCGACGAGGTGTTTGGTTATTTACTGCAGCCTGCGTCCTAATGTTCGTACTCGGCTGCGCCATGTTTTTGCCAAACCCAATCCCGCTTGTTGCAGCAACTCCCGTACTATTGTTTCTAGCTGGTTATTCGCTAGCCAAGCGATTTACTCGAATGGCTCATTATTGGTTGGGGGTTGCTTTGATGCTCGCACCAATCTGCGCGTGGCTAGCGTTACGAGGTGAATACGTGTTGTCAAACCCAATTGATATCTTACCGGCCATTTGGCTTGGTGGAGTAGTCCTATTTTGGGTTGGGGGATTTGACATCATCTACGCATGCCAGGATTACGAGGTCGATCAGGAGCTTGGGCTGCATAGCATTCCGGCTAAAATTGGGGTGCGCAACGCGTTGCGAGTCGCCAAAGTGAGCCATGCAATCATGTGGTTTATTGCGGCTGGTATGACGATTTTTGTTCCCCAGTTAAGTTTGGGGATCGCGTTTTGGATTGCGCTCGGCGCAATTGCAGTTTTGCTCGTGTGGCAGCATAGCGTTGTTTCAGACCGGTCGCTTGAACGAATTAACTTGGCATTTTTTCAATTGAACTCGGTGATCAGCATTCTCTTCCTCGCGGTGGGAAGCCTGGATGCCTGGTTTCGTTAATACGGATCGAATTGAGGTACAGTCATGATTGCTCCAGATGTTCGCAGTCGAATGAAAAGAATTCGAGACACCGTTGAGGCTGGTGGTCGGCTCAACATGGACGATGGAATATTTATGTATTCCCCGGAAGTGTCTTTGCACGAACTAGGCGAGCTAGCGAATTTCGTTCGCGAGAGAATCAACGGAAATGTTGGTTATTACAACATCAACACCCACCTCAACCCCACCAACGTTTGCGTTTATCGATGTCGTTTCTGTGCGTTCCGGTCGGATCTTCGCGATCCCAAAGGATACGTCATGAACGACGAACAAATTTTGGCTCGCGGGCAAGAAGCGGTAGAAAATGGATGTACCGAGATGCACATCGTTGGCGGTTTGCACCACCAACGTGGTTACGATTGGTATCGTCACATTATCGAGATCCTTCATAACACTTACCCGCAAATCCATCTCAAAGGTTGGACAGCAGTTGAGATTAATTGGTTCGAATTTCTGACCAAGAACTCGCTCAAAGATATTCTTCAAGATCTTCGTGACGCAGGACTCGGCAGCATGCCTGGTGGCGGCGCAGAGATATTCCACCCCGAAGTTCGAGATCAAATTTGTGAGCATAAAGCCAACTCGCACAAATGGCTTGAGATTCACCAAGCGGCTCACGAAGTCGGATTAAAAACAAACTGCACGATGCTCTACGGGCATGTCGAGCAAGCGTATCATCGCATCGATCATTTGCTTAAGTTACGAGATCTGCAGGATAAAACTGGCGGCTTCCAAACGTTTATTCCGCTGGCGTTCCATCCAGAAAACACCAAGCTTTCGCATTTGAAGAAGCCATCCGCCTTAATGGATTTACGAACGATGGCTATCAGTCGGTTGATGCTCGACAATGTGCCGCACATAAAAGCGTATTGGATCATGCTCGGAATTGGTACCGCACAAACAGCTCTTTCGTATGGCGCGGACGACATCGATGGAACCGTTAGGCATGAGTTAATCTATCATGATGCCGGGGCGACAACACCGGAAATGCTATCCGTTGATCAGATCAAACAACTCATCGTTGAGGCGGGCCGAGAGCCAGTTGAGCGAGACACCATCTATCGCAAGGTCCATCGCGATCCCAATGACTTCAGGAACTGGACTGTAGGCGAAGATGTACCAGTTCTCCTCGGTGCAACATAGTCCCGTGTAAAACAATTGTCTTCAATTGTTTCACCAACCTCGCCGAGCCAATAAAACAATGATTGGCGATTTTAGATTGCCGATTGCCGATTGCCGATTGCCGATTGCCGATTTGTCTTTCATCCCTACGGGATAAAAACCGCGATCGGTGATCGGTTGTCCGCAACATTTATAATTTATCGACCCAGGATAAATTATAAATTGGCGATCACGCCGCCTCAACAATCCATCTACCCCGCCATCTATTTTGACGGCTTATTCACAGTCGTTCGTTTGAGACTGGCAACTCGATGCAGAGAAGCAATCGTTGAGAGTGCCTCCTTAATGGAAATCTTCGAGTCCCCTTTTTTTCGTTCCGTGTAAACGATACCAACTTCGGTCCAACGTTTCGTTTGCTGTATGAGATGCCACAGAATCTCTTCTAAAAATCCGTATCCTTTTCCCTGAATCTGTTGCCAATTCAGCTTGGTTAATTCACTGACACGGTACAACCTGTATGCGCTACTGCAATCGTTGACTCGCCATCCAACAACGAACTTTGCATACGCATTGGCACATCGACTGACCAATATACGTTTCCATGAACATCCCTCTAGTCCGCCCCCCTCCACGTATCTC
>Ga0315899_10008930_pt1 | contig 10743 bp, 7 predicted proteins | sample LakEriMetagenome_2_FD_203518 | JGI IMG/M metagenome (GOLD analysis project Ga0315899, IMG submission 203518) | Freshwater fungal communities from buoy surface, Lake Erie, Ohio, United States - Buoy 4 MA112 | ecosystem: Environmental > Aquatic > Freshwater > Lake | place: USA: Lake Erie, Ohio...
TTTGGGGGAAGAGGTATTCTGGAAGACAGCTGGAGCTATCAGAGCAGCGGGATATGATTCGATCTATAGTCTAACACAAGACGTTAACGAGAAACATAGCCCAACGCCGCTACTCACTCGGGAAAGCACCCATCCACCCATTCCTCCGCCCTCTCCCTCAGCCCACCCCTCCGCCCATTCATGATTGCGTCTACGGCGCATTAATTACCTTTGATTGCGACTACGGAGCATTTATCCATCCATCAACCCATACCTCTGCCTATCCATCTGCGAACGTCGCCAAACTAATCGCCGAAGGCGATTAGTTTAAAACGTGCTAACCACCCTAAACCCTTAAAGCCAGGGGCTTTATAAAACCTTCGGTTTTAACCCTAAAAAAATCCCTCTATAGCAGAGCTAAAAAGCATTTAAATATTATTATGTTTTAATAACAATATTTAAAAAAGAAAATTTAGTTCTTGTGTCCAGTTACAAGACCTGTTTTAACATTAATAGTAATTTCATCTGAATAAAACATGAAGATCATAACCTCAACGGGAACGTTGGAGTTATTAGTAAAAGATACATTGATATTACGGCCATTTAATTTATCTGCAGGATTTCCACGTTCTACATTTACATAATACCATTTACTATTTTCCCAGTAATTTTGATTGATTAATCCGGTAGAAATACCAAAATCGCTAGAGGTTAATTGTTCCGCTAAATTAATTTGTTCTAAGAAATGTTCATAACCATATTGAAGAGTAGATTGTAAAACGTTTTTGCCTCCGACGCTGACTTGTATTTACATAAACTAACGGCTGAAGTTGTACAAGGGCAGGTATCGAATGGGGATTTCCATTGTGAATCACCTAGACCTCCGTTGTTGCCTGTTTCAGCACCTAAAAATGGCACTATTAATACTCCGGTAGGATGTACTATGTCACCACTGTTAATTAATTGATTCAAATTCCCGCCTGCTGCAACTGCTGGATAATTATTTGTGACAAAAGTACGATATATTACTTTTTTATTTTCGTTGGAGTTGTTATAAGTTATAGCATGTTGGGGTTCCATTTGAATTTGTGAATAATACAATCTGCAATTTTGTAGAGGATGAGCAATGTGAACTGGAAATTATTTGTTTATTCTGGGTAGTCCCTGTAATTATTCGTGACAGGGTTATCCGCTGTTATTAAAGATTACAGTCGCGTCCCGGGAGATAGAAACCACGGTTTTTGACCCAGCCAGCGTGTTTCTAAGCACACACTGGTGAACCTGAAATCAAGCCATCCAGCACTGTTTCTAAAAACCATCAAGAAACTGCCACCCAGGCAACCAGTTTCTAAAGTAAAACCAAAAAATCGCAAGAAACTGAAAGAAAAATTTCTTGCCAAAAAATCGCAAGAAAAACGATTTTTCCTTGCGAAAATCAAGAGAAAATCGTTTTGTTCTTGCAAAATTGATTGTCCCTAGCAGAATAAATCTATTTATTTCTTGCAAAAATCAATTTTTCCTTGCGATTTTTTACGCAGCCAGCGAGTTTCTAGGTACTAAACCCAGTTTCTAAAAATCGTTTGAAAATATTTATTCTTGCAAATTTGATTTTTCCTTGCAGAATAATTGTTTTCTTGCAAAAATCGCAAGAAATGCAGCCAGCGAGTTTCTAGGTACAAAACCCAGTTTCTAAAAATCGCAAGAAACTGCCCCAAAACCCGGCCAGCGGGTTTCTAAACCACACTGGAGGAAACTGGCCCAAATCCAGCGCTGAGTTTCTTCATCGCAGTTTCTATCTCCCGGGACGCTACTGTGTATTCAACACGAAACGCTGAATTTCTCCAAGAAGGCCTCGGAGCAGGCAAAATTTGAGACGGCCAATCGATCGGGCGCGGAAAGTGAGCACGATAAAGTGTTGTCAGAATCGCGAAAAACCTCCTCAAAACCACATTTTACTCTATACATCGCTTCCTGGAAACTGTGTGTCCATCGTAAAATGTGTTTTGAATAACTTTTTTGGCGATTCCGACAGCACTTTATTTTGCTAACTTTCCGCGCCCGATTGATTAGCCGTCACAGATTGAGGTCTCAGAGTCTTTGTCAAGGACTTTTAGGAGAAATTCAGTATTTCTTCGTGAACATCAAAAAATCCCGTTTTCACGCCCGATAGTGTGGGCGTCTCCGATTTGGCCTGCTCCGAGGCCTGCTTGGAGACATCCAGCGATTCTGATTGATTTCCTAAGTTTCAAAATAGATCCTTCCTATCTGCTTCTCGTCTTCCTTCCTCCTTCCGCCGTCAGCACACGCGGTCACGCTGCATCTTGAGGAAAGCTTCTACACCAAGTACGCCGCCATCCCTGCGCACCTTGGCGAATATTACGTCATCGCGCGCACATTCAGCCACCAGAAGCTCCCATCTCTCCTTCCGCGCCTGCTCATGGCCTCTAATTCCGCTCCCACCGCCGCAGCCACTGCCCTCTCCACCTCCCACGTCCTGTTTCCCCCCCACCCCCCCTTGCCAAAATGGCATACACAACTTTTCTGGGAGCATCTCGCCCTTCATCCGTTTCACCAGCTCCTCCACCGCAGTTCTCCACTCATCAATCCCCCCAACCCCGCCCTGACCAGCGCCGGCGGCAACACCACCCTCGAGGCTCGGTGCGAGGTATGCGCACACAGCGAGATACACAGGAGGTTCAGCCTCCTGTATCAGTGCCCGCAACACATGCCTTCCTCCCTCTCGCAGACCTCCTGTTCTGCGATCCCGCTCATCGTGGTGGCCTGCCGCGCACCCAGTTCGTGCGCTGAAGATGTAGTGGCTGACATGGTATATGGCGAGGTGGAAGAGAAGCGGATTAGAGTCTGAGGTCACGTGACCACTTGCTAGGGCACTCCGGTAGTTGTGGATCATTGTGAGGTTGCTTTCCGGGGGCCACAGATATGAGTGCATGCCGCCGGCAGGGCCCTCTTTGCAGGAGCGCAGCAAGTTTAGGTAGTATGGCTTGAGCGTTTCCCAAATCTGTGTGTTGTAGTGGTGTGTGTGTGAGTGTTTCCGTGTGTTTGTGTGTGTGTGTTTGTACACGCAAACAAACAAGCGCATGCGCGCATACCTCGATACGCCACTCAGAGGGCAGCCGCGGCTGCAGCGAAAAAAGAAGGATCTGTGACAGTGATACATCCCCAAACGAATCTTGCGTGAATTGCAACGCTAGCGCCGCAAACAGTTTCCCCACTTGCAGATCCGCCGCACACTTCTGAGACCAATCCAGGCCAACTGCGGCCGCCGCAACGCACGCGTCGCCACCCCCGCCATTGCTGCCGACGTCTCCACTGCTAATACACTGCCACGAGGGCGGCAGCATTGTGGTGAGAGCCGATCGGACAAACACAGCCACGGAATCATGCAAATACACGTCAGAGCCCAGCAGATACACCGACGCACTTATACAGAACAAAGCTTCGCCCGCGCCTCCCAGTCCCCCACGGACATGAGCCCCTCCCGTCCGACCCCTCCCCACGAGCAACGCCCCAAGCCCATCGCTGACGCCAGCCCTGGGGTTGCTGGCAGGGCTGGTACTCTGCTGCAACAGGACGAGAACGAGCGACAGTGCCATGGAGCTGGCGCGCTGAAACTCAGGCATCGCCGCCAGGTGCGCATCCGCCTTTTGGTTGACGGCCTTGAGTGCAATGGCGAGCGGCAAGAACAAAAAGTCTCGTGGTAGCGGCAGGTACGCCGATCTCAGGGGACGCGTCAGCATGTGTATGGCGGCGTGCTGGTGTGTCCACACAGCGATCGACAGCGGCAGGACACCCTCGCCCTCCGTGGTCATCAGCCGCTTAAGCCAGTGCAGGTAGTAGTCGCGCACGGCCTGCGTTGCCTCCGTCGAGTCGCCACCACCAAGGTGAAAGATTTCTTGTCTGTTCAGAGCGCGCAAGAGCGCCTGGGGGCCGCAGAGGTGCGGGAGCAAAATGCCGTCGACGATTCTCAAAACGATGGTCTCGTCCCCAGGCCCCATTCCTTCGCCATCAAGGTGTTCCATGCCGCCACAGCAGTTGCCAGACGGCACGTGTGTGACACACGTATGACACCAGACACACAGCACAGAGACAAGACACACAGTACAGACACAAGACACGCAGCAAAAGAGCACGTCAAATACCTTCGCAGACATTGCGGGCCTCCCACAGGCATTGCTGACACAAGCGCACCAGTATCACCCTCCAAACTACTTATGTCTGCCGTCGTCCTACAAGCAAACGTGCAAGCACGCACACTTCATGTAGCATGCACGTACACTTCATGTAGCACAACTCATATCGCATGTTGTGCGCGTGCGTGATACCTGAGACAAGCGCATAGGCACTCTTGACCAACTCTGTCTGCTGCGCATTTCCCTCCCCTTCCCCCCTTCCCCCGCGCACCGCGCCAGCGCCGCTGAAGTGGCAAGCGGCTAGCGACAGCATCTCAACATGCAGCAGTGTGCTGCTGCGTCCGTGGGCAGGATCGCGAGTCTGCTCTTTCCCAACCCTTCTCAGCGCATACTCAGTGGCCGCGGGCAGCGCCTCCGCAACAACCTTCATCACCTCATCAATCACCCGCACCCCCTCTACCATCTCCGGTTCGTGGCGTCTGTTCCCCTCCCCTCCACTGTCGTGACCGATACTACCCGCACGTAATGCAGCCCAGCGCGGCGGCGCCGCGTATGAATCCATGAGCGGCAGCACCGCCACGGTGCTTCGAAACTGCGCGTTTTCAGAGGCATCCTTACTGGCAGCGGCGTCTTCGTGCGCTGAGGCCGCCTCCGTCATCTCCTCGCGCTGGCGCTCCAGCTCGCGCTCGCGCAGGGCCAGCGCTTCTTGTTCTGAAAGCATCAGCAGTTGCACAGCAGCTCTCAGCAGCCGCACCAGCGCCAACGCGACTTCCTGCACTCCTCGCACACGCACTCCCTCCCAAGTCTCCTTTTCTTCAGGCCCCCCCCGCGCTGCCGTGTTCCCGCCATGCGACGACAGGGCGATGCTCAACAGATGCCGCAAAGCCGTTACTCCCCACAAACATCCCTCAGCACCGCTCGGGCCTTCTTCACTGCCTCTCTCCTCCGCACCATCTCTGGCTCTGGCGCCCCCATGGCCGCTGCTTTCACCGGGTGGAAGGGACAGGTGGCCGCGAGCAAACAGGTCGGTACAGATGTGGCACGCCAAGCGGCGTGCTGCGTGCAGGTCCGTGGCACCCTTGGCAACGAGCCCCTCCAAACACATGAGGTATGTTGCCTTGACGTCTATTGCTGCTGCCAACACCCATATCCCCCTAACCCCCCCCGGCCCTGCAGATCGCCCCTGAAGCTCCATCTTGTTCTCACCCTCGCAGCCACGCAGCAACCGCGACAAAAGAGGAGAGTTGAGGTGGCAGTCTCCGACACGCTGAGCGACTGTGAGCCACGGTAGCGTCTGATTCCAGGTGATGCCCCGGTTGGCAGCCGCCACTGTCAGCGCAGTCTGTGCCAGCCGCAGCACCATGGTCGCTGCCACTTCCGCCGCGCTCTCTCCTTTCCCATCGGTCCCCGCGCCTTCCTCGCCCTTCGCCCCTACAGCGCCAAAGATGGGAAGCGGCGGCTGCGTGGAGCCCGCAATGAAACCAGTAAAGGCCTGAAGCGGGAGCGAGAGATCCGCCAGACACTCTGCACCCACCCCGTACTCCAAACTTGCGCGCCAGCACGCAACCACCTCCGCCGCCAAACACAGCTGCTGAGCCTGCCACTTCCTGACCTGTCCCGTTTTAGGGTTTCGGGTTTCGGGTTTATGGTTTAGGGTTTTATGGTTTATGGTTTAGGGTTTGCTGCTGGCTTCCTGACCTGTCCCGGCATGAGCACCAGAGCGCCTGAGACGCCTGATTGAGGACCGCCCAAGGAAGGGGCTTCCACGGGCACGCCAGCGCCAGATGCTATCTCGTGAGCAGTGGCAAAGGGAAGGAGCAGGTGCTGCTTGGCGGCTTCCAGGATGCCGGCGCGGTGGAGGGAAAGGCAGATGGCGCGAGACGAGAGGAGCAATGTCCGCAGCAGACGCACCACCAAGATTCTCGCCCGACACTCTGGCCCGCACCGAATGTACACCTCCCCGCCCTTCCTCTCTGCCGCGGGTTTTGCAGTCACTCCCATCGCAGTCATTCCCACCCCACCTCCAGCCATGCCACTTGGTCCCCAAGCACGTCCACGCCCCACGCCCCCATCCGCCTCGATGTACTTTGATTGCAAGAAGTCCAAGAGGCCAGGGCTGTTGTATACTGCGCCGGCCGCGGTGGGAGAGTGGCGAGCGACGAGCAGCAGCAGCAGCAGCAGAACACATTCCACTGTAGAATTCTCTACCACCCGTAACAGCGCCCTGATTTTCACCAAAAGCTGCATTCCCAGCAGCCCGCGCACGGGGTCTGTCTTGGCCACAGCAGCCGCATCCTCCTCCTCGTCCTTCTCTTCGTCCCCGCCCGCCGCCGCCCTCGCTGCCCCGTCCAGTCCGAGCGCACGCATCTGCTGACGTGCCTCTGCTCGCTCCTGTGCTCTGGCAACCGCTTCTCGTGCCTGCGACGGAGTCTCAAAATACACCACATCATTGCCCCGCACGCCCAACACATCTGCCCACTCCTCTTCCACCTCCTCCTCCACCATCTTGCCCCACCCTCCACCCCACCCCTCCGCTCCTGCCGCACTTCCCGCTATACTTGCTCCTCCCACCCCAAACCCTAACAAACGTTGGTCGATCCCCCCCTCACCCCCCTCTAGTGGGAGGGCAGCATATGAGGCGGTCAAGAGAGCGCAGGCGAGCCTCGCAGCACAGGCAATGTGCGACACATTTTTATCGTCCAGCGCACAGCGCGCCAAAACCACCACATCATTCTCCATCAGGAATTCGAGCAGCAGCTGCGCAGGGGGGCCCGCGCGCGTGATGCCTTGCAGACATTATCAAAAGTCAGTACCCTGGTCCAGGTCTTCAAAAACAAGCAACCCAAGAAAAATTCCAGAAACATTTCCCTATTTTTTTCTTGGAGTAAATGCTTTTCTTTTTTAGGTTAGGGTTTAGGGGTGATTGCTTGTTTTTGAAGACTCGTACTATAAACACTATAGAGCATACGTTTGAGAATTTATGCCTTGCAAAATCGCCGTAATGGTCTGGAGAGCAAGCGTGCGCTGGCCAGAGAAGGCGCTGCGCGAGAGGCGCAGCAGCTCTGGAATCGTATACCCGGCCTCCGTGGGGTCGTCGCCATGATGGTGCAGCCCCTCGAAAGTGCTCACACCCTTTTGCGACGGCACAAGCAGCTGCCCATCAAAGTCAAAGCGCAGGCCTTCTATAGTCTTTTTGCTGAACTTCCTTGACGCTTTCGCCTGCGCCGTACCCGCGCAACCCGCCGCCCCGCCGTCCTTGCCCCCCTTATCATTCCCGTCCGGGCCCCCGTCATCGTCGGAGTCCGAGGCCACCTCTTCCATGTCGCCCATCCACTGCATCTTGGCTACATCCTCTTCGCTCGGTGGGGGCAAATTGCAGAGGCTGCCCCCTTCCTTCAGCTCCTTTGCCACCGAAGCCGGAATCTCAAGGGCACCCTCTCCACTCCCCCCTCCAGAGGTGCTGGCAAAGGAAACGCTTTTGTGGTTGACGCCTCCTCGAACTGCTTCAATAGACATACATACACACACACACACACACACAAACACCTAACATAAAAATAAAGCATTTTGTATGGCGAACAATACTCTATTTTTTTTTGTGTAAATTTTGGGAAATTTTACCGATTTTTTTACATATTTATATTCAAGGAGTTTAAAAGGGGGGGCCCTTGGGTGGCCTCTCTCACGAACCGAAATTTAAATAGGACGTAAAAACACGAAGCAAACACATCGGCGAGAATGTAATAAAAAATATGTCCTCATTCGTGAAGTAAAGATTTTAGGACGCAAAAACACGAAGCAAACACAGCGACGCGGACGTAATAAAAATGTGTCCTCATTCGTGAAGTAAAGATTTTAGGACGTAAAAACACGAAGCAAACACAGCGGCGAGGACGTAATATATGGCATGGGTGGTTTAATTAGGACGTAATATGTATGTACATACATACAGATATATATGTACATATTGTAAGTTTTGTAGGTTGATGTAGGATGATAGCGTAAGTAGCGTAAGTAGCGTGAGTTGTGTGAGTAGCGTGAGTAGCGTACGTTGATGAGCAGAGTGAGCAGGGTGAGTAGGGTGAGGTCTATAAATGATGAAGTATAAAAAGTAGCCAACAACGGACTACTAAGATTTAGTACAAAAGTGGAGGGGTACAAAAGGTGGATTTTTTTTTGTCTAGATATGTATGTATATATATATCACATATGTCTGTCTGTATGTATGTATCATGCGTATGTATGTATGTATATACGTACAATATCTTGCGTCCTTAATTAGCCCACCCATTATTTTTTGCGATGTGTTTAAAAAAATAACAAATAAATTTTAACTTCGGAGAGGGGACACAAATATTCCCCCATGTGCGGACTTAATTTTTGGCCGGAAAACATTGGGAAAAATTTCCTATCTTTTTCACCAAAAATCCATACAATCCTTTACTCCCCCATTGAACAGACTAAAAACGCTAAAAACGTTACCAGTTTTTGCATTCTCAGCACTAACAAAAACATTATGAAATCACGCTTTATTCAATTTCATTTTTTTTTTCTTTCATGATAAAACATCATAAGAAAATTTTAAAATATAAGAGGTGATATATATTCGCCGCTTTCAAAAACTTTAAAAAAGGCCTTTAACCATCTATGTTGTCCGGTACGTAATCTATAATATTTTCATGTGTCAATTATTTCAAAAATACGCGGGCAAAAATGTTTGTAATATATGTATATGTAAATTTGCTCCAAAAAAAAACACCAAAATGCTATAATAACAAACATGAAAAACAAAAAGCTTTAAAGAAGCCTTAACCTATATATGTTTTCCGGTACGTACCTAATATCTGTATGTGTCAATTCTTTCAAAAATTACTTTATCCCAGTAAAAATCTTGGATTAAAAACTGGGGTAAAATAAATATTACCCGCAACGTAAACAATATATATATAATGTTTATGTTTTACATATAGGGTGACAGTATCAGCACGGTGACTATTTATCATACAATTACAATTATAAATATAATTAATAGTCCTTGATGAATTATATTAACACTCTGTGACTATTAATCACTGTGACTATTAACCATAATTATAATTGTAATTATATGATAATGATCATTAAGTTATAACGAAATACTATGATGACTATTGCTTAGCTTACTAAATTTTTTTTCTTATCACTGTTAGCACTTATCACATCATAAAAAAAAAACATCATAATTTTTTTATCTTTATTTTCACTTATTACATCATAAAAATAGTACGTGACAAACGTGGGCGGTACCGGCGCTGCGGTTGACAGTTTTCTTTTCACCTGCCGCCCCCCGCCCGCCCCCCGCCCGCTGCTGTTGCAAGGCGCGTCCGCGAATCTTTTGGAGCAGCGCGCCGTCAATCTGGCTTTCCAGATCCTTCTTCATAGCCGCAATTTGCTCCTTGCTCATTTTCCCCAACATTTCCTGATTCTGCTCATGAATATCCTCCTTGGACGTTAATCCCCTTGAGACGTGAGATGCGCGCCTCTGCTCCCCCCCAGCCTCCTCTCTGCCCACCCATTCCTCATCCTCGTCTGCAGCACCCAACAGATCCACTTCTCCTGAAGATGCCGATTTGCCCCCTCCCTCTCTGCCCCATCCGCGTTTACCAGCCCCGTCCGGCGTCGAAATCTTTTCCGATCGATGGCGCGCGACGGGCGCTGGCGTGGTCCGGCGTGTGGGCGCGAGAGGGCAGTGGTCAGCGGTGGACTTTTCGACGATTTGCATGTCGACCACGCTCATGGGCTCCCCGTCCAGTTTCGGGGGGGGCATCCGTTGCCTGACCTCTCCTCCCTGCGCACCTGCTGTCGCCCCCTCTCCGCCCCGGCCCCTAATGTCGCCGCTGCCACCAGCGCCGTCGCTGCCTGCAGCCCCAGGCGCTGCCGCCGCATCTGCGCGGGCGTCGCGCTGCCTCTGGCGTTCCAGCGCAAATTTGGAGATCGGTTTACCCGCGCCCGCCGCGGGTGCCACGGGCGCAGCCAGAGGGGCTGGCTTGCGTGTGGCAAGGGTGGCCGCAGGTTGCACTTTGCCGTCCGTTTTGCGCTTCAAAAACTCCGCCTGCTCCTGGAGCAGCTCCTCCTCCGTCCGCGAGCCCTTGGGCAGCATCTCGCGCACCGGCTTCTTCATCTGCGTCCGCGGACGCTTCGCGCGCACCAATGCACGTCAGTGGAAAGTACGGCAGAGGGCAACTCGGACGCGGGCGGAGCGGGTGCTGCGGACGGAAGAGTCCTAAAACGGAGAGGAACGCGGCGCGCGCACAGCGAGGGCACGAGGGCGACATGGGGGGCGGGCAGAACCTGCAAAACCTGCTGGTCAAACGTTTCCATGTCGAGCGTCTGCCGGGAATTGTGGCCCGGATGGGTATGCCCTGAGATCATCCCCTGGGAAGCGGCGGCTCAGTGCAAGAATGGGAAGAGAGCGAGACAGCGCGCGCGAAGCGCCGCGCGGGAGCGGGGGGGCGCCCTGGGCCCGGGACGGGCAGCACACCGCACGGATGGCGGCGCCTTCGTCCTCGTCGTCCAACAGCTCGATCTTGTCCCAGCTCGATCTTGTCCCGGGGTCCAAATTTTTAATTTTACG
>Ga0315899_10008931_pt1 | contig 10743 bp, 10 predicted proteins | sample LakEriMetagenome_2_FD_203518 | JGI IMG/M metagenome (GOLD analysis project Ga0315899, IMG submission 203518) | Freshwater fungal communities from buoy surface, Lake Erie, Ohio, United States - Buoy 4 MA112 | ecosystem: Environmental > Aquatic > Freshwater > Lake | place: USA: Lake Erie, Ohio...
GTGCCGCAGGTAATGCAGCTTGTGAGAGAGCTTGCCGAATACGAACGGGCACCTCACGAAGTAACGAATACGGATAGCGAAATGTTGAAAGATGGCTTCGGTGAAAACGCTGTTTTCGGCCTTTTTGTGGCTGAAATGAACGGTGATATTGTGGGCATTGCTCTTCATTATGTTCGCTATTCTACCTGGAAAGGCCGGATGCTCTACCTGGAAGACATCGTCGTAAAGGAAGCATTGCGCGGGAAAGGCATTGGTGCTGAGCTCTTCGAAGCGTGCCTGAAACTGTGCATTGAAAAAAACTACGCAGGCATGACATGGCAAGTACTCGATTGGAATGAGCCTGCTTTGAATTTCTACCGCAAATACAACGCAGCGCTCGACCCTGAGTGGACGAATGGCAAGATGCTGTTGGCCGATATACAACAAATGAACTTAGCGTAATTCGAATACATTCGCAACCGACAATACGTTTTCTTGCATGATAAAGGTTTTCAAATTTGGGGGTGCCAGCGTCAAAGACAGTGCAGCGGTGCGCAACATGAGCGACATTGTGCGCACACATTGCAGCGATTCACTTGTGGTTGTAGTGAGTGCGATGGGAAAAACAACCAACGCCATTGAACGTATTCATGCTGCGCGATTCCGAGGTGAACCTTACCAGGTCGAATTGGAAGAACTCACCCGCTACCACGAGCAAATGGTAGAAGAGTTGTTTGGCGAAGACCCTTCAGGAAGCACAGCACTTCAGGCGCAACTTGAAGCCTTAGAGCAGGTTTTGAATGCACCGGGTTCCGGCAACTTCGATCAGGATTATGATTCGCTCATTGGTTTTGGCGAGTTGATTTCTACCGCCATCGTTCAGGCGTACTTATCCTCTCAAGAAATCTCATCGCAATGGTTCGACGCACGCGACATCATCATAACTGACAGCCGCTACCGCGATGCTCGTGTTAATTGGGAGATGAGTGCCAGCCGCATTTCGCCTCTTGAAAGAGCATTGTCTGAAAAGAGGGTTTGCGTTATCCAAGGGTTCATAGGAAGCACCTCCGAGGGGCACTCAACTTCGCTTGGAAGAGAAGGCTCCGACTTCACCGCATCCATCATGGCCTATTTGCTAAACGCATCGGATGTTACTATTTGGAAGGACGTGCCCGGCATGCTCAACGCGGATCCGAAAAAATTCAAAGACACCGTAAAACTCGACCGCATATCATTTAAAGAAGCTATTGAACTGGCCTATTACGGGGCAAGTGTTATTCACCCGAAAACCATCAAGCCACTTCAGAACAAGGGAATTCCGCTTCACATTAAGTCATTCCTTAATCCCACCGCTAGTGGTTCAACTATTCAAGAGGGCACTGAGAACGACCATCTAATTCCGAGTTACATAATAAAAGACAATCAGACTCTATTATCCATTGCAACACGTGATTTCAGTTTTATTGTCGAGGACAATCTAAAAGAAATTTTCGGAGTATTATCAGAACTTGGTATACGTATCCACTTAATGGAAAATTCTGCAATTAGTTTTTCGATCGTAATTGATACTGACACTCACAAACAGGAAATGCTACTTGATAAACTGAAAGTTAAATATTCAGTAAAATACAACGAAAGACTAAGCTTAGTTACGGTTCGCCATGAAAGTGAAGATTCATACAAGAGCCTTATAAAAAATGGCGTTATACTCATAGAGCAACGTTCAAGACACACCCTTCGATTCGTTCTTAAAAAAGAAAAAAACTAATGGGTAAGCTAATACTGATAGGCTTTTTTTTTCTTGCTAGCGAATGTTTGTTGTCTCAAACACTGGAGACGAAAATTGCCTCAACAAGCGCACAAATCGCTTCGCTGAAAGCCGCGCACGACAGCCTCTCGGGCGCACTCGAGGAGCTGAAGTTTCAATCGATGCGCCATCAACTTGCTCAAGTGGGCTTGCCCGAAACAGCTGCTTGCGACGAAGTAATCTATCATACTGCCTATGCCCTTGTGTATGACGAATCGCACGAGCAAGCCAAATGGGTTTCGCACATGATACTGCCCGACGTAGCTACAGGCACAGAAGGCCGCACGAACGACTTCAGGCCCGATCCACTAATCAAAACAGGATCAGCTGTGGATGAAGATTATGCGCGTAAAACAAAAACAGCTGAAGGCAAAACCAAGACAGAAGGCTTTGGTTACGACCGCGGCCACCTTGCGCCTTCAGCCGACTTTCGCTATTCCAAAAAAGCCTTGTCGGAAAGTTATTATTACAGCAATATGTCGCCTCAAACTCCCGGCCTGAACCGAGGGCGTTGGGCCGACTTGGAAGACGCCATGCGCAGTGCATGCGTTAGGCATGGTTCACCGCTCTTCGTGACGACAGGAGGTGTGTTATCGACCGATCTCAAAAAACTGGAATTAGGCACCAACAAAGTGAGCATTCCGAACTACTACTACAAAGTGATTCTGGATTTGGAGCACAACGAAGCAATTGGCTTCATCATGCCGAATAGCAAGTGTGAATTTGCTCTACAGCACTATGTATGCACTATTGACAGCATCGAAAAAGTTACAGGTCTCAATTTCTTTTACAAGCTCAGTGATGATGCTGAAAAGCAATTGGAATCAACCATCCATCTGCAGCATTGGCTGGCAGACAAACAACATTCGGCTGATGTTGAACCACTCGATGCAACGACACTTCCTCGCAACACCTTTAACACACAGCAAGCAGCGCTCTACGCGGGAAAACGCGACGAAATAACCGTATGCGGAAAAGTGGTCAGCACCAAGTTATCGTCGAAAGGAAACATCTTTTTGAATCTCGACAAGATGTTTCCCAACCAGATTTTCACCGTAACCATTTTCAATCAGAACGTTCCCAATTTCAGCTATCAACCCCATGAATTTCTGAAGGAAAAAACCATTTGCGTAACCGGTATAGTTACGAAAGACTCGAACGGAGTGCCCGGTATAATTATCGAAAACGAATCGGCTATTGAAATAGCGGAAGAATAGATACTAGGAATTGCTGAGCAGCTCGCTCACTCGTTCGCCGGACAGAAGATGATATGCATGAAGACCCGCGCGGAGCGCTCCTTCCACATGTTGTTTGCTATCGTCAATAAAAAGAGTTTCAGACGGATTCAAATCATTCCAGGCGCACACTTCCAAAAAGGTTTCCGGGTGAGGCTTTTTAAGGCCAATCGCATTCGAATAGTAGATTTTTTCAAACGCCTCTCGAAACACACGCACATCCATGGTATTCGCAATCATCTGCTCAAATTCCGCAACGTGAATAGCATTTGTATTGCTCAATAAAAACGTTCGAATGCCCGACTTACGCAGCGTATGCACAAACTCCACCTCCTGAGGTAAAATGCGGAGGAGTATTACGTTCCAGGCATGAATCACTTGCTCACGGGTGGCACGAGGCACATGCTGATGTAGAAAATCAAGAAATGCATCATTGGCTACCTTACCGGTTTCCAATAAATCGAACATCGGGTTTTGTGCTGCTTGGGTATATAAATCGCGAAAACCGGTAAACCCAAGATCATCGAATGCCTGTGCAGGCAAATCGTAATCGATTTCAAACAATACACCGCCAAAATCAAAAATGATATTTTGAATACCGTTGAGGGAAATCATTGAACTCATTGGTTCGTGCGTATCCAAGCCTTGGCTCCGGAAGCCTGCACTTTGGTTTTTACAGCCTCAGCATCTTCACGTCGACTAAAATGACCATATGCAACCAAATGAAGATTGTCGCGCATTCCGGCGAATTGAGCATCGTAACCTTGAGCGCGAAGCTGGTCGATTAAACGCTGACCATTTTCTTTTACCTGGAAGGCACCGCCAATAAGCGAGTACGCAGACGTATTGTTCGATGTGGACTTTATCGCCTTTGGTTCGGAAACCTTTGCTGTCTGAGCGACGGCAACAGGCTGTGATTTTTCTTCAACGGGTACACTAGCTTCCTGCGAATAAACACGCGCCTTCAACGAAATACCCTCCGGATCAACTACACCATTGACAAAATCAATTGGCGTCGATTCGGGGTTATTTAGCAAGTAGTCGTAATTAGGCATTGAAAAGGTCATGGGTAAGTCCCACGATGTCTCTACAGGTGAGTAGGCAGATTCTTTGCGTGGCTCCCCAAACGGATTCATGGAAGCGAAACTCATTTCGTCGTGATTGCCAACGCGGCTTCCCAACACCCATGAACCCGCCAAAAGAGCCGGCAATAATATGGCAGCAGCCACTTTCCAACGGCGAGCGTTTGCCCCGTTCATCGGTATTATTTTGGCAGAATCCGAATTTGTCATTCCACCAACAAGTTTAAGCTGAATCGGTTTCAAACCGTATGACGACATGAGAAAATTCTCTTGTTCCTCGGGGATAAACTGCACCTGACCGAAACGATCTTTGTAAAAGACCCCGATGCGGTCAATCGAAAATCTTCCATCAGCAGCCAGCATTTGTTGGTATTCCGCGATGGTTTGAGCAACCAAATCCGCAGCCTCCTTATAAGTCATGCCCAAGGCAGCTGAAACGTAATTCGTAAGCAATCCATCATTGTACTTAAGACTCGGGTTGAAACCGATGGATTTCGATGGGGGCTGTATCACATGCGAAATAACATTCAACCGGGCCGAACGATAGTTGGCTACCATTCCGCCGAATTCAGGCAGAATAACGCAATCGTGATCGTAAAGCAAGTCGGTTATAAACGGGTCTAAACGCATGATGCAAATATAGAATATACTTCATCAGTTTTTTGCGAAGGATTATTGGCTCAAGCTATCTAAAAACTCAAGGTATTGCTTAGCCTTGGTATTCATGGAAAGCACTTCCGACGCTAAGTCACCCAGTTTTTGGCGGTTTTCAGGATGTTCGCTTAACTTGGTATACCAACTCTCTATCGCTTGCCAGTCAATCGGAGAGTCATTGTTCTCCACCTTAAACAAGAATGGCTCAAATCGACTATCTGCGCTTACATCCGTATCGAAATAACCAATAATCATGGGTAAACCCAACATTAGACACTCACGCACCTTCAGTGGCGAAGCTTCCTTCATTGATTTCCTGAACAACGCAAGTGTACCCACTGCAATGTGGCAATGTTGCAACAAATCACCAATCTCTTGCTTTGACTTTTTGCCAAGCCAATCTACCTTGTGATTCTGCGAAGTGGGCAAGGAAAGGGATGCCGGCTTGTCAATACCGATAATTTGTATAACCACCCTTTTGGACAAAACAGGATTCGACATCAATCCTGAAAATAAGCGCTCATAACCATGCCATATAGCCTCTGACCCAATAAGCATAGTAACTACCAACTCCTCCTTCAAGGGAGCGGATTTCAGATTGTAATGGCTGGGCTTCTCAGCTCCATTCGCTATTGTCACGGCTCTGTATAGCTTGTGCCTATCACATTCATAGTGTCGAATTTCGTCGCTCACACAAACACCGCCAAGCACATGATCCAAAACAGAAGGCCCCAAGCGTGATTCGATGGTTGATTTCAGGACTATCGTCTGAATAGCGTACTTCAAGTAGCTCCAGCTCCAAGAAAAAGGTTGGCGATTGAAATGCTCCCGTTGCATAAGGAGCATTTCAGCCTGCTCTATTGTATTATGTTCGAAGATGATCTGCTTGCCATATCTCTTGACGAGGTCTAATAGTCCATCCGAAGCAAATGGATATCTGAAAAGAACGAGATCCTCCGGATTTAAGGACTCGAAAAAACGATGAGCCTCCTTGATGTAATCCGCCCTGGAAGCAGTTCTGATTTCCAGAAATGGTGGAAGGACAGCCGGTTTAACTTGATCGCTGATGGCCACAAGAAACACCTCTCGCCCGACATCTCGCATCGCTTGGGCCAAGGCAAATGACTTCTGAGCAACACCCGAGTCTGGCTTGAGCAAGTAATTACCCAGATGTAATATGTAGATTTTCTTCAATGCCAAAAGTCCTTCAAAATCGGAACAATAATAAGCCGCGGTGAGGAAACGAGCAGTAAATTTGCCGCTCAAAATACGTGGTATGGAAAATTTCGATGTTGTCATTATCGGTTCAGGTCCCGGAGGTTATGTAGCAGCCATTCGTTGCGCCCAACTAGGCATGAAAACCGCATTGGTAGAGCGCTATAACACATTAGGGGGCACATGCCTGAATGTTGGGTGCATTCCAAGCAAGGCATTGCTCGATTCTTCAGAGCATTTTCACAATGCTATGCACACCTTTACAGAGCATGGAATCGACTTGAAAAGCGAGCCTAAAGTGAATCTCAAGCAGATGATCAAGCGCAAGCAGGATGTTGTCACTCAAACGGTGGGCGGCATCAATTTTCTGATGAAGAAAAACAAGATTTCTGTTTTTCACGGCCACGGTTCATTTGAGAATAAAAACACGATTATTGTTCAGCACGAAGATGGCAAAACCACTTCGCTTCAAACAAAAAACGCAATCATTGCGACAGGCTCCAAGCCGGCATCATTGCCGTTTATCAATATTGACAAGAAACGTATCATCACCAGCACAGAAGCGCTTGAAATGACTGAGGTTCCCAAGCACCTCATCATTATCGGCGGCGGTGTGATTGGTCTCGAACTAGGCAGTGTCTATGGTCGTTTGGGCGCCAAAGTGAGCGTGGTGGAATACATGGACAGCATCATCCCCACCATGGACCGCACGATGGGCAAGGAGCTTCAGAAGTCATTGAAGAAAAATAACTTTGAATTTTACCTTTCACACAAGGTGAAGGAAGTAACTGCAAAAGGGAAAATCGTAACGGTGAAAGCCGATGATTCCAAAGGAGCAGAACTCGTGCTCGAAGGCGACTATGTTTTGGTAGCAGTGGGTCGCAAACCATACACTGACAACCTCGGCCTCGAAAAGGCAGGCGTTCAAGCTGATGAGCGCGGTCGCGTCTCGGTTGATGGCCATTTACAAACCAACGTTCCAGGCATTTACGCCATTGGCGACGTGGTGCGAGGTGCTATGTTGGCACACAAAGCTGAAGAAGAAGGCGTATTTGTAGCAGAGACCATTGTCGGACAGAAGCCTCACATCAATTACAATCTCATACCAGGCGTTGTTTACACCTGGCCGGAAGTAGCTTCTGTTGGTCAAACAGAAGAGCAGTTGAAAGAATCAGGCGTAGCATATAAAGTCGGAAGTTTTCCATTCAAGGCAAGCGGCAGGGCCCGGGCGAGCATGGACCTCGACGGACTAATCAAAGTATTGGCTCATCAGGAAACGGATGAAATTTTGGGCGTACACATGATAGGTCCACGAGCAGCAGACTTGATAGCAGAGGCCGTGGTAGCCATGGAGTTCCGCGCCAGTGCCGAAGATATTGGCCGCATAAGCCACGCGCATCCAACCTTTACCGAGAGTTTCAAAGAAGCCGCACTCGATGCAACCGGCAAGCGCGCGCTACACATTTAAATGAACCTCTCCACTTAATTCTTGTTTAGAACCATCAGTAAAACCTCAAGAACAAAAATAAAATGGCATCATTAGTAGGAAAAAAAGCCCCTTCATTTAAGGCTAAGGCAGTAATTAACGGCACTACCGTTACAGACGATTTTTCATTGGAACAGTACGTTGGCAAAAAACACGTGGTATTCTTTTTCTATCCGAAAGACTTCACCTTTGTTTGCCCAACCGAATTGCATGCATTTCAGGCAAAATTGAGCGAATTCGAAAGCCGCGGCGTTGCTGTAGTAGCTTGCTCAACCGATACTGAAGAGTCGCATTGGGGATGGTTGCAAATGTCAAAAGACGCCGGTGGAATCAAAGGAGTAACCTATCCTATCGTGGCAGATACTTCAAAGACAATTTCTGACTCTTACGGAGTTCTTGCAGGCGAATACACCTATGACGAAGAAGGTAACCTCACTGCTACAGGCCCTATGATTGCCTTCCGTGGTTTGTACCTTATCGACAAAAAAGGAATTGTACAGCACATGCTCATCAACAACTTCCCATTGGGACGCAATGTTGACGAAGCACTTCGCATGGTTGATGCTCTCCAGTTCTTCGAAGAGAACGGAGAAGTTTGTCCGGCCAACTGGACAAAGGGAAGCGATGGCTTGAAAGACACCCACGAAGGTGTTGCCAGCTACCTCAGCAAGCACTGATTTTGAATCCACTCCATGAAATCGGCCCCCTTGTGGGCCGATTTTCGTTCAAGGCCATTTTTACCGGTAGGTTAATTGTAGACTTATTGGTAGTACAGATTCACTGAACATTTAGTATGTTCGCACCTCGATTTTCGGGAGCTTGTTATGAGTTCGCGGAATGTTCAATCAAAACATCATTTTTTAAAACCAATAAAAACCACCAATGCTATGAGTAAGAAGTCAGGCAGCAATTTTAGCTCGATCTTCCCTTACATCGCCATCCCCGTTGCTCTCATCGTGGGTGTGCTTATTTACATGTTCGTACTGGGTAATCCCGCTAACTTCGAAGGAGGCGACCCCCATCTCGGACACCCGATCGACGGTAACCTGTATGGTACCATTTACAAAGGCGGATTTATCGTGCCTTTCCTTATTGCGACCAACATTATTGTATTGACCTTCTTCTTGGAGCGATTGATCAGTCTTTTCCAAGCTCGCGGCACAGGCAGCGTAGACAAATTCGTACACAACGTACGTACCCTTCTCAACAACGGTCAAATTGATGCAGCCATTGCAGCATGCGACAAGCAAAAGGGTTCTGTAGGAGCCGTTATGCGTGCCGGTCTAGTAAAATACAAGACCCTTGCAAACGACCCGAACATGGATAAAGAAACCAAGGTTACTGCGTTGAAGCAGGAATTAGAAGAAGCAACTTCATTGGAGTTGCCTATGCTTTCTAAGAACCTCGTGATTCTATCAACCTCAGCGTCACTCGGTGTATTGATTGGTCTTTTGGGTACAGTATCCGGTATGATCAAGTCGTTCTCGGCGATGGCAGCAGGTGTTCCAGACCCCGCGCAGCTTTCTGTCGGTATCTCGGAAGCACTTGTAAATACCTTCTTGGGTATCTTGGCGTCAGCGCTTGCAATCTTGTTGTACAACTTCTTCAGCAACCGTATTGACCAATTGACATACGGCATTGACGAAGCAGGATTCTCTGTTGCACAGACATTTGCTTCTAAGCACTAATCGCCCTGCTATTATTCACTCGTAAATAAAAGCAGAACGATGCCAAAAATCAAGATACCCAAAAGCGCACCCAGCCTGGACATGACGCCCATGGTTGACCTTGCGTTCCTCTTGGTTACGTTCTTCATGCTCACGGCCAAGTTCCGCAACATGGAACCGATTGAAGCCGACCCACCTTCGTCGACCTCACTCACTCAGTTACCTGAGAAAGTGATGCTCATCACGATAGACACTGCCGGTCGCGCATATTTCGATATTTCAGGCAGAACAGTTCGTGAAAAGCTCCTCGAACGCATGATGGTGCGTTACCCTGCGGTCAAAATGACGCAAGAGCAGATTGAGAACTTCTCCAAAATGGGAACCTTCGGACAACCGATTGAATTGCTCGCACAATACATTTCAGGCGATGACGATGTGAAATCAGCGCTTGACAATGCCGGAAAAGGCATTCCACTCGATTCGCTCAACAACCAATTGGGCGACTGGATTCAGGAGGGCTACTATGCTTTCGTAGATGATGCTACTGAGCAAGGACTTACCAGAGAACAATTGAAAGAAGATGGTTTACGCTACGCTATCAAGGCTGACGCGAATACTGAATATGCCAAAATAGAAAAGGTCATCGACGTTTTCCGTGATAAGCAAATCTTCCAATTCAACATGGTAACTAACTTGGAAGGATCGGATACCAATGCTGATGCAAATCTGAACGCACAATAACAACCAACCTCTTAAGACCCAAATACAATGGCAGAAATAGTAGAAGGCGGTGGTGGTGGTGGTAAACACGGCAAGAAAAAAGCGAAGAAAGGCTCGGCACGAATCGACATGACACCCATGGTCGACCTTGCGTTCCTGTTGCTTACGTTCTTCGTGCTTGCTGCAACACTGGCGAAGCCGAAAGCCATGGAGATTATCTACCCGAAAGAGGTGGATGACAAGGAGGATAAGACCAAGCTCGACGATGCATTGGCTACCACCCTGCTTCTTGGCGAAAATGAAAACGAAGTGTTTTATTACTCCGGTGCCTATAAGCCCGATACCACAGAGCTCATTCTAACCGATTTATCAAAAGATGGTTTCAGAAAAATCATGCTTGATAAAAATATGCGTGTGAATGACCAAGTAGTTCAATTGAAGGCAAAGCTCGAAAGCAAAGAAATTGACGAGCTTACCTACGAAGAAGCCTACAAGCAAGTGGTTGGAGCGAAAGACGCACCGTTTGTGGTGATTAAAACCGTAGACAAAACCAAATTCAAAAACGTAATTGGTGCTATGGATGAACTGAACATCTGCAATGTGCGCAAACGCGCCATTCAAGATATGGCTGAATCGGAAGCCATAGCAGTTCGCCAGCGCGCAGCAGAATTGGATTTGAAGAAAAAATAAACAGGCATTGAACCTCGTTGCTACCAAGCGGTATTAGCATAGGGATTCAATACTAACCAAAAACTTACAGCTATGACAGGTTTAATTGTAGTGCTCATAATAGCGGTTGTGATAACCGCCGTGAGCTTAGACGTCAGCTGGACCAACATTCTGAACAAGGAACGCAACGACATTGTGTTCCAAAACAAGTTCAAAGAATATGGTGCCT
>Ga0315899_10008932_pt1 | contig 10743 bp, 16 predicted proteins | sample LakEriMetagenome_2_FD_203518 | JGI IMG/M metagenome (GOLD analysis project Ga0315899, IMG submission 203518) | Freshwater fungal communities from buoy surface, Lake Erie, Ohio, United States - Buoy 4 MA112 | ecosystem: Environmental > Aquatic > Freshwater > Lake | place: USA: Lake Erie, Ohio...
TCTCGTGTGTGCGCGCGCGTGGGTGCGTGAGTGTGTGGATGTGTGGGTGTGTGTGCGCGCGGGTGTTGGTCTGTGTGGGTGTGCGGACAGGCGTGCGTGCTGAGGAGTTACTCAAGCACAGACAAATACGCCTACGAACACAAAAGCAAGCACCTGCAGTTTGCTCAATCCCATATCTTCCATGAGCTCTGTCAGGGTCATGACCGCAACCTGTGATCCTGGCACGCGATCTTTCTGGACCACGTGTATCACTTCCTCGTCTATGTCCAGATCTCGCATCCACTGCACAACTCCCGTCCAAGGCATCTGGGAGAGTTTGGACAGACCGGCCGCAGCAGATTTTTTGGGACTGAGCGTCAAAGCGCCGGCGTCTGCTCGCGAAGTGATGGCATGCCGCGGAGATTTTTTGGGACTGAGCGTCAAAGCGCCGGGGCCCGCTCCGGATGTGATGGCATGCCGTCTTCGCGGCGAAGGGGGGCACTCCTCGGCGACCATGTGCGCCGTTGCCCCCTGTTGGCACTCTTGGCAGTTTGCGCCGTTGCCCCCGGTCGGCACTCTTGGCAGGTTGTATGACGAGAGCTCGTTATACAGGAACATCGTGTGGCCCTCTCGGTGTGCAGCCGCGTCCTTTGCGACCGATCAGAGACGTTTGTCTGGGCCCTCTGCCCGTCACTCAATGGCGGGAACCGGGTGCTTTTTTGATTTCCTTCGTGAGCTCTTTGGTTGGATTTGTGCCCAATGAAATTCGGAGCCGGCGGCGCGGGCTCGGAGCAGGTCCCAGAGGTTGGTCGCAACTCACTCGTTCTGGAGACCGTCTTGAAAAGTCATGCGCAGATCGGGCCAGCAGCTTTATGCTGGGCCGGTGATGGTGCCGTGTTGCTTCTGACGTTCGCTTTTTCTGAGGAGCAGGACAGTTCAGGCCCGAGGCATGTGCCGCCGTCAGAGGCGGTGGGCGCAAGCGGGAATTCTTTCCTCGGCCGATTTTCCAAGGGCCTAAACATCAGCTCGATGAAGGAGAAAACAAAGGCGGCGCTGGACATGAGCTCCATGAAAGAGACAACGAAAGCGATCTCTGGGAAAATGAACAGTCTGATGTCGGCAGCCACAAAGGACGACAAGAAGGCGGAAGACAGTCGCCTGCAGTACCCGGCAATGGGCGGCGCTGCTGCATCATACGCCCCTGCTCCGAAGCGTACCCCAGGCCATCTGCGATGCATGTCAGTGTTTCCCGTGGCAAACCCCCGGCGTTAATCAGTCAGGCAGCGCCGCCAACTTGGCTAATGTTTTGTGCGTGTTTTGCGGTAGAACGTCGTGCACTGCAACGAATTGTTGTGGACAGCAGTGCCACATTGCTCTGATTCATGAACGCCCGAGCCTGAAGCAGCCACCCATAACATGTGTGTATGTGCACTAAATTCTAGTTCCTGTGCGATGCTCATGGCCTATCCGGACGGTGTCCAGCAAATCAAGTGCCCTGGCTGCGCGACGGTCAACAATACGCCCCCTGCCGAGACTACCATGAACATGGGTGCTGCTGCACGGGGCGCCGGAATTGACCCTGCGGTTCTGGCCCAACTGCCAGAGGACTTGCGGCAACAAATTGCCAAACGTCCTCCATGTAGGGACTTTGTATAGTGAATATAGAAGGGCACTGAATTTTGAGAGTTTGCGTCAGGGCTGAAGTCATGGCGCAGCAGGCACGGCAGAACGCGCTGCCCCCCACGCTTCCCCCCGGCGCCTCCGGCCTGCGGTGGGCTCCAGCCGGAGGCGCAGGCGCTCCGGCATCCATTTACGTCTCCTGCGTAGCCTGCGGCTGTCGGTTGCAGATGCCCGCACATGCGCCTTCTGTGGCGTGCCCGCGGTGTACAATGGTGACACAGGCCGCCGACCCTCGCGCCAAGGCGTCCTTCTCTCCCAACGCACCTTCTTCAATACAGCAGCCACAGCCTGCCCTTGCCCCCGAGGGGCTTCAGCGCGCATCGGCGCAGACAGAGGAGGCGGCGATCGAAGAGGCGATCCGTAGGAGTTTGGGCCAGCCGGTGTGCATACACGTGTATGTGTGTGTGCGTGCGTGCGTGCGTGCGTGTGCGTGTGTGCGTGTGTGCGTGTGCGTGTGTGTGTGCTTGTGCGTGTGGGTGTGCGGGTGGGTGCATGCTTGCTTGCTTGCGTGCGTGTGTGCGTGTGTGCGTGTGTGTGTGTGTGTGTGTGTGTGTGTGTGTGTGTGTGTGTGTGTGTGTGTCACTGGGCATCGCCAAACCACACCGTTTAAAATCTTGTGTAGCATTGTCTGTCTGCCACAACACATGGCAACCTGGCTGATACAATCCTGCACCCCCCCCCTCCAACCCCAGGGCCCTGAGCAGCCGCCAAATCCGCAAAGTTCTACGCTTCCTGCCCTCGCGGCGGCGCCAGCGCCTCAAACGCCGCCGCCGGAGTGGCAGCGGCCGCAACAGCAGCCAGTCTCAGGAGGAGGAGGGACGGGTGAGACTGAAAGGGCAATGGCCATGAGTGCCTTCGCAGATATCACGGTTCGGGGTTCAGGGTTTAGTCCTGCGCTCCCACATGTCTGCTTGACCAGCGCACGCCATGGTTAGAGAGAGGCAAAGACAGAGGAGGCACAGTGCAAGTTGGCAGTTTGTAGTGCATGTGGTTGGATTTAGGGTTGAGGGTTTAGGGAAAGCACTCTCAAGTGTCCACACATTGTGCACTTGGCGACCCCACACACGCGTTTGTTGTTGGCGGGGAAAGCACTGACGTATGCACATGTCACACATGCTTTTAGGGGTGTGACGCAGACTTTGACATGTGCACATGCTTTCAGGGGTGCGACGCAGACATAGCCAGTTTCCTGCTCGAGGCCAACCAGTGGAATGTCGAGGCTGCTGTCAATCAGGTGCCCCTTTTCTCATTCTATCTGCGCGCGCACTCGCATCCGCGTAAGTTGGCAGGTTTAGGGTTTAGGGTTTAGGTTGACACGTGGTGCGCAGTGCTTGACGCAGAGGTGAGGCAAGGCTGGCCTGGTTATGGAAGAGGAGCAAGAGGAGGAGCGGGCCGGGGATGCAGAGGGGAGGAAAGAGGAGGAAGAGGAAGCGGGAGAGGAGATGAAGAGGGAGAGGGGGAAGGAGCGAGTGTGTTACTAGTGTGTTGCTAATGTGTTGCTAATGTGTTGCTAATGTGTTGCTAACGGGAAGGAGCGAGTGTGTTACGCCGCATGAATCCAGATTACCTCTAACGTGGACAAGATCGGACGCGACCTGTATGCACACACACACACACACACACTGTGTATGATACTCGACAGTTCCTGGAGAGCGGCATGGGCGAGAGCGGCATGGGCGCCCAAGTCACCGAGCCTGCCGCCGACGCCGCGCCTCAAGTATCCACGGCCGCTCCCGCCGCAGCACCAGGTTTTTGCCTGCCCACGAACTCGTTTGATATATACACAGATATACAGATGTGTGTGTCTGTGTGTGTCTGTGTGTGTGTGTGTACATGTGTGTGTGTGTGTGTGTGTGTGTACCTGTGTGTGTGTGTGTCTGTGTACACGCACACACACACACACACACACACACACACACACAGCAGACAGGCTCTTTGTTCCGACGCGCCTCGAGGATCTCTTAAGGGATTCGACCAGCGTCGAAATGCGTACGGACAAAAATACTGCAAAGTGTGTACAGTTGAATCGTGGTCCTCAAGGAAATGTTGGGGTAAAGTGCGAACAATTCGGCTGCTGCGCCAAGATCACAGGGCTCACTCCAGATGGCCCGGCGATTAATAGCGGGAAACTGGCTGTCGGGGATGTCATCGAAGCGGTCGACTATGAGTCCCTTGCATCTTTGTCCCTAGATGAAATAGGTCAGAGGTTGAAGGGCCAGCCGGGGTCTATGATAACTCTTCACGTCCACTCCGCAGCTGCAAGTGAGGGAGCGACAGATCCGACCGCAGACTTGGCAACACACGCCGAGGCTATCAAGAACGAGAGAGAGGGCCTCTCCCTCCCTCCCTCCCTCCCTCCCTTCCCTCCCTCTCTCTCTCCCAGCCTCCCTCCCTCCATTCCCCAACGGCGCAACAAAACGGCACTGATTGATCTGAGCGACGTCGAGCCACAAGAGACAGGTGCTGGCGCTAAACTCTAAACACTGAACTCTAAACACTAAATCCTTAACACTATCCCTAAACCCTAAACCCTAAACCCAGCATGGTCAGCCCCGAGCCAAGCTGTTGGTGACACTTGGGAACAGCAACATGCAGGTATGCATTTGATTTTTCTTTAGAAAAAAAAAGAAAATCTGACCTGCTGCCGCAAACGCGACCGTGGCGGCAGCACTCGGTTCTCATGTCTCAAGGTGCACAAATTCTGAAAAGTACTCTCTCTAGTGACTTGAGACTTGAATGTAGAAACGCATGGCACGTGCCTGATTCCACGTCCCACAACGGCCTGACACTGCCAGGCCACTGACTCTTGAGAATTATCAGATGACGATCAAGAGTTTGAGATGGCAATTGCTCTCTCACTCGCCTCCAGTGACGCTGGTGGAGCATCAGCTTCAGCCCAAATACAACCAAAAAGTGCTGCCAGCTTGCCTGACACCATTGCTGCGCACGCGCAAGACGAGGCGCCGTCGCTTGCCACTCAGGGCTTTCCTCCGCCCCAAATTCTTCCCCACTCCATTGCCCCCACTTCTTTCTCACTCCCTGCGCAAGAGACCCCGACAACTGCGCCAGCCTTGAGCCTACCCCCAAGCTCGCACACCAGCTTGCAGGAGGACGTGTCAGCTGAGGATCTCCTTGGCTTGTCCGCACCAGCAGCTGTCAATGCCGGGGTCTATGCCGCCCCTGCCCAGGTGCTGCCTGTAGAAGCTGTTGCTCCTGATGATGCTACATCGGCAACCAATGCATCCACACCTCCTCTGGCCCAGGTAAGACATACTTGGTTGGTATGTATTCATGTCAAAGTCTGACATCCCGAGCCCAAGGGGTGCTGAACACATGAAATATATGTATGTATGTGTGTGAATGTGTGTGTGTATGTGTGTATGCATTTATATATATCGTCGAACGTGCAGACTTGCGGCCGTGGCAACATGCGTTGGAACAAGACATGAAGTGACTGATGTTGAATGCCATCAAGTTCGTGACTGATACTCAATGGATCAAGTGACTGACACTCAATGGACTTCAGGTGCTCGCTCTCGACACCACTACGCCGCAGAACGTATCCACATCCAAACGTGCAGCCAATGTCGACGAGCGGCCCGAACAGGAGTCTGGAAGACAAGCAAGTGCACAGCTGGATGCCATCACTTGGCAGGTCTCCTGCCGCATGTGTGTGTGTGTGGTGGTGGTGGTTGGGGGGGGGGGGGATGGGGTGCGTGTGCGTGCGTGCGTGCGTGCGTGTAGATATATACTGGGTGTCTCCTGAACCAAACGACACACCTGCAGTCCTGGGATCTGATGCATGCAACATCTATATGTACCAAAGGCCTCTTAGTCAACGCTGACATGTCCGGGAAATGTATGGTATGCTCGCAAAACCAAACTGCGCGCGTACACAGGGGTTAGAGCAGTTCATGGAGTCCCTTGGCCTAAGTAAATATGCACAAGTGTTGAAGCAGCAAGAGTTCGCTGATCCAGAAGCCCTCGTGCTCCTTACAGACGAGGACCTCAAGGAAATGCAGGTCCTCGTGTCTGGGGCCCATGTGTGCCGGTCTTGGGGCTTTTGTCTTGTGAGTCGACGTTTCTGTGGTTGTCTTTTCATGTCGTTGGTCACAATCGCAGACAGACACACGGACACACGGACACAATACATACACACACACACACTCACTCACTCACGCACACACACACACAGGTGACGATTGGTGCACGGCGCAAGCTGTTGGCTGCAATCAAACGTGTGCAGAAGCCTGCTGCCTCGTAAAAGAGTACATGAGCCGAGCAGACCGACGGATATCAGCGTGAGAGAGACAGAGACGTTTTATTGACAATCAAGAAGTGACTGAATGTCGGTAAGCACAACACCCTGTCGGGCAACACCGCCTCTGGGCGCACTGACCCAGCATGAGAGGCGTCTGGGTTGGGAGTTGAGGGAAGGTAGACCGGTGGTAGCAAGTGAAGTTGTCGGATTCCAAGGATTTCCAAAGTCCAAAGGAGTGAGCGGGGGGAACCCTCCACCCTACGGGACGGCGATCACTCCCATGTATGCGTCTCGGGGCCTTGTGGGTGATAACGTTTTCCATGAGAATAAACATTACAAAGTCCAAAGTCGTGAGTCATTGAGATGGAGGAGACTGAGATCGAAATCTCTGAGTATGTTTTTATGTGGCAGTTCCAGTGAAAAGAAACAAGTGACCGCCCCAGTGCACGCTCCTTCTCGCGCTGCCCTTCTCCTCCCTTCTTTCACACAATCTCCCTCTCCCCCGCGTTCACTAGTGCATGATGGGCAGACTAGTCCACTCAGGCCTCGGCTCGTCGTCTTTCGTAGCACATGTCCTCCACTATCCCCCTCCCCCACGCGAACAGCTTTATAATAGGTACTGCAGTAATAAACACACACACACAGGGTTAGCTTTATAATAGGTCCTGCAGTAACAAACACATACTGCCCAGGCATCTTCGTACTTGGCGAACACAGCATCGACTTCCTCAACATCTTTGTACTTGGCGAGCAGAGCATCGACTTCCTGAGAAATTGGGAGATCTGGTCGAGCTTGTAGATAGCGTCATCAGCATTAAGCTCAGTATTATTTGCTGGAGTGTTGCTGCAGCTGCATCAATGCATCTGCGGACGTGTTCATATAAATTGTGCGCATGACTGCTGCTGCGGTGCTGCATCTGCAGGTGTTTGAGAGAGGGGGGTGGAAGCAAGAAGAGGTCCAATGAGCAAAACATGAGCGGGCATCAGTTTGTGGGCATGGACAGGCTAAAGCTAGTACCAGGAAGGAAGCGATTTGACTGACGACATTTTTTCTTTGTGTAGAGGGCCCTAAAGGTGACACTTTCTGTACGGGCCGGGACCGGGGTAGCTGACCTCACAAGCTGCCACACAGGTAGAAGAAGTTTCGGGCAAAAGACTTGGGGGATTCTTTGTGGATTTTTTTCAGACACCTTTAGCGCTTGATTTTTGACTCATTTTTGAAATTAGCAAGATGCCGAAGGGCAAGGAGGCAGCAGGGGCGTTCAGAGTGGGGGATGAGGTGCAAGCTCGCTGTTATGCACATGGCTTTCGTGGTTATTGGCCTGCTGTGGTGGTTGAAGTCATTTCTCCACCAAAATGGCCTGTGCCACAAGCGGAGACTGAGGCAAAGTTTGTCGTCAAGTGGGCGCAAGGTCCGAAACTGTTCAATGTTAGGGAGTACCTTGTCCGAAATTGGTCAACGTTAGGGAGTAAGAAGTAGGTGCGCCGGGTAACCCCCCTTCCCCCATTCTCTCTCTTACATCCCTCTGCCTCCCTCGCCTCTTGTCATGATGGTTTGCCTCTACTCTCCTCTTCCTCCTCCTCCTCTTCTGAACACTTGTAATCATGCTCAGACGAATGAGTGACACAAGGGGTTCAAGCTCAATGAGTCAGCACGTCTCCTCTTCCTCCTCCTCCTCCTCTTCTGAACACTTGTAATCATGCTCAGACAAATGAGTGACACAAGGGGTTCAAGCTCAGTGAGTCAGCACGTCTTCAGCGATTGTAGGGTCAAAGCGCAACTAACAAGAGCCTCTGTGCTCTTCTCTGGATGTAGATCCTCAGGTTGATACCGTCAAGCGACCTGCAGACATGCGAATGCGATCGCCAACCGACTGGTTCACCACAGGAAGCACAAGGATAGGTTGCAGATGTCGGCGAGCGATTCTCGGCGATGATGAGAACGAAGCAGTCGGATTCGTCGATGCTACCGTCGTCGGCTTCTTGCCAGCGCGGTTTAGCGACTTTGTGAGTGCTTGGACGAACCTTCCGGCCCCTCTGTGGCGCATCAAGTAAGTTTTTAGCAAAAGAGTCCTGTTCATCTTTGATCATGACGGCAAACGAGCCTTCGGTCACACACCCGCAAAAGCACATTCAGCTTCCGTTTCTATGCTGATGTTTGAAAATGTGTACAGGTACGACGATAAGAATTTTGGCGAGGAGGATCTCGAGCAGGTGGAACTTGAAGACGCTCTTACATCGTACGCCTGTAACGCCTGGTCATCCGTTGCTTTCTGCAGCTCGAGCCGAGCGATCGACAAGAAAAGCTCGAAGAAACGGATGCCTTGTGACTTTGAGAGCAGCAGCTGCACGGATAAAAGAATGGCAGGCAAGCGCAAGAAGTTGGTTGCACGTCCCTTGAATGAAGCAGAAAGGACTTTTAAGCAGAGGTCAGAGAGAGAGAAAGCTAAAAGCGGGCCGAAGGAATCTCAAAAAAAAAAAGAGAAGGAGAAGGGGAGAGACAAGAAACAAGAGGGAGGTAAGGAGATGAAGAAAGAGATGAAGGAGGCAGGAGCTTTGGGCAGAGATGTGCGCAAGAAGTTTCTAGGGTATGGCGTGTTTTCGGGCAAGGTGGTTAGCTACAACCCAGAAAGCAGCCTGTATAGAATCGAGTACGAGGACGGAGATTATGAAGAGCTTGACAAGCTAAAGGTGCAGTCGATGCTGCTTCCAGATGACAAGGATCTTGAAGCCCCCGCGCACGATGTTGGCAAAACGGTTGTGGTGCGTCGCAGCACGCAGGTAAATAATGCTTCTGTGCCAAAGCATGCGTGGACTAATGGCTAACATTTGTTGAGGCAACCTCAGATGAAGAAACCGGATGCCAAGGCGGAAAACACTGCCCTTGCTGCCGTTGACATTGAAGCACCTGTCCCAGTAGATCGCAGTGAAGGGCACTGGGAGACGCCAGGCGGTGAGCGCACTTGGGTGTGCAGTGAAGTTGGAGCAACCCAGATGGTAGCGACAGCAAATGCAGGGCAATCTGTCCAGCAGTCCAAAGACGCTGGCAAGCTACGCACTTCTCCTGTGCAAGGGTGGACAAAGCTTGACGTAGCCAAATTTGTGGAAGAAGTGTGGGAGACGGAGGAGGACAGGACTAAGGCGAAGAAGTATGCTGCAAACATGCAAGCACAAGATATCGATGGCGAAGGTACATGCGAATTACAGTGTGGTCAAAAGTCTGCGACTTCACTTTGACATCAGCTGCCTGACGTTTGAGAAATCTGTAGCACTCTTGAACTTGGATCAGAACGATCTCCGATCTCTCGGTCTCTCGCTCGGACACATGAAAAAGCTCTTAGCGCGCATTCAATCTCTGAGGGGAGGTGCCCAGATAGCTTGAAAATATGGCACCAGAGTTTGTCGATGGTGAGGAAGAGGAGGAGGAGAAGGAGGAGTTAGATGAGGAGGAGGACCAACGCTATGAACGAGGTGGGTTCTGAGCGCAATCGCGCCACCCCCAATGGGAGGAGGATGGTTTGTTCATGGACCCAGAGATGGAGAGTGCCTAATAACAGTACTGCAATCACTCACTGACTCAGGACTTCCTCTTCCCTTTCTTTTCGCTTGCCCCTGCTCGCGACCTTCGCTTCCTTGACGCTCTGTCGGCACATACAGTGGATCTTGCAGGAGGCACCGTACCATTCCGTTGCGTTGTCCTTTGTCAGAGCATGCTCGCGCTTGAGGATGGGATACGAGGCATCATATCTGGTCACCAGCGCCTCTTCTTCACTTAGGCCTGCATATGTGTCCCAGACCTCGATGAGAAACTTGAAGCGGTCTGTCTTTGTGCTGTCCATTATTGCAAGCTCTGCTCTGATCTCGTTCGAAGCCGAGTCGTCAATTAGGCGGAAGCTTATTTCCTGCTGCTGAATCACCTCGATGTCAACTTCTTCCAGCACATTCTACGGAGGCGCTCTGATTGGTTTCAAGTCCTGTACTTGAAACCAATCAGTGCGCCCACAACTTGAAAGCACAATTGCCTTCTGCAGTGGCGACTTGACACCAGCGGCTCAGCACCAAAACTGATGGTGACGGGAGGGTGTATGTTCGCCGTGCAGCTCTTTTGCCTCTCTCTCTCTCTCTCTCTTTCGCTCACGTGTCTCACGGGAGGGTGAAGTGCGCTGTGCAGCTCTTTTGTTTCTGTGCCGCTGTTCTGGTTGGATGTGCGAAGCAGCCTCAGCTCTTGACTCGGGTGCACCGGCAAGGTATCAAGAATTACCATGGCCACATTGGCCAGCATAGGCGTTGCCAAAGTCCAAAGCCATACGTGCTGCCGAGGTCTATTTTCCGACGGCATGCGTTGATGTGATGATTTTATTCATAGAACGGCAGGTGGCCAAACCCTGCGGGCTATTTCCCCATCATGGCTATAGTATTACCTATCATCTAATAGTCTGATGTTGCTAGTCGTGGAGGTGGGCGTGTGGAGGGATGTGGAAGTGGTGGGGGTCGGGGACGTAGTGAGTCCGCATGCTTTGCATACTGTCCAACCGCCAAGCAGCGAACTACCTCACACGAATGGGCCTCCTCGATCCCTCCACCAAGGCATACAAGTATACAAATCAACGCATGGAAATCTCCTAATTCTCCCGGAGGTTGTCATGACGCCGGGAAGGAAGAGGAAATTGCGCTCGTTGTAGTCGTGTTGGTAGTTGTCGAGCTTCGCTTTGACGGCGTCATGAAGCGCGCCGTTGATGTCGGCGTGTGATGCTTCCCCGTTGCGCAAGGGGTCGGCGCATTTGAAACGGTTTTCGTCGGCATCGGGAGTGAAATTCTCATCA
>Ga0315899_10008939_pt1 | contig 10740 bp, 7 predicted proteins | sample LakEriMetagenome_2_FD_203518 | JGI IMG/M metagenome (GOLD analysis project Ga0315899, IMG submission 203518) | Freshwater fungal communities from buoy surface, Lake Erie, Ohio, United States - Buoy 4 MA112 | ecosystem: Environmental > Aquatic > Freshwater > Lake | place: USA: Lake Erie, Ohio...
GCTACCAGCCCAAGCTGCTCTCCGGCGGCCTCGCCTACGACCGGGTGGTGAGCTCCGATCCGGCCTTCGCCAAGGGCGGCATCAATCGTTTCTGTGCGGCCAACTTGGCCCTCGCCGGGCAGTTCTCTGGCCGCGGCTTCATCGACAGCCTCTATCTGTTGGGGGAGGAGACCAGCAACGGTCGCTTCTTCGTGCTCGATCCCGCCAGCCGCACCCTGAATCACGTGGCGGCCTTCGGGTTGGGCAGCTGGGAGTCGGCCACCCTGGTGGATACCGGCAACGCCGACACGGTGGCGGCGCTGCTCTTCGACGACTCCTCCGGAGCTGTGCTCTACCTGTGGGTGGGGCAGAAAGTGGCGGGCAGCGCCGACTTGCTGGAGCGCAATGGCATCGCCGCCAGCTCCGGCCGCCTCTACGCCTGGAAAGCGGACGGGATTGCCCCCACCCCCGACGGCCTCGCCACCGTGGGCCTCTCCACCCCCGTGGGCGGCAGCTGGGTGGAGCTGGGCAGCGGCACCGAGGTGGCCGCCCTTGGAACGGCCGCCGCCCTGCGCGGCCTGGCCACCGCCCAGGGGGCGATGACCTTCGCCCGCATTGAAGACGGCGATGTGAATCCGCTCAGTGGCCGCCAGGTGGTGTTCAACAGCACCGGCGGCAGTGGCTCCGACCTCTACGGGGGTACCTATGTGGTCGATGTGGCTCCCAGCTTTGGCGCCGATGGCCAGCTCCTCGCTGGCGCCAGCGCACCGCTGACCGTTCTTGTTGACACCGACCGCCTCACCGGCCTGGATCGTCAGAACGCTGTCCGCAACCAGGACAACCTCGTCTGGGCGAGTAGCGGGCTGATTTATCTGCAGGAGGACCGCTCCCTGCCCAGCGGCACCGCCAACGGATCCTTCGGCGCCCAGGAGGCTTCGATCTGGCAGGTGGATCCCTCCAACGGCGACATCAGCCGCTGGGCCCAGATCGATCGCTCCGCCGTTCCCATGGCCTATGGCCAGAGCGACACCCTCCCCAGTGATGTCGGCAACTGGGAGACGTCCGGCATCCTCGATGTCTCCCATATCTACGGCACCACGCTCGGGTCGCTGTTCCTGGCCAACGTCCAGGCCCACAGCCTCAGCGGCGGCAACATCGGCGGCTCCGGCTACCTCGGTGAGGGCGGCCAGCTGATCTTCATCGAATCCACCACCCTCTGACATGGCCCCCATCTCTCGCCTGCTTCCCCGTCTGGTGGCGCCCCTCGGCGCCACCCTGCTCTCCACCCTGCCCATCGCCCCCGCTGCCGCCGTGGCGGTCAGCCCCGCCCTGCTTTCCTTCACCCCTGGCGTCATCGGCGGCAACGACGCCTTCACCGGCAGCATCGGCTGGGATTTCCAGCTGGAGCGCCCTTATACCGTCGGTGCCCTCGGCTTCTACGACGCCGAGGATCCCGGCCTGCTCTCCGACCATGAGGTGGCGATCTTCGACGCCAACAGCCGCGCCAAGCTGGTGAGTGGCTCGATCCCCGCAGGCACCGTGGCCCCCTTGCGCGGTGATTTCCGCTGGGTCTCGATCCCCGCCACCACCCTGGCGCCCGGTTCCTACGTGATCGCCGCCGGGATGCCCGGCAGCGGTGGGGCCAGCTTCGATCCGTTCGTGGCCCTGGCCACTGATCCGGTCACCGCCGCGGGGGTAGTGCTGGGTGGTCGTGCCCTCAGTGGTGCCGGCACATCCGCCGTGCCGCTGGTGTTCCCCGACCAGGACGAGGACGCCTTCGCCGGCTTCTATGGCCCCAATTTCGCTGAGGTGCCCGCTCCGCTGCCCGTCTTCGGCGGTGCGGTGGCCCTGGGCTGGAGCCGGCGCCTGCGCCGCCGTCTGCGCGGCTGATCCTGCGGGGAGATCCTGCCTACGGTGGCGCCAGCTGGCTCCATCCCCTCCTGGATTCGCTCCCCGATTCCCTCGCCCTGCTCGATCGTTTGCCCCCGCTTCCGGTCCAATCCTGGCTGGAGTGGGGGTTGCCGGCCCTGCGCTCCCCCCTCGGGGCCGTGGCCTTCGTGCCGCTCTATGCCCTGTGGGTCACGCTGTTGCTGCCGGGGTTGTGGGCTTCGATGCTCGCGGGGGCCCTGTATGGCACCTGGCTCGGCAGCCTGGTGGTGTTCGTGGGCGCCAGCCTGGGGGCGGTGCTGGTGTTTTGGCTCGGGCGCGGCTGGTTGCGGGCGTGGGCGCGGCGGCGCCTGGCGGCGGCGCCGAAGCTGCAGGCGGTGGAGCAGGCGGTGAGCCGTGAGGGGCTACGGCTGGTGCTGCTCACCCGCCTGTCGCCCGCCTTCCCCTTCAGCCTGCTCAACCTCGCCTACGGCCTGAGCGAGGTGAGTCTGCGCGACTACGTGATCGGCCTGGTGGGCATCCTGCCGGGCACGGTTCTGTTCTGCGGCCTTGGAGCCCTCGCCGGCGACGTGGCCCGTTTCGGGGAGGTGCTCTCCGGCCGGGCCGATCCGCTCACCTGGGCCGTGCGCCTGATCGGCCTGGGGGCCACCGTCGCGGTCACGGTGTTGGTGACGCGGGTGGCCCGCCGGGCGCTGGCGGAGGGCGGGGAGCCCTAGAGAATGGCCAGGTCCGTGAGGTTGCCGCTGTAGCCCGTGATCTCGATGATCGCGTCCAGGTTGGCTTGGTAGCCGTTTTGGGCGTTGTTTAAGGCCACAAATGTCCGGGTCGCGGTATCCGTGTCCACCGTGAAAGTGGCGGCACGATTTGCCAGGAACGTGGTGGCGGTTAGCACGGCGCTGATGGCGGTGGCATCGAGGCTGCTGACGCTCCCCAGTTCGCGAAGATTCACGGCGGTCACGGCAGCGGGGCCGTCGATGGAATCGATGCCGATCTGGAAATCCGTGATCTGGTCATGCCCAGCCAGCAGGCCATTGGCGGGATCGTTCAGCAGGCTCTGCCCCAGGGCGGTGTAACGGAAGCTGTCGGCACCGTCGCCGCCGCTCAAGCTATCGGCACCGTTGCCACCGATCAGCGCATCGGCGCCACTGTCGCCAAAGAGCTGATCCTTTCCGTCCCCACCGGAGAGCACGTCCGCCAGGCCAAAACCGCTGAAGACATCATTGCCACTGCTGCCTGTGTAGGAGATTCGATAGGACTGTTTGTTGGCGGCCCGCTGCAGGGTACTGGCATTCAGCACTGTCACGGCCAACACAGAAGCGATGCTATTGGTGAGGGTGAGAGTCTGATTGGTCAGGCCCACGATGCCGGCTGACTTGTACAGCGAATTCAGGGCGTCTAGCGTTCCGGTGAGGGCGGTGGTTTGCGAGACATCGATCGCGCCTGTGGTGCGGCTGTCGATCGACTGCAGAGCGCTGACCCCGGCCGCCAAAAGAACGCTATCCGTGAGTGTGACCGATTCGTTGCCAAGGCCGCGGATCTCGCCAGCGACGCCAGCGGTGTAGGCCCTGTTTACATCCGCCGCCAGACCCGTGAGGGTGGTCAGGCTGGCGGCATTGATGATGCCGAGGGTGGCGGCGTTCAGGGCATTGAGCTTCACCACCTCCAGGCTGCTGTTGGTGAGCACCACCGATTTACTGGCAAGACCGGCGACCTGTTTGGCGACCTCGGCGGCGAAGGATGCCGCCAGCTCTTCGGCACTGCCTCGGATGCTCAGCAGACTGCCGGCATTGATGACCCCGGTGCTCAGGGCGTTGAGGCTATTGAGATCGGCAGCATCCAGGATCCTGTTGGCGAGGAAGATGGCTTCGTTGCCAAGGCCGCTGATCTGGCCTGCCTGCCAGGCCGCATAGGCCTGCCTCACATCGGCGGCGAAGCCGGTGATGTTGGTCACGCTGACCGCATTGACAACGTTGCTGCTGAATGTATTCAGCTCGTTGAGGATCGCGGCATCCAGTGTGGTGTCGCGCAACACGATGATCTCATCGCCCAGCCCTTGAATCTGCGTTGTGTTGTTCGCCGTGTAGGCCTGAATCAGGTCGGCGGCGCTGCCGGTCACGCTGAGGGCGGCGGCGGCATTAAGCAGACCCGTGGTGTAGCCGTTGGCAAGATCGAGCAGGCGCGCGATGTCAAGAGTCGCGTCCAGGATGTCAATGTCTTCATCGCCATCCAGGCCAAGGCTGGGCATGCGATAGGCCGGCAGCACGTTATCGATCAGGTCGGCCAGCCGCACGCGCTCCGTAGGGGCCGAGGTCACCTGCTCGCTGGTGCCGTAATTGTCCACGTAGGAGGCGACCACATGGATGCTGTTGCCGGCATCCGCGTAGGTCAGCAGGTAGGTGTTGCCTGTCGCGCCGCTGATCGCCGTGCCGTTGCTGAACCACTGATAGACGATGCCATCGGCGGGGATGCCATCAACATCGGCGATCGTGTTGGTGGCCGAGAGCAGTTGTCCCCGTAGGGGTGCGCCACTGATGGCCACGGTCCCCGTTGGGCTGTCGTTGCTGTTGGCGACGACGGCGGTGGGCTCGGAGGTGACGGCTTCCGCGGTGCCGAGAGTGTCGATGTAGGAGGCGGTGACGGTGATGGTGGCCCCCACATCGGCCTGGGTCAGCAGGTAGCTGCTGCCCGTGGCCCCGGGGATGGCGACGCCATTGGCCAACCAGTGGTACGTGATCCCGTCGATGGGAAGGCCATCGGGGTCTTCGAGGGTGTTGGAGGCGGTGAGGGTTGCGGTTTCCAGGGCCTCGCCGCTGATGACCACCGTGCCGGTGGGGGGATTGTTGGCCGGTGGGGAAAAGCTCAGCAGCGCTGGTTGGCTGCCCTGGCTCGGCAGAGCAACGCCGATGGCGTTGAGGAGGGTCCGGTTTGGGGAGGCGAGCCCCCGGAGCTGATGGGTGTCGAGCATCGAGGGTGGCCGCAGGGTTTGGGCGAGCGTGAGCCGTTCTCCTGCAATCTTATCTCGATCTTTCGCAAATGTTTTGTGCTTATTCTGCGGTAACCGTTCAGCCTCGGGGAAAATCCCGCAGCGCCCCGATCAGCACGAACCAGGCCAGCCGCAGCCGCGCCAATGGGCCGGGCCGGGCCGCCAGCTCCAGATACTTGGCCCGGCCGCAGTCGGTGCGGATCCAGCGGGCGATCACCGGCGGCAGGGCGGGCTCGGGCGCCTGGGTGTCGGGCAAGGGGTCAGCCATGGTGGGCCTCAGATCCGGCGCAGGGCGTCGGCTTTGTCCTTGAAATCGCTGAGCAGCAGCTGCAGGTACGTCACCTTGCGCAGCTTGATGTTTGCCGTCAGCGACATGCCCACCTTGAGGTCGAGGGGCTGGCCGCCCTTCAACCGCATCTGCTGCTGGTTGAGCTTGATGTCCACCGGGAAGCGATAGAACTGCTTGCTCTGGTCACGCTCATCCGGTGGCAGCGCGTCGGAGCCGATGCGGCGCACCGTGCCTTCCAGCACCCCGAAATCGGTGGCGGGGAAGGAATCGATGCTGATCTCGGCCTTCTTGCCCACGCTCACAAAGCCGATCTCCCGGCTCGGCACCTCCACCCGCGCCTCCAGCCGGTCGTAGGGCACCACCTTCATCACCGGTTCACTGGTCTGGGCCACAAAGCCCTTGCTCTTCGGCTTCAACTCGAACACCACCCCATCTTCCGGGGCGCGGATTTCCTGGTAGCGGATGTTCACATCGAGCTCCACCAATTTGCTGCGCAGATCGGCCAGCTCGCTCTGCAGCTCCCGGATTCCCTGCTGCAGGATCGCCTCCTGCCGCAGCCGCTCCACCTTCGACTGCTTGATCTGACCCTCCACCTCCTGCACCTTGTTCACCTGGCTCAGGTACTGGAGCTCCTGCACCGCCCCCTGGCGGTTGAGGGTTTCCAAGCGTCCGAGCACCTCGGTCTCCAGCCCCAGCCGCTCCACCAGCACCTGCTGCTCGGTGTCGTTCACCGCCAGATAGCGCACCAGTTCTTCGCGCTTGAGGCGCAGTTGCTGCTGCTTGAAGGCGATGGTCTTGAGGATGCTCTGTTGGCGATCGCGGCTGGTCACCGTGTCGAGGCGCAGCAGCACCTGGCCCTTGCGTACAGGATCGCCCTCCTTCACCAGCACCTCATCCACCACACCGCCCACCGGCATCTGGATGTCCTTCACCACGCCGAGCGGTTCGAGCTTGCCCGGGGCCGTCACGATCTCCTCGGTCTTGGCGAGTGCCAGCCAGGCGAGGGCAAAGCCCGTGACCCCGATGAGGGTCCAGGTGATGCTGCGGGCCCACACCCGCGATTGCTGCAGCACCACATCGTCGTTGTCGGTGTGCACCAGGCTCTCGAGGCGGTTCTGGGCCTGGCGGAAAAGATTCGGGGCCATTTAGCTCGCCTCCTGTTGGCGGTAGAGGGCGAAGTAACGACCCTTGAGGGCCATCAGCTCCTCGTGGGTACCCAATTCGACGATCGATCCCTGGTGCATCATCACGATCACATCGGCGCGGCGGATGGTGCTGAGGCGGTGGGTGATGAAGAACACGGTGGCGTGGGCCATCGCCTCGCGCAGGTTGTCGCACACCTGGCGTTCGGTGTCGTAATCGAGGGCGCTGGTGGCTTCATCGAGGACCAGCATCTGGGGATTGCCCAGGAGGGTGCGGGCGATGGCGATGCGCTGCCGTTGACCGCCGGAGAGGGAGGCGCCCCGCTCACCGAGCGGCGTGCTGTAACCGGAGGGCAACTCCATGATGAAGTCGTGGGCGCCGGCGATGCGGGCGGCCCTCACGATGGAATCGCTGGTGGCATCGGGGGCGGTGAGGGCGATGTTCTCGCTGATCGTGCCACTGAAGAGCAGTGGATCCTGGGGCACGATGCCCACCTGGCGGCGCAGCGAATAGAGCTCCACCTTGTCGATGTTGTAGCCATCCACCAGGATGCGGCCGCCGGTGGGGGAATAGAGGCGGGGCAGCAACTTCATCATGGTGCTCTTGCCGCTGCCGCTCTGGCCCACGATTCCCACGAAGGTGCCCTTCGGCACGTGCAGGTTGATGTTGGTGAGCACCTCCTGGCTGCCGGGTGCGAAGCGGAAGCTCACGTTTTCGTACACCACATCACCCTCCACCGGAGGCAGGGGGATGTTGGCCCGATCGGTGGGGGTGGATTCCTCGGGGGTGTCGACCACATCGGCGAGGCGCTCGAAGGACACCCGCAGCTCCTGGATGTTCTGCCAGATCGAGGAGAGACGCAGCAGAGGTTGGGTGACGTAGCCGCTGATGATGCGGAAGGCGATCAGCTGGCCAAGGGTGAGTTCACCCTTGAGCACCAGGGTGGCCCCCACCCAGAGCACAAGAAGCTGCGAGAGCTTCTGCAGCACCTGGCTGGTTTCGTTGAGGAAGGTGCCGGTGATCGTTTTCTCGAAGGTGCGGGAGATGTATTTGGCGTAATACTCCTGCCACTTCCAGCGGCTCACCATCTCCACGTTCTGGGCTTTCACGGTCTGCACGCCGGTGAGCACCTCCACCAGGTGGCTCTGGGTGCGGGCGTTTTCTTCGGCAGCCTGCCGATACTGGCGGCGGAAGAGCGGAGCCCCCAGCAGGGTGATGCCGATCTGGATCGGCAGCACCGCCAGGGCAATGATCGTGAGCAGCCAGCTGTAGAGGGCCATCACGATGACGTAAATCACCGAGAAGGCCGCATCAAGCACCGTGATCAGCGCCTGGCCGGTGAGGAAGTTGCGGATCTTCTCCAGCTCGGCGATGCGGGTGCCCAGCTCGCCCACCGGCCGGCGATCGAAATAGCCCAGCGGCAGCCGCAGCAGGTGGTCAATCACCTCAGCGCCCAGGCGCAGGTCGATGCGGTTGGTGGTATCGGTGAACAGGAAGGTGCGCAGGGATCCGATCACCCCCTCCATCAAGGTGACCACCACCAGGGCCATGCCCAGGATCTGCAGCGTGTCGAGGCTGCGCTGGGAGATCACCTTGTCGATGATCACCTGAATCAGCAGTGGATTGGCCAGGCTGAACAGCTGGACGACGAACGACGCCACCAGCACCTGAACCAACATCCCCCGGTAGCGCTTCAGCGCCGGCCAGAACCAGCCGGGGCCGAATTTCTGCTCCGGCGTGGCCGTGCTGCGCTCCAGGAGCAGCACATCGAGGCCCTCGGGCCATTGCTCGGCGATCTGGGCCGGCGAGAGGCGCACCCAGCCCTGGGAGGGGGAGGCCAGGGTGAGGCCGCCGGCGTTGCTCTGGGAGACCACCGCGAAGCTGTCGTCCCAGGGGATCAGGCAGGGGGTGATCAGGCGGGTGGCGGCCCCTGCCGGCACCCGGGCGCCGCTCACCAGCAAGCCGAGCATCGCCGCGATCTGGCCGCAGAGCTGGAGGTCGGGTTGCTTGCCGCGGCGCAGGGTGTCGCGGAGGATTTTCTCCACCGCGTCGCGCCGGTAGGGCAGCTCGAGCATCTTGCCGAGCATCTGGAAGCAGGCCAGCGTTCCATCAAGCGTGCCGCTGGCGCGCACCAGGGTGAGGCCCCGGCTGGTGCTGGGCTGGCCCAGGTCAAGGCTGGTGGGCAGCGGCTCGCTGCCGGGCTGGTGCCCCGACTCCGATCCGGCGGCTTCGCCGTCCGGTTGGGCGCTGCCGGCCATGGGGGCGGCTGGGCTGGGGACGGGGCGTGCGCCCAGGGCCTCGGCGGGCACCACCACCAGGCGCAACGGCAGGGGCGGGCGGGGCTTGGGCAGGGGGGCGTCCGCGGCCAGGGGGGTGCCCAGCGCCATGTCCGGCACATTGGCGCTCGCCAGCACCAGGCGTTCGTCGTCGGCCAGCGCCGCGCCGCTCAGCTCCTGGGATGTCAGGGCACGGCAGCGGGGTCGCAGCGCCGTGAGCCGTTCACGCCAGGCTGCCGGATCGAAGCCACCGCCGCCCCGCAGCTGTTCCTGCCGCTGCAGCAGGGCGTGGACCTCGGCGGTCCAGAGCTGGTGCTGCGCCCACTCGCGGAAGGAGCCTTCTTCAGCCGCCGTGAGCCACTCGAGCACCAGGGCATCGGGAATCGCCAGCGCCAGGATCGGCGTGGCGGCACTCACCGCCTCGCAGGGCTCGGCCCGCAGCATCGAGGCCAGCCCCACGATCGCCCCGGGTCCCAGCCGCTCCAGGGTGAAGGGCCGTCGGTCGCGCTCGCCGAGCACGCGCGCCTCTCCCTCCAGGAGCACAAGCACCCGATCGCTGATCGCCTCAGCGCCGCTGAGCATCTGCCCCTCGCCGAAGCGCTGGATGGTGGCCCGCTGGCGCAGGGCCGCCTGGCCCCGGGCGCTCAGGCGCTGCAGGGGCTCGCTGGCGAGCAGGCTCTCCAGCTGGGGGGGGACGGTGTGGGTCATGGCTGGGGCAGCGCGATCGGGCGGGCGGCGATCTGGCGGGCCACCTCCTCTTCCACCCACTCCTCAAAGAGCTCCCGCGACATCCGCAGGCGCATCTCCTCATCAAAGGAGGCGGAGCGCAGGCTCTCCAGCCGCAGCACGAGCCACCACTCCTCGATCGCCAAGGGCGGCTGGAGTTCGCCGGGGCGGATGGTGCGCAGCCGCTCCGCCAGGGTGGGGTGGGCCTGCAGCAGCGGCACCGGACCCACGATGCCGCGGGTGGCCCGCTCCGGGCCCTGGGAATAGGTGGCCGCCAGTTCGGCGAAGTCGGCCTCCCCTTCGGAGATGCGCAGGAAAAGCTCGAGGGCCAGGGAGGCCTCCTTCACCCGCAGCAGGCTGTAGATCACCTGGTCAAGCTGGGGTTTGCGGGCCAGGAAGCGCTGTTCGGCCCGGTGCACGAAGTGCTCGTGGCAGTGGCGCTGGATGCGGAACGGCAGCTCCGCCTGCCAGGTGGCCTCCGCCTCGCTGATGCCGTTGCTCGTGAGGTGGCTCTGCAGATGCTCCGCCGACTGGATGCCGTGTTTGCGGATCCACACCTGGCGGGCCTGCTGGCGCTCCTCTTCGCTGAGGACCACCTCAGCGGTGGCTTTGGCGATGGTGATCTGGCGCAGCAGGGGCACCAGCAGCTCATGGTGGGCCAGCGACCGCCAGAGGGCTTCGGGCAGCTCAGCGGGATCGATCTCCGGCGGCAGCGGCGGGGGGGAGGGGGGCGCCGCGGGGCCGGCCGGGGCAGGGGCTGCGGCGGCAGGGGCCTCCACCAGCCCGGGACGGCGGAAGGGATCGAGGCTGAGGCTGATGTCGCGGTCCACCGGGAGGGGGGCAGGGGGCTGGGCGGCGCTGGCCTCACGGCCCGGCGGCTGGCAAGGCTGCCGCCGGGATCGTAGGGGGTGTCTCCGCGCAGGCTACCCAGGGGGCTGGGGCGGCGCACCCTTTCGTCCCCCCTGGCGCCCTCAGCCCAGCAGCGCCCGCAGGCCCGCCTCATCCAGCACGGGCACCCCCAGCTCGGTGGCCTTGGCCAGCTTGCTTCCCGCCTCCTCCCCCGCCACCACGTAGCTGGTGCGGCGGCTCACCGACCCGCTCACCTTGCCGCCGGCGGCCTCGATCAGGGTCTGGGCCTCGCGGCGGCTGAGGCTGGGGAGGGTGCCGGTGAGCACGAAGGACTGCCCGGCCAGGGCGGTACCGGCCGGCCCGCCCTCCCCGGCCGCGCTCCGCTCCTCGGGGCCGGCCGCCAGGGAGAAGCCCACCCTTTCGAGCTCCTCGAGCAGGGATTGGTTGGCCGGGGTGGCGAACCATTGCTGCAGGCTCTGGGCGATCGTCTCGCCGATGCCGTGCACGGCGGTGATCGCCTCGGGGCTCAGCAGGGCGGCGGCCTCCAGCTCCGGGGCGCTGGGGAAGGCCTTCGCCAGGGCCCGGGCGTTCACCTCCCCCACGTGGTA
>Ga0315899_10008940_pt1 | contig 10740 bp, 7 predicted proteins | sample LakEriMetagenome_2_FD_203518 | JGI IMG/M metagenome (GOLD analysis project Ga0315899, IMG submission 203518) | Freshwater fungal communities from buoy surface, Lake Erie, Ohio, United States - Buoy 4 MA112 | ecosystem: Environmental > Aquatic > Freshwater > Lake | place: USA: Lake Erie, Ohio...
TGGTGCCAGTCACGCTCGGCCGCGAAGCGCGTGATCGCGTCCTGCAGGCGGGAAATGTCGGACTTCGCGGGGATTTCCGGCTCACTCATGCTACTGATGATAACGGGCGCGGCGCAGAAACCGCCCCTCCGATACCTTGCGCGGCATGACGCTGTTCCTCGTCAGCCTGGCGCTCGCCTACATCATCACCGTCTACTTCCGCACGAATCCGCTGAACCACACGCGGAAGTTCATGTTCAGGCGGTTCCTCAACTGGTTCCCGCTGGGCATGACATACGCGTTCCTCTACATGGGACGCTACAACCTGACCGTCGCCAAGGGCGCCCTCGGCGACCTGATGACGAAGGAGGAGTTCGGCAACATCACCGGCGTGGGCTTCACCGTCTACGCGCTCTCGCTGGCGCTGAACGGCCCCCTCGTCGACAAGATCGGCGGCAAGCGCGGCATCCTGATCGGCGCGATCGGCTCGGCGCTCATGAACGCGCTCATGGGCGGCGCCCTCTACCTCTACCTGAACGGGTCGCTCACCACGAACCTCGCGTTCACGTTCTCCGTGCTCTACGGCCTCAACATGCTCTTCCAGAGCTTCGGGGCGGTCAGCACCATCAAGGTCAAGAGCTTCTGGTTCCACGTTCGCGAGCGCGGCACGTTCGGCGCGATCTTCGGCACCCTCATCTCGCTCGGCGTCTACTTCGCCTTCGATTGGGGCGGTGCGATCGCGAATGCGGTGGCGCTGCAGCAGCCAGAGACCCCCAGCACCCTGCGCACGGTGCTGAACTACCTGTTCCTGCTCGACGGGCGCACCGTCCCCGCGCTCTGGCTGATCTTCCTGATCCCCTCGTTCATCATGGTGATCTGGGCCTTCATCGATGTGATCATGCTGAAGGACACGCCGGACCAGGCGGGGTTCGACCCGCTCGACACCCACGATGCGTCGAGCGACGATGGGCACGAGCGCAGCTACGGCTACTTCGAGACGATCAAGCGGGTGTTCTCGAACCGCATCGTGCTCATGATCGGCGTGGTCGAGCTCACCAGCGGCGTGCTCCGCAACGGAGTCATGCAGTGGTACCAGACGTTCGCGAAGGAGACGGGGCTCGGCGTCGACCACATCACCGCGAACTGGGGCTTCTGGGGCTGCGTCACGGGCATCACCGGCGGATTCGCGGCGGGCTGGATGAGCGACCGCTTCTTCCACTCGCGACGCGCGCCTTCGGCGGGTCTCATGGAGGGCATCATGATCGTCTGCTCGGCGCTCATGGTCGTGTTCCTATGCCTGCAGTTCCTGCCCGCGGCATCGGCGGGCAAGCCGCTCGACCTGAGCGGCGCGGCGGGAGCGGAGGGCGGCTTCTTTGGCTCGCTCCTCGGGCTTCGGGCGCTCGTGATCGGCGTCTGCGCGGTCTCGATCATGATGTCGGTCATCGGCGTCCACTCGATCATGTCGGGCACGGCGACCGCGGACTTCGGCGGCAAGAAGGCCGCAGCGACCGCGACCGGCATCGCCGACGCGTTCGCCTACGCGGGCAGCGCGCTGCAGTCATTCGTGATCGGAAAGGCGGCCAGCGTGAGCTGGTCGTACTGGCCGATGGTGCTCCTCCCCTTCGCCGTGCTCGGCCTCGTCTTCTGCATCAAGATGTGGAAGGTGCTGCCGTCGGCGACCCGCAGGTACCTCGAGGAGGTCGAGGGGAAGAAGGTTTGAGAAGCGGCGAAACCGCGCCAGGTGCGCGGGGCTCTGCTTCCAGCCTCCGAAGACGTGAGGGTGCGTGACCGGATGTTCGTGTGCGTCTCGAGGCCAAGAACGCCCCGAGAGACCGCGCGGTCCAGGTTCGCGGAGGGCCGCGTCCCATTCACAATCGCGACAGCGTCCGCGCGGCGCTGCTCCCGACCCTGGCCCGCGGCATGACGAGCACGTCCACGCCGACTGGCGGCCTGATCGCGCCACACCCCGAGACGATTCGACCGTGCACGGAAACAAGGCGCAGACCCGGCCCAGAGGGCGGCCACCCATCTTTTGGTCCTATAACTTTTTTTTCGTCTTTTTCATCCGCGGGCTGTCGGAGTCCTCAGAGGCGACTGGGATCGAGAGGTGAAGGCCCGAATCGTCGGGCCAGCGCAATCCCTCTCGGAGCTTTCAATGTTGATTCCCACCCTGCTCGTCGCAGCCGCCCTCGTTGTCCGCACTTCGTCAGACGAAACGCTCATCCAACCTTCGCGGTTGACGTCGATTTCGACCGTCGGCACAACTTCGCTCACCTCGGAGCAGCAAGTCGTCCCCCACTCCGCCACCGTCGTGCCTTCGGAGCCTGCTCCTGCTGACGCCGGCGAGCAGGCATACAGGAGCCTGGTCGCAGCAGCCTGGAGCCTCAATCTGGAGGCGCTTCCGCGTCACGCAGATCGACTGATGAACGAAGGCTCGCCGGAGCAGCAGTTCGTCGGTTTCTTCCTCGTTCTTCGCAGTGAGGCATGGCTGCACGGCGTGATGTCCGAGGGCACGAAGCTCGATTGCGCCCTGGAGATGCTCGACCGAGCCATGGCGGTTCGATCGCGAGCCGACTCCCGCGACGGCGCTCACGAATATACCAACCAGGCCTTTGATCAGCATGTTGCTCTCCTCGACGAGGCGATCAGCAACGCCTTCCTCGCAGTGCAGCGCGCACGCTCAGGAATCCATCGACCCGCGATCGACCGTGCGTTCGCCTCGCTTCGATCGGCTCGACCTTGGTGGTGGTTCAACGATCGTGCGGAAGAGATCGCCTCTGAGCGCAGCCTGATCGGCGCATACCGCGATCAGCTACTGGTCGATCTCTGCACCGAGTCGCTCCTCAGCCAATTCCGCGAAGAGCTCACGTCGGACAACCGCACGAACCTGGCCATCGTCGCCGGAACGCTCTCGGAAGAGGGAGAGGACATCACCGAGCGACGCGGCGCCGTGCGGAAGTTCGGCGACGGGCAGGGACGCTTGATCCCTCAGTACGCCCGCGTGTTCGATGCCTCGAATGCCTCGATCCTGGATCCCATCACGCCGAGGAACGCTAGCGCGCGTCTGGCGTTCCTCGACTGATCCCTCCCGGCTGTTCGCTCTCAAGATCTCAAGCAAACACCACTCCACATGAAAGCGACCCAAATGACGAAGAAGACCACTCTCAATCTCAATCGGATACTCGGCGCGATCACCCTCAGCCTGGCTTGCGTACACGCCGGCGCGCTTGCTGACGCAGGCATCTCAAGCCAACTGCCAACCGCGACGGCAGCTCAGCAGAGTCAATCCACGCTCGTCCTTCCACGACCTTCGGAACCCTTCTGGCCGACCTATGCGACGCCTCGCCAGCGAGCCTACCTCGCCGCCACGCTTCCGGAGCGAACGGCCTATATCGAGGCGATTGGCGAGGATGGCGCGCGAGCGTTCGCGCGCAGCAAAGGCTGGAAGCCGATTTGCGACGGCAGTACCGCGCGCTTCAAGTATGGCGCCGACCTGTTCTATCTGGATCCAGATGGCATGACCGTCCACGCCGTCGAGGCCAAGGGTGGCTCGAGCCAGTTGGGCCGCGCCTACGGCTATCGGCAAGGAACCCCTGAGTGGGCGGTCGCCGCAGCCGAAAACTGCATCAAGAGCACGAAGGCAACGACCCTCGAGCGCGAGTCTGCACGCATGGTCCTCCAGGCTGCGGAGCGAGGAACCTTGCGAACGCATGTGATCCGCACGCGCCACATTCTGGGAGAACCGACGGTCACCGTTCTTGAGGGGGCGACCACCTCCACCGCCAGCACGAGTAGGATCGCGAGCGCGATCCGAGGCAATCTGCTCGCTCGCGGCATCGATCTCTCAAAGCCGATCTCCGGCCCGATCGCAATCGAAGCAACCACGAATCTCTCCTCGAGCGCCGTGAGCGGACGCATCGCGACCAGCGAGTCGCAAACAGGTGGCTTGCGCCGAGGCAGCGCTCAGGTGCGCCGCCTCGGACGTTCTGCAGCCGCGAGCAAAGCTGCACCCAGGCAAAGCTGGGCCGTCGGGCGCATTGCAGGGCGCGCGATCGTCCCGATTGCGATCGCGATCGACGCAGGTGTTCGAGCGAGCGATAGCGCAGAGATCGAGCGGCGGTACTCAACCGATGAGATCGATCACGTCCAGCGACGAGGCGCGCACGCGCGAAACTGGGGCGGCATGGCGGGAGGATGGGCTGCAGGCTCCGCGCTTGGATGGGTAGGTACTTCGGCAGGCGCTGCGCTCGGAACCGCGGTGTTTCCTGGCGTCGGGACCGCGATCGGCGCCGGCGTGGGCGGCTTGGCCGGCGGTGTAGCGGGTTACATGGCAGGCGACGAGATCGTTGGCTCCTGCGCCGAGTTGGTCGCTGCGTCGGTCGGACAGCCGCGGCCTGGCCGCACCCTTCCACGATTCCCCTGATCCAAGCGAAAGATCGTTGAGCGTCCTCGGCTGACCAGATACCTTGGGTAACGGTCATCTGAGGGCGCTGTCTATGAATGAGAAGAATCCGAATTCATCGAATCATGATGCGTGGAAGCGGCTCGAACAGCGCTCGGACGAGTTGCCCGATTCGCATCACCCCTACGAAGACGCCCAGTACCGGTTCGAGGCAGAGGCCGAGCTGATCGCCGATGAGCTCGCGGAGCACCTGCAGACCTCCGATCTCGTACTGCGATGCGGGAGCATCCTCGGCGAAGGCGGCCGCAGTTGGGTATTCGCCTGCGAGCTGAGGCGTGCGGAAACACTGGTGCATCCTCACGGATTTGCGCAGTTCGCCGCGAAGATCTTTCGCAATTCCGAGGCGGCGCAGGAGTGCTTTGAGGAGGCGAAGCGGCAATCGCGGTTTACGCAGATCGATGCGTCACCACGACCGTTCGTGCCGCGCTTTGCGGCAGCCGGCCGACTGATCGATCGCAAGACAAATCGTGCGCTTCCCGTGATCCTCATGGAGCGCCTCGATTCGTCGGCAGGCGATCCTGAACCGCTCACCCAGATCATACAGGCGCGAGCGGATATCTCCGATCCGGCGTCAGAGGCGATGCTCGTCGAGTCACTGCGGATTGCCGCGGCGATCGCCAAGGCGGTGGCGGCCTTGGCCGACGCGTATCGCACTGAACCCGGCGCTCGCGGTGGACATCACGGGGACCTTAAGGCGCAGAACGTCTTCATCGGCGGACGCCGATCGGCGCAGCCCCACGCGATCATCCTGGATCACGGCGCGTGGCGACCATGGAACTCCAACCCCGCCCAAGCAACGCGCGGCGTGCCCGACACCGACGCGCGCGCGCTCGGGATTCTGCTGCGGCAACTCCTCGGCGCTTCCACAGCCGATGACGCGAGCAGCGCGCGATCGCGTTCACTCGCGGAAGTGAGCCGCCTCGAGGCTCCGACACCCCCAAACCTCGCCAATTCCGCAACACGATTGGCCAAGCTCGCGACGGCGATCGAGTCAGGAACCTCCCAGGCGGCAACCCGATGGCTCGCGGCGGCGTGCCTTGCCTGCATAGTCGGACTGGGGACGTGGGACGCATATCACGAGTGGACCTGGCGGCATCGCGCCGCGGCTGCCGCAAGCCGCTTCGGAGAGGCTTTCGCAGCAGCGGAGGAGGATGAACTCGAGGCAGCACTCGAAGCGCTTGTCGAGATCGAGAAGCCTCGAATGGGCCTGCTCAAGGCGATCTTGCCAGCACCTGAGCCTCCCGCGCAGGAAGCGCGCGCGCAGGCGAGGATCTACGTGAAGCACATGCGAGCGCTCGGCCTTCCCGGCGACCGGGTGGCGGCCATGACCTCTGCGCAGTCCGATTTTTCGGAGCTCTCCCAATCGCCGCTTGGTCCTGCGTTGCGAGGGCGAGCCGAGGAACTGCTGCAGGACAAGATTGCGAAGGATCGCGAAAGCCTCGACTCGCTCGAGCAAAGACTCAGGGAAGCAGACGAAACGGCGACCGTAGACCGCGAAATCAAGACTCTAGACAGGTCCTTTGCGCACTTCAGCAACTTGAACGAAATCGCTCCGCAAGCCTGGGGCAGATGGGCTCTGCTCCGTCATGACGCAGACGAGCTCTCAGAGGACGCAAAGAACGAACTCTCGCTCGTCAAGAACGCCATGGCAGCATCACGTACTCTCCGTGATGTCACTGAAAAAGCGGATGGCCAGACAGACAGTGTCCGGGCAGCGCTGAAGAACCTCGCGGCAATTCGCGCTGAGATGCGGGGCAAAAAATCCCCGCGCCTCTCTGTGCTGCTGGCGGCCGAGCGGGAACAAAGCCAGCTCGAGAAGGACGCAGCCAACGCCCTCGACATCGTCAATGACTCCATGAAACTCAACGACGATCCAAGTTTTGATGCACTCAGCCAGACACTGAGTCGCTTGGAGAACGAGGTGCCGGCGACGCAGAGCTGGGTCCGGGACCGCCGCGCGAAGCTTCGCGATCAACGCAGCTGCGTGCAGAGTCTCGTTGTCTGGAGCGAAGGCGTGACGAAGGTTCTCGAAACTCTGAAAGGGCTCGATCACGATTCGCTCTCGCGCAAAAAGTATGAGCTGGAGCAGCGCATTCGGGATTGGCCTCGCTGCAGCGAGCAGTATCTGGCGACCACGGTTCGGAACGGCGAGGGCCCGATACACGACGCGGCCACGCTTGAGGAGAGGGTCAGGATGTGCCTACGCGAGATCAACGCGCTTCTCCAGCTGGATGGGGAACGCACTGCGCTCAAAGAACTGCTCGCGCGCGACATTGCGTCGCAAAGCGATGTTCAGGCGCAGATCAAGAAGGCCGAGGATGCCGAGAAGGCCTTATCGCCTGCCAAGGAGTCGAGCGTGCCGATGGCCCGTCATTCGGTGATTGAGGCGACGTACAAACAGATCCGAACAGGCCAGGAATCGATCAGGCTCGCCGAGAGCGCCGCCAGGCTCGAGCACGCCGCCGGGTCGTCTGAGGTCGTGAAGTTGCGTGACAAAGCGTCCGAACTTTCGACGCAGTCTGGATGCAACTGGCTCACGCCTACATGGGCGAGCCTCTCGGAGCGGGTGGAGGAAATCAAGCGCCTTGAAGACTGGAACAAGCGGGCCAAGGAGACCCTGAATGCAAATCCACCGGATCATCGATCACTCGAAGATACTCGAGACGAGTATGCGCGGCTGAAGGACATCAGATTTGGGCCAGTCGCCGACGCGAAGCAGAACCTTGACAAGATTACCGCGCGCTGCGACGGACTTTCTTCAGCGAAGACCCTGGCTGCCGTCATCAGGGGAATCCCAGCTGAAGGAGACGCTAAGGCTTCGATCGATGATGACCTCTTTCAGAAAACTATTGACGCTGCACGTTCGGGTAATCCTGACAACCCGCTGGGAGCGGCCGGATCAAACCTTCTTGCGGCGCTCAGCGACATTCATACGCGCTTCGAAGCCGCAGCTGCTGAAGACTTGCGTAACGCAGCGCAGCTTCGGGATCTGGAGGGTCGGCTTCGGGCGCTCGAGCCACGGCTCACCCGGCTCGCCGAACACCTCGACAGCCCGAATGATCCCATTCCTGACTTCCCACAACTTTTGAATAGCATGGCTCAGCTTGCCCAGATGAAGCATTGGTGCGAGTCGAGCCGCAAGACGCTTCTCGACGCGCAGGATGAGTACGCCGCCAGGAAACTCACTGCTGCCCAAGCGATCGCTTCCTTTGAAGGCACCACCAGGATTGGAGCCCGAGCGAAGGCGATTGCCATCCAGATGAGACAGATTCAGGAGGCAGCAATCATTGCAGCGGAGGTATTCCGCGAGGTTGGGCGGTTGAGCGAAGTCAGCAAGCCGACAACCGCGCAGATCCAGGGGCTGCTCAATCGCCTCTCCGAGTTTGACAACCTAGACCTAGACAACACCCAGTTGCAATCAAGCTTGCGCGTTTGGCAGGCATGCCACACGTCCTCTAAGCTTCTCGATGAGTTTGCAGTCAAGCTCGACGGGCTCGACGCCTCCCTGGACACAGAAGGACCCAGCCAAGATGAGCTAGATCCCTCGAACAACTATGAACGCCGGGTTCCGAGCATTCCAGACCGCGTGCCGGAGGCGCGCCCACTGGATGCTCGCCACGATGAACTAAGTTTGCGCCTTCAGGAATTGGATGCGCTGTGCAAGGTTCGGCAACGAGCCGTGCAGTGTGGACGCGCGTTTCGCGATGGCGTTTCCTGCGAGACCGTGCGCGATGACCTCACTTTCCTTCTTAGGGAAGAGCGAACGCCGCGGGAGCGCAAGTGGAGATCGCGGGCTCTCCAGCATCTCGACACTTGGCTCGAGCTCAGCCCGAAGGCGTTGCCCAGTCGGCTTGATCAGGATAAGCGTCTGGCCTTGTTACGCAGCCTTGCAGCCGCCACTCTCGACTTGGGGATCGATCGACGGAAGGCAATTGATGACGAGATCGGCCAGATCGATCTGCTGAGCACGCAAGCGACCAGACTTCGTGATCTTGAGTCTCGGAGCAGTGCCGTCACGCTTGACGCCCGCGTCCAGCCCATCCTCGAGTCGCTTGAAGAGAGTGAAAGGCGGCTAGAGATGTCCACAGAACATTGGCGGCCGTGGACCGAGCCATTACGCGCAAGCATCGGCGGAATGGCTGCGAAGTGCCGTAGGACGCTTTTGGCGCGGCTGCAAGTACTGTGCAGCGACCCCGTGCCATCCGACGAGCACAGTGCAGAGCGCAGGGCGGACTCGTTGCAGAAGATGCGTCTCTTGCTTGAATCGCAAAAAGCCCAATTGGATGCCGAATCATTTAAGAAGACGGTTGAGCAAACCGCGCGCGCAGAGGCAGCTGCGCGAAAGGTGCAGCGAAGTTTCATCTGGGAACGGATGAAAGAAAGCTACGAATGGTGGATTGGCCAAGGACCAAAACCTGCCAAGCGCGGCACCGTCGGTGATTTCCTCCAAGACAGCGAGGCCTGGATCAAGTCTTCTGGTGGCGTGTCACACCATGGCGAGACGTTCGATGAAGAGGGTGAAGGGCGAATCAATGCCGTGAACAGGGCGAAGAAGATCGTGGGGGGAACCTGGGAGGTTCGGTGCAAGCAAATCCGCTGCGTGGACGGCGCGGGCGCGGACATAGACTTGATTGATAAGGTGATCGAGAACGATCCAAAGCTCGAACTCAAGTCGGCCACTGGATTCACTTGGTTGGAGAAGTGGAAAGGGGCGACTCCCAAGGCCTGTGGGGATGAATTACTCGGATATTGGAATTCCAGAGATGGGCTCTCAGGAGAGATCACGCCGCAGTGGATTGCAGGCGAGTATTACACCCTTTGGAGTATCGATCCGTTGCTCAGTGAATTCAACTCCTCCGAGTACGTGACTGGACTCCGCATAGGAACGAGAGCCGTCGTACTTCATCCTTCGGAATCTCATGAGATGGTCATGAGGCTTCCTGAAGGAGAGGAGGTTCGCATTGAGATCTACTTCCATCTCCCTCTGGACGAGAAAAACACGGCCATCAAGCCTTACTTCTCAGAAGCCGAGGCCATGGAGGGCATCGACACCCTGCCGAAGCTTCCGAGAAAGGTGGACACCAAAGCATGAGCGACCCGCGCATCAAGAAACTCACCACAGAGGAGCTCAATCAGATCCCTGCCGAGATCACCCGACTCGTTCACGAGTTCGACCCCGCTGATATCGCCTCTCGCGAGCACTTCCGCGAAGTCGTCCTAAAGCCACTGTGTGAGAGCTTCCTATGCGTAGCTCGCCAGCAGGCCCGCAAGTCCGGCATCGGACCGTCGGGCGCCGACGATGTGGCCCAGGATGTGGTCACGAAGATCTTCGACCCCAATTCGTCGCGGAGCAAGAAGGCATGTACGAACGCGAAGAACGCCGTGCTCCAACAGGCCTCGCGCCCGCCGACTAGACACGACATCGTGCGCTATCTGTACCAGACGATCAAGGAGGTATGCAGCGAGTGCGTTGGGAAGTATCGCAAGGACGATTCGGTGCGATTGGAGGAACAGCATCATGAGGCACAAGAAGTCCAATCGGACGAGCGCGTCACGCATGAGGAACTGAACTTTGACGAGAAGGTCGGTGGCGAAGACCAGCTCCTGCTTCGACTTCGCTTGATAGAGGGACTGAGCTTCACGGATATCGCCGAGTTGCTATCCACGCCTGGACTTGAATCACCCGAGCTCCGGTCGGAGCACGCGGTTCGCCGCAGGTACAACCAACTTCTCGAATCACTTCGCCCGAAGAGCGCAGACGAGCGTCGCGTATAGACGAAGTGCCACCCAATCGACCTCGACCACGGGTGCGAGCTCGGAGCCTGCGGCTAGGTCAACTGATGATTGAAGTGAGCTGCCGCCATACTTGCGCGGAAATGATGCCGTCGGTCGCGGCTGGCGGCAGCTGATCCAGAATGCCGCGCGTCCAATGAAACCACGCATCGACATCGTATGCGGCAGCGTCGGGCGAGATAACACTGTGCCCCGTCCTCATTCATCTCCACGCGCTGAGTAGCAGCGCCAGATCCGACCCACCGACGAGACCGTCGTCGTCGATGTCCGCGGCGGCATCGGTCGAGCCCCACGCACCGAGCAGCATCGAGAGATCCGCGCCGTCGACCGTGCCATCGGCGTTGATGTCGGCGGGATTCGCGGGCGGGACAGGTACGCTGATCTCGAGGCGGAACGGCCCGGCGACCAACTCATCGAAGCCGCCGACGGCGATGTAGTAGGTCGTGCCGGCGACAGCGTCGAAGGTCAGTCGGCTGGTGAATGGTGCAGCGCCCGACGTGCAGCCG
>Ga0315899_10008942_pt1 | contig 10738 bp, 7 predicted proteins | sample LakEriMetagenome_2_FD_203518 | JGI IMG/M metagenome (GOLD analysis project Ga0315899, IMG submission 203518) | Freshwater fungal communities from buoy surface, Lake Erie, Ohio, United States - Buoy 4 MA112 | ecosystem: Environmental > Aquatic > Freshwater > Lake | place: USA: Lake Erie, Ohio...
TGCACTGGCACTTCTCTAGGAGCTTCTACGCCCAATCGAACCTTGTCACCCCGGATTTCAACCACCACGATGGTGATTTCGTTATTGATGACAATGCTCTCGTTCTTCTTGCGAGATAATACTAACATGACTTCCCTTCCTCGAATCCTTGGGCAAAATACCCATCTCCTGTATCCTGTGAATCATTGAGGGCTAAACCGTGCACCCCGCCAAAGGGCTGCTTGCCATCAAGTCAAACTGCTTCAACTCTAGATGCAAGGTTGTGCCAGTCAAGAAAAACGAGCCAATGTCAAGCTGTTTTTTACAGAAAAATAGCGATTTATAGGGTTTTGAGGCCGCTTTGTTCGTTTCGCCGATCCATCCTCGATTTTCCTAAAAAATGAACCTGGCTTCCAACCTTACTTCCAAGTCGCCGATTTCGGACAAACCCGGATGGCAAAATCACTTTTTCGTCGACTGGATCGGGACCTTTTTGGTCTTCATCATTTATGCCGGAAATCGAGTTCCGGACGTCAATGAACCTCATTACTGGACCAAAGCGGCCCACTTCTGGAATCCAGATTTCGGTCGAGGCGACCTATTTCTGGAATCGGGTGATGTCCATTGGGCTTTTTACTTGATGTTCGGATGGCTGACAAAGCTGTTTACGATGGAACAATCTGTTTGGATTGCAAGGCTCTGCACCTGGGGATTGCTGTCGATCGGATGGACTTCGATGTTGCATTCGTTGTTCTCGCCTGCCAAAGATAGCGGAAAACTAGCCAGGACTCGTATCCCCTTTCTTGCGACTCTTGTAGGGCCGATTTGGTTGGCTGGTATGCATTGGGGACTTTGGGCCGGCGAATGGGTCGTCGGAGGTTGCGAGTCCAAGTGCATCGCTTACGCCTTTTTCTTTATGGGGTTTGGGGAACTAGCAAAACGCAGCTTTACCATGGGTTGGCTTTGCATCGGAATAGGGAGCATGTTTCATGTAGTAACCGGGCTCTGGGTGATCGCGACTTGCGGACTAGCCTTGTTATGGATCGATCTGATTTGGAATCGAGAAAACACCTGGCCATGGATGAAGGGCCAATTGGTTGGCTGGACGTTGTGTATTGCTGGGTTCTTGGCCGGTGCCATCCCTGCGATAAGCATGGATATTCGCACCGCCAGCGATGAGACGACGTTGAGCGCGATGCACCAAGTCTATACGCGATTGGGACATCATTTATCGCCGATCAAGTTCAGTGAGTCGCGGTGGAGCGGATTCTTGCATCTGCTAGCGATCGCCGTGACCTTGATTCTGCTCGTTCGCAGGCAAAGGACGTATTGGCGAACAGAACAAACGGACCGAAGCCCGCAAAAACATTGGCTTCGCGATGCGCCTCCGGTGTTTCAGTTGCTGATGATGACAGCGTGGATGGCTTTTCTCGTTGCTTCTCTTGGGTTGGTGTTTGACCTAGTGTTCAGCAACTATGCACCTCGTTTTGCTGCGAAAATATTGCGGTTCTATTGGTTTCGGTGGAACGATGTGACGATGCCGCTCGCACTAGCATTGGTTGCGGTCGGTGTGTGCACTGGAGTTTTGCAATTCGCTCAACAGGCTTTTTGGAAGCGCACGCTCATTCTGGTTTGTTCGCTCGTCGCGGCGATTGCGATCATTTGGTCGCGACATCAAGAAAACTCGAACGAGAAAATACCAGTTGGCGAAAAACTCAACTTTGTGCACAAATCCGACACGCCAGCAGCCCAAGTTCAGCAATTCAGTGATTGGAAACGGGTTTGCGATTGGATCAAGTCGGAAACGCAGACAGAACCACTTTGGTTAACACCTCGCAGGCAGCAATCCTTCAAATGGAGGACTTCCAGAGCCGAGTTGGCGTCCTGGAAAGATATGCCCCAAAACGCAGCGGCGGTCGTAGAATGGAACCGTCGCATCAAGGACTCGTACCAATACGATAAACAAAAGAACCTTTTGCCCATCACAACAGAGAAGCTTGAGGAACTCCGATCCAAGTATGGTATCCACTACGTTTTGCTAGATCTGCGAGTGAAGGGACAGACGATTCCAGGTTGGCAACTCCTTTATCCTCGATCCCCGGATTCGAATTCCTCGTTTGCAGTCTTGGAAGCACCTTCTTCATTGGAAACGCAGACTCCACCGGCAACGCAAGAGAAGCTGGAAGTCGAAAAACAGTAAACTGTATGAGTAAAAAGAAGAACAAATCCCCGCAACCGACACAACAGAGCGCCCCCAAGCCGAAGCCCAAAGAGGACAAAGGGGCGACGTTCAAATCGATCAGCGAAAATAGAAAAGCAAAATTTCAGTATGAGATCTTGGACTCTTTGGAATGCGGTATGGTTTTGCACGGCAGCGAGGTGAAAAGTCTCCGCAATGGAAAATGCTCCATCGAAGAAGCCTATGGACGAATCAAAGATGGCGAACTCTGGTTGGTAGGTTGCGAAATTGACGAATACCGCCAAGCGACGATCTGGAACCATCCAACCAAACGGGTTCGAAAGCTATTGATTCACCGTCGCGAGTTCTTGAAGTTCGCAGGCCGATCCAAAGAAAGAGGCCTGACCTTGGTCCCGCTGCGTCTCTACTTTACGGATCGAGGGGTCGCCAAATGTGTGATGGGCCTCTGCAAAGGGAAGAAACTACACGACAAACGGGAGACGATGAAAAAGAATGACGCCAAACGTGAAATCCAGCGAGCCATTCGTGGAAAAGCAAAAGGCAGATAAGGTGATCGACGAGCCTTGCATTGACAAAGCGAACCTCCCACACCCAATTGCGTAATCCTGCAGATGTTAGAAATCAAAAATCTCAAGAAGTCGTTTCGAGAACCGTCGGGCAACTCTATCTCGATTCTGGATGTCCCGAGCTTTTCGATGAAAGCTGGTGAACAAGTGGTCCTGCGGGGAGAAAGCGGGTGTGGAAAGACGACTTTACTTCATACCATTTCTGGTTTGCTCGAATGCGATGCTGGTTCGATCAAACTCGACGGAATCGAACTGACGAAATATTCCGAAGCAGCCAGAGACCGTATTCGTGCGGACAAACTGGGTTACGTATTTCAAACGTTCAATTTGCTTCCGGCGTTTACAGCTCTCGAGAATGTGAAGCTGGGGATGACGTTCGCTCGCAAATCCATACGAGCAGAACGGGCCGCAGAGTTACTGAGGCGAGTTGGACTGTCGGATCGAATGCACTATCTTCCGAGCCAGTTGTCGGTAGGGCAACAGCAACGGGTCGCGGTCGCGCGTGCGTTGGCAAACCAACCGAGATTGCTGCTGGCCGACGAACCGACAGCAAATGTGGACCCAGCGAACCAATCCAAAATTATCGAGCTCATTCAAGAGGTTTGCACGCAAGAATTGGTCGCGATCTTGCTAGTCACGCATAGCGATGAGGTGGCAAATCGTTTTTCACGAGTCGATCGATTTGAAGATCTCAATCGAGCCGCAGAGCATACTCAAACTTCCGTAGGCGAGTGAACCACGCATATGAGCCTTTTCAGAATCGCACTTCGCAATCTTTGGTTTCGCAAGCTCCCCAGCTTTCTAACGATGCTCTCGATGGCACTGGGGGTGGCACTTGTTGTACTGGTCTTGACGATCTCGGGCATGATCGAACGCACATTCAAGCAGTCGGATAACGTAGGATACAATTTGATCATTGGCTCGAAAGGTAGCTCGATTCAATTGACCTTCAATACCGTCATGTTTCTCAGCGAACCGGTAGAGAACATCCCGTATTGGTACTACATGGAGTTTATCCCGGGCGCGGACGGTCGAGCCAAAGATTATCAACGCGTTGGAGGCAAACTAGAAGAACCCGATCGAAAGGGGAAGTACGCCAATTTGACATCGGGTGGATTTGCGATTCCTATGTGCATGGGGGATTATGTCGGTCCGTTTCGTTGCATTGGTACCACCCCTCAGTACTTTGAATTGCTTCGCTACGGCGAGAAGGATTCCTCGTACGAATTCGCGGAAGGCCGGAACTTTGTCGATTATTCGGATGAGAACGGATACTACGAAGCGGTCATCGGCAGCCAAGTGGCATCGGTGATGAAACTCAAGGTAGGTGACCAAATCTATGCGTCGCACGGAAAAGAAGGTGGAGACACCCACGACGACGGCTTTCGGATTGTTGGGATTCTAAAACCCACCGGAACACCGAACGACCGAGGCGCGTTCGTTAACATGGAAGGCTTCTATCTTCTTGAGGGGCATATCGCTCCCGATCGCGATCCCATCACAGGAATCGAAGTCAAAGGAAGCGCGGTGGCGCCTGAACGCGACTCGAAACTTTCGAGAGTTCGACTCCCAATCGAAAAACGGGAAGTGACTTCTGTGCTGGTCAAAGGATCCGGGATGTCAGCCATCGGCCTCGAAGATCAAGTGAAAAAATCTTCTTTCGCGACTGCTGTATCACCGGTGCGTGAGATCACTGGCCTACTGGAACAATTCGTTACACCGGTAAAGCTCGGTTTGTTTTTGTTAACAAGCATGGTTTGCGTCGTGAGTGCGATCGGGATCATGGTGAGCATTTATAACAGCATGAGCGAACGAAAACGGGATATCGCCGTGATGCGCGCGTTGGGGGCATCACGCGATCACGTCCTTCAAATCATCTTGATCGAGTCGACGATGATTGCGGTCGGAGGCGGGCTTGTTGGATGGTTGTGTGGGCATCTAGCAGGTCCCATTAGTAACATTTGGACCGAAAAAACGACAGGAACTACCGTAGGATTCTTTACATCCGCGAGTTCGCAAGAGCTTTGGTTGGTCCCAGGGATGGTACTGGTCGGTATACTTGCAGGAGTCGTTCCAGCGATTTCAGCCTATCGCACGAGTGTTGTGAAGTCGTTGTGAGGGTTGCAGATGATATCGGAATTCAATTAAAAGAATCGTGAAGCATGGTAGCCGTCGAGCAGTATTTAAAGCCAGAACTGGCCTCGCAAATCAAACGACTCGATCTCCGTGCCCAAATGATTGTTCGCGGATTCTTGCAGGGGATGCACTCGAGTCCTTACCACGGATTCTCCGCCGAATTCAGTGAACATCGGCTTTATACGCATGGTGACGATCCCAAGGATATCGATTGGCAAGCGTACGCGAAGACCGAGCGGTATTACATCAAAAAACACGAGTCGGAAACCAACATCACCGGCTATATTGTGATGGACTTGAGCCAGTCGATGGACTACACCTATCGACAACAGCTAACGAAGTTTGATTACTGCGTTTGCTTGGCGGCTGCTTTGTCCTATTTGATGTTGATGCAGCAAGACCCGATTGGATTGGTCACCTTTGACAAAAAGATACGAGCCAGCGTTCCACCGAAATCGCGACGCAGTCAGTTCGGCGCCATGCTCAGTCATCTGACGAAGTTGAAAGTGTCCGGCGAAACCGAGTTAAAGGCACCCTTGATGCAGTTAGCATCCATGCTACGTCATCGATCGCTAATCATGTTGATGAGCGATTTGTTGGCGGACGTGGAGCCAACCCTCGAATCGATACGCATGCTCAAACATGCTGGGCACGACGTCATTGTCTTTCACGTGCTCGACGAAGCCGAGGTCGAGTTCCCCTTCGATGGCTTGGTCCAACTGCACGATCCCGAGTCGGGCCAATCGTTGAGTGTCAATGCAGACGACATCGGGAATGAGTATCGAGAAAACATTCGGCAATTTCGCGCACAGCTGAAGCGCGGTTGCAATGAATCCAAGATCGATTACGTTCCCTTGGATACGAGTATGCCGTACGACAAAGCATTAACCGAGTATCTCGTCAATCGACGCAGCCGATTTTAAATCATTTGTACGATTCGGCCGCCTTCTCATTTTCAACAGTTGATCATTTATTGAAAGCAGAGGGTCGATTAAGATACGGTGTTTTGGCAAAAGTCTTGCCCATGTATCAAAAGTATAATGGATCGAGAATTCGAGACATGACCAAGAAAACGCAAAGGCACCGACGCATCCTTCGATTTGAGGATTTGGAACAGCGTAGGCAGTTGGCAACGTTTGTTGTTTCCAACACCGAGGATTCAGGAGAAGGCTCGTTGCGGCAGGCTATCTTGAACTCCAATGCGTCGCCGGACAGAGACACGATTGAATTTTTTATGGAGGGATTGTCAAGGACGATCGAACTCAAGTCAGCCCTGCCAAACGTCACGGACCCTGTCACCATCGACGGAACCACGCAGCCCGGTTATTCCGGTAAGCCGGTTGTTGAGCTAACTGGAAGATTGCTTTCGAACGATGAGTATGGACTTATTCTGGGATCCGGTTTCTCCGTAGTAAAGGGATTGGTTATCAATCAATTTCCTGGAGCCGGGATACTTGTAGTCGGCCCCGGTCTGAATCGGATCGAGTCAAATTATTTGGGCACGGACTTGTCTGGAAGAATTGCAAAAGGGAATGGACGGCAAGGAGTTGAAGTTCTTGACTCCAGCAACAATCTTATTGGCGGTCCAGGCATGGGCAATCTAACCTCAGGCAATGGGTGGGAAGGTATTCGCGTTTGGGGATCACTCTCCCATTCCAATCGAATACAAGGAAATCGAATCGGAACCGATGCCGACGGACTGTTGGCGGTTCCCAACTTGGTTACAGGCTTGGTGTTGGGTGGAAAATCTAGAACTACGATTGTAGGCGTTGATGGCACAGGGGCTGATAACGCTACCCAGAGAAACTTGATATCAGGAAACGGCAAAGATGGCATTGAGGTCTTCGAATCGGCCCAAAACGTCATCGCCGGCAACTGGGTGGGACTGGACGCAACAGGAAAGGCTGCATTGGGAAACCAACGCAATGGAATTATCCTTCACTTTTCAAATGAAAACCGAGTGGGAACGAATGCAGATGGAACGAACGATTTTTTCGAACGCAATCACATATCAGGTAATGTGGACTATGGCATTCGAGTATTCGGCTCCTCGAACAGTCAACTCGCAGGAAATTGGGTTGGCATCACCAGTGACGGACTAGGGATGCTGCCGAATCAAACGGGTGGGGTTCTGGTCGATGGCAATTCAGTGAAAACAACCGTAGGTTCTGGATTGCTTACAACGGAAGCCGCTGCGGCACGCAATGTCATTAGCGGAAATTCTGGGTATGGTATCAGAGTCGATGGGAGCCTAGCCACTCGAATCTCCAGCAACTTTATCGGTGTCGCACCGGATGGCAAGAGAGCTCTTCCCAACTCCGTTGACGGACTTCTCGTATCGAACGCACCAGGTAGCAGCGATATCGTGATAGGAACAAATGGCGACGGGATAGCAGATCAATGGGAAGGCAATACGATCGCCGGCAACCTTAGAAACGGAATCTGGCTTTTCAATGCTGATTTTGTTCGAATCGCTGGGAACCGTCTTGGACTTTCCGCAGATGGTACAACAGCGGTAGCGAACCAACATTCCGGAATCTGGATTTCCAATGGATCTCAGCAGAACCTAATTGGTACCGACGGCAATGGTATTTCTGACGAATTGGAACGCAACCTGATCGCTGGAAATGCCTTTCAAGGCATAGCGATGGGTGGTCTTCATACGGATAACAACAGAATTTCAGGTAATTTTATCGGCACTGATGCATCTGGATTGGTATCGATACCAAATCTTCTCAGTGGCGTTTTGCTTTATGATCAAGCGCAACGCAATACTGTGGGTGGGACTTTGCCAAACGAACGCAACGTAATCAGCGGCAACGTCGGGTGGGGTGTTGAGATAAGGTCAAATGCGAACAGTAACTCCCTACTCGGAAACTGGATTGGCCTCGTTGGTGCTGGACTGAACATACTTGGCAACTCGTTAGGTGGAGTTAGCATCTCCCAGTCAAACAGTAACAAAATTGGTAACGGAACGGAGAGTGGTTCCAATCGCATTGTGGGAAATGGAAGCTTCGGACTGCAGGTAACGCATCCACTCTCAACAGGAAACTCCCTGTTGAGGAATTCAATTGGGAATCATCGCTTTATGGAGATCGATCTTGGTGGGGATGGGCCGACGCCCAACGACCGAGGTGATCAAGATGCTGGCCCCAATGAATTGCTAAATTATCCGATCATCGACTTCGTTGCTAACTCAAGTATTTTTGTTCAAATTTCTGGCAGTTTTGAAGGAGCGGCGAATACGTTGTTGGAGATAGACTTGTACAGCGAACAAGCCGGTCTATCGGAACGACGATTCATCGGCAGCCGCTCCTTTCAAACCGACAACGTTGGTTTGTTAACTTGGACGCAAGAATTTTCGTTTGGGCTTCCGGAAGATGCCAAAGTTTATGCGACAGCTAGAACCACTAACGGGAGCCAATCCGAGTTTTCCCCTTCGCGTTCTGTCGGACTTCTGCTACCTATGTGGGTTGATGATCACAATATACGGGAAGGTGATTCAGGGGCGATCGTCACTATTTGGCGTCCCGGCATGGATGACCGTAGCGACCTAGTCATCGATTTGAAAGCAAGCGTTCCAAACCAAATCGCACTGCCCCCTCAAGTGACCATACCTGCAGGACAGCCGCTTGTACAGTTTTCAATTTCAAGCGTGGATGATTTGACTTTTGAATCATCCCTACTGGTGGAGGTCGTTGCTAAAAATCATTCTGGCGAGCCTGCAATGCGAAGTGTTAGCATTCGATTGCTGGACAACGATTCCCCGTGGCGCAACTATGCTTCGCCGATGGATGTTGATAAGGATGGTCAAATTACAGCACTGGATGTATTGGCGATCGTCAATTATCTCAATTCTGACCTAAGCAAGAATCTATTCACAGCACCAGTTCCGAATCCACCCATTTACCTGGATACCATCGAAGACCAAAGCGTATCGGCTCTCGATGCATTGTTTGTGATCAATTTTCTAAACAGTTCGAGCACATTTTCCAGTGAAGGTGAAGAAGAGAGCTTGTTTCCAAAAGACGCGAGCAATGACCGTTTCGCGAACTGGTTCGATATTGGCCTCTATGCTGAATTAGTGACAAACGAAGATTACATTTCTTCGATTGCGCGTCGCCATAGACCAGCCAAGCAATTGCAGCAAGGACTTTAGGAGAATGCTTCATTTGTCGATGACCCATTCGCCGGATTTTTCGCCATAGTAGTTCGTTCGAACGAGTAGTTCGTCATCGACGATTGATTGAACGATCCATCGGCAACTGGGGTTCCAGTATGAGAGCTTGGTTAGCCAGTAACTGATGTCGCGTATTTGATGCACGCTGGTGGCAGTCGCTGCGGCGTCCGATTCGATTGCAGTCGCCGAAACGATAGTCGCACTCTGCCTTAACTTCATTCCGGTGAGAGTTCTGGGGTCGAGGATATGGCTTGTTTTGTCTTCCTGCCCGACACTGGTCGAGTCGACAAACCGTTGCCAGCGGCTTCCGGACGTTGCGATTCCGCAATCGTGATAGCGATCTCGTCGCAATAGCGATTCTTCCTCTTCGCCGTTGGCTTGGAGACTATCGATCGCCACAGGCCAACCCGTTGTCCCTGGTGGTGCCGATCCAATTCGCATGTTGCCAGAAAAGTTCACGATGCTACAGCCAACACCTTTCGAGAGCATCATGGCGTACACTTTGTCGGCGACAAGCCCTTTGCCGATGGCTCCAAAATCGAATCGAATGCCAGGCCGCGAGAAACGAAACCCACGACGGCACGGGTCCCATTCGATATTCCCCCAACCGCTCGATTGCCTCGCCAAAAGCCACATGTTGGAATCGGGGAGTGTCCTTTTTCTTCGCAACGATGTCATTGCTCCCATTGCGATATCCAAAGCTCCTTCGCTGATACGATACCACCGATCACCAACATCCAATGCATAAGCAAGGTCCTCGGACGGAAAGCAATATCTGCCCGTATCACCGAGACGGGCCAATTGGATCGCTTCGCTTTCCTCATCGTAATCGCTGAGGACTTTAGTCCAGTGATTACAAACAGACCGTGCACCGTCGGCAATAGCTTCGTTCAACGCCTGCTGCGATGACTCATCCAGTTTCAAGTCCTCTAGGATCCAGCGTATGTTGAGCAAGCTGCCCATCGCGGGGATCTGCAGTTCGAATGCCTTGTCTGAGCTCCGATTCGCTTCACACCTTTCGCTGCCGTAGATCCATGCGAGTGATGCGAGACTCATGGTCTTCAGCCCTATGCGTCGGTTCATGGCATGCGGAGAGGAAGTTCGACTTACAAATCTAGCCATCGATGATCCTCAACATCTGCGAACCCTCGACCAAACCAATGGATCTCGCTCGGTTTGCCAGCTCGTCCAAAGCGTCCGCACCTGTTCTGCCTAGGGAGGTTGTCCATTCATTGACATAGAGTTCCACGTGTTGCATGAGGACTCGATCGTCAAATTCCTGCGCGTGGTGTCGCATGGTTGGCAAGGCAGCATCTGGATTCGCGATGGCGAAAGCTAATGAATCGGCGATGACCCCCTGGATTTTGGCGAGTGTCTCATCCCCAAGTCGCCATGCTCCTACGATTCCCCCCAGGGGCAATGGGCACCCGGTTTCTTTTTCCCATCGCGTACCGAGGTCTTCCACGAGCGACAGCCCTTCGGATTGCCAAGTGAATCGCCCCTCGTGAATACAAACCCCGAAGTCGGCCGCACCTCGTTTTAGATCGGGCATGATCTGCGAAAAAACCATTTGCCGCACCCGAGTCGTGTTCGGATAGAACAATTGGTAAAGCAATGTCGCTGTCGTATGTTTGCCAGGGCACAATGTCAGTTCCTCGCGCTTGGCTGGAACCGAAT
>Ga0315899_10008943_pt1 | contig 10737 bp, 5 predicted proteins | sample LakEriMetagenome_2_FD_203518 | JGI IMG/M metagenome (GOLD analysis project Ga0315899, IMG submission 203518) | Freshwater fungal communities from buoy surface, Lake Erie, Ohio, United States - Buoy 4 MA112 | ecosystem: Environmental > Aquatic > Freshwater > Lake | place: USA: Lake Erie, Ohio...
GCCTCCTCGAACTCCGGGAGAAAGTCAGGCGGGATCCCCTGCAGGATCGTTTCGAGCTCGGCCACCTGCGAGGCGCCCAGAAACTCAGGGCGGCGCGCGTCGTGCAGTACAGCAAGCATGCGTGGCCGGCTGCTTACCGCCGCCATGACGATGGCCATGCCGTCGGCCTTGCCGTCGCCGCTCGTCTTCGGAGGCATCGCAGGCGGTGGATGCGGCCGCAAAAGTGCCTTTCACACACACGCTGGTCAGCGCGGCGTTGGTCGCAGCAATGCTGGCATGTGCAAAAGCCCTTGCGAACGGAGGGTGGTGCGTGCGGGCGGCATACCCGCGGTAACGAGCGGGGGCGCGTGGATGCGGCCAGCGACAGGCACGCGACTGCGGTCAGGGCGGCGCGCGCGAGGGCGAAACTGGTGAATGGCCGAATGTTCACGTGCAATGATCCACGAACTCTTGCAGCTCCAACGGCAAGACCCCGACAAGATCAGCGGAGGGGCGCAGCGGGATGCTGCAGCCTTGAGCGTGGGTGCTGGGTGCCGCGGCTCGCTTGGAACGCGCGCTGGGCGCGTCCCAGGCGGCGGCCAGGACGACAGGCGCGATGCAGGGCATCGAGGTCCGGGGCGAGCAGGCTAGCTCGCGCGCCGTAGCGAGCAAAGCGCGCAAGGCGTTCGTGCGCCCCGATCCCGCGGACCTGATGGGCCCAAACGTTGGGATGTCATGGTGGCTCAACGCCAACGACGATGCGCCGCCGTCGCGCGAGCCCCTGCCGGAGGTGCGCGACATGCGCGACGACATGCCGCCCAGCCGCGGGGCAGGCCTTACCGCGAAGCCGCGCTCAAAGTCAGAGATGGGGTACAGAGAGGCCTCCCTGCGCGAATCGATCAATGGGATGGATCAGCCGTTGCCGAGAGAGCACTCGGGCAACTTGTCCATGAACGCAGGCGTGCAGCTGCCAGGGCTGAGCCACGGTTTGAACGCGTCCCTGAGGTCGTCCCTGGAAGACAGGCAGTCAAAGACGGAGGGAGCGAAGCGCAAAGGCGTGCTCTGGGCCGTGGATGAGATTCAGCCCCGGGCAGCGACAGCGGCGGCCCCCTGGCTCGACGGGGCCTTCCCAGCCTCAGCCGACGCTGCGCAGCGTCAGCGCAGCATCTTCAGGAGCGCAGAGGGCACGGCGCTGCCGGGGCCGGGGACGGACGGGACGGGCAATGACCTGCAAACACAGCTAAACTTGCTCCGCGAGCGCAGTTGGAGCGAACAGCAGTCGCTTCGACGACAGCTTGACGACCAGAAAGCGGACAACGAAAAGCTGAGAAAGGAACTGGAAGGCGCAAACGTGCGCATACAGGAGCTGCAGAATGAGAAGGACTCTATCAAGGAGATGTTTGACGTCGCGTCCGCTATCGAAAAGACTGGCTCGGCGGCTGCCTTGATAGAGGAGAAAAACGCTCTTATTCGGCACTTGGAGAATCTTTCGCGCGAGCTCGCCAGCAAAGGCAGCACGGGGGTGATGCTCATGCCGCCTTCTAGGGAGCTTGCGAGCGGGGGTGGCACCATGTCATCTCTTGGCATGTCGGCTCTGAACTTGGGCAGGCCGTCGGGGAAAGAGCAGCAGTTGCATGAAGAGCTCAAGACTCTGCGTGCTGAGCGAGAGAAGGAGCAAGAGGACCTCAAGGAGCTTGAGCAGGTCGTCGTGGTGTTTGAGACGAAGATGGAAGCGCTCAAAAAGGAGAACAAAGAGCTGAAGAGGCAGACAGCGCAACTGAAGAGCATGCACGCCCAGAGTATGGCAGCGCAGGCCCAAAGCTTAGACTACAATCAGTTGCGCAACGCTCCAATTGCTCAGGGCAGTGCAGCAAAGCTTGACGGCATGATCGAGAACATGTCCATTCTCATGTGCTCTCTGCATGATAGGAATGCTGCTCTAGGCTCTCTCATCAGCTCCTTCTGTCGGTGGAAAGCATCGGCTCCACGGTCGGAGAAGAATGATGCGAGCGCCGACCACCGTACGAGCCTCGAGTTTCAGCTTAAGAAGGCCGAACAGAAGATTGCTCATCTCAAGGAAGAGATGGAGAGCATGATGATGCGGCACACCAACTTGCTGGAAACTGAGCAGGCGCAAAGTGGCATGATGGCTCAACGCTTGCTCAGTTCGGAGGAGTCCGCCGCGGAAAAGGACAAAGAAATCGCCAAGCTCAGCTCGGACAAGTTCAAACTGGAGCAAGAATTGGATTCGTCCCAGCGCCGCCTGGCTTCGACTAGTGCAATGCTCAGCTCTGGCGTGCATGGTGCAAGCGAGGAGGTGCAAAGTCAAACAATGCTGATACATGCGCTTGAGGACGACGTGGCGTCGCTAAAAATAGTCCGCTCGAACCTCACCAATCGAATCGCCTTCATGCGGAATGTGGGTGCATCTAAAGCCGTCCGGGAAAAGGACAGGTCGTGCTTGATGCACAAGTTTCAGGTGTGGCGAATGTTGCCCTATTTTGATCGACACGTAGCAACCATGGTCTTCCAGTCGAACCGGGGCCGCAACAAATTTGCCAAGATACAGGCCTTCCAGCAGTGGTTTGAACAGGCTTGCTTGATGAGCAAAGCAGAACTTCACACCGCAGAAGAATGTTCGAAGGAGCAGATAGAGTATCTCAAATCAAAATTAGCTGCCGAGCGCGAGGCTGCATCCAGTCTAAGCACAAGCCACACGGAGGTATCGGCCAGATGCGAACAGCTCTCTGAGCAAATTTCACACTTGAAAACTCAGCAGCAGTCTCTCACACAGGATTTGAATTCAGGCGTCGCAAGCCGCAGACATCTGGAAAAATTGCACCCTGCTATTATGGAATTGATAGGTGGAGTAGGCAAGATCAAGGATGAATTGGATATGTTGCAGACGATGTACCAGTGCGCTGTCTCTGAGAATCAAGGGCTGCGTGAAAGCATGGCGCGCCTAACAGCAGAACGTGATGCCTGGTTTGAGGAACGTGCTAGAGTCCAGCAGCGCCAGTCTACCAGAGAGGGGGGGGGGACGGCAGACGCGAACGTCTCTTTGCTGCGCGATCGCTGCCGAGTCGTGACCAGCAAATTGGATTCTGCAGACCTCGAGATATCCTCACTGCGAGAGTCGATGGCCGATGCCAAGAAACTGTCAGATGAATTGCAAGCACTAGCTGAGGAGCTGCAGTCCAAAGGTCTGCTGTTCACGCAAAAGGGAGTGCCTAGGCTGCGCACTCAAGATTTCAGCACAGAGGCGAACCCCATGTCTAGGGCGCGCATGCTTGCTTGCGATATTCGCATCTACTTTCAAAGTATGATGCAAAATTTTGCCGGGGAGGGTCCTGCGGGCTCAGACACAGATAGGCTGCATGACAAAGTGCAAGAGCTTATGGCGCATTTGTCAGACGCTGATGAAGAGTTGAAGAATTGCAAGCAAGAAGCCAAGCATCAGATCGACGCACGGCAGCAGGAGATCGTCATGCTATCGTCGTCGCTCGTGTTGGCCAAGAACGAGGTCAAATATCTGCAAGATGTTGCTGACGGGAGTGGGTTGGTCGACGTCTATACGCGTAGCGTCAAGTCAATGGAGACCGTCATGTCCTCCCTCAACAAGAAATATGCAAAGAAGGTTGCTGAATGCCAAGGTCTTGAACGCCAGCTCAACGTGCTGATGCGCTCCCATATCGACAAGCAGCATGCTTTGGAATTTAACAAGAGGCATCTCTCGCGCTCTCAGAATGGTGGCCCTGATGTTTCTCAAGCATCAACCTGTGCTGCAGAGAAAGAGCTGCAGATGCAGCTGCAAGAACGCGACAGAGAGCTGGAAATCGCGCGAGAGAAAATGAGCCACTGCATGGACTCATCAAATGCGCTGACTTGCGAAGTTCAAGAGCTGACTGCGCTGTGGCGAGCAAGCGCCAATGAGCTTTTCCATCTCAACGAGATTGTGACCAAAAACCACGCTGACATGCAAGGTCTACGGTCTCTTTCTGATATTCTGAAAGCCCAAGTCAATACAGTGCAAGAGGAAAACAGGACACTGAGCGTCAAGATGGACGAGGCTGCTCGTCACAATGATACTCTGAAGGACCAGCTTAACGCATCCAAGGAGACCCTTGCAGGCTTGAAACGCGAGGTCGCGGAAGGTATCGCGGCAAAGACGGCCCTTCAGAGCAGTCTGTCAGAGCTGCAGGCGTCTGTAAATGCGCTCAAAGACAAGCACATCAACGAAATCACTGCCAGAGAGCAGGCTGAAAAGCAACTTGTTCAGAGCACCGCATCATTTGAACAGAATATCGTCCATTTGCGAAGGACGTTGGCTGTTGCGAATCAGCTCTCGGAGTCGACAGCCCGAGGCCTGCGCTCTTTGTGTTCTGAGATGCAGCCAGGAATACAGTCGCTTGCAACATGCATTGCTGAGCAGCAGCACAGCCAGAACCTCCTCGAGATCCGGGTACTAGGCGCCAGCACTTCGAATGAGACCTTGGCTAAACGCCTGCAAGAATGTGAGGTTGCGCTGCGGAGCGCACAAGACGAGAGTAGTCGACTGCAGCAAGATATGGTTGCCATGCGCAACGAAACGGACAGCTTGCAGGATCAACTTCACGAGAATTCGGGCCAGAATATATCGCTGACAAAGGAAATCCGCAAGCTCACGGCGCTCAAGGAGAACATGGAGATGGAGCTGAAAAAGCTCAATGAAACGTGTGATTCCCAGCGCAGTGAGATCGCTGATTTAAAGCAGCGCGTTGAAGCCTCTTCAGCAAAACATGAGGAGGATTGTGATGTGCTTCGTCACAAGCTCAAGTCGCAAACTGCTGAGGCCATGGCACAGCAAAAGGAGCTTGCTGAGGAGAAGCAGCGCATTATCACTTCGCAGCGCACTGTCCATCAGTTGGAAGAAGAGTTGGCTGGCTCTAGAAGTACGCTCGAAAGCGTCAACGCAAGCCATTCGCAGCTCTCACAACAGCTCATGCAGCTCCGCGAGGAGAATCTCAAACAGAAAATGGAGTTAGATTCTCATGCATCACAGTTCAAGGTGAGCCAGAAGCAGCAGGCGCAGGATTTGTCGAATGCACTTCAGGATCTTGATCGTATCAAGAGTGAGAATCAAATGCACCGCGAGAGAATACAATTGTTAGATGCAGATGTCAGCGACGCAAAATCACAGTTGTCTCGCGTGACTGCGGAGAAGACTGAATTGCAGGGTGCGCTGGAGTCTCAGAGCAATCAGACGCATGCCTGGCTTGCCAAAGCCCAAGAGTTGCAGCGAAATGCGACGGCAAAAGATGCTGAACTTATGCGGATCCGAGAGGCTGCAGAAAAGTCCGATACAATCCGCAGAGAAACAGAACAGTCCATGCAGGCTGCGCAGAGGACCACTCAAGAAAATCTCAAATCCCTGCAGAGTGAAATGGAGAGGGATCGGCAAGAAAAGACGAAGCTTGAGTCTGAGAAGAATTATCTGCAGGAGCGCGTGCAAAAGTTGAAGAATCAGCTCGAGGCGGCGCAGGATGATGTGCGCGAGCGTGAAGTGATGATCGAAGAGATCCAGGAAGACGCCTTCGTCCTACAAGTGAAACTCCTTGAAAGCTTGGACTGCATCAAGGCACGCGAGTCCTCGCTCTCAAGCATGGAAGCGCGTTTCTCATCAGTCATAGATGCTTTTGCGCAGAGCCGAAATGAATGCGAGAAAAGACAGAAACTCCTGGACCACTGCCGCGCAGAGATCGATACTAAATCGCATCATCTTGACCTGGCCTCAGAAAATTGTGCAGACCTGAAAAGAAAATTACACCAGCTCACGCAGAGTCAAGACCACCTTCGCAAGGAAATGGAGCAGACTGTTGATGACGAGAGGCAGGAGGTTGAGAAGTCGCGTGCCAAAATTCAGGAGCTTGAGGGCGCGTTGGAGAGTGCTGAGGCCAAGGGGGCAGAGTTGCAGGCTAAGATTCAGAAAGCGCATGCCGAGCGTGTCTCTCTCCAGGAAGCCTGGGTGGAACAGAAAACAGTGTGCACGCAGGTAGAGCAGAAGCTGGCAGCAGTGCAGCAGGAGAAGGAGGCACGTGAGAAGGAGCTTCATTCGTGCTCGTCCAAACTGTCTGAAGCAGGCCGTGTCATGGAGGCCTTCCATGCAGAGAAGGAGCGTTTCAGGCTCAAGGCCACGGAATTGCAGCGAGAGCTAGACGCTGCCAAGAGCAATCTGAATGAAAAAGAATCCGACTACGTTGAGCTGGAGCGCAACCTAAAGCTGCTCCATTCTGCACTCGATTCCAGCAAGGACGCGCTGGCAGAGTGGGAACAAAGATGCGCAGCTAAAACCGAGCAAATCGAGGAATTCCAGTGCCACTTGACACAGGTTGGGGCCCAGTTGGCAGCTGCTAACAAGGAGGTCGAGAGCCAGAAGATCCTCCACAGCAAGCAGACGGCAGAATTCGAGAACGTGCGACAGGCGCTCAACGACCAGGCTGTGCTTGTCACGGAGGCAGAAGAAAAGGCCGAGTCCCTGCGCGAGGAGTTCCGGCTGAAAGAAGCCGCTGCTCAAGAACTGGTTGCCTCCCTTGAACAGCAGTCGAGTGACCTCACTGCCAGGCTCTCGGAGAAAGAAGCCGAGGTCCAGGCGGCCAAAAATAAACACGCGCAGGTCAAGGTCCAGTATGATGCGTTGATGACGAGATGCAGCGAGCTCGATGAAGAAAATGCTAAAACCACGTTGAAGCTGAGTGAGTATGACGCCATCTTGCAGACCAAGGGCAAGGAACTCGCCAAGATGCACGGCTGCCTCGCTGAGACGCGGTCGCTGGCCGAGGATGCTGAATTAAGGGTTCAGAGCATGAAGGTGATGGAAGAGAAGCTGAAGCGAAACTTGGCTTCCAAGGATAAACAGCTCAAGAGTCTGCAGCAAAACCTGTTGGACAGCTCCATCATCTCCACCGACGGCGCGGCAGAGAGCCTCGAGGACAATGGCATGATTGGCACGATGGAAAAGGAGTATGCGCAATTGCAGGAGCGCTTCCGCGCGGTACAAGATCAGTGTGCCTCCCTGCAGCAGGAGGCAGATGCTGCGAAGCGCGAGGCAGCCAACCTCATGGAGCGTTTGCAGAGGAACGAACTGGAGGTCGTGGCCCTCCGACTGGAAATCGAGACCAAACAGGGGGAGCTGGATGGGCTGCACGGCAAAGTTTCGCGCCTTGAACAAGCCATGGCTGCCAATGCTGAGAACGACGAATTTCTCTCAAAGGCTACCACCGCCCGCGTCACGCCGACGCGCGGCGTGGACTTCAACGGAGGCCTGGTGCATGGTGAGCAGGACGGTGGGCAACGCGCGCAGCAGGGCGTGCACCAGCTTGCGGTCATGCGCCAAGAACTTACTGTCGTTAGGCAGGAGCTCGAGGGGTGCCGAGAGAAACTCAAGCACAAGGCGCAGCTCGACCTGGCGCGCCTCACCGTACGCTGCCATAAGAGCGTGCTGCGACGCGAGGATGAGCAACAGCGCTATGCCCTCCTTCAAGGCCAAGTTCAACTTGCAAAAGAAAGCTCGCAGAGCCAGCTCTGCGAGCTTCAAAAGCAGCTTGTTGAGAAAACGGACTTGCTGTTGTCCTCGGAGAAGAAGTTCGCACAGCTTCTCGCCTGGGTGCAGAAGAACCAAGGCAATTGCTGAGCATTTGCTGGGCAGTAGTGTTCAGTAGGGTGTAGATAAGCGTGGTATCCGAGCAGGATAGGATGACTAACTAATTTATGAGCGATTTTTTTGTACATTGGTGAAAATTTTAAAGAACTCAAGAATGTAATCTTCCAGCTGTCTTATCAGATTCCGTTCACAAGAGTGGGGGGATGGTGAGGGGGGGTAATTGGAGCAAGAGCTCGCGCGCGCGAGCAAGCGAGCAAGCGAGACAGGAGATGGAGAGGGAGCTGGCCAGAACAGCAGCCTGCACGCTGCCGGGGGGCAGCAAGAAGAAGAGTCAGAGTGCTCAGAGGAGGCCAAGGAGGCGAATGGAGGGAAGGAGCAGGAGATTGAGGGGCTCAAGGCAGTGGTGAAGGGGCGGTGGTGCTTTGAACAAAAAATTAACACTCATACGTACGCCATTACTCCGTATGCCGCCACGATTCGCGTGGCATGCGGATTCCTTGAGCTAAATGGCGTATAAACGTGCCCTCGCGCGAAAGAAATTCATAACTTAATCAATCAAATGCAATATGTACATGGGCCCTTGTAAAAAACAGCTCTCCCTCCCTCCCTGCGCTCTCGCTCTCGCTCTCTCTCTCCCTCCCTCCCTCTCTCTCTTTCCCCTCCCACCCTAACGACTGGTGTGTGAGCTCTCTCTAGGCGACTGGCACACGTCTGCCTTACACGCATTCCCTCTTTCAGTCTCTACCCTCTTTCTTGGCGTTGCTACTTGAACAGGCCCTTGAGCAGGCCAGTGACAGCCTTAATTGTTTGCTGTGTAGAGGTAAACTTGAGGGAGGGCTTGTCCCCACCACCTGCATCCTCCCCGCCTTGACCCTTGTAGGCTTCTGAGCAGCATACCCGCACGGACACCAGCGTCTCAGCCGTGTCTTTCTTCACCGCCAAGCTCCCCTCCCCGTCCGCTGCTGCACTAGGTCCGCGGCGCGTAAGAAGCAGGTGCAGGACGACACCGCAGCGCCGTGAGGTCAACAGCGCGGCAACCTTGCTGGGCGATCCGCCCGTTACCCGCATGCCGTCCACCGAGAGTAGCGTGTCGCCCCGGCGCACGCCCGCAGCGGCGGCGGAGCTCCCGGGGAGCACGCTCTCGACTTCGAGTGCGTCACCCAGCACGATGCCAGCGCTCCACGTTCCAGCGGAGCCCATCGACCCACCACCAGCAGCCAGGCGCAGCCGGTCCTCGCTGGAAAGCCTGATGCGCGGGGTACCGTCGCTTGGCTCTGTCCGCTGCAGTGATACGGCGCTCGTGCACCCGCCGCGCGCGACAGTGAGGACCACATCGGAACCCGGCGCGCCCCGCAGCAGGGCCGTCGCCTCGAACAAACTCAGCCCGCGCACGGGCGTGCGGTCGATTGCCACCAGCTCGTCGCCGGTCTGGACGCAGCCCGAGAGCGAGGCGCAGCCCGCGGGCTCGAGCTCGCCGACGGTGAAGACGCCCTCCGCCTGGCGCAGCTGGAGCCCCACGCCCGTCTCCGGATAAATTGCGGCCCGCACCTCGTCCGCACGCTCCTCCAGCGTCTCGGCCTGGGCCTCAATTTCAGCGATCACTCTCTCCCACCCTCCCTGCCCGCGGCTGCCCGCGAGGAGGCCGCCGCCACAGAGCGCCGCCGGCGAGACCTCGCCGCGATAGAGCACGTCCAGCGCGCAAGCCCGTGGGCGCACACCAACTGCGCCCCCTGCGCCCGCTTCTGCGCCCTCTCTGTGTGCGTTCGCGCACGCTGCTTGCGCCAACGCGCAGAAAAGGAATGCATTTCTCATCGCAGTTCGTGAGGACCTGTGAGGTACATAAACACGGGGCCGGGCTCATGGCGCGTTGGGGCCCAGCTTTGCCCCTGCTGCTCATGCTCGGTGAGCCGCGTCTCGCTGCGGCCTGCGCGCTGGGCGACTGGCGACCCCGTGTCGCGCGCGCGTATGGTCTGTGCGCATCGCTGTAGATTGCGTATCGCTGTGTGCGCATCGCTGTTGATTGCCAGGCGGCCGAGGCGACCTCCCTGTCGTCTCTCGCCCACTTTTCGTCCCTCGCCCCTCGTTGACCACCAGCACACGCGCACAGCAGGAATGTTGCCCAAGGCCGCGGCATTTTCGCTGACCGCAACCCGCTGCGCATCTCTGCGCAGTGGCGCGGTTGCGTTCGTGCGGGGGGGTGCGTTTAAGGTACGCCACGCGGTGACCCGCTGCTCGCAACGATGCTACCGGATCACAGGGCCGCGCGCCTGCCGGCGCGTCCACGCATACCCTCTCATTTCCCTTGACGCCTTCGAACCGCCCTGGCCGTTGATCGCGTGCGCATGCAGGTGGGACGCGCAGCGTTGGCGACGGAGCAGGATAAGCATCGATTGCTGCGCCAGCTGGCAGCGCGGAGCCGCCTGCAGCCGCTGAGCATGACGGCTGCCAAGCCTAAGGCTGCCGTTGACACCGCCACGGTAGAGGCCCAGATCGCAGAACAGGGCGAGAAGGTGCGCGCGATGAAGGAGGCTATGAAGGCCGACGAAAAAGCGCACACCAAGGCCGAGCTCACCGCCGAGGTCGACAAGCTCAAGGCCCTCAAAGCGCAGCTTGCCCCGCTCACGAACAGCGCAAAGGCGGAGAGCGGGGGGGGCGGGCGGGCGAGTGCCGCGGTGGTGCAGGACAGGGAGAAGAAGGGTGGCAAGGGAGGCGCGCAAGAGGTTCTCGATCTGCAGCCGCCGAAGGGCACGCGCGACTTCTACCCAGAGGACATGCGCCAGCGCAACTGGCTCTTCGGGCACTGGAAGGAAGTTGCTCGCCTGTACGGGTTCGAAGAGTATGACGCCCCTGTTCTCGAGAACGAGGCGCTGTACGTCCGCAAGGCGGGCGAGGAGGTGACGCAGCAGTTGTACAATTTCGAGGACAAGGGTGAGCGCCGCGTAGCGCTGCGGCCAGAGATGACGCCGTCACTGGCGCGCATGGTGCTCGCCAAGGGCAAGTCGCTTGCGCTGCCGGTTAAGTGGTTCAGTCTGCCGCAGTGCTGGCGCTACGAGCGGATGACGCGGTAAAGAATTATATATATATATATATATATATATATATACATACATACATATATA
>Ga0315899_10008945_pt1 | contig 10737 bp, 12 predicted proteins | sample LakEriMetagenome_2_FD_203518 | JGI IMG/M metagenome (GOLD analysis project Ga0315899, IMG submission 203518) | Freshwater fungal communities from buoy surface, Lake Erie, Ohio, United States - Buoy 4 MA112 | ecosystem: Environmental > Aquatic > Freshwater > Lake | place: USA: Lake Erie, Ohio...
CCGTTGTTCGGCGTTGTAACCGGAAAAAGTGCGATCGGCATAGAGTTCAATTTCAATACCCGTCCCGGCCTGGAGATCGACTTCGGGAATCGCTAATTCCCCCACATTGATCACGAACTGATTGCCATTAACGGTGACTAAATTGTCGGGAACAGGGCCATCAAACTTGGTGCTGTAGGTAGAAGGGGGCCGAAAGCGGGGATCTTCGCTAGTGACTCGGTATTTCAAGCGAAATTTAGTCGCCATCAAATTAGACTGATTGGCTTCATCGATTAAAAATAGTTTTAAATTGCGCCCATTGCCCGACTGGGTTAACCGTCCCAACCGTTTGGCATCTCTTTCCCACATGGCGTTATAGACGACAAATTCCGTGACATTATTGCGTTGTTGAGTCGTGCCTTCTAGCCATAGATCCGTCGGTAAATCGATTTTGATCCCCTGCTGATCTTCGCTCAAACTGAGATTGGCGTTGGTCTTCGCAAAGCGTTCAAAGGGTTGGGGCGCATTCCACAGCAGTAAAAAAGATTGTTCAACGCGGTCGAGTAACACTAAATATTCATCCGCCACCACGGAACCCGGTGCTAACAACTGAGCGGCTCCCGTCTGGGTTTCCCAACGGTTTTTAGACAGGGTAAAGCCTTGATCTTTAAGGGTATTTAAGGGGACAGCCGCCACTGGGCGATCGGCTTCCAAAGGTCGATCTAGGTTTAAAACCGTCAACTTGCCAGGTAAACCATCCTGTCCGGCCACCCCCGATCGCCCATTAATGCCATCCCGACCGTTATAACAGCGAAATTCTTGGGTAGAGCAACGATAATTATCATCCCCTGGCTTACCGGAACAGGTTTCCACCGTCCAATAGGGTTGGGAACAGTTACAGCCTTCACTGCCTAGGCCGCCGCTCCCCGGTGGCCCCCCCTTACCCCCAGCAGCACTGACAAAAATTTGATTGAGACTATTGAGATTGCGACTATAAATAGTGATCGAGCCGCCATTACCGCCATTACCGCCATTACCACCATCGCCGCCAGTGCCCCCATCAGCCATGCGAATATTCTGACGTTGATTGGCATCGGCCGGAGGACAATCGGGAGCAAACGCATTACCGCCGGGTTGTCCTGGGCCTCCATCCTTGCCCGCTAAGTTGAGGGTCACAGCGGAGCCGTCGTTAAAAATTGTTAAATCATCGGTGTCCGCTCCCTCAGGGCCATCTTGCCCCAATGTTCCCGTTTGGCCATTTTTGCCGACCTCTTTCGCTTGGGAGGCTTGGGCAAGCAGTAAACAGTCAGCGGGGAGGGGGGCTGCGGTGACAGGAGGCAGGGAAAAGGGAGTCGGAACAAAAAGACTAGCTATTAAGGCAATGCGGAAATTCATTGTCACTCACCAAAGACACCAACCGGGACAGTTTTGAGCAAACAGCCCCCTTTTTGTGACTCCCTTGGATCAAGAGTTGTTTCCGGGTTATGCCGCCCCAACTCGGCTTAATTTTTAACTTCCGTCAGTTCAATGACCCGTTCGTCATAGTCTTTGACTAAAAAATTCAAGGGCTTCTGGCGTCGGATTTTGTAACGAAGACGACGAGATTGCACCCGCAGTAAAACTTGTTCTAGGCAATCATGGTCAAAACAGACATGACGTTGACGGTTTTTGTCCCCTAAACTGGCTCCACCGATGATGTGGATTTGGGTGTTTTTTTTCAACTGATACCATAGCCCGTCTTGGTGGCTATAGCGATTACTGGGGGGCACTTGGGGATTGGCCGCCAGGGAATAGGCATCCCAACTCGCTGTCCCCAGGGTTTGCTCGTAGTTGTAGTAATAATGCAAAGGCACATCGGCCACATTTAATTCCAAGAGGCCTTCGTAAAATGACCGGGCGATCGCCAAATCCGAAACCATAATGGTGTAAACCTTGGGGGCACTGGTCAAAAATAACCACATTGCCAAAGCGTAGGCTCCTAGCAGCATCACCATAATGCCTTGGGTGGAGAAAACGCTATCAATGGGAATGAGGGACGCAAACCCCGGTACGGAAACAGCAAATTGACTGATGGTCATGGCAAACTGACTCAAAGTGTCGGCGCGATGGAGAAGATTAAATTTTGTTTATTTTGACATATTCTTTTGCTGCTCCCATAGTAGCCTTCTGCTGGATTGCGCCTAAACTCGACTAAAAGCCCCAAACCGCGGGTAATTCGACAAATCGTTAATTAAGTGACTTTTCCATCACATAGTTATTTAACAGTTCGCCACGACAAAGTACCGTTTGTTCCTTCACCAAGCAGAAACCTCGACTTTCAAAAAAGGCCCTTGCGGTGATACTGACTTCCACCGATAACCGCTCCAGTCCCAAATCTACAGCCTTTGTCTCGATCGCCTGATAGAGTCTAGTCCCCACCCCACAGCGTTGATAATTTTTGTGGCAAAAGAAACAATCAATATGGCCATTCGCATCTAACTGAGCAAAGCCAATGATTTCTGTTTCTGTTTCTGCAACATAGGTATATTGGCTAAGACAATCCTGTTCCCAATCACAAAAATGTAAATTATCGGGGGCCCAAGCCTTGACTTGCGCCGGTGTATAATCCCGACTATTGACTTCACGAATCGTGTCATGGAATAGCTGGGCAATGGCATTGCAATCTTGCTTTTGAAACAGTCGAATTACCATGATCTTCAGACAAAGCAAGCGAAGGGAAGAGAATCAGTGGGGTAGAATCGATATTGATACTGTAATTTTATGCTGCTATTCTACAGGGTAATTAAAGCTGCCCTAAAGGATGGGGTTCTAGGCCCATTTTTTCCAAAACTATGTTGATTTGCCCCCAATGCTCTGCGGAAAATCCGAATCGCAATAATTTTTGCCAAAAATGCGGTACGTCTCTGGTGGAACACCCCTGTGCCCAATGTGGAGAAACAGTTAACTATAGTGACTCCCATTGTCCCCATTGCGGTGCCGTTGTTGGTCGGGTTTTAACGGTGCTGATTCGGCAACAATCTGATCCCTCCGGCACGGATAGCCCGGAAGCCGATCAAGGTTTTGGGGCAGAACAAATTGAGCTTTACGAAAACTGTATTGATATTGGCCAGCGGTATCAATTGATTGCGGATCAGGATCGATCACCGTTGAGGGCAGTCACCAAGAACGAAAATGAAAATATGACACTGTGGCTAACGGGGCAAGCGGTGGATTGTCAGCCCCTGCAACCGTCGGTCTTAAAAATTTTACTATCCCAACAAACGGAATTTCTCCAACGTTTACCCCAATTAGCTAAGGCTGATATTGTTCAAAATCCGGCCTGGCTGAGTTTGGGTTTACCGGATTCTGTTATTCCCTATTTTCGGTTTACGGACTTAATCCCGACCATCCCCGAAGTTTACGATGCTTGGTGTGAAGGGAGCCATGATTGGATTCTGCTTGGCGATCGCCAGGACTGGCCCCGCTTGATTGATCTGTTAGCAACCGAAACTTTGCCGGACTTAGAACTCATTTTTTGGGTCAATCAAATTTTTCAACTCTGGCAACGCCTAGCGCCCCAAGGTTTAAGCCAGAGTGTGTTAAACCCCGCCAATATTTGCATTGACGAAGATCAAAATGTGGCTTTGCTACAATTGTTGGAAGATCAGGCGGAAACGGCGACGGATTTACAAGCCTTGGGTCAAATTTGGCATCAGCATTTTTCCCAAACAACGACCGCCCCCGCAGACTTAATCACCTTACTCTATCGACTTGCCCAGGGCGAATACACCGACATCGAGCCAGTGCTTGAGGAAATAGCCCACCATGTCGCCGCCCTTTCCGAGAGTAGCTTGACCCCGTCTTCTCCAGAAACAAACGCTGCTGAAGGATTTACAGTTCACGAATTAGATTATGAACAAATTCCTGAAGAGCTCTATGAATTGATCGACACTGGAGACAGCGATCCGGTTCTGAATCCCGCCCATCCCAGCACCATGCCCGATCCCCATGTTTTTTCATCGGAAGAAGTGGATGATCTGCCAACGGCGGTGCTACCGATGCAGTTGATTAGTTTGATGGATGTGGGGGATACCGATCGGGGTGGCCATCGCCAACATAACGAAGACTTTTTTGGCATTGCTACCACCGTGGAATCCCATCGCAATAACCACGGCAAAACGATTAAGGCCCAAGGGGTTTATGTGGTCTGTGATGGCATGGGCGGCCATGCGGCGGGGGAAGTGGCCAGTCAGATGGCGGCCAAATCCCTGTTGGAATATTTTCAAGCCCTTATGGTCAAAGGCTTTCCCCACAACACCGAAATTGCCGAAGGTATTGCGATCGCCAACCAAAAAATTTATGAGGTTAATCAAGAAAACGCCAGTTCGGGCAGTGGACGCATGGGGACAACCCTCGTGATGATGATTGTCCAGGATACTAAGGTGGCGATCGCCCATGTGGGGGATAGTCGTATTTATCGGGTCAGTCGCAAAGGGGGATTAGAGCAAATGACCGTCGATCATGAAGTGGGACAACAGGCCATTCAAAATGGATTAGAGCCGGAAATTGCCTACGCCCGCCCCGATGCCTACCAGTTAACCCAAGCCCTCGGCCCCCACAACAATAGTTACATTCAGCCGGATATTCATTTTTTTGACATCGAAGAAGATTGCTTGATGTTGCTGTGTTCCGATGGTATTTCCGACAATGATTTTGTGGAAGAACATTGGGAAGAAATGTTATTGCCCTACATCAGTTCTTCTAAAGATGTGGAGCGGGGACTCCGCAAATTCATGGAGGCGGCCAACGAATACAACGGCCACGACAACCTGACCGGGGTGTTAGTCCGCCTCAAAGTTCGTCCCCAAATTCCCATGGATGTTTGGTAGGGTTTGGGTAATCGCTGCTCATTTTCTCCTTTGGGACAAGATTCTATGACCCTGCAAATTTATCGCCTACCGGCCCTCTCTGATAACTATATTTTTGTGTTGCACGATCGCCAAAATAACCTAGCCGCAGTGGTTGATCCGGCGGAAGCTGAACCCGTTTTAGCTTGTTTAGCGGAACTCAATGCGCCCTTAGTGGCCATTTTCAACACCCATCACCACGGTGATCATGTGGGGGGGAATCGGGAATTAATGCAAAAATTTCCTGAGTTAACGGTCTATGGCGGGGCAGAGGATCGGGGCCGTATTCCTGGGCAAACCGTATTTCTCAAAGACGGCGATCGCCTCAGTTTTGGAGATCGGGACGCCACAGTTTATTTTGTGCCAGGCCACACCCGCGCCCACATTGCCTACTATTTTGCCCCGGCCATTGGCGAAGAAACCGGGGATTTATTTTGTGGCGATACCATTTTTGCGGGGGGCTGTGGCCGCTTGTTTGAAGGGACACCGGCCCAAATGGTCAATTCCATCGGCAAATTACGCCAACTACCAGATCAAACGCGGGTCTGGTGTGCCCACGAATATACCCTCAGTAATCTCAAATTCGCTGTCACCGTTGACCCCGACAATGGGGATTTACAACAGCGTTTTCAAACCGTCCAAACCGCCCGTCAACAGGGAGAACCCACCATTCCCTCCTGGTTAGGGGAAGAAAAGCGCACCAATCCTTTTTTGCGTTGGGATAGTGCTAGCCTGCAAGGGGCGATGGGGGATCAAGAACCCGCACGGGTATTTGGCAAACTGCGGGGTATGAAAGATAATTTCTAGACCAGCCCGGATTACTGTAAACCGAGCCAATCTAAAACCCCTTTGCCGGTGAAATATTCAATCACCAAAATCAATAAAAAACCCACCATCGCAGCCCGCCCATTGAGTTTTTCTGCGTAGCTATTAAAGCCAAATTTGGGATCTTCTTGTTGGGGGGTTTGGCTGGGCTTGAGGTCTTCACTCATGGGGATCACAGGTAGTTTACAATTCTTTACTTGTAGCTTGGCTTTGGCGCTCCGTCAACTGGGGGTCAGTCTCTACGGCAGGTTCCACGGCGGGTTCATCACTGGCAAATAGCTGAGCAGCGGCCAGGGCCTCGGCAGCAGCAGCTTCTTCCATAATCCGTTGGGCTTCGGCATCAGCGGCGGCCATTTCGTCTAACCATTGCCAGACTAATTGCATCAGACTATCCAAGCCTCGACGGGTAACGGCGGAAATGTGTAAGCAGGGGACTGGGCTCAGTTTGGCTAATTCGGCTTCAATTTCCTCCACCATTTCATCGTCCAACGCATCAATTTTATTCAAAGCAATAATTTGGGGACGATCCATTAAGCCCCGACCGTAGGCTTCTAGCTCTTGATTGATGACCCGAAAATCGGCGATCGGATCAGGGCTTGTCACATCAACCAGATGGAGCAATAAACGGGTTCGTTCGATGTGGCGCAAAAATTCATGACCTAAGCCGACTCCTGCCGAGGCCCCTTCAATCAAGCCTGGAATATCTGCAAATACCGTGCCATCCCCGGTTGGTTTACGGACTACGCCTAAGTTGGGAATCAAGGTAGTAAAAGGATAATCAGCGATTTTGGGACGGGCGGCGGATAAGGCGGCGATCAAGGTGGATTTGCCCGCATTGGGAAGACCAATAATGCCCACTTCAGCCAGGAGTTTTAATTCCAGGCGCAACCGCCGTTGTTCCCCTTCCAATCCCGGTAAGGCATATTCCGGGGCTCGATTACGGTTACTCAAAAAATGTTGATTACCTAAGCCGCCTTTTCCCCCTGCCGCCACACACAGTTGCTGGCCATGGGTGACTAAATCCCCTAATAAGCAATCGGCATCGAGGTCGTAAACCATTGTGCCGCAGGGAACCAGGACAATCACATCTTTGCCGTTAGCGCCTGTGCAATTATTTGAGCCGCCCTTTTTGCCATCATCGGCTTTGAAAATCCGGGCATAACGAAAATCCAACAGGGTTTGTAAATTTTGATCTGCTTCAAAAATCACCGATCCCCCCCAGCCGCCATTGCCCCCGGAAGGCCCCCCCGCTGGCACATATTTTTCCCGCCGAAATGACACCATGCCATCGCCGCCCTTACCACCCAATACTTCAATCTCTGCGTAATCAATAAATTGCATTCTTTAGCTCGGCTTCCTCGGTAAGCAAAATTCAGTCTCTATTTGAGGTATTCACTCTATTTAATCAACAGATACCCCCACTCAAAATGATATAACTCTTAAGGCGATCGCCATCCGTTCCCGATCATTTACCCTAATTCCCCTCCCTATTGCAATGAAGCTTTCGGTGATTATTCCGGTCTATAACGAAATTCAGACCCTGGAGAAAATTCTTAAAAAAATTACTGGGGTGTTGCCGGAAATCCCGAAAGAAATTGTCATGGTGGATGATGGTTCCCGCGATGGAACCCGTGAATGGTTGGTGGATACGTTTGGTGATCCTGAGCAGCATCCGGTGAATGCGTATTTAACTCCCGATCAAAGGTTTTACTATCAACCGTTAGGCGTTGAAAAAATGCCCGATTCCTTGTCCATTACTTGGGAAGTCAAGGTGATTTTCCATCGGCAAAACCAGGGTAAGGGAGGGGCTTTAAAAACGGCTTTTGCGGCGGCGACGGGGGATGTGCTGATTATTCAAGATGCGGATTTGGAATATGATCCCAATGATTGGCGATCGATGTGGCGTTTGATTGAGGAAGGCTGGGCGGATGTGGTGTTTGGCTCGCGGTTTTATGGTAATCCCCATCGGGTGCTATATTTTCACCATTATTTAGGTAATAAATTGATTACCAGTCTGATTGACTTAATTTGCAATATTAATTTGAGTGATATAGAAGTTTGTTATAAGATGTTCCGGCGGGAAGTGCTGGAGGATTTGCGCCTCACCTGTAACGATTTCGGCTTTGAGGTGGAATTTACAATGAAGGTGACCCGATCGCCGCGTCGTTGGCGCATTTATGAAGTGGGGGTTGCTTATTACGGACGGACGTTTGCGGAAGGGAAAAAAATTAATTGGCGGGATGGGGTCAAGGCCTTGGGTTATATCGCTAAGTTTTGGTTAACGTCAGCGTAGATGGGGCTATGGGCGTTAAGGGACGAAATTACTTACGTATTGAAGATAACCTTGTCTTCCGTTTCTTTTCGTCCAGAACTTGATGGATGACTGAATACGTCTTAGGCAAGCAAGTAGTTCTTGAGCAGTAATGATTCTGGGTTCCGACCCCGCCTTAGCAACGGAAAACAGTCTTTGAATGAGTCCTTTTTTGGGGGCGGTTGGCTGGCTTTGTCTCCGACCCAAGTAGGACTCACACACCAGTTTTACAACCTCGACAACTTCTCCTACGATACCATTGGGCGATCGAAAAGAACTGCTTTTGTCCCTGGCTTCGGCATTGTAGATTTTGATTAACCAAGTGATTGCCGTTAGCACTTCAGCATCGATTAGATCCGAATTTTTGCGATAGTAGGCGATGATCGGCTCTTCTAAGTTTTGTAGAACATCAAGATAATCTTCTGCAATATCCATAATTTAACGACGAATTAAACCGTCGGCCGCTGCCCGGAATTCTTCAACCTCAGGACTAAAATCAATCGGTAATACACCAACAACATTTTCGTGGGGACGGGGAATGATCACCCAGGTTTCAACCACTGCGCCCTCGGTACGATTAACGGCTTCAATCCCCGCGGCCATGGCTGTTTTGACTTCTTGGACATCCCCCCGAATATTGAGGGTAAACCTCGCACTCCCCGCCCGAAGATAGCCAACAATGGTAATCCGACCGGCTTTCACCATGGCATCGGCAGCAGCTAAAATACCGGGAAACCCTTTGGTCTCAATAGAACCGACGGCGGATTGGGCGGACATTGTTTTCTCCTCGAAAGTGGGGTCACAAACGGACGTTATTAATAGATGGAAACCGCAAAATTTGTTGGAATGCGGCGGGATGTAGTTAGAAATCCCATCGTTAACTATAGGCTAAGTCGGGGACATCAGGCTATGGGTTCTCACCTCGGCGATCGCCATTTACCAAGGTGTTTAGGTAAGGTGTTTAGGTGCGGAATTGCTCAATTTTGGCGGTGTAATCCAACGGTAAAACAGTCAGGAGATTTTCCGGGGGATTGGGCACAATGTAATGGCTGACAATTTCACCGCCCACCGTATTGTTCACCGCCTCTAAACCCATTTTCACCGAGAGCTTAACTTCGGACACGGGGCCCCGCACTGCCACTAGAAATTCACCCCGCTCAGCGAGATCGTAATAGACCAAGGTCACGCGGGCACCTTTGACCATGGCATCGGCGGCGGCTAAAACGGCGGGAAATCCGAGGGTTTGTATGACACCAACGGCCTGGGGCATGGGTTTCTCCTTGAGTCGCGCTGTAGGGGATTTTTACGGGATTACTGACTTTTTATTGTATCGGTTGACGGGCCTCCCTAGAATGGGGGTTGGGCTAATGAACGGTTTTTGACCAGCAATGTCAGAGTTTTTATGAATGCGCTTTCGATTCCCACCTGGATGGTTCATGTGTCAAGTGTGATCGAATGGATAACGGCGATCGCCTTGGTATCCCGTTATGCCCAAAAACCCGGTTATGAACACTGGCGGGCTTTAGCTTGGGGGATGTTGCCGGCCTTAGTGAGTGCGACCTGTGCCTGTACCTGGCATTTTTTTGATAATTTACCCGCCCTCGATTGGTTAGTCACTCTCCAAGCCTTGACCACGGTGATCGGGAATATTACCCTTTGTGCGGCGGCCTGGTGGATTTGGCGGCAATCCGTTCCGAAGTCTTCTCTGGATTAATTACCGATGGATCTCAATCAAGTTTTTGCCAAAGAGAATTTATTCGCCATTTCCCTCTTTCCTTACCTAGGATTTTTGTGGTTCCTGCGGCGATCGCCCCAAACGCCCAAAATTGCCCTGGGGGGATTTTATTTTTTGTTGGTCTTTGTCTTCGTCACCATTCCAGCGGGAATTTACGCAGAAATTCATTTTCATGAACAACTAGCCAATGTGGATTGGTTGCATGGTAGCGCCGAAATATTTTTATCTATTTCTAACTTGTTAGTCGTTTTTGGCTTCATTCAGGGTTTACAAAAACAAAATCAGACAGATTAAAGCGGGTAAAAATTAACCGTCCCATAACCAAAGCATAAGTATGTCTTAATCTTGCCGTGAAAGACTATAGCTGGGAGAGTGCTTATCCTCTAGCAACAAAAAGGCAGACCCGATGTCTGCCCTGGGCTTTACTGTTTGTCGCTATTCAGTACTGCCGCAAAATTAACTTATCTGCCAGGAAGCATACCCAATTTTTTCACCCCTTTTTGTATCAAAGCCTGCCATTTAAACCGTCCTATGGCGATCGCCGAATTTGCCGGGACTGATTAGCAAGGCTTGATTTTCTATCATTTTCTGGGAGCATCCTGTTTTTATTATGTCCTTCAACACTAACGAACCCAGCCAAATGCAAGGGCTAGATGGCTACAGCGTTAAGCCCCTCTTTACCGTTGGCGAAACCATCGACGATTACACCCCCCCCGGCATTCTCGATGGTACAGGAGCCTACAAATTAAATGAAACCACCGTGCGGGTCTTCGTTAACCACGAACTCGGTGACACCGTTGGCTATGAATATGAACTCGCCAGCGGTGCGACTTTAGTAGGCGGACGGGTCAGCTATTTTGATATCGATGCCCGTACCTTAGGCATCATTGATGCGGGTCTCGCCTACGACACCATCTACAACCGGGCCGGGGAAGAAGTTACCACCGAAACACCCTTGGATTCCGCCAGCATTGAGGGATTAAGCCGTCTCTGTGCAGCCA
>Ga0315899_10008946_pt1 | contig 10736 bp, 15 predicted proteins | sample LakEriMetagenome_2_FD_203518 | JGI IMG/M metagenome (GOLD analysis project Ga0315899, IMG submission 203518) | Freshwater fungal communities from buoy surface, Lake Erie, Ohio, United States - Buoy 4 MA112 | ecosystem: Environmental > Aquatic > Freshwater > Lake | place: USA: Lake Erie, Ohio...
ACGTGTCTGCCACGCAGCAGCGCCTCCTCTTCATGGGACGCGAGCTGCTCGACGAGTCCTCCCTCCTCCGCAACCACCGGTGTGTGCCGGCACCCGTGCGCGCCCCGTGGCCTTGCCTGAACCTAGATACCACCCAAACTCTGACTCCCTCGCTTCCCCACCCCCGGCATCGGGCGCCCGCCCCCGTGCTCCTCCCGCGCGCGTCCCTCGGTGCCCCTCCGCGCGACAGGGAACTGTTGTCGAACCACTCGACAATTCACATGACATTACGGCCCGCCCTGAACCGCTCGTCGCATGCAGCGGCGCCGCTGGACGAACCCTTTGGTGCCGGCTCCCCTGGCCTCCCCCTTGCGGGGCTGCCCGAGGGCGTGCATCCCGCCAGAGTCCCGCAACTGATGGAGAACATCCTGCAGACGTTTCAAATGTGCGTGGGCCCGCCCGCCCGCGCTGCAAGCACGCTGGCACTGAGCTGCTTCAGTCGCGTCGCACGCCGCCGCACTGCGCGCTGACGTAGGACTGTGTATTTGACCGCAGGTTGTCAGGTGCAGGCCAGCGGGGGCCCGGGGGGGCGTTGGGCCTGCCTAATCTGACGGGCGCTGACGCGGGCCAGCTCGTGGGCATGGTCTCGCCTTGTCCTGCTCCCTCCCCCCCCCTCTACCCTCTGCGCTTCCCGATGTGTGCGTGCTTGTGGATGGTGTCTTCGAAAGTGTGCGCGAGCGCAGACGTAACGGGGCATGCATGTGTGCACGCAGCTTGGCGGTATGGAGGCCACATTCATGAGCACGGCCACCTTTTCTGTGCCTTTGTCTGCCCTGGTCAGAGAATCTCAAGCCCCCCGTGCCTCGAGCGCATCATTCCCCTCCCCGACCTCCCGCGCTGCCTTCGCCACCCACTGCTTGCGCGCGCTCTGTTGCGCCCGCGTGCCCTCACCCTCTCGTCGTGGATGCAAGCTGGACTCATAGGGCTGACCAGGCGCACGGGCGCGGCAGGGCAACATTTCCAGTTCAAGGAACAGTTCGTTACCGCGCAATGGGCACGTGCACGTTACCATCTTTTCAGCCTCATCGCGCGGGGCAAACGCGTCCTCCTCTCCTCGTGCACACCCTCCCGATCTCCAGCACCTGCTCCAAGACGTGGCCTCGGCCATGGCAGCTGGTGCTGGCTCAGCGGGTGAGGGGGGCGGAGGGTGGGAGGTGGGCAACGTGTCCGCTCCACAATCCCTGCACCTTGGCGGACGCCGAGCGGCCGCACCCGCGCACGGAGGTGCTTGGACAGGGGAAGCGAGCAGAAGCCAACACCTCGCGCCAGGAGGTAGCCTGGCAAGTTCAATTCGTGGCATGTTCAACAGCATTGCCTCGACGGGCCGCGCTGGCAGCATGCGGGACAGGGCCGTGTTCTGGAGTCGCAATGGCTCCCTCAGTCAAGCGCCCTTGCCGCCTCTGGCGCCAGAGCTTCTCGGTTCCGCCTCTCCTGGGCCCCGCCGGGCTTCATCTTTCATGCCTCCTGGTGGGCGTACGCCCACGTGTGCGCTTGTACCTGCGTGCGTCTGGCGGGAGTGTGTGAATAGTACACCGCACCATCTCCCTCTCTCTTTCACTCCCTTCTCTCTCTCTCTCTCTCTCAAACAGATATATATGATATGTTGCGCGCGCTCTCCCTCTCCCTCTCCCTCTCGCTCTCTCGTTCTGTCTCTCGCACTCGCTCTCGCTCTCGCTCTCGCTCTCGCTCTCGCTTTAGGATTGGAGCGTCTGATAACATCGCTGCCTGGAGCATCCTCATTATTCTCCACTCCATCGCCGCCACCAGCGCCGCCACAGGTTCCTCTTGCTGTTCCGCAGCACCCAACCCTACCCCGAGAGCAAATTGTCGGCCAAGACACGGACGGTCAAGGTGGCCGGGGTGCGGGAGGAGGAGGAGGTGGTGGTGGTGGTGGTGCTGCTGCGACAACGTCGGTAAGACGAGTGTCACCTTGCCAACGAGGGCTTTGGTATTCTTGGGGTTTCTTCCTCCGCCGCTTGCTCGTCCTGCTCCCCTGGCCTCCCTCCTCGCTTTTCCTAATGCTACCCTCATCTGAGTCTTACGGACTCAAACGCCTGTGCGACAGGCACCTGAACGGCATGGGCGAGGGGGAAGATTCTTTCGAGGGGGTAGACGCGGGATGGTGGGTCCTTCCTTGCCCCGTGTCATGCAGGTGATCTGTGTGGGCAGATACGCAGATTTCAGGCGATGTTGTCCCGTAGAATAGGATGCTGCATGCACGAAAATCGCATGCAAGACACTCCGGCTGCAGGTGTGTGTACGTATTGATTTGGAGGTTGCCTTTGAAGAGACGAGAAGATACCAAGAGAGTCTACGACACGTTTCTCATCGGGTAGGGTTGCTGTGGTGAAGGACCTGACTCGCTGTTGGCCAACGACGCGCAGGATCTGCATCGCATCGATGCTCTTGCAATGAAAATGGCTGAGGCTCAGCGCCAGCTTGGCTCTCTGGTTGCCACCTCTGCCGGTGCGTACGAGTTCACGACACATTGTCTCATCAACCTCCCCTTCGCCCCTCTGTCCCCTCTCACCAGCAAAGAGTGTGCGTTTCTCTTCATATGGGTATAGTGTCTGTGAATTCTCTGCTGCGCCCCGCCGCGAACGACAAGCTTACAACACGCATGATGACGTGACGAGCGCAGCCTTGTCGCGCGACACATTGGCGGCCGTCGACTTGGCCCCCAGCGCCTCCTTCCAGCTCGCACCAAGCCCAAGGTCGATGTCTTGGCTACGGACCTCGGCATGCGCTGCTAACTCGACGGCTGCGGTACCGGCAGCAGGCCCCGAGGAGGAGGGGGCTGAGGTAGTGGAGAGAGGAAGTATTGTGCGGGCGGTTGCTCAGAGCGTGGTACGAGACTTGTGTTTGCAGGCCCGGCGCACGGTGCGGGGAAGTGGCTTCGCCTGGAGTGAGTTCTCAGTGCTGTATCGTGGCGCATCCTCCTTGTGCTTTGTTGCGTATTCTACATGTAAAACGACGTGCGCGCATGCTTGCAGACAACATCCACACACACACGCACACACACACACAAAAACACACACATTTTAAAATGCAAAAAACAGGCGAATTTGCGCCAAGCTCCCACGGCGACTCAAGAAGGTCTGAAAATTCAGATGCTGCGGGGCCGAGACGACACTGGAGGGAAAATGTGGCTCATGCTGTTGCTGCCAGCAGTTCGCGCGAGAGACCCAGCGCACTAGAGGCTGAACGGATGGCAATGAGCACGGGCGGGCACGAGCGAGATACTCAGAGCACTGACAGCGAGGACAGTTGTGATGAAGAGGATGAGAGTGGTAGCCCGGAATCGGCGGATTCCTTTTCTTCGCGGAGTGTGTCGCAGGCAGAGGGGCCGCTGGGGAGTATCGCAAACGAATGGTCTGAAATGGCAGCGCACGAGTTCGAACGCCTCATAGGAGGATTGGACTCCAACTATTCGCGCATCGTCAACCTCATGCCTGGAATGCCTGCGCGCAACACGTCCAGCGCGGCTTTTGTGGATGCGTCTGTGGTCGGAAACTCGACTCTCCCCTTCCATGTGTTGCCGAGAATGTGGGAGCAGGGCAGGGTAGTCCCGCAGGATCTCGAGCCGTCGTTCAACAGCAACATATTCAACGCGACAGCCTTTGTGGTGTCGGGGGAGTTGCGAGAGCTGGCACTGCAGACGCTGCTCACTGAAAATCACCAGGATATGGCGCTGCTAGCCTCAGGCGGTCGATACCCTGATGTGGGTGGCACTGACACCGAGCAACACGTCCGCGTGCAACTCGCTGCGGACTTCTGGCGGCAGGTTTTTGTCAATGGCAGCTCCACTGCTGTCGAGGAGGCCCGAGATCGTGCCCAGTCGCAAGGTCAGGGGCGAGCGAGCGAGCAAGCAAGCATAAAGAGGGAGAGAGAGAGGGTGCGAACGAGCTGATGCGCGGGCAGCACACACAAACACACACATACCTGCAAACACACGTCCGCGCACGCACGCACACACACGCAGGAGTTTGCCGCGAAGTGCTGGAGAGGCTTGAGCGTATTGCAGCGGCGGAGCCCCGGCGCGGCGACTTCCTGGAGAGACTTAGAATCATGTGCGGTAGCGATGATCAGGCGCGCGAGAACGTCCAAGTGCTCTTGCAGTTGGCTTCCGCGGCTGCTTCCTGCGGTATTGGAAACACACGTTCCAGCGGAGCCAATGATGCAGCAGCAGCTGCCGCTAGACTAGGTGGTGCTCCATCTGTGCTGCGGCCAGCCGCGCCCGAAGCAGCGCAAGCTCTCGTTGGGATGAATTATCCTAGCGTTTCCACAGTTGCGGCTAATCTGAGCGATGTCCTGAGGAGTGCAGCAGCCAGCGGGCCAGTTGAAGGTGGACTGCAAAGTTTGTGCTCGTCTTCTGAGTCGGCGTCTGTACAGCATGGCGAAGTGCCATGGGAGCATCAAGAGTCGCGTAGCAGCGATCATGCATCTCAGCCGTCGAGCGCCTCGCCAGAGCACAACCCTCTATCTCCAATTTATGCTGCCTGTGGGCGCGCCAACACAACAAGACGGTGGAATGATCGGGTGGGCCTGTTGATGGCGCTGCAGAACACTTTGGCAGGCGGGCATCTTGTGATGAGAATGGGGCGGCTCATGACTCAGCGTTCCATCGGCGGCCTTCTGCGCGGAGGGACGCGCGTGCTCAGAGGTTCCGTGTCGTTTGGAGGCGGGATCGCTCGGCATTCTTTGGGCCTCGGCCTTGCCACAGCACGTGCACTCAAACTGCGGCCCCTGCTATACATGGCAGCCTACAGGCTAGTGCAAACCATCTTCTTCATCTATGTGCACCTAAGAACGTAATATAATATAGCATCTATATATGTGTTACATTGAATTAATGTGTATGTGTGTGTGTGTGTGTGTGGGTGGGTGTGTGTGTGTGTGTGTTACATTGACAGGCTAGTGCAAGCCATGGCCAACCACGCGACTTTGCACGGCATTCATACTGGCGCCCAAGTGGCCGGTGCGCTGCTTGTCGGCGACGTGATGGGCGCAGGGCTCCGCCAGGTCTATCATGCCCTGGAGCATGGAGAGGCTCGAACCTCTACCTTGAACCTTCTGCGCAATCCTTCTCGCGCTGGGTTGGACGACAGACGGAGAGCGGCAGGGCAGCGCGTTGTGCCAGCGGGCTGGAGTGCAGAAGATGTGAGGTCGCTGGGAATGCGTGGTGAGGCGGCGTCGCGTCAGCGGCGCAGAGTACGGCAGGTGTGTATTCTGAGCGCGTGTTGTGCTTGCAGCTGGGTGTGTAATCGATGCGCGATGAGTGCGGTGTGAGAGTGCGTGTGGTGTTCGTGTTTGCGACTATGCGGCGCAGATGATAGTATTCGGGTCCGATTTGCTGACATTGATGGCGACGTTTGGACAGATTCTGCGCGACTGCGCCTCGCTGCCCCAATGGCAAATCGAGGAAAGAAGCCGCCGCCTCGAGCGCTCGGCGGCTTCTGCTCAGTGGCTGTCTCTGGAGCTTGCGGCGCTGGATAACATGTCAGCTGTGCAGTTGTTGCTTCATGGTAACGCCTCTCACATTGCCAATGCCTTCTCCAGCGACTCCTCTCAGCTGTTGGCTCTTTGGCGCCGGGCGCTGACGGTTGGGGCGGTTGAGGGAGTGCACACATTGGAAGTTGACGACGTGCGGAGCCGTGAGATGTTTGCAGCAGACCTGCAGCAGGAGCTGAAGGGGGCACGGATACAGCTTCAGACGTGTGCAGCGCAATCGTATTCGCAGCTTGCGTCGGTGGCAGCGGATTTGTGTGAGGAAGTGTTGGAACTTTCCTTCAATGCCACCAACGCCCTCAGCCTCTCCATACAGGTCATGTCCACGCGCAGTAGCTTTGAGATTATGTGGAGATAACTTTTGGGAGCCAGATGCGCAAAAGTGTGTTGAAATATGGATATGCTTTGCAATATGGATATGCGTTGAAACATGGATAAGCAAAACAGGACTCGATGCAACACCCTCCAACGTCCCGTCGCCAGTGGGGAGGATTACAATCTACAGCCGTGCCCTCTGGCCAACCCTCCACGTCAATTGCGCGTGCAGGCGAGGAGGAGCTGAGAAGGGATGCATCTCGTCCAGCGCCCCCATTCCATCGCCTGGATCTCGACGGCCCCGGCCGCTCCCTCCGTGATCTGTATGTATACGTGTACTTTTGTCTAGCTCTTTAGCGATACACTACTCGTGGCTCACTTGAGGTATCCGTCAACGCACCTCTGCGAAAACACTTGCAGGCTGGATCTGGAAGCCATTTTTGGAGGTGTCCCCAACGCGGGCTGGGAAAGGATGGACGTGGACACTGGCAGCCACGAATGGCACTTGATGGAAGAGGTCTGCAACCAGTGCACGCACCTAAATGCACGCGCGCGTGCAACCGCTCACACAGACACAAACGTGAAATGTCGAGCGAGCTGATGAAAGATGCGATCACCCATACGCGCACGCAACTGCGCACGCACTGACACGCAACACGATCGCAGGCAATCATGCAACAAGCAGAGCGAGAGAGCTGGGATGCCCTGCACAACAGGACCGTAGCCGACACGCCCGAGTCGCTGGCCGCTGCGGGAACGCTTGAGGTCAACAGTGGTATCACTGACGGGCTGGGACGCGCCGGTGTAACGATTCCTGAAGAGTTTCTCGATGAACTTACTTGGCATATCATGTCAGGTGCTTGCATCTTGTTAGTGCGTATTTATAGCTTTCTCGGTGTTTTGCACAGCCCGCGTGGGCACACGGAGCAAGCATGTAATCGTGACTATTTTGGCTGCAATAGTCACGATGGTAATAGTCACGATGAGATTTTTGTGCCTCTGGTCTTGTAACATCATCAATGTGTGTGTGTTGGCAATGCCGCTCTCAACTACCGACGCCGCGCAAACGCAAGCAGATCCCGTGCAGCTACCGCGGTCAAAACGAGTGGTACACCATACTCTCTGGCTTTTCTACAACTTGTTGTGCATTTGCTGTCTCGTCTGCTACGCTTGGTCTGCCTGCCGTCGCTGGAGACTGAGATGTTAGTTTATGCTGCTCTCCACTTCTACCCTCTCTTTCTCCCTGTTCATCCCCCCCATCGCCGAACGTGCAACAGGTAGACAGATCTACGATGGTGCGACACTTACATCAGCAGAATACCGATCCATTCAACCGCCAGCCCTTGACTATCGAGCAGCTCATCCCTCTCCCCGCCCTCCGTGCCGACATAGAAGCCTTTCTTGCCTTGCATGCTGCAAGCATCAGGCCAAAATTCTCAAAAGTCCTCTATATAGTGGTTTTTCATAGTAAAAATACGAAGGTACTGACATTTGAGTATTTTTTGCTTCAGCACTATGATGCTACACACACCACATGCCGCCAATCAGACTACGGCCACCAATGCTTCCTCGCAGCATGCAGGCCCGGGTGGAGCTTCCAGTTCCTCACTAGCCGTTTCTCCACGAGGCTTAGGGCATGGAGGCCTCTCTCCATCTCTCACCCCTCCCCCTTCCTTCCCGTCCATGGGGTCAGCAGATGCCCCCGAGGGAGAAGACTCGCCCCAAGACACAATTCAAGACCAGACTGGGGGGCAGAATAGGACAGATACAAGTGAGCGGCCTGCAATGTCGCCCGTGACCATGCTAGGTCAGATCAAGAATTGGAGAAGCAGCAGGTGGTGGTCTGGAGATTGAGCTTTGTCCATTAATTCAATGTACATACAAAATTTTACTCTCTCTTCACTCACTCACTCTCTTTCACCCCATCTCCCTCGGTAACCGCAAACTTGAGCTGAACTGACCTCACTACCAGCTGCGTCAAAATAGGCGCAATTTATCTTTAGAGATCAGAACTATGTATCAAGCGCAATACACTTTGTATGTGTATATACACCATGTCTATACACTCGATACACCTAGTATCTGATCTGAGGGCAGTGTGTGTGTTGAGTGTTTAATTGGAAAACAAAAGAAACCAATTCTCTTTAAGGTCACCGAGTCACGGTGATAATGGTGATCCCTTATACGGGATTATTTATTGCCGCTAGCTTTTTCGAGGGCGTATTATCGCCGTAGTCGCTCCGAGTCGGCCCCCCCCGTAGTCCCGCATCCAGTGTGTGTGTGTTGAGTGTTTATTTTAGCGATAAAGGAGAGTTTATAGCCGGATATGAGACTGTCTATAGCCGTATTGCCTTTTATTGCCGTTTTGCCGGAGAACCGTTTATCTTAGTTTTCCGAGAACCGTACTTTTGCGTACCTTTGACATGCACCCCACTGCTGCATGCCTCTGAACACATCACTATACTTTCCCAGTTACGTGAAGCCCTCCCCAGCAACAACAAACTTCTAACTTTTAGATCTCCCGAGCCCTCAGATTTCATAGTTTATATGTATCCTATACAATGTGTCTTGAAAACCCCAGACGTCAGAGCAGTCATTGATACAGGGGCACAACTTAGTGCTGCCAAAGACTCAGAAGAGATCCTACAACATACCAACACGTCTCATTCGATGCAGGGAGCCTTTGGACAGCCTACTACAATGAAAGGCATTTTGATGGGTTGTTCTACCGTGGATATTCAAGGGCTCCCCTCACCCTTGTCATACCAGATGAATCAGTCTCCGATCCTCTTCTTTCCGACAGCCTCGTCTCAGCTGGACGCCTCATGGAGGCAGGATTCGAGGTAATTTTCCGCCTACCTAAAGACGCACTCACCGATGGGTTTCAGCCCACAAGTACCCACTGTGCGGGGGAACCATAGTCACGCCGGATCACCCATCGCGTACCATAGTCATTGAGTACAGCGACCACACATGGCATTTACCCTTACCCCACTTGCGGTCACCGGCAGAAAAGCTATTCCTTATCAACACTCACAATTCTTTCGCTGCGCTCAACAACGATTGCTCAACTATGTCTCTCTCTGACGGCCCAGATGCAGAAAGCAATCCCTCGACTCGGTCTGAGGCCGAACAACGCAGGTTTGAACTAATGTGCTCACGTCAGAAGCAAGCTCAAATTCTCCATGAATCCGGAGGCCATCGTAATGCACGCGATACTGATAGGGACCTTGAGGCTGCTGGGGTAAAGGTCCACCACCTTAAAAGATACATCCTGGCAAATGGTGTCAATCCAATTTGGGCCGAAAGACATACCATTGCCAGAAGGCCCGTCAAACAGGGGGCAATTTGGAAATATCGACTATCGTAGATCCACAAAATCCAAAGACTATGCTGACAGAAACCTTGGCAAAAATCCACCAGGTCACCATGGCTCCGGATCACCCAGCATGGTTCAAAACCGGGGGACAATCTAAAGCCACGAACACGGTGCCCTCTGGGCCTCTGAGCGCTCACTTGGCACAAGACATGGCAAAGCTTCAAACCCTTCTTCCTGATCCTGTAACGGGCCCCGACGATTGTGGCACGCATTACTCTCCGGCAGGCACAGATCTCAGAATAGATTGGGCTGACGCGTGTTCGTTAGGCAGACACGGAGAGCGATATTTTCTCCTCGTGGCTCATAAAAGAACGGAGTATTTAGCGAATTTTAACTCTTGAACTCACCAAAATCCAGTGGACTTGCTCTGAGCCTATATCACCACCACTGTTAAGGCTCCGCGATAATTCCGGGTAGATGGAGCTAAAGAATTTGTATCCGACGAGATGGTCGCATTCTGCACCACTGAGAAAATAGTCTTACAAGTGGTAGTAACTTACAATCACACAATGCAGGCCAAAGTGGAAGGGGCCATTGGCTACGTCAAACAGCACAGCAGGGTGTCAATGCTCGCTGTCAATGTACCCACAAGATGGTGTCCACAGGCAACAACTGATTTCGTCGCCAAGAAAACTTCCTTTGGTACTCGACCGATGCATCATGTCCGCCCACAACAGCCCACCAACGCATGCAGCCTGCATTCGCAGGTACGCGAGCCACTGTTGCTATTCCTTTTGGGAGTAGAATAGTATCCACTATGCCTCGCGAACACCGCCTAGGGGTCAATGGAAGCTTCGGGGACAGATTCGTGGAGGGCATCTATGTCCACGCTGACCACGCAACGCCCACCATTCGAATGTACGATTTCGGCTCTCGATCCGAAATCTCGGTGCAGGATTTCAAATCATACCCCGCTGAATTCCCATTCCGAGATCAATCGTGCCTTCCGTCACCAACCCTCACAAAGGATATGCTTACCATGCATGCTGAGGATTCAGCGGATGACGCCATTATTGCAGAACAATTAGGTCATCATGCTGTTACAAGATCTCAAGCCCAAGCCATGGGGCGACATAGCGCCAATTGTTGATTCGACCCCGCAGCCTACGCCGCTGCCACCTGCACTCGTATTTGTGCCTGAAGCCGTACCCGGCCTACCAGTGGTAGCGCCATCGCATGTCAAACGCCAATGTCAGACTCTGCGTGAGACCCCTGAACTCCAGTTAGCTCGCGAGTTTGTGAAATTTAGCTACCCTTTTACTCTGCCGATCTCTTATGGTCCCCCTGACTTGCCCACGCCGAAAGGTAAGATGGTTGTCGTAGCAGTTTGGGCGCAAAAGCAATCAAGTACCAAGGCTTTCGTTTGGGTAAAGTTTTTATCCCCTTCTTCACACGTCGGTACGCAGATTCAGCTTTATCCTAAAAGCTTGGAGCCCAAAAATGGACCCGCTCAAGGGCGGGATTTCAGTCTCCTATCCGCTCTCGAACTATCTCA
>Ga0315899_10008947_pt1 | contig 10736 bp, 14 predicted proteins | sample LakEriMetagenome_2_FD_203518 | JGI IMG/M metagenome (GOLD analysis project Ga0315899, IMG submission 203518) | Freshwater fungal communities from buoy surface, Lake Erie, Ohio, United States - Buoy 4 MA112 | ecosystem: Environmental > Aquatic > Freshwater > Lake | place: USA: Lake Erie, Ohio...
ATATATTCATATAAGCCTGTGTTTGTGTGTGTTTGTGTGCAAGGCATGGGAATGACGGGTAGATTGAGGGATGATACGTCATGGCAGGCCTTTACCGACAGCCGAGACCCGTACGCGGCGTGCATCAACCTTGGGCTCATAATCAGCAGCCTGTTAGGTTGCGACGCCGTGGCAGCATCGCGTGGCGAGCCCGAACCCGAGGCCATTAGGACGAACAAACTTGAAACCCGCATTGAAGGCGCCGTGAACGAAGTCCTGATGTTGGTGCTGGATCAAGTTAAGGTCTCTTGCTCATTGCTCTTCATATGACATGCATGTATCTTCCTCCTCATATCGTTCTGACGCAAGTTGAGGTCTCTTGCTCATTGATCCGTTATGCGCCGCACTCGGTATGTACATGTTAGCGTTAATGAGCAACAGCTGTGCATCGTGCAATGCTCACGGATATGTCTGTGACAGGTGGCGTACGGTGTATACAATCGTACGGAGGCCCACGGAGTCCTGCAGCAGGACTTGAATGAGAGCGCCTGGTCCCGTTCCAGAAGTGAGGAAGAGGAGGAGGAAGAGGAGGAGGAAGAGGAGGAAGAAGAGGAGGAGGAGGAAACAGATGCCAACTTGAAGCCTCTGATACCCCAAGGCGCCAGATGAATCCATCACCACCATGCCACATAATAAAAGTGACAAACAATGGATAGGATCCATCGAGTAATCAGTAGAGTCTAGTGCCAAGACCATGGACCTTTTTCCTGGAAAGTCCAAGATGAGCAAGTACGACTATCAGAACACAAGGGCAGGCTGCAACACCTGACCAGGACCAGAATAGGGGACATGCGTCTTTTGTGACAGTGCACACAGGCAGAAATGATGAGGAGTGATTTACACGAACTTGAACGAAATGAACAGGGTATGCTGGATGCGCCAGGAGTGTGAAACAAACATCTGGAGGATGTTTTGTTTGGTCATGTGCTGACAAGAAATATGGGTGTCCAATGCCGTCGGACAAGCCTGTTACGTTCAGGATCATCCGATTGCTTTAAGCAACCATATTGATGAGCCTTGACGCAACAGAGGTGTGTGATCGCCTGATATAGAGCCTTCGGGGTGCCTTTGGCGGGTAATGGAGAGTGACAAAATTCATTTGAAGTGTAGGGTGTGGTCACTCGACATTGGAGGTGTGAGTATTTTAATTCTCGCCTGAGGCAATACTAGAGGCTATGGCGTGACATCTCGTTGTGAGGTGAGGCTCCGGTCGGGAGGTTTTTGAGGCCTCTGCCCGTAGGGAAGATGACCCTAGTGTACCTCGAAGAAGAAGAAATTCCAACGTATGATAGCATAAAGTGCTCGGGCATCAAAGTGTTTCCTAGAAACACTGCTGCGGTGCCTGTGCTGCTTATTTGCTGCTCATCATGATGTCATTGTGGGACATTTTTGCCTCGGCCCTATTTTTGCCTCGGCCCTGTGCACTCGCCAAACGTCTCTCGAGCTGCCCTCCACCGCCTCTAAATCGATCTGATGAAGTGCTGGTCATGAGCGGGGTCGAGCTTCTCATGCTCTTGGTCTGTGTTGACACGCATGATCGCCTCGTTTATGTTGAGTCTGCCGCTACCTGCCTTGAGTACAGCAAGGCAATATAGGCGCAAGTGCCGTTGGCCAGCAGGGCCAGTGTCATTATCAGGAGTTGGTAATCCACGAATTCGTGCCCCTCGGCACGAGGTGCACGCTCGGATTCTTGCTTGTCCAACGGGGCTTGCCCGTGTTTCATGTCCAATGCATCATCAACAAAGAGGCTGGCAGAATGAAAGACATGGCATACTGCGCAGCAAACAAGCACTCTTGCCCACTTGCTATCCGCCCTGGTTGCTGCATAACCTCCCGACACCTGGCGCAGAACAATCACGCGATTAAGGAGATGGACATGGTGCACAACATATGGAGTGTCGCTGTTGCAGCAACAGGGCTACGACCTCTGCGCAGCAGGTCTTTTGACAGGAAAAACCGTACCTTTGCTAGCAAACAGACAAGTGAATCCACGATGAACAATGCCTGTCGGACCTGTAGCCCTCTGTGATGTAAGGGAAAACCAAAAGAACATGCCCAAGCCCTGACCAACCCCCAACCCATAAACCCTAAACCCTAAACCCTAAACCTGTCGCCAAATGGTGAGACGATTCGGCAATTCAAAAGCAACCTCATCAGCTTTAGCCGTAAAGGAAATTATCATGATGGTGCTTGAGAACTCCATAAACCCAATCATACCCAGCACTCGGCTCGCCTGTGTTGGTCATGTTTCAAGGTACAGCTCTCACAATATTGTGTTGGTCTTGTAGAGCGTGCCGGGGAGGAAGCATACGACTCACCCGAAGGATGCCATCAGATGGAGACTCTTCGCCCAACCAGCCATATACTTGATCTGTACTGTCCGTTGCAATGTCATGACAGGGTGCAGGGAGGAGCCGGAAGTCAGGACGGGCGGGGTGGTGGTGAAACATAAAGCGGCGCACCCCCGGGGGGCGGCCTGTTCGGAGCGGGCGCGTGGCTGACACACCTAGGCCGTCCTGTCTGCTCTGGAGGTTGCGAATTCGCATCTCGTCCGTGTTGTGTTCATTGTCGTGCAGTACTGCGTGAATCTGCTGTTAAAACCCAGTTTACCATCTGTAGAGTGTCAGCATGTCATCATCATCACTCATTTAAACACGGCCAGGATGGCCAGGATAGACCTCAGGAATGAAGGAGGATGGCGGTAGAGAAGGCACTGGCACGTGATCTTGCTGCCCAGCCAGGCGGTCGTTCTCGTCCATGTTTTCATCCGCGCCTGAACCGCTGGAGGTGTCCACTTCTCTGACTTCAGAGGCCATCTCTTGGGCCCGCTGCTGGACACGAAACCAATTTTGAGCCGTTTGGTGGCTCACGCTGCTCAGGGTGGCCCAGTTCTGAGCCACACGCACACGACGGTTCCTCACTGATATTCTCACTGATATGCAGAGGTTACGGAAACCCCATTTCAGCGCGAGTCGGTCACGGATCGATTCAGTCAGAGCGTCTTCTCTCTGATACTTTCTCCGAATCTTGTCACTCACGGTGTGCCATGTGTGTGTGCATGTGTGTGTGTGTGTGTGTGTGAGTGTGTGCATCTTTGTAAAATTGCCACAATTTTACTCTCACTCACTGCTCTCCTCATCAGTGCTCACTGTAATGTCTTCAAAATCGATTCAAATTTCGGATGAGTCTGGCCAAACCCCAAGGCAATCCTGAACTGTGGCTGCTGCTGCAGGCGGCGTGCGCTAGGGAGCCAGGCCAAGGAGGACGAAGAACGTTTACTGGATATGAGGACGACAGAAGGTTTACTGGATATTCGGTCAGATAGAGTCGGAGTTGTTAATGAGACGAACTCAGAGCGCAATCTAAGTCTGGCCCAAGGGGCTGGGAATGTGCAGGAGAACAACAACGGGAGCAGCGCTTGGTGTGAAAGCGAGGAGGCGGAGCAGGGTCATGAATCAGAAGAAGCATTAATGCGCTTGCCCCCCATTCTATCAACGCCAGAAGTCATCACAGAAAGAAGTCTGTGGCTCCTAAGGCTCGATAGACCCTCTTGTCCCTTGGCCCGACAATGCAGTGGGTATAGGGCTGCGGAGACTCTTCTCCTCCAATCTGGCGTGCGAGGACGTCAGTTGGCTCCTGCGGCAACATCGGAGCGTTTGACCACCTACAGACCGTGCCCCAACTATGTCAGCATGAAAACAAGTGAATCTTTAATAGCTTTACTATGAGAGGGACGCGAATCTTGACATATGTTACCATGGGAGGCACGTTTGCGAGTCCTCTTGTAGGTTGAATTCACCCTTCTAAAGATTCGCTTTTTCGCATTTTTTCAAGACAACAGCATGCTTAAAGCCAGCAAACGCTGCACGAATGTCAAGACTCACCGCCCAGTTGGATTGAACTCGCCCGCGCCCTCCACGGCGGGCCCTACCAACTCCTTGCGCCCCACCCCGTTCTGCCCCTTCCTCCCGAGTTGTCGCCGCGCTCCTGAAATCTGACTTGCTCGCTATTCTCCCGCCGCCACGCAATCCGCCTCGGCCACCCCCTCCACCTCGGACCCCCCGGTCAGCACCACCAGCGCGTGGGGAGTATTGCGGGGGCAGGGCGTCTGTGACGGCGAGACCTGGGAAGGCGCCACAAGCAGGGGTTGCCACCTGTTCCATGCACCTGTCGTAGTTGCTCGGGATACCGATACTTTTCAACTTGCCAGCCGCATGCTGTGCCAGAGCTTCGGCTAGCTCAATACCCGAAAGTGCCGCTCCTTCAACACACGGCTGCTCAACCCAGTCCCCGCAGATCCCAGCGGCAGCGTCGCCGTCTAACACGCACGCAGGTCCTGAAAGCACGTTCATCGGCACACCCGCCCCCCACAGCTGCACGTACTGAGCCACGGGCTGGATTGAATTGATGGGCAGCCCGGCGGTGGTTTCGAAGGCGCGGATCAGCTCGCTTGCCACTCGCTCCTGCACGTCTGGCGGCACTGCCTCCTGCGGAACCTTATTCGCAGTGCCGTAAGGTCTTGAGGATATCAAAGTCCACGATTCTAGGTCACTTGTCTTTTCGACAGCTGCCATTTTCTTGGTGTTGTCTGCCGCCCAGCAAAGGTCAGGATGTCCCTTGATAAAGACGCCTTCAAAAGGAAGGCCCAGTGACTTTTCTACGACAAACGTGCAGACCCACAAGCTGCTCAGCTGCATGAGACCAGCAGGTGGCGGCGTGCACGCAAACTTGGTCTTTAGCAGCCGATGCAGGGTCGGGACCTGCGCGTCCCTCATCAGGCGCTCGGCACACTTGCCATTGTGCGCGATCACGAGATAGTCGAAGTCTTGTCCTTGCTCGTCACTCAGCCTTTGCTTTCGGGCGTTGTCCCTGAAGAGGCGCCACTTCCCACTGTCTTCCTGACGCTCCACAACCGCCACCCAGCAGTTCAGAACAGTCCTCAGATCCTTTGCCAGCGCCTTTGGCACGGCATCGATGCCCCCGCAGCCAACCCACAGTTTTTGCTCGGCGTCGCCGAGTGGCTGAAAAGCACCGTCTTGCAAAGTCCCCACAGGACCCGTCCACTCTCTGACAGCACCTTGTGCCCGGAGCGACGTCACCAGCGCAGCAAATCGCTCATCCGTGGCGGTGAAAAACTGCGTCGAGTGATCGACCTTCATGGTGACTGTGCCCTTGTAAGCCTTGCTCGGCACCTGGAGCAAACGGGACGACACACGCCCTCCTACTCCATGCTTCCCAGTGTCAAAAACAGTCGGTGACAGCCCGAGCTCTTTGAGGCGCTTGGCGCACACGAGCCCGGCGATGCCGCCGCCAATGATGCCCACACTTTTGGCTCCTTCGCTCGCCTGCCCCGGCCGCTGCAGCGCCTTGTTCATGGCCAGCGACAAAGGCGCCGCGCGCGTCCTACCCCGCGACGGTGACGCTGCAACTGCCGGCAGCACAAAGCCCCGCGCTGCCTTCGCAAGCAGCAGCACAGCCAGTACGCGTGCGTGGGCGAGTCGCATCTAGCGCCACACTCCACGCCTTGGATGTACAATGCACGAATGCACGAACGAACCTCAGAACCAGGACTTTCTCCCACACAGCTCAGGACCAGATCAGAGTACAGCTCCTGATCTGCACCAAGGCGGCGGGCGGCGGGGAGACATCGGCCGGGGAGCGGGCGCTGATGATCGCTGCCAAGGCGGGGCGCGAGGACCTGGTGGAGCTGATTGTGGGGTTCAAGGCCGATGTCAACGCAGGCAATGCCGCGGGGACCGAGCGAGCGCTGTGGGAGGCGCGGGCGAGGCGTGAGCTTGCAGAAGAGAGAGAGAGAGAGAGAGGGAGGGATGAAGCGCGAGGAAACGTCGGAGTCCAGCGGTCGCTCAGGAAGACATATGATGCGATCGTCCCCGCAAGCGGTGATGGAATGTGGGACCCGGATGCGACGATCCAACCAATCACCGGGTTCTGGGAAGGGATATGGGAAGCGAAGTACGACGAGATTGCGAAGCAGGTAGCCACTGCCATCGGCATCGACGACGCGACCTTCACCTTCAGCGGAGCGGCGGCCAGGAAGCGCGAGGCTCAGCGGCGATGGACCGGGCGTGAGACCGCCAACGCGCTCATCAGCAACGGCGGCCTGGTCATGACACAGGACCTGCCTAAGACCGAGGTGCGCTAGCCGTGCGCCCTGCGCGTGCGCTCTATACACACCTGCTGGTTGGCCGTGCGGCGTCGCGACGTGACAACGGCCGCGGGTTGACGCACACGTGTGATGCCGTGCGGATGCAGAAACGCATCGACAGGATCGACAGGACTGAGAGGCAGCGCTGGGGAGTGGATTATGATAAAGTCACTGTGATTTGTTCTGGCAAGATCCTCCCAGGACCGCTGGCGTGGGAGTTCTACCAGGTCAGCAAACGCGAGCGGCTCTTGCCACGCCTCCTGTGCTTAGCGCATGTTCGGAGTCGTTTCGCTGACGCGAGGAGTTTTCCTTGCGCAATGGGGAGATGCTTGGGGCCACGTGCAATCCTGCCGGCTCGAGCGACGACGGTGCTGACAGTCTTGTGGCTCGTTCCAGGTCAATATGTTCTATGAAATCAAGGATATTTCGGAGGATCCCGGGTGGACAGAGGCACTCGAACGAAACCAGCGCTCTGGCGGCACGCTTGAGCTACCCATCATTTTGCAGGGCGATCGCGTCTACTGGGGCCAGGTATGTGCGCCGGCCACTTCTTCCATCAAAGACCAAGGCGCAACCGTACTCTGACACGTCTGGTTGGACTTGATGTGTCAGAAAGGCGACGATCTGCACCAGATGGTACGAATGCTTCGCCAGAACCAATCAGGTTTGTGCGCTTCACGTACGTGTAGAGACGGGCGCGAATCTGCAATAAGGTTGCTATGAGAGGGACGTTACTGCCCCTCTCATTGTCGCCCTTTTTGGAAGATTCACAGCGCATTTTCGGCGTGCGCATCAACAGGCATATCCGCGTTTGCGTGGACACACAGCGCTGCTGCAGCCCGGATGAGACAAATTGCAGCTGAGAGGGAGCGCAGCCTGTCTCAAAAACGGCGCGCCGCCAGGGGGGGTTGTCTGAAACTCAAGAACGTTTGAGACAGATTGCATGGACAATCAGCCTGTGGGGTGTGCAGGGCACCGCCGGCGCCAGAGGCATGTTGCTTTCGTCCTTCCACTGCGTGGCACTAAACACCCTCACTTGGCACGCCTGGGCGCGCGCACGCACCCACACACGCACAGAACGACTAGATCAACCTCCGGATCTGGTCAAGGAGCATTACAATCATGGCCAAATGTGGACCCAGGCACAGATCGCGGCGCAAGACCCTCTCAATGTCACTCAAAATTTCTTCAAGACGTGAAAGGGCTTAACCCGTGTGAAGTCCCCTATAATGTTAAAATTGTCGAATTACCCCAGGAATATCCTTACCTCAGGAAAGGGCCCTTGCCTGCACGCATCCCGCGCAATCCGGCGCTCGGTGTACCTCGGGGGGCAAAGGGCAGCCACTTCTGCAGATTTATTGCGCTTCACTTGCAAGTCAGGAAGGCGCGCGTGATGCGTACACAGTTGGACACCGTCACTTCCGACACCACGCCGTATTCAAACCACGAAACCCCCCCCTCCCCCCCCGCTGCTCTTGCTGCACATTTCCCACCGACACTACTTCGAGTGTGGATGACCTGTCTTGGCAAATGGTACAGAACTCTTTCTGCCTTCTTCTCGCCAAGCGTGCTTGCAAATTATTAAAGTTGCAATCAATGCATGGGCATCTGTGCCTGTGCCTGAATCATGGCAAGTTCCTGGGCATGTTTGGCGCGGGCAGCCTGGATGACTTGCTGCAGCTGCTGCATGCGGTCGCGCCACGCCACCAGCTTGCCTGCGCCAAAATTCTCAAAAGTCAGTGCCCTGTGCTTTCACTATATAAAGGTACAAAATAGAGTGCTTCTAGAATTCGTGCCTCGCATGCCGGACCACTGCGATTTGGAGAAGAGGCGTGCAGGACAGTGGTTGATGATGAGGCGTCGCGTGAGCTGGTCCAGCTTGGCATCCATTAGCTTTGCCTGCATTGCCTTGATCGTCCACATCTCCACCTCCTCCGCCCCCACCTGGAGGCAGGTGGCGATGTCGGCATAGGAGATAGAGTCTTGTCGTGAGGCAAGCGAGCAGAGCGAGAGCAGGCGCATCTTGACAACACACGCCTCCTTGTCCAGCTTGAGCTTGCTCAGCACAGCCGCGTTGCTACCGCAAAACGTGTTGAAAGCCGCAAGGTCGTCCTTGGAAAAGAGGTCGAGCAGCGCGTACACGGGCGCGTGCGAGGCGTCGGCTTTGAGCGCCTTGATGGCGTCAAGCTCCAGGTAGTCATCAAACTGGAAGACTTTGGGGTTAGCAATGGCCTCGCCCACAGCTAATGAGGCCTGCTCTAGTGCTGCCGCGTCGCATTTTTGCCCCTGCAATGTCTTCAGGAATTTGATGCGCAGCCAGTGGGCCTCATCACACATGCTGTGCTTGCCCGCAGCTTCATACAAGACCGAGTACAGTTGCCGAATCTTGGCAGCATCCGACTCCCACTCGCTCATGACACTGTCTAGCGCCTCCGCCTTGGGCAGCACCTGCGCCAGCTCGGCCTTGCCAGCTGATGATGCGTAGTTGATCATGGCGAGCAAGGTCGTGAAGCGCGCGCCTGTCTTTCCCGCCAGCAAGTTGTAGATGCTCGCCATGGTCTGATTTTTATAATTGTTCAGGTGTTGATGTTATTGTGGTTGTTGCTGTTGTCATACTAGATGCTTGCCGTGGTCTGTCCTCCCTAAACCTTAACCCTAAACCTAAACCTTAACCCTAAAACTACACCCTTGTAGATGCTTCCCGTGGTCTGTCCTCCCACCCCTCGTCATTTCGAGTCCTCTGTAGCTCCTCTGTAGCTCCCACACCGAGACATTCACCTCAGTTCCCTTCCCACTCTCATCCTCTGTGTTGTCACTGGCCCCGGCACCTTCTCGTCAAAACACTCAACGTATATACAGATAATAAACCTAAATATTCGTTGGTATACATGATTAATGGTATGTGTGTGTATGTATAATGATTGATATATATACCGATCATAAATGTATCTATCTAATGACTCTAAGTGGTAGGCGACTGGCTAATCGCGCTGCTCCTACCTCTTCCATGTCTACATACATGTATAATGGTAAATATGCACCAACAATTAATATATCGGTCCATATTAGATCGGTTCCATAGATTTAATTACTCTTAGTGGTAGGCGACTGGCTAATCGCGCTGCTCCTACCTCTTCCAGCTCGTGCTGCTCCTCCCTCTTCCTCTCGCCAGTTGACCCGCTTATTCTTGTTGTTGTTCTTAATACTACTACTTCTACTACCTACTATCATCACTAAGCTTGCTATGAGAGGGACGTCACGTCTTCAAAACGCCAACGAGGACGAGAAAGAGAGAGGGGCAGATAGGAGAAAGAAGGGGGGGGGGGGGGCAGGAAGAGGAAAGAGAGAGAAAACTAGGATGAGCAGAGGAAACTAGGATGAGCAGACCTTGAGACGAAGGCTGGCATTCTGAGTGTCGGCAGCCAGTTTGCCCACCATGCCATCCGCAAGTTTCACCACATCTGCCTCGCCTGCACAATGGTGCGTAGCCCGCGCCCGCCCACCACCACACCCGGATCCTCGAAAACGTTAACTGTGCTCATTGGACTAAAACCCTGACCGGCGCTGGACCCTCACGACGGTTACTATCTTCTCCACAGTAACCGTTCGGAGGATTCGACGGCGGTTGAGCACCGTAGGAATATGATTAACAGACAGAGGCAGCGGGCATGGCGTGTGGTGTGGGCGAGGAGGCTGATGCGCGAATGTGCTCGCGCGGGGAGCAGGGCGGACCTTTACAAGTGTCGAGAACGCACTGGAATAGAAGGCAAACGACGTTCAAGACGCCCTCTACCGTCTCACGATCGCCCGACTTGTCCCCCACTTGCGAAAGAATCTTGTCGAGATTGTCTTGCGCAAGTTCCAGCGCCTGCGAAAACCGCATGCACGCACTGAGCGCCGAGACGCCTGCAGCGCCCCAGCAGTGCTGGCGCTGCTGCTGCTACTGCCGCCAGCACCGCCGCGCCGCGGCACACCCACGCAGTCCGTTTGCAGGAGGCGCAAAGAGAAATTGCCGCGCAAAGGAGGGGGGTTGGGGTGGAGGAGGAGACTCCCAGCGCACGCGCTTTATAAAAAGCGGCCCATGCACGTCCGCGAGGCGCCGGCACACGGAGCAGGGCGGCGACCTTGGGCTCCGAGATCTTGTCATCGACCGAGGCCGGGTCTGAGCCGTTGAGTACGCTGATGTGGCGCGCCAGCTCCACGGCTGCGGGCAAAATGCTCCCTGCGCAGGGAGCGTGTTATCCCACTGACATCACTGCCGGCCGCGCCGGGGAAGCGCACATGCGCGAGAGCGCACGTTGCACATTAGCACACGCAACGCAGCGGCGCACTCGTGGCAGAAACACGCACCGCTGGCCTCGTCGGGCGTCCGCACGAAGCTGACCCCCGTCATGGCAAGCACTGCCACGCACGCACGAGTCGATATATCAGCCCTTAAAAGTCGATATATCAAGCCCCGGGGAAAAAAAACTCATCGTCAAATGGACGTCGTGCTGTCGGGCGAGCCAGGGGCGGGGGGCAGGCCGGGGCT
>Ga0315899_10008948_pt1 | contig 10735 bp, 10 predicted proteins | sample LakEriMetagenome_2_FD_203518 | JGI IMG/M metagenome (GOLD analysis project Ga0315899, IMG submission 203518) | Freshwater fungal communities from buoy surface, Lake Erie, Ohio, United States - Buoy 4 MA112 | ecosystem: Environmental > Aquatic > Freshwater > Lake | place: USA: Lake Erie, Ohio...
GAGCGGTTGAGCGCTACTGAGCAGGCACTTTTCACTCGGAGCTTATATCGTGCAGCCGACCTCTCATGCTCATAACACTTTTCCACCATCGCCCATCAACCCGGTTGATCCCAACCGCCTCAATGCAGAAGCGCCCGCCAGCCAAGTTGATCCCAGGTATCTTCAGCAAGAAGCACCCCATATCGAACTTGATCCTAGCCTCAATCACGCTGAATCAAAACTCTATCGCGTTATCCGATTTGGAAACAAATATGATTTACCCAAATTGCTCGATGAAGCGGTAAGCGCTGGTGCTCAGCTAAATCATCCTACATGTTATGAATTTAATTCATTGGTGATTGCAGTACGTGCCAGAAATTTTCAGGCGATTTCTCCATTAATGGTACGTGGCGCACTCATTCCCGCACCCGCTCACGATCAAGTTGACTTGCTGATAGAGGCCTGCCGTACCGGAGATGTGAATATGGTGATTGAGCTCATCAGAGTCGCCAAGATAAATTTGCATACGCAAGACGCTACCGGAAAAACTGTCCTGCACTATTCGATCATTGGTGGATCGCAAGAACTTACTCTGCTGCTTTTGCAACACGGCGCCGATCCCAACGTCGAGGCAACACAAATGACGGAATCTGAGTGCTCACGTATTTTTGGAAATGGCATATCGTTTCAAGGTTTAGCTGTAACCCCATTGATGATCGCTGGACGACTGGGCGACGATTATCTTGTTCATCTTTTACTCAGTCACGGCGCTGACCCTAACCGAGGGGCCTGTTCACCGCTGATAATTGCCGCCTTTTCCGGAAAACCTTACATCTTCAACCGCCTGTTAGAGGGGAACGCCAAACTAGCGCAATGTCGCGAATATCGAGGTTATACCGGCTTGTCTGCTTGCGTCGTCTCTCGTTTGCCGGCTCAGTACTTGTCGCAACTCGTCTCACATCATGATTTTTCCCGAGACGATGGTTCGATATCTTCGCCGCTGGGCTTAGCCGTAGAACGCTGGCTATACGATGCAGTATCGTTATTTCTGGCGCGCGGCGCATCGATTGAGGATCATGAAACAACTGATGAACCAATCACCATTTGGCAAGCAGCGCTACCGAATGGATACTATGGCTCTGCTATGGCAGATCTTCTGACGGCCAAAAATCCAGCCCTCATTCAGACACAATCAATTGAAAAAATCGCGAACCAACAAATTTCCATCATCAGCAAAATTCACCACCCCGAGGCACTATCCTCAAGAGGATATTTCACATCGATGCTGTTCGCGGCCTCAGAAAAAATAAAACTTGCACTGGATGATCAGCGCGATTTAACAGATCGACAGAAGACATTGTTGTTTGCATCGATCCTCAGCGAGTGTCTACCCAAAACCTTTCCTCCAGCGCCACCAAGCAATGGCCAGAATCTGCCGGTCTACGTACTCTGGCAAAACAAGACCAAGCTAGCGGCTCACCATCAGCGCGAGGCGCTACAATTGGCGTCGACCACGCTAATTGAGTATACGAAACAACAACTCACAGAAGCCACGCATTTAGCATTCTTCCTGGAGCGATCCGCCCAATGCCCCGATGACATCAGCGTGCGGAGGTTTATTGAGCAATCCTTGCAACAGGAGTTAGGGATTCCCAAAATAATTGCCAAATACGTCGCTGATGCGTGGAATAAAGCCGCTCGCTGGTCGGTCGATTGGAAGGTGGCACAGGATAGTGATACCGATAGCAATCGTTTTTTGGAAAGCCTGGCGCGTAACCTGTTGAGCAAAGCTGCCGATGAACCTATCGAGGGTGAGAATGCTCTGACTCTTCAATGGCAGCAGGTACTCGAAGCCGCGATCCCACATGCATCGCGACCGCTGCATCAGTTCTGTGCCAATCCGGCGGCTTGGCTCAGAAAGTTTGAGAACCGGGCTTCACTAGCAGACCCCCACCCTGATCTGGCGTATCAGTGTCATATCGAACTCGGCCTACCGCTCGCGGCTTGCGAAGCTATCGTGAACGCTTGGCAGAAAGCGATTCGTGCCGCTCGCGATTTGCCTTGGTCTATGCCTCAGCAGTTGCATCGAATCCTTGATTGGCAGCTTGCACAGCATATTGCTGACACACTTAACGATGCGCACACGAAGGAAGTTATTCCCGATGTTGACAAGCTTGTGCTCGAATTATGGCGATCGCAAGTACGCACGTCACATGCATCGCAGTTGCGGATAGCGGATCCAACATCTGCCGCCGCCACTGGGCGCAAAAGAACGGCCGAGCAGGAGGCACCCGATGCGCCGCCAGCGAAGGAGGCAAGGACCTGATCTATCCGCAGCGAATCTAAGCGCCGTCGCCCGCAGAACCATCACTGCGGGCGTAAACACGGCCCCGTGTCCTGAGCATCGTCGCTAAACGCCAATGCCGAGGTTTGAAGCATAATCTCGGCATGACGAGATCCTTACCCTCTAACGTACCCTCGCACTCATCCTCAGCCTCGCCCTCAGCCATCCTGTTACCACTGGCTGGCATCACCGTGCTCGACCTGACCCGACTACTTCCGGGCCCAGTCGCGACCATGCATCTGGCCGATATGGGCGCCCAGATTATCAAGATCGAGGACAAGGGCGCGGGTGATTATGCGCGCTCGATGATGCACGTTCGCCATGAACTCTCCCAAATGTTCATTGCGGTGAGCCGTGGCAAACAAATTATTCATTTAGACCTTAAGCATCCGGACGATCATCAAGCGTTTTTATCGATGCTAGATACGGCGGATGTCGTTGTCGAGAGCTTCCGACCCGGCGTCATGGATAGACTCGGCCTAGGATGGGAAGTACTCAAAGCCCGCAAGCCCTCGCTCGTCATGTGCGCGATTTCTGGCTATGGCCAAAACGGCCCGCTGTCGCAGCAAGCCGGGCATGACCTGAACTACATCGGCTACGCCGGTATGCTGGCACAAACGGCAGATGAACATGGAAAACCAGTCATCAGCAATTTGCAGATCGGTGATCTACTCGGCGGCGCGCAGAGCGCAGTGCAAGGTATTCTGGCCGCACTGTTGGCCGTAAAAATGGGCGGCCCTGGCAGGTTTGTCGATGTTTCCATGACGGATGCGGTGTTCGCCCATCACTTGATGCCCTTGTTCTCCTACAACCACGGCGGCCATGCTGCTCCACCGGCGCGTGATTTCCTGACGGGTGGCCTGCCCTGCTACAACGTTTACCGCTGCAGTGATGGTCGTTATATGGCGGTGGGCGCGCTGGAGCTGAAGTTCTGGCAGCGCCTGTGCGAGGTGATCGAACGTCCCGATCTGACGCAGCATCACTGGGCGCATGGTCAGGCGGTAGGCAGTGAGGAAGCTATCGCTATTCGTGATCAACTTGCCGCCATCTTCGCCACACGAACGCAAGCCGAATGGCATGCGTTATTTGAACCGGCGGATTGTTGTGTAACACCGGTGCTGACGCCCGAAGAGGCCTTGCATCATCCCCATTTCATTGCGCGCGGCATGGTGCGCTCGGCAAGTCACCCCACTGAGGGCGACTACTTGAGCACTGGGCCTTCGGTAAAATTCACCGACTAAGCCTGTCATGCGATCCGCATTCACTCAGGCCGGCTTCTATCCGTTCGAGGGGCCGTCGACCACCGATTTGTCGCTGATACCGCTATCGATCCGCTACAAGCTGGATCGCGCAGAGATAAAACTACATCTCGCGCAATGGCAACAAATCAGCCTCGATGATCGTCAACGGTTATTGGACACTCGCTGCGGTAGCGCGACCGAGGTAGCAGGCTATCGTGCCTTGCTGATTGAAATCATTGAGCGCTACTTCTCTTCACCACCAACATCCCAGCCCTTAAGCAATGATGCGCCCTGGGCTGATCGCTCGCGCTGGCCTCAGGTGGTGATTGATCAGTGTGGCAAGCAATCGATTACGCTACGACCTGTCGAACAATGGCAGGGGCTCAGCGATATGGATAGGCACGCGTTGTTTGTATTGGGCCGATCGAAACATGCGCTCGACGAATTCATCGCAGCGATGCGCTTGTTCTTCGGTGATGAGAAAAGCGATGATCCCGGCCTTCGCCGAGATAACGCATGATGGGGAGTACGTCTGAAAGCGTCATCCCGGCAAAGGCCGGGATCCAGACGCTTTAAACGACTTGTTAGGTCAGTAAACCGCGATGTGCATCAATCGCCTCGCGCACGACGGGGCTGAGTTCATTGGCCTCGCCGCCGTCCATCTTCTGCACAATCGTCTTACGCATGCGCGGCTCCCAGAATTTTTTCAGGTGATTCGCGATATCGGCCTTGGCCTGTTCACGATCGGGCATATCTTCAAAGAACGCGCCGATTTGATTCGCCATTTTGACGAGTTGCTGGGTTTCCATAATTACTCCGCTTTAAATCGCTCTGAATGGGTATACATCACGTACGAGGTATCACGCATGAAGCCAATCAAGGCAACGCCATACCGATCGGCTAACTCCACCGCAAAACTCGTTGGCGCAGATATCGCTGCGATGATGCCAATGCCCATGGTCGCTGCCTTCTGTACCATCTCGTAGCTGGCACGACTGGTCAGCAGCAAGGCGCCACATGAAAAATCTGTTTTCTGCTTGGCCAGCGCGCCTATCAATTTGTCGAGCGCGTTATGCCGACCCACATCTTCACGAACGCAAGTCACCTGCCCGGCCTCGTCTATCCACGCAGCGGCATGCGTCGCGCCACTGTGTTGCTGCAGTGGCTGGCGCAGCTGCATCGCGTGCATGCCTGCGACCAAGACACTCGGTGCGATCGCATGCGCATGCGGCACCGGGGCTAGCTCACGCGCAACTTGTTCCAAAGCTTCAGTGCCGCATAATCCGCAACCCGTACGGCCAGCCAGATTACGGCGACGCTGCTTCAAGGCCATGAATCGTTCGCTGGCGATCTCGACATGTACTAATCGGCCTTCATCTCGCTGCTCGACTTCGCAGCCGTAAAACTCAGTGCTGCTGGCGATGATGCCTTCCGATAGCGAAAACCCGAGCGCGAAATCTTCCAGATCGGCAGGTGAAGCGAGCATGACGGCGTGCGAGATGCCGTTGAACTCAAGCCCAATGGGCAATTCAACCGCAAGCCAATCCTGACCATCCGACAGCACACCACCGCGGCAGCGTTGCACCGACACCTGCTTCAGTGTGTCGGCGCCGGTGCTCAAGGCATGCTCGCCGGGGCCGTGCTCCATGGCGATCTCGCTATGCTCCGCTATCGACTGTGTCAGCCCTCGACCTTCGCCAGATCCAACTGCTCGCGGTTGAAGCGCTCGTAATTGCGCTGCCATTCCGAGGGCTGTGTCACGGGCATCACTTGTACTGCAGTCACCTTGAACTCAGGGCAGTTGGTGGCCCAGTCGGAGTTGTCGGTCGTGATCACGTTCGCGCCCGACTCCGGGAAGTGGAACGTGGTGTAGACCACGCCTGGCTGCACGTTCTCAGTCACGGTAGCGCGCAGCACGGTTTGTCCTGAGCGCGAGTCGATACCGACCCAATCACCTTCATAAATGCCACGCTCCTCGGCATCATGCGGATGAATTTCGAGCCTGTCTTCACTATGCCAGCGGGAGTTCTCGGTACGACGCGTTTGCGCACCCACGTTGTACTGCGAGAGGATACGACCGGTCGTCAGAATCAGCGGGAAGCGCGGTGTCACTTTCTCATCGGTCGCGACATACTTGGTGATCATGAAGCGGCCCTTGCCACGCACGAACTGATCAACGTGCATGATCGGCGTGCCTTCCGGTGTGTTGTCATTGCACGGCCACTGAATACTGCCCAGCTTGTCGATCTTCTCGTAGGTCACGCCATGGAAGGTCGGGGTCAGCGAGGCAATCTCCGCCATGATCTCTGACGGATGCGAGTAGTTCATGGGGTAGCCCAATGCATTCGCCAGCAACTGGGTCACCTGCCAATCCGAATAACCGGTCTTCGGTGGCATCACTTTGCGCACGCGCGAGATGCGACGCTCGGCGTTGGTGAAGGTGCCATCTTTCTCGAGGAAAGAAGAACCCGGCAGGAACACATGCGCGTACTTCGCTGTCTCGTTCAAGAACAAGTCTTGGACAACCAAGCACTCCATCGCCATCAAACCATTCGCAACGTGCTGGGTATTGGGGTCGGACTGCACGATATCTTCACCCTGCACATACAAGCCCATGAAGCTGCCATCGAGCGCGGCATCGAGCATGTTGGGAATACGCAGGCCCGGCTCAGGGCTGAGTGTCGCGCCCCAACGCGATTCAAATTCTGCGCGCACGATGCTGTCGGACACATGACGGTAGCCAGGTAGCTCATGCGGGAACGAACCCATGTCGCAAGCGCCCTGCACGTTGTTCTGACCACGCAACGGGTTCACGCCCACACCCAAGCGACCGACATTGCCGGTGGCCATGGCCAGATTGGCGATGCCCATCACCATGGTCGAGCCCTGTGCATGCTCGGTCACACCCAGACCGTAGTAAATTGCTGCATTGCCGCCGGTGGCGTACACACGAGCGGCGCCACGCAATTCCTCGGCTGGCACGCCAGTGATTTCGGCCATTGCCTCGGGCGAGTTCTCCGGACGTGCAACGAACGCTTTCCAGTCTTCGAAGGATTTCAGGTCACAACGCTCAGCGATGAAGTCATCCTTCATCAGGCCTTCGGTCACGATCACATGCGCCAGTGCATCGATCAGCGCGACGTTGGTGCCCGGCTTCAGCTTGAGGTGATAGTCCGCTTGGTAGTGCGCGCCCTTCACCATCTCGGTGGTACGTGGATCAGCTACGATCAACTTCGCGCCTTGACGCAGGCGACGCTTCATCTGCGACGCAAATACCGGGTGAGCGGCGACCGGGTTAGCACCAATCACGAAGATCACATCCGACTGCATCACCGAATCAAACGTCTGTGTACCGGCAGATTCACCGAGTGTCTGCTTCAGACCATAGCCCGTCGGCGAATGACAAACGCGTGCGCAGGTATCGACGTTGTTGTTACCGAAGCCAGCGCGCACCAGCTTCTGTACTAGATACGTCTCTTCGTTTGTGCAGCGTGACGAGGTGATACCGCCCACCGAATCTTTACCGTATTTCTGCTGGATACGGAGGAACTCGCTCGCTGCATACGAGACTGCTTCTTCCCACGACACTTCCTGCCATGGGTCAGAAATATTTTTACGAATCATGGGCTTCATGATGCGGTCTTTGTGGGTCGCATAGCCCCACGCAAATCGACCTTTGACGCATGAGTGGCCATGGTTCGCCTTGCCATCTTTCCATGGCACCATGCGCACCACTTCGCTGCCTTTCATTTCTGCTTTGAAGCCACAACCCACACCGCAATAGGCGCAGGTCGTCACCGCGCTGTGCTCGGCGATACCGATCTTGATCACGGTCTTTTCAGTCAGGGTCGCGGTTGGGCAAGCCTGTACACAGGCGCCGCAAGAAACACACTCCGACTCCATGAACGGCTCGTTCTGGCCCGCCGCGACGCGCGAGTCAAAACCACGGCCATCAATCGTCAACGCAAACGTACCCTGAGTCTCTTCGCAGGCGCGGACACAGCGGTTGCAGACGATGCACTTCGACGGATCGTAGGTGAAGTAAGGGTTCGACTCATCCTTCTTCAGCTCGGTGTGGGTCTTGATTGGCGCGCTGCCCTTGGTGTAGCGCACTTCGCGCAGGCCTACCAAGCCAGCCACGTCTTGTAATTCGCAATTGCCATTCGTGGGGCAGGTCAGGCAATCCAGCGGGTGATCGGAGATGTACAGCTCCATCATGCCGCGACGGATATCTGCCAGCTTAGGTGTCTGCGTGCTGACCTTCATGCCCGGCTCGACTGGTGTGGTGCAGGAGGCTGGATAGCCTCTGCGGCCTTCAATCTCTACCAAGCACACACGGCAAGAGCCGAAGGCTTCCAGCGAATCAGTGGCGCACAGCTTCGGTACGTTGATACCAGCTTCCGCACTGGCGCGCATGACCGACGTGCCTGCAGGCACGGTCACCGACACACCATCAATCTCTAAAGTCACCAGCGTTGCGGATGCCCGCTCTGGCGTACCAAAGTCTTTTTCATTGATTGCGTTCATGCCGTCTCCTTCGCTTTCTTTTCTGTACCGAAGTCTTCAGGGAAATGATTCATTGCTGATAGCACCGGGAACGGTGTCATGCCGCCCATCGCGCATAGCGAGCCGTTCAGCATGATGTCGCATAGATCGCGCACCAAATGAATCTGCTGCTCGGTGTCTTCACCGGCGATGATCTTGTCGAATGCTTCTTTGCCACGCGTCGAACCGATACGGCACGGTGTGCACTTGCCGCACGACTCCACCGCGCAGAATTCCATCGCATAACGCGCCTGCTTCAGCATATTCACGCTGTCATCAAACACGACAATGCCGCCGTGCCCGAGCGTGCCGCCAATGGCGAGGAAGGCTTCGTAGTCGAGTGGTGTATCGAACTGAGATTCAGGCAAGTAAGCGCCCAACGGCCCACCGACCTGGACTGCGCGGATCGGCTTACCCGAACGGGTACCGCCGCCGTACTCGTACAGCATCTCGCGCAGCGTGAGACCGAAAGCCTTCTCGACCAAGCCACCAAATTTGATATTGCCCGCGAGTTGCATCGGCAAGGTACCGCGTGAACGACCCATACCGAAATTTTTGTAGTACTCGGCACCGCGCGCAAAAATCACTGGCACCGTCGCCAGCGAGATCACGTTATTGATGACCGTTGGCTTGCCGAACAGACCCGAGATCGCAGGCAACGGCGGCTTGGCGCGCACGATGCCGCGACGACCTTCGATGCTTTCCAGCAGCGCAGTCTCTTCGCCGCACACATAAGAGCCTGCGCCGACGCGCACCTCGAGGTCGAAGCGCTTACCCGAGCCGCAAATATTGGCACCCAGATAGCCATGCGCACGCGCGATCTCGATGGCTTTGTTCAGCATCTCAATTGCGTGCGGGTACTCAGAGCGCGCGTAGATATAGCCTTTAGTTGCACCGACACCCAAGCCAGCGATCGTCATGCCCTCGATCAGCATCAGCGGATCGTCTTCCATCACCATGCGATCGGAGAAGGTGCCGGAGTCACCCTCATCAGCATTACAAACAATGTACTTTTGCGCCGATGGTGTTGTGCGCACCGTGTTCCACTTGATACCGGTCGGGAAAGCCGCGCCACCGCGTCCGCGCAAACCAGATTCCGTCACCGCTTGAACAATCTGCTCCTCGCTCATTTGCAAGGCTTTTTGCAATCCGGCGAAACCTTCATGCGCGCGATAGTCTTCGATCGACAGTGGATCAGTGATACCGATGCGCGCAAAGGTGAGACGCTCTTGGCGTTTTAAGAAAGGAATTTCTTCCGTCAGACCAAGCGCCAGCGCGTGCGCGCCGCCGGTGGTGAAGCCAGCATCAAACAGCGACGCCACATCATCCTCACTCACCGGGCCATATGCCACGCGACCTTCCGGTAATGCCACTTCGACCAGTGGCTCCAACCAGAACATACCGCGCGAACCATTGCGAACCAGCTCAATCTCAACACCACGACGCTTAGCTTCAGCAAGAATCGCTTGCGCCGTTTCATCAGCACCCAAAGCCAGCGCGGTTGAGTCGCGCGGCACAAAAATCTTCACGCTCATGCGTCGCTCCTTGCGCGTGCCAGAATTCGATCGAAACTTTTTTGATCAACGCGGGCGTGCAGTTTCTCGCCCATCATGATCGAAGGACCACAGGCGCAGTGGCCTAGGCAATACACTGGCTCTAAGGTGACTGAACCGTCTGCCGTGGTCTCATGGAAATCAATACCCAGTGCTCGCTTGGCATGCTCAGTTAGCGCCTCTGCGCCCACCGATTGGCAAGCCTCGGCCTGACAAATCTGCAGCACAACTTTGCCAGCCGGCGTGGTTCGAAAGTGGTGGTAGTAGCTGATAACGCCATGCACTTCGGCGCGCGTCAGGTTCAGCCGTTCAGCAATCTCAGGCACCGCATCTGCGGGCACGTAACCGTATTCGGCCTGAATAGCATGAAGAATGGGAAGCAGCGCGCCGTCCGGTGCGCCCAATTGGGTCAAGGTGGCGTTGATACACGCGTCATACGAAGCCGTTGGCATCGTGGTCTCCGGTGTTTTTTATATGTGCCGAAAAACATATTTCGGTGGAAATTACAGCCCGCGAAAGCTGCGAATGCGCGGATGTTCCGCTCGGAGACACCGGATGTCAATATGAGATTTTTAACCTATTTAGGTGGCGCAAGTCCGGCCGGCACCTTCGCTTCAATCGCCAAACCGGGACAAAGGTGACAAGTGCTAATGGCTTGATTTATCATGCCGCATCAAGATAAATCTTGAAGGATTAGCTGATGGCCACGCCCATTCGAGAAAAATTCTCCTCCCAAGCTTCGCCAGAGGTGCTCGCGGCGCTTAGGCAAATCGCTGAAAGCCAAGGGCGTCAGTTCCAAGCAGTGTTGGATGAGGCGCTACGCGACTACATCGATCGTCAGCAGAAGGAACGTCCACGCCGACACGTCGTGTCAGCATTTGCCGCCAGCGTCGCGGAATTCGACTCCCTGTACAGCGAATTGGCGAAATAAAAATTGGCACGCGACTTCCTGACGGCGGCCGACCTGCTGGGAATGCACTCGTTGCTGATTCAGCGTTTTGGCGGCGCCACCGGTGTGCGCGACCCTGGCGCTCTTGAAGCAGCACTATTCCGTCCGCAAACCGGCTACTACG
>Ga0315899_10008951_pt1 | contig 10734 bp, 11 predicted proteins | sample LakEriMetagenome_2_FD_203518 | JGI IMG/M metagenome (GOLD analysis project Ga0315899, IMG submission 203518) | Freshwater fungal communities from buoy surface, Lake Erie, Ohio, United States - Buoy 4 MA112 | ecosystem: Environmental > Aquatic > Freshwater > Lake | place: USA: Lake Erie, Ohio...
TGGCAGTACAAGACTGTACTTTCTATGTATGTATGTATGTATGTAATACACCCACACAAATCCACACACACAATAAAGCTCCCTCTCTCTCGCTCTCTCTCCCTACACACACACTATATATAGCGCGCGCGCGCGCGCGCGCGCTCTCTCTCTCTCTCTCTGTGTGTGTTTCCACTCCCTCATTCTACTTCTTTCCCCTGCCTGCAGCGGGTCCTGGGGCCAGAGCGGACATGATGAGGTCAAAGAAGGCCGGGTGCTTGCGCATCGCTTCCCTGATTGAGGGCTCCTGGGAAAGAAAGTGTGGTTGTGACAGAGTAAGTGAGACACTGACGTCATCAAGATCATATGAGGAGGAGGATACATGTCATATGAAGAAAGTGTGGTTGTGACAGAGTACGTGAAAGAGATGGGGTGAGCCTCAAATGTACTCCACGCACGCACACATACAATCGCGCACACTTTCACGAACACACATACTTCAACACATACACACACATACACACACATACTCTCTCCCACACACACTCTTCCTCTCTCTCTCTCTCTTCCTCTCTCTCTTCTCCCCCCCTCTCACACGCACGCACGAAAACACACACACACACACGCCTTCTCAGGGCGGCAAGAGTCGTAGTTGTCAATGATGAATCGCAGGCACTTGGTTTTGAGTCTGTCGAGTTCGTGCACGTGCGACGCCTGCACCACACCACGCCCTCCCACCGTCAGCGCCCCCACGATGTCCTGCGCTGCTTTCGCTTTACTGCTTTCCCTTTACTACACGGCATCACAAGCCCTCTTTTGATCAAATTTTTTACCCAAAAAAAAAACTAGTATTACTGCAAAAATAGTACGATCATCAAGATTGAGAACGTATATTTGCAGAATATCAAATTGTCCATCTCCGATAAGTCTCGAGTGGACTTATGTAGTAGGCATCTTTTGACACTGTAGTAGGTCTCTTTTGACACTGAAGTAGGTCTCTTTTGACACTTGTCCATCTCCGATAAGTCTCGAGTGGACTTATCATTGTCCAGTGTGTGTGTAGTGTGTGTAGTGTGTGTAGTGTGTGTAGTGTGTGTAGTGTGTTATATGCGATAGGTCCACTCCACGGCACCAACGACTGCGTTGTATGGAGAAGGAAAAGAGAATATCGAAACGCAGTCACACCTCCCAGACACACACACACACACCTCCCAGACACACACACACACACCAAACCTACCAGCCTTGGGCGACACACTACACACACTACACACACACTAACACACTACAAAGTCACACCTCCCAGACTTCGACGATGTGCTCTCTGTATAATGTGTTCTCTATATGAAATACACACACACACACATCAAAAAGCAGCCACACCTCCCAGACTTCGGCGACACACTCGGGCGCTAGCATTCCCTCCAGCGTGCGTGCACATGCACGAACCAAGGGCACCATTTGCAGGGTGGCTGCACACATTAGACACACCCACATCAGACACACACACGCTACACACACGCACACACACATTAGAGACACACCCACATTAGACACACACACAAGGGCACCACGTGCAGGGTCGCTGCACACATTAGACACACACGCATTAGAGACACACACACAACAGAGAGACACACACACTACACACACGCACACACACATGGGTCGCTGCACACATTCTCAAGCGCCAGTGAGTACATAAATCAGCACCAGTACGTAAATCAAAGCATGACGTGAGTACATAAATCAGTGCACCAGCACATAAATCAGTGCACCAGCACATAAATAAAAAAATTCACTATACAGCTTCCTTTTTGAGAATGTATCACCTGCGCATTGCAGGAGGTCCAATGTCTGCCGCACGGCGGGCGGCGGTTCGTACACGCCTGAATAGGCAAAGCGGAGAGAGCATCGAATTGCATCTTGCTCACACTCTGGCAGTTCAACAGTCATTGGCTCGGTATCGTCCATGCGCTTGTGCCGCAGTTCGCGGATCGCCGTGCACAGGTACGGCACCGACAACAGTATCACCGCGTGCCCTTTTACTTGGAGACCACGTGCGCCAATCAATACAACGTCGGCAAGCTCAGCGCTCTCCAGCATCGCTTCCATGTGCCCTACCACTTCCGGCACCATGCGCTGCCCGAAACTTGTGCCCTGATCAACAGAATCGAGATCCGAGTAGAGCAGCAGCGAGTATGCGCTTGAAGCAGCCATTTGCACGTGTCCCCAGGGCAGGTTGTCGACAGCTACAGGGAGATTCACTTGCATGTTCTTGCCGTCGGTGGTGGGCGTGATGATTTGTTCTTGGCCGTTAATCTTACCCAGATTTGCGGCAGCCTGTTCGTCACTCAACCCATCGATCCCAAGACGGCCGTGACAGCACAGGCCCCAGGCGAGCAATTCGCCGTCGATCGTGGCAGCAAGTGAGTGAGACTCCCCACAGGCCACTTTTGCGATGGGCCGTCCGCGCAGGCCGTTGACAATCATTGGGGTAGGGCAAAAGGGCCACCAGCGGCCGGCGTGTGTCGTCATTAATGCGCCAGTTTGATTTACATCGGGAAGTGGACCGTGGCCAAGTTTGCCAAACTCGGCGCTACCCCAGGAGAATACAACACCGTCGCGGGTCACAGCCATTGAGTGTGTCACCCCCGCTGCGATCTGCCCCACGTGCTTGTGGTGTAAGTAGTAGTAACACAATGTCTTAATGGCTAACACAGTAGTAGTAGTAATATTAGTAGTATTAGTAGTATTAGTAAATACAACAATACCTGCACCACGTGCTTGCGGTGTAAGTCTTCCACGTGCATGGGGAGCGGGGCGTGAATGAGCCCGTCGCTGTCCGATGGCAGCTGCGACACGTCACCAAGGCCGAGCTTGCCGAATTCAGCGCTTCCCCATGCCCACACGTTGCATGAGTCCGTGAGGGCAAGGACGTGACTTTTGCCACCCGCCAGAAGCACTATCTTCTGACCCCGCAGCGCTTCCATCTGTGTCGGAGTGGTAACAATTTTCGTGGACTTGGTGTCGCCAATTCCCAGGCAGCCTGCCCACGAACTGCCCCAGGAGTAGGTTACACCGCCTTCGCAGCAGGCGATGTTGAAAGTCGGTCCGCAGGCCACGTCACGCACACGGTTCTTCGTGAGTGGCCCATTGAAGCCCTCGACCTTGATTGGTCTTGAGGAGTAGGGCCTGTGTGTGTGTGTGTGTGTGTGTGTGTGTGTGTAATATATATATAAAGCATATTATATACATAAGCATACATCAATATATACCTCTTTGACTCCACGTCCGTGGGCAACTTGGAGACAAGCTCAGGCGCCAAGCCCAACATGCCATTCGCGGCGCATCCCCAGGCATACACATCGCCGTCGCAGGTGAGGGCAAGGGAGTGGTAGACTGTGCACGCGACCTGAAAAAAAATGAACAAAAAAAAGAAATTCTCAGAAGTCAGTACCCTCCATTTAAAACAAAATCGCCATGGGGAGAGCTGTTGAGAGAAAAAAATCCATGCCTTTGACACTGTGATCCCCTGCAAGCCCACCACGAGACGAGGGACGGCGACGGACACGGGCGGCGAAGGGGCCTCGCAGCCGTTGCCCAACCGCCCACACCCTTCCTCGCCCTATATGTATGTATATATATATATATATACCCTATATGTATGTATATATATAGATATATATATATATATATATATATATACATATATACATTATGTATATACATATATATATATATATGTATATACATACATACATACATACATACGTATCTTTCCATTTTTATATTCATCTGACATATTATTATATATCATGTATATAATAATATCTGTTGAAATGGTTTTTTGATACTTCAAGAAATATTTTTATTTTTTTTAAAAAAAATTGTAGTAATTTACATCATAAATTATTTATATTAATTATGAGGAGTGTATCTAAAATGCGCCTCAACCTCGATATTTTCACAACCGACCACATCTCTTTGATGCTTTGCCGTAAGCAAATGTTTTTTTTTTTTGCATATAGGATGCTTTAACAATAGCGCCACATTGACAGATTACATCTGTGGGTCTGTGATTGATAGTGTAAGGCAAGGTAGTAGTAGTGATTGTAGTAGTAGCGGTTACTACACTACTACAGTAGCGGTTACTACAGTAGTGTGATTGATAGTGTAAGGCAAGGTAGTAGTAGTGATTGTAGTAGTAGTGGTTACTACAGTACTGCTTAACAATATCTATATCATATATATAAGCGACAAGTCTTTGAGCCATTTATGAAGTATTTTTTTTTTAAATTTATGAAGTAATTAGCATCATAAATTAAAAAAAGACATTATTTAAGGGGTTTACAAGGGTCCCCTCTGTGGTACCCTCTCTCACGAACCGAAATTTAAATAGCAGGTAAAACCACGAAGCAATCACAGCGGCGAGGACGCAATATATGGCATGGGTGGTTTAATTAGGACGCAATCCGTATATACATACATACATACATACATACATACATACATACATACATACATACATACGTATGTATATACATGTTACGTCATTAATCCACCCATTCCGTCCTCACGAAGCCGAACCCTTTACATTTTTGCGTCCTAATTTTTTTACTTCACACGAGAGCTAACCCAAGGGTGCCCCCTTGTAACGACCTAAAAAAAAAAAACTATTTTTTATGAAGTAATCACATCGTAAACTTTTTAAAAAAATATCATGTGAAACGGCTTAAAGCCTTGTCGCTTACATGTAACATATAGATATTAAGACCACAACCACTTCATATTTTGACCACATCGTAGAATATATAAAATCAATCATCACAAAGCATTTATTAAGTGATTATTTCATTAGTACAATGTTTATGTCTAAACATCAAGATCTACAAAAAAATTTATTTGGAGAGATTGTATTTGACAACGATTTTCGTAAAATTAAAAAAATACAAGATGATGTGTACGTATATATATGTATGTATGTATATACTTATGTATTTATATGTATGTATGTATGTATGTATGTATGCATGTATGTATATACATACGTATGTACATGTTGATATAAGCACACACACACACACACACAGACACACACACACACAAACACACACACACACACACACACACACACACACACACACACACACATACCCACGCTAGAATAAGGCCTTCCTCAGTGACGAGCAACGCATGGCGATCACTGCATGCCTGACAAATATTCTGAAAAGTCAGCGTCCTAGTATATTTGCTGAAAACAGTCACTAGACGGAGGACTTTTGAGAATTTGTTGCCAGGTAGACAGGCGTTCCCGCCTTCATCGCCTGTTAAAAATAAAATATAACAATCATTAAAAAAAGTGCTATATTATTTTTTTTTTCAGGCATTCCTTCATCGCCTGTTGCAGGAGGCACATTTCGGTGTGCGTGTGTGTGTGTGTGCGTGTGTGTGTGTGTGCGTGCGTGCGTGTGTGTGTGTGTGTGTGCTTATTTGTGTGTGCGTGTATGCTTGGGCAGAAGTGTGCTGTTCTTGCGCATAGCTCTCTCTAGCTCGCCTGTTGCAGGAGACGCGTTTCGGTATTAAAAAAAGTATTTTTTTTATTTTCGTTTTTTTATTTTCGGGCGTTTCGGTAATTTTTAAAAAAAAACTGCAACAGTTGCAGGAGACGCGTTTCGTTGGGCGTGCGTGTCCCTAAAACTAAACAAGGGTTAGGTACTAGGTAGGCGCGCATTTGCTGTGAATCTGCTGCATGCCTGCTGCAGGAGGCGCGTTTCAGTGGGCGTGCCCAGGTGCGTATCGGAAGAGTGGCCGAGGCAGGTGCTCGACTGCCCAAAGCCCTGTGTGTGTGTGTGTGTGTGTTTGTATGTGTGTGTGTGTGTGTGTGTGTGTGTGTGTGTGTGTGTGTGTAAGTGCTCAGCGGCTCAGGCTTTTGTGTGTCTGTATGTACCAGGAGGCGCACAGAGGTGTTGCTTCCGGCCACTTTGCTCGCTGGCATGGGAGACTGGGAGATGTAGATAGTGCCTTTCAACCGCGCCACCTCCAAGAGACTCTCCACCAACTGCTCGCTTGTCTCCGCATCAACCACGATGCCCTGCGAAGCGAGCTCCACACGCGCGGCGCTTGCTTGGGCATCCATGGGAGGGCGCCCTGCGCGCTGTGGCGTCGCGTCGTTGCCCCCTTCGATCTGCCTCCTGCCGGACGACAATTGGTTCTGGCCCGTACGCAAAGAGGACTCGCTCTTGGAGAGCATGCGCGCAAGGCGCTGGACAGCAGACTCGTGGTCCATTTCTGCCTGTCGCAGTAGCAAGAGCGCGGCGTCGGCAGCGTCCTCTGCGACCTTCATGTCTCGCAGCACGCGGTTGCAGAACTCGTTGGCATCCATCAGTTCTGCCTCAGCGCGCACCAGCACAACCTCTACCTCGAAGCGCGTCTCGCTGAACTCCGCCGTGAGCCGCTCCAATGTGGTGCATCCCTGCACATAGGCGGCTTCGGCGGCGCGCAGTCGCTCCCGCGCAGCGCGCGCGGCAAAGCGCGTCTTCTCCTGGAGCGCAACAGCCGCGTTTGCATGCTCCTCGGCAGCAACCAGCTTCTGCTCTGTTGCCCGCAGATTCCCCTCGGCCTTGTCGCGCGCCGGATTCCGCAGCAAAAAGGGCGGGTTGAAATCTTCAGCCTGCACCTGTCCCTTCGTGGCCGAGATCGACGTCTTCTCCGGCTGGTCCTCTTGCGTGACGGCCAATGGGGGGTCCGAGGGAGCCCGCTTGGACAAAGGCATGATGGGCCTGCACAGAATCAGCCGCGGCAGCACATTTAGGCGCAAGTGTGCCACCGAGCCGGCTCCACACCTTGTGCTCGTTTGCACGGCAGTAACCCTACGCGCGCCTGTGCGCATGCCCTCACCTCAAGAGCTCATCGCCGCCGACGTCCTCTAGCTTGCGCCCCACCAGGCTCTGCCGCATCTGGCCCCAGTAGCCGGGCTTGCTCTCGGGCACTGGTCCCATATGGGCGGTGCCCAAGGTGCGGTGTCGCCTGCGCCTCCTGGTGTTCCTTGATAAGGAACACCCTGTTTCCCTTTGAATGGTCACAAACATTAAATTCAAAAAAATTCAAAAACGGTTTTACATTCAAAAACGGTTTTACGCGGTTTTCACATTCAAAAACGGTTTTACGGCACACACCAAAAAAGAAGCCGTGCAGCACACCAAAAAAGAAGCCGTGCAGGCACCTGCACTTGGTGCCTTTTTTCACCGAGGCAGCGGGGCGGCTGCAGACGAGTATAACCTGAATGTTGTTGACTGTAACGCGTCTGCCGGTCTTCCATCTCAGTCTCAGTCAGTGGGGGTTTACCCGAGGCAAACGTGAAAGATAATGGTTTTCCGTGGCCTCCCCGGGGAATTTTTTTTCTTCGTTAGTGCATTTACGTTGAAATTGTGAAGTCAACGCAAAAGGCTGATTTGGGAGAGCAGACTGCCGAGTAGGCCCGGCGCGGGAGAAAGAGGGGAGGAGCGTGGCCTGCTAGTGTGGCAGGCCTGCGGCGGTTGTCGGCGCGAGCGTCCCGTCCGAGTGCCGTGGGTCCGGGTTCCGGTGAACATTGTATTTTATTTTCTCTCGCAGGCCCCGCGACCCGATGCTCGCGCAGGGCCATGCCACTTGTGGCTCTGTGTGGCTACCGGAGCGGAGGAGGCCCCGGGAGTGGGACGCAAAGGCAGGGCCGTTGGCTTCGGCCGATGTGTGCGTGTCTGTCGCGCTGACGCGAGGCCGGGGTGCACAGGCGTTTGGAATGAGTGTTCAAGTTTATTCATTTGGCCGGTGTGCACAGGCTTTGGTCTCTTTTATTGCCCGCAATGGCATCTGCACTCCCGCGGGGCGGCGGCTATGCAGCCGCTGCAGCGGCCGGTGGAAGCATTGCAGCGAATTCGTCTCCCATGGTTATGAAGCTCGAGCCCGCTTTTGCTGTGCTTTCGCCGGGCGCGAAGACCCTGGGAAAGCGGTCGTTCGAAGCCACCACCCGGTCCGCGTCGCCGTACACGGAAGCCGTGGAGCTCCAATGTGAAGGTACGGGCTGTTTCGTGCTTTTGCTTGTGCCGCGAGGCTGCGCGCAACGACGTGCCCGATTTTGCAAGGCGTCGCGTACAAGGCGATGCTGTGCTGCTCTAGCGCCGTCATTTTGACCATTGCGCGGATTGTGGGCAGGCCACTGCAGCGCAATCCTGAGCGGAATAAAGAGCATGCTGTCGCAAGGCATTATGTGCGACGTGACAATAGTAGCGGGCGGCAAGGAGTTTCAGGCGCACAGGCTCGTGCTCGCCGCAGGCAGCGAATTTTTCAGAAATAGATTTTGCGCCCTGCAGCCGGCCGGAGGCGACAAAGCCATGTTCAAGGAAAAGGTCACGCTCAGCTTCGACTTTTTGCTTCCGGAAACCTTTGGCCTCGTCCTCGAGAGCCTGTACACGGGTCGCATCAAGGTGAAATAGCGCATTGACTCAGAGGCGCAAAGTAAAGTAATAAGGCAGACTTTTTTTAGAAAATAGACCCTTTTTTTAAAAAAAAATGATGAAATAGCGCATTGTCTCTGGCGCACAGTAAAGTAATAAGGCAAAGTAAGATCAAGTCAGTAATATTCGTATATATAGGTGACGGAGCGGATGGCCTCTGGCGTCGCGCGCCTGGCCGCCCAGCTCGGAATTCTGCCTCTCCGTCGGCGCCTCATCGCGTACCTCTGCCAGATTGCCCGCACCGACAATGTCGAAGAAATTCAGTCGCTGGGCAATGAACTGCAGAGCAGGGAGCTTGCTGATGCCGCCTCATCCGTCATCCTGCGCAAGAGCGAGGCCCTCGCCCCTGCTTTCGCGGCGAGCGGCGCCATCAGCAGCGCTGCATGCCCAATAAGCGCCTCGATCCCAGAGGCAAAGAGGGTACTTCCGGCACCGATTCTCAACAGTCTGTGCCTTAGTATCTTTACTATTGAAAGTCACAAAACAATGGACTTTTGAGAATTGAGAGGCCAAGAGCGTGCTACCGGCACCTATATATATACTATATGTATATATATATATACTATACACACACACACACACTCGCACGCACACACACACGTACAACCGGCACCAATTCTCAGCAGTCCTTTGATTAGTGATTTTTAATAGTAAAGATACTAAGACGCTGACTTTTGAGATTTTGTTTTTGTGGCAGCTGGCGGCGGTGCCCATCCCATCGCACAGGAGTCTGTCGCCGGCACCCAGCGCGGGTTTGTGTGTGTGCGTGCGTGTGTGTGTGTGTGTGTGTGTGTGTGTGTGTGTGTGTGTGTGTGTGTGTGTATTATATATATGTATATATATATGTATGTTTGTATATATATATGTATGTTTGTATATATATATGTATGTTTGTATATATATATGTATGTTTGTATATATAGGCGGCTCGAATGATGGCGATGATATGCTGCTCGGAAATGACAGGCTGCGCCCAGGCGCAACCCCCACTACCGAGGTGAGCTAGTGCGCGTGGACCAAGGAGGAGGACACACTTGTACCGCAACTTTAGGCATGTGAACAAAACTTAAAACTAAACCCTACCCTACATCAGGTGTTGGCTCTACTATCACTAATTTAAATGCAAACTAAACCGGACAGGTGAGCAAGTGCCCGTGGACCAAGGAGGAGGACAAGATGGTCATGGAACTCGTGCGCCGCCACGGTATGGCTGTGGCAGCTGCGTGTGTGGAGGAGTGGAGGGGTGGGGTGGGGGGAGGGTTAGGGTGTTGAATAGGAGTGCCCTTAAGACATTGTGTTAGCCCTTAAGACATTGTATTAGCCCTTAGGACTTGTGTGTATCAGCCACTAACTACTACTATCCTGCGCATAGCTCTCTCTCGTGTATGCTCGCGCGCTCTCTCTCTCACTCCCTCACTCGCTCTCTCGCTCTGCACGTGTATGCTCGGGTAGAAATGCGTGTTTTTGTGTAGGTACTAGGTAGGCTTGTGTGTGTGTGTGTAATTATACATTTACACACACACACACACACACACACACACAAATGTGTAGGTACTAGGTAGGCTCTCAGGTGTTGTTAATCTAATCTGCTGCATGCACACTGTGTCCCTAAAACTAAACCAGGTCTAACCTTGAAACTAAGTCAGGTCCTGTACAGTATAGTAGGTCTTGTTTGACAGTTTAGTAGGTCTCTTTTGCCTGCGACCAGGTCTAACCTGAAAACTAAGTCAGGTCTAAATCCCCGGTCTGCTCTTGTCTTAACCCTAAAACTAAACCAGGTCTAAAGTCCTGGTCTGCTCTTGCCTAAACCCTAAACCCTAAACTAAACCAGGTCTAAAGTCCTGGTATGCCCCCCTTGCTGTTCACCTTGTGTGTATCAGCCACTAACTACTACTATCTTAAACTAAACCAGGTCTAAAGTCCTCGTCTGCCCTTGCTGTGCACCTTGTGTGTATCAGCCAATAACTATTACTATCTTAAACTAAACCAGGTCTAAAGTCCTGGTCTGCCCTTGCTGTGCACCTGCCCGGCCGTACGGGCAAGCAGATCCGTGAGCGGTGGCATAACCAGGTACACTATATATGACATGTATCCTCCTCCTCATATGACAGAGACACTGCGGTGGCATAACCAGGTACACTATATATGACATGTATCCTCCTCCTCATATGACAGAGACACTGCGGTGGCATAACCAGGTACACTACATATCTATCTCTCTCTCTCTCTCTCTTTCTATATATATATATATATATATATA
>Ga0315899_10008953_pt1 | contig 10733 bp, 10 predicted proteins | sample LakEriMetagenome_2_FD_203518 | JGI IMG/M metagenome (GOLD analysis project Ga0315899, IMG submission 203518) | Freshwater fungal communities from buoy surface, Lake Erie, Ohio, United States - Buoy 4 MA112 | ecosystem: Environmental > Aquatic > Freshwater > Lake | place: USA: Lake Erie, Ohio...
CAATGGATGATTTGCTAGCTCGCCCTAATCGCCCAACAGCAATCTTTTGCGAATCAGATGAAATGGCTATTGGTGCAATGCAAGCTCTACGTCGACACGGCCTAAAGGCACCTGATGACATTTCAATTATTGGTTTTGATGGACATGAAATGGCAGAGTTTTCAGAGTTAACAACAATTGAACAGCCCGTTACTTTGATGGGTGAAATGGCAGCATGGTCAATCATGGAGAGATTGAGAAAGCCTGTTGTTGATCCACCTTCACTTGTTTTGCCAACCACGCTTGTGGTTCGTAATTCAACTAGACGACTTACCCCCGAAGAACAAGTTCTCTGAGGTAGCCTTATGGGCATGAGCGATCATTCAGTCTCGGCACCTAACTTGGCAGAGTTGCAGAGCCATCGCAGTGAAAAGTGGCGAGGTTTTGCCGCTGATGTTCTTCCTTTGCCCGTCGCCGAAATGGATTTTCCAGTTGCTCAACCCATTCGTGATTTGTTAACTGAAATGGTTGCCAAATCAGATCTTGGCTATCTTGGCGCAATTCCAGAATTGGGTAAAGGTTTTGCCCAATTCGCCGGAGAACGTTGGAACTGGGAAGTTGATCCACTGCAGGTTCGTGCAGCTACCGATGTAGGTGTTGCAGTTGTTGAGATTTTGCGTGTATTCACAAAGCCGGGTGATTCAATTCTTTTAAGTTCACCGGTGTATCACAATTTCTATAACTGGATCAATGAAACACAACTAATGCTAGTTGATGTTCCTTTTGAAAGAACTGGTGATGAATCAGCCAACCCATGGGAAATTAATTGGGATGGAATTGAAAAAGCTTATGCAGCAGGTCTAAAGGTTCACATTCTTTGTAGTCCCCATAATCCATTAGGGCGCATTTACACCAAAGAAGAGCTTCTTCGATTGGTTGCCCTTGCTAAACGATTTAACGTTCTAATCATTAGCGATGAAATCCATGCCCCACTTACTTTCAAGGGCAATACCTTTGTTCCTATGTTGAGCCTAGGAGCTGATGCTGAAGCTGTTTCAGTAACCGTTACTGCAGCATCTAAGGGATGGAACATCGCAGGATTAAAGTGCGCAATTATCGTGTCCCAAAATGAAGGGATCAATAATCGATTAGCAACCATGCCCTTGGCGGTTCACTATCGTGCATCTTTGTTGGGTGGATTTGCTACCGCGATTGCCTTTGCTGAAGGCGGGGTATGGCTTGATTCTGTAATGGAAAATCTTGACCATAACCGACACATGATTAAAGAATTGTTAAATTCTCAGCTTCCATCAGTCAGATATCACATTCCTGATAATAGTTATCTGGCATGGCTTGATCTTGAAGCACTTAACCTAGGCGCAGATCCCTCTGTCACACTGCTTGAAAAAGGGCGTGTAGCTTTTAACGCGGGTCATACCTTTGGAAAACAGTGCTCTCAGTATGTTCGTTTGAACTTTGCAACAAGCCCAACAATTCTCACTGAGGCAATTCATCGGATAGCTCGAGCAATTTGAATGCCCAGCAAGAATTACGATGTTGTTATTGTTGGCGGGGGACACAACGGATTAGTTGCCGCGACTTATTTAGCTCGTGCAGGTAAATCAGTCCGAATTCTTGAAGCAAACCCAGAAATAGGTGGAGCTTCACAAAGCGTTCGGACTTTCCCAGAATACGATGCAAATCTCTCTCGATATTCATATTTGATCGCACTCTTGCCGGACAAGATCGTCACTGATTTGGGATTGTCATTTGAATGTATTTCTCGTGAGGTTTCAAGTTATACCCCTTACGGAGAAAACAAAGGTCTGTATGTCTCAAGAGTCTGGGACGCGCTCACTGAAAGCTCATTTAACGAACTAGATCCTTCAGGTGAAGAAGCAAAGGCGTGGCAAGCTTTCTATGCAGAGATTGCGGAGTTTGCCGAAAAGATTGCACCAACAATGCTTCAGCCCCTTAAGACTCGAAGTGAACTAAAGCGGCAGATTGAGTTAGATGCAACGTGGCAATATCTGATTGAAGAGCCTATTGGCAGAGTCATTACAGAAAGGTTCCATAACGATGTAGTTCGTGGTGTTGTGCTGACAGATGCGCTGATTGGAACCTTTGCATCAGCCTTTGATATTCAAGCAAATATCTGCTTTTTGTATCACTTGATTGGAAATGGAACAGGTGAATGGAAAGTTCCTAAAGGTGGAATGGGTGCCTTAGTGAATGAACTTGTCCGTGTAGCAACCGAAAGTGGAGTCGAGATTTCACTGAACTTAAAGGCGACAAAAGTTGAATCAACATCTACTGGAGTAACTGTCGAACTTAAAAATGGTGAAACCGTCACAGGTGAGTATTTACTTTCAAATGCAGCACCTGGGGTCTTGGCAGAACTACGGGGAACACCTGCCCCAAAGAGTCTTGATGGTTCACAGATGAAGATAAACATCTTGTTGAAGCGACTTCCAAAACTTAAATCTGGTATTGATCCTCGACTTGCCTTTGCTGGAACTTTTCATGCAAATGAAAGCTTTACTCAATTTGAATCAGTTTTTGCAGAAGCTCAAAATGGTGTGATGCCAAAAAAAATGCCGATTGAGATGTACTGCCACACATTGACAGATCCATCTATCTTGGGACAAGAGTTACAAGATGCTGGCTATCAAACTCTGACTTTGTTCGGATTACATACCCCAGCATCTTTATTTGATAGCGATAATGATGCTGCCCGTGAAGCGGCGCTTCAATCGGCGTTGGCCTCGCTCAATGATTATTTGGCCGAACCCATTGAGGATGTAATTGCAGCTATCGAGGTTAAAACTCCGCTGGATATTGAAGAAGCAATCGCGCTGCCACGAGGCAATATCTTTCATAAGGATTTGTCTATGCCATTTCGCGAGGATGGAACGGAAGAGTCGTGGGGTGTTGAAACCGATGACCCTCGTATCTTCATCTGTGGAGCAGGCGCAGTTAGAGGCGGGGGAGTAAGCGGCATTCCTGGCCATAATGCGGCCATGGCAATCCTGTCTAACATTTAGACCCTCATAACAATTAAGATTGCTTCATGAGTATTCACCCTGAAACATCGGCGATTACAGCAGGACGTCCTGAAGTTGCACCTGATGCTTCTTTGAATCCTCCAATTGTTTTTTCATCGACTTATCACGCCGGTGGTCCAGTTGGTTACGGTCGTTACGGAAATGAAAGTTGGAGCGCGCTCGAAGGTGCAATATCTGAATTAGAAGGCGGACAGACTCTTTCATTTTCATCTGGCATGGCAGCGATAAGTGCCGTCTTTTCTATTCTGCCAATAGGTGCACCTGTTGTTGCATCTAATCAGGGGTACAGCGGAACAATGAGTTTACTCAATCTACATCATGCATCTGGTCGACTTGATGTTCGCTTTGTTGACATTACTAACACAGAAGAAGTTGTTACTGCAATCAAAGGTGCAGCTTTGTTGTGGTTAGAGTCTCCAACTAACCCATGTCTTGATGTTGCAGATCTTCCAGCGCTCATTGACGCAGCTAAGAAGCAGGCAATTGGAGTTGGCGTAGACAACACCTTTGCTACTCCTATGGTTCAAACACCATTGTCGATGGGCGCTGACATAGTTATGCACTCGGTTACAAAGTTTCTTGCAGGCCATAGTGATGTGGTCCTTGGATCATTATCAATCTCGGATTCTGCATTGTTTAAGCGCTTAGAAGAATCGCGCCGACTCAACGGTTCAATACCTGGACCTTTTGAAGCCTGGCTTGCACTTCGTGGAATTCGTACATTTCCTGTTCGATTCAGAGCAGCAGAAGCTAATGCAAAGTTATTAGTCACACTGTTACAAAAGCATACGAAGGTAACCAAGGTTCGCTACCCGGGCTTTGGCGCAGTCATATCTTTTGAAATTGATGGAAATGCAGAAAATGCTGAGAAAGTTTGTGAATCTTCACGATTAATTACTCATGCAACTAGCCTTGGCGGAGTTGAATCACTATGGGAGCGTCGCCGTCGCTGGGCCGCAGAAAGCCCTTCAGTGCCAGAACAGTTGATCCGTCTGTCAGTTGGCTGCGAGCATGTTGATGATATTTGGCAGGATATAGAGCAGGCACTGGCCTCTCTATAGAGATTTTTTCAACAATAGCGAGTATTTTTAACCTATGTTGAAAGCAATCCGACGCACCTTCGCAGCACTGACAGTTACTGTCCTTGCTTTTCGCGCGGTCGCATCTTTATTGTCATGGATTGAACACCAAGATGAGTCAGTAGCTGACACTTGGGTTGATGAAGATGAATTTGAAGATGCCTGAGGTTCAATACATTCCTGGTAGCTGCAATATTGGCAAAGGTGAAGTTCGCAGAAGGCAATTAGTTGCACTTGTAGGTCTGTTTTTCTCGATCTCTACTTTGCTGGCATTCAATACTGTAGATGCTCCCACGGAAGTACGTTTGGGAATTTTCTTTCCATTAATGGTTGCATCAGTTGGCTTTGTACAGTCGCGTTCAAAGTTTTGTTTAGCCTATGGTTTTGCCGGAACTTTCAATGTAGGCAAGATGGGCGACATCAAACGAGTAGCAAGCAAAGAAGATAGAGCTGCTGATCGCAAGACCGCCCTTGTCATCCTGGGAAAATCTTTTCTTCTAGCAGCCCTAGCGACAGCGGTGGTATTAGTACTACCCTTTTAGTATGAAGATACAAATTCATACACGTAATGCAGATTTAGCAGAAGATTTCAAAGATATAGCTACGGAAAAACTCAACGGCATGGAGCGATTTAGCGTTGCTATTGATCGCGTCGAAGTTGAAGTTTTACATGAAGCAAACCCTCATCAGGGTAAACACAATCACAAAGTAGTTCTAACTACACATGGTTCAGGACCTTTGATTAGAGCAGAGGCTGCAGAGTTCAATGATCTAGCAGCTTTTGATACAGCCATCAAAGCTTTTGCGCTTCAGATTAGAAAGATCCACGAGAAAACTAAGGATTACGATCGTGCAACTTTACGAAAGATGAAAACAGAGATCTAAACGATCTCGCTTCCATCTTTACGTGTGGCTGTAAGGCTTGCAACTGCTGTAACAGTTAGCGCAGCAACAATAACAAAGAGGCTAACCTCAATTGGAACGTGTGGAAGCTCCACGCCTGCAATCTCGTGAATTCCAACGCCATGGAAGGCCTCAATGAACATCTTGAAGCCGATAAAAGCCAAGATGAAGGAGAGCCCCTTGGATAAATAGACCAATCGTTGCAATAAACCTTGTAACAAGAAGTAGAGCTGGCGAAGTCCCATCAGCGCAAAGATGTTGGCACAAACGACGATATATGGATCACGCGTGATTCCAAAGATTGCAGGAATTGAATCAAGGGCAAAGACAAGGTCAGTAAAGCCCAGAGAAACAAGGGCGATAAAGAAGGTTGTCGCGCCTTTTGATCGCAAGTAGGTAATGAACCTATCTTCCTTCCACTCTTCTTCGCCTTCATCTTCGACAAGAAGGCGATATGCGGTGAAGACAAGGAAAGCTCCAAATACAAAAAATGCTCCAGAGAACTTTTCAATAATCGCGCTACCTGCGGCAATAAAGCCACCTCGTAGTACCAGAGCAATGATGATTCCGAGTAAAAGAACAAGTTGTTGTTTTGTCTTTTCAACTTGTAATCGGCTCAAGATGATGACGAACACAAAGATGTTATCTACTGAGAGCGCATACTCGGTTAACCAGCCTGCGAAGAACTCTTTCTGAGCATTTGGATCTGTTGTCCAATTTGGCATCAAGATTCCGAAGACAATAGCTGCGGAAACGTAGATAACTGTCCAAATTCCAGCCTCTGTCATTGTTGTTTCTTTATTGCGGCGGATAATTGCAACCGCTAAATCAAGGACAATTACGAGTGCAAGAATTCCAAGAGTTAGCAGCCATGTGCTCGTTGATTCCATGGCGGTATTCTGTCAGTTAGTGGTGCACCCAGACAGTTGAAATAGGGGGGATCGTCACTTTTCCATCACGGCTATCAACTATTCCCGCGCTTACAGTGAGCAATTTTCCAGTGATTTCCACCTCAGCAGCCGAATCGGACAAATTCATGTAGATAGAGACATTGCCACGACGTACCCCCAGCAATGATGAACTCTTTGACCCATGTTCAGGAGATTCCAGCCATCTGATTGATCCTTGATCAATCAGATGATCTGCGCGCAGTTTTAGGGCGGTGCGAAATAGATTTAACGTGCTCTTTGGATCCACGCTTTGCTTTTCAACAGTTAACTCTTTCCATTTGTCAGTCAGGGGCAACCAAGGCTTTCCAGTTGTGAAGCCAAATGGAGCAGTTTCACCGCTCCAAGGAAGTGGCACACGTGCACCATCTCGTCCTTTTTGCACTCCCTTTGTCCTAATGTAAATCGGATCTTGCCTTGAAGAATCAGGAATCTCACCATCAGGCAGCCCTAATTCTTGGCCAGCAAATACATAACATGAGCCTGGCAATGCTAAAACGAAGAGCGCAAGTGCGCGTGCCTGTACTTCGCCAATACGCGATGCCACTCGAGGAGAATCATGATTGCTAAGTGCCCACGTAGGAAGTGCACCTACAGAATCCATTAGTTCAATTGAACGATTTACAACTTCATAAAGGAAATCTGATTTGAATGGTGCATCCAATAGATCAAAGTTAAAGACTTGGTGCAGTTCATCACTTCGAACATATCGTGTTGAATTTATTGGGGGATGAACCCAAGCCTCTGCAACCGCCATGATGTCTCGATCTTTATAAGAGTCAAAGAGTTTTCGCCATTTGCGATAGATCTCATGAACACCTTGTCGATCAAAGTAAGGAACTGTTGGAAGCAAGGCATATCGAATTTCGGGATCCATAGAAACATCAAGGCGCAGTGCATCACTTATTCCCTGAGGATCAGGGTGGTTGGTAAGTAGGTTTTCTTTTACTAAGCCATGTGCAACATCAATTCGAAAACCATCAACGCCAAGGTCTAGCCAAAAGCGCAATGTGACTTCATAATCACTAGCGACTTCTGGGTTGTCCCAGTTGAGATCAGGTTGAGATGAATCAAAGAGGTGCAGGTAGTACTGACCATCTTCTACCTGTGTCCATGATGGCCCGCCAAAAAGTGAGATCCAGTTGTTGGGTGGAGTTCCATCTTCGTTAGCATCATAAAAATGAAAGCGAGCTCGCTCGGCAGAACCTCTTTTTGCCCTAAGGGCTTGCTGGAACCAAATGTGTTGATCAGAAAAATGGTTAGGAACAACATCGACGATTACTTTTAAGCCTAGAGAGTGTGCGACCTGAATAAGTTTTTTAGCATCATCCAAATTTCCAAAACGTGGATCAACATCGCGAGGATCAGCAACGTCGTAGCCGCCATCTTTATTGGGGGATGTATAAAAGGGACTGAGCCAGATTGCATCAACGCCAAGCTCTTGAACATATTCAAGTTTGGAGATGATTCCCGGCAGATCACCCTCTCCATCGCCATTGCTATCAAAAAAGGACCGTGGATAGATCTGATAGATGGTTGCTTGCTTCCACCACGGGGAGGATTTCATGGTGAAAGGCTACGGATTGAGCATTGTCTAGACAATGTAAAAAGGATGTAACTCACTCTCGTATGTTTCTCTTTTATAACGTTTATTTATGCCGTTACACTTTAAGCATGGAAATCCTTTATTCAGTCTTACTTTTCTTAATCTTGCTCGGAATCCTGTATTGCATTCGATCTTTACGGGCCCTCCATAGAAAGGTTTCAAAAAAGACAGAACAGATTTCAAGAGAGATTAACAAGGCAGCACTTGAGAACAAGAAGATATCAATGACTGCTTACCGCCAAACTGAAGCTTTCATTCAGTTAAGCAATCTGCTTGAGTTCAAGTCGCCAATTCCAGCTACTCGCAGTTGGGCAGCCTCACCAGATCTTTTGCTTCAGATTTCCGAAACGGTTAAGAAAAATAAACCATCACTTGTTGTGGAACTTGGATCAGGAGTTTCAACTTTGGTCTGTGCAAAGTCTGGCGCTCGAAAAGTGATCAGTATCGATAATTCTGAGGAATATGGTGCGAAGACTCGGGACCTTCTGATAGAACATAAAGTACGAGGAGCGGAAATTCGGATTGCACCTTTACGTCCATATGCAAATGGTTCAGAATGGTATGACGTTGCAGCAATTAAAGATTTAAAGAAGATCGATTTGCTGATTGTGGATGGCCCACCAGGATCAAAGAATCCAGAGGCTCGATATCCCGCACTAAAAGAATTTAAAGATAAGTTGTCAGCAAAAGCGATTATCATCATTGATGATGTGAAGCGTGATGGAGAACGCAAGCTGGCTGAAGACTTTGCCAAGAGTTTGCCTAACCACACCTTAACTATCCTGGATCATGAAAAGGGTACAGCGGTTATTTCACCTCGCTAAGTAGATGCCTATAACCCTTGAAGAGGCTTTCACAGAGGCTGCCTCGAAAATTCTAGATACATCAACCTTTGTTCGTGCCGTTTTATCGGGTAGACGCAGAAACATGAGCGTTGATTTCGAACGTATCGATATTCGTCTTGTTGAAATAAAAGATGTTCTACATTTGCAGTTATTGCAAAACGATGGTCGCGCAACAACCACTAAGAATCTTTTGCCGTCCGCCCTTGAAGTAGATCAGCTTCTAAAAAGCGGTTATGCAAATGTAATGGTCGAGAGCACCCATGAGGCGTACTCCATAAGAGTTACTAAGAGCGGGGATGCCCAGGTGCACACCGAGAAGCGTCAATCTGAACAAAAACTGGCTCATGATAAAAAGAAAGACAGATTGCTAGATTCAAATGACCCATTCTTGCGAGAAGTTGGAATCGCTGATGCAAAGGGAGTTATTAAGCCTTCACGTCAAGATAAGTACAAGCAGGTAGAAGAGTTTTTGCGCTTATTATCGCCAGCACTCAATGCTGCAATAGATGCTGGGCAGATTCAGAAGCCAACACCGGCTAACCCATTGCGCATCACAGATCTTGGATGTGGTCATGCTTACTTAACTTTTGCAGCACATCAATTCTTAATGAGCTCTGGAGTTCCAGTAGTTGTCACGGGAATTGACGTTCGCCCTGAATCTAGAGATCGGAATAATTCAATAGCTCAAAAGCTTGGAATTACTAACTCAATTTCTTTCAAGGCTGAAGAGATTTCAAAGACAACTGCAGAAACAGCAGATATTGCCATTGCCTTGCATGCCTGTGACACAGCAACAGATGATGCGATCGCATGGGCAGTAAATGGTGGTTCAAAACTTCTTTTGATTGCGCCGTGCTGCCATCATGATATTCAAAAACAGATTGATGCAGCTCCTGAACCTTGGGGGGCGCTAACTAAGTTTGGATTAATGAAAGAACGTCTCGGTGATCTGCTCACTGATTCATTCAGAGCGCAACTTCTCAGACTTGCTGGATATCGAGTTGAAGTAATTGAATTTATTGGGGGAGAACACACGCCTCGCAATTTGATGATCCGTGCAGTAAAGACTGATGCAAAGCCTGAACAGATAGATGTTGATAGATATCTCGAAATTACCGCTCAGTGGGGCGTTAAACCTGCCCTAGAGAAGAAACTTTCGACTCTTAACATCCGTTAGACTTAGGACATGTCTAAGGTCCTCGCATCATTACCAGTTGGTGAAAAGGTCGGAATCGCTTTTTCTGGCGGTCTCGATACATCAGTGGCTGTTGCCTGGATGCGTAATAAAGGCGCTGTTCCTTGCACCTACACCGCAGATCTTGGCCAATATGACGAGCCAGATATTGATTCAGTTCCTGGTCGTGCAAAGGAATACGGCGCAGAGATTTCACGCTTAGTTGATTGCAAAAACGCGCTAGTCGAAGAAGGTCTCGCAGCTATCGCTTGCGGCGCTTTTCATATTCGTTCAGGTGGAAAGCAATACTTCAATACAACGCCTCTTGGTCGCGCAGTAACCGGAACAATGTTGGTTCGTGCAATGCACCAGGATTCAGTTGAAATCTGGGGCGATGGTTCTACTTATAAAGGTAATGACATTGAACGTTTTTACCGTTACGGACTTCTAGCAAATCCAAACCTGCGAATCTACAAGCCTTGGCTTGATCAAGATTTCGTTACCGAACTAGGCGGACGTAAGGAAATGTCTGAATGGTTAGTTGCACATGGACTTCCATACCGCGACAGCACTGAAAAGGCTTACTCGACTGATGCAAACATCTTGGGTGCTACACATGAAGCAAAGAGCCTTGAAAACTTAGACACTTCTGTTGAATTGGTTCAGCCAATCATGGGTGTTCGATTTTGGGATCCAGTAGTAAAGATTGAAACAGAAGATGTGAAAATTGCTTTCAACCAGGGTCGCCCTGTCTCAATTAACGGCAAGTCATTTGACGATGTTGTTGATTTAATGAAGGAAGCCAACGCAGTTGGTGGGCGTCATGGACTTGGAATGGCTGATCAGATTGAAAATAGAATCATTGAGGCAAAGAGTCGTGGAATTTATGAAGCACCAGGAATGGCGCTGTTATTTATTGCATACGAGCGTTTGATTAGTGCAATTCACAACGAAGACACAATTGCTAACTATCACGCAGAAGGTCGTCGTCTTGGTCGACTTTTGTATGAAGGTCGCTGGTTTGATCCTCAAGCTTTGATGCTTCGCGAATCACTGATGCGTTGGGTTGCATCAGCTGTTACTGGAGAAGTAACTATTCGCATGCGTCGTGGAGATGATTACTCAATCATTAACA
>Ga0315899_10008954_pt1 | contig 10731 bp, 9 predicted proteins | sample LakEriMetagenome_2_FD_203518 | JGI IMG/M metagenome (GOLD analysis project Ga0315899, IMG submission 203518) | Freshwater fungal communities from buoy surface, Lake Erie, Ohio, United States - Buoy 4 MA112 | ecosystem: Environmental > Aquatic > Freshwater > Lake | place: USA: Lake Erie, Ohio...
ACCGCACGCCCATTGTCACCCCTGTGCCCCACATCGCACCGGGCGTCATCGTCGCCGTCCGGATGGGCGGGATGGGCGTGGCGATCGGTGCGGGGGTGGGGATGGAGGCGGCGGGGTTGGTGAGAGGTTGAGGACGAGGTTGAGGTTGAGGTTGAGAGCGAGAGCGAGAGCGAGGTTGAGAGCGAGAGCGAGGTTGATGTAAGATGGGAGGCCTCGTCTTGAAAATCAAACTGCAAACTCAAACTAGCCGCGCAGCGGCGGAAACTCAAACTAGCCGCGCAGCGGCGGAAACTCAAACTAGCCGCGCAGCGGCGGAAACTGCAAACTCAAACTAGCCGCGCAGCGGCGGAAACTGCAAACTCAAACTAGCCGCGCAGCGGCGGAAACTGCAAACTCAAACTAGCCGCGCAGCGGCGGAAACTCAAACTCAAACTAGCCGCGCAGCGGCGGAAACTCAAACTCAAACTCAAACTGAAACCCTACCCCCCTACCCTCCGTATGCCCCTGCCAAATCAACCCTCCAACCGATGCGGCATTTTGCATTCGCCCTCGCAGTTTCTCTCCTTATCCCAGGCGTTTGGGCCCAGTGGTCTGTTACGTCTGCGGCAGGACCCTCCGGTTTTTTAGGTGCATCGCATGCTGAGAATGGCCTGCGTGTAGCCCCCACCGGAGCACTGGCAGCATCCCTCGAGGCTTCTACGCCTGTGACGGAATGGCTTCATGTCACTACCCGCGCCGGCGTCGGCCGGATGGGATTGTCGGCTGCGGATCGAGCGCTCGAGCGCAGCCAGTTTAGCACCGCCTCGGCGGGTTTGCGGTTTCAACCACTCCACTCGAGGACGCGTCGAATGAACCCCTGGGGCGCTGCGGGTTTGGCCGTCGTGGTGCAGCAAAATGAAATGGATTTGACGAACTCGATGGGTCAGTCGTACCACTTTTGGTCAGACGGCTGGATCTATGACATGCCGGAAAATCATCCGGAAGCGGCAGAGTATGCCCGTCGCATCTCGCGGGACTACGACTACGAGAGCGCTTCGCTGAGGGACTATGCCGTCGCACTTCCGGTTCAGGCTGGCTGCGATGTGCAGCTGACCGAAGCGGTCTACGGCCGCCTGGCGTACACAATCCTGCTCGGGCCGGAGTCTTCGCTCAATCCGCGTGCTGAAGGAGCGGACTACTTGCACACGACGGAACTCGGAATCGGGGTAAACATCAGCGCGCTTGCCGCTTCAGGTCATTTGTTCGCATCGAACGAGACTGCTAGCGGCACGGAGGATACGGATGGCGATGGGGTGCGCGACCGACGCGACAAGTGCCCGGCGACTCCACGCGGGGTTGAAGTCACGTCAAACGGATGCCCAAGGGATTCTGACCGGGATGGAATTGCGGACTACCTGGATGCGGAGGTTTTCTCTCCCGCTGCAACCCCTGTAGACCTCACAGGCAGCGTGCACACATCACGTGAATGGGAAACGCTTCTTGCACCGCAAGAGACCACTGGTGAACCTGTCGTCGACTTCGCCCGGGTCGAATCGGAAAATCCGAAAAATCCTCAGGTTTTGACCACCTCAGTAGATGCTGAAGGCTTCACCGCGTCGGAACGCGCGCTGGCTGCAGAATGGACGAACGGCGAAGAGCCGATCTCGAACCCACTTGCAACGCTACCTGCTACATCCAAGGAAAAGGCGAGCGCTCTGATTCCTTCGCCTGTACCGCTGGGTGCACACCCGGCATTGCGGCCGCGCTACCGGATCCAACTCGCGGAATCCGTGCGGGATGTGGACGCCGATTTGGTCAGCCAAGCCCTGAAGGAAGGCCTGATTAAGCCGGTTTTTGACAACAGCGGTCAACTGCGATTCAGCACGCTGCCGGTGGCAAGTGAGCAAGAGGCTACGCGCCAACTCGCTGCTATCCAAGCCTATGGATTCCCGGCGGCCTTTGTGGTCGGCGACTTGAACGGACGCCCGATGGGCATCCAGGAAGCTCGGCTGCTCGAAGAGAAGATTCTGCTCGACAACGCGGCTTCTATTCCGGATGTCAATCTGTCGGAAGACTAAACCACGGGCATCCGCCGGGCAACCGGTACACTATATCTCCTGAAGGGATCGGCGCTTGCCGGTCCCTTTTTCATTCAACCGCTCGGCGATGGCCTCGGCCACGCGGATGCCGTCGAGGGCGGCGCTGAGGATGCCGCCGGCGTAGCCCGCGCCCTCGCCGGTGGGGTAGAGTCCGTCGACGTCCGGGTGGGTCAGGGTGGTGGGGTCGCGGGGGATGCGGACGGGCGAGCTGGTGCGGCTTTCGGGGGCGAGGAGGACGGCGTCTGGATGGAGGAAGCCGGGCATGCGGCGGGCGAATTCGGCGAGCCCGGCGGCGAGGGGGCGGGCGATCGCGGCGGGGAGGACGTCCCACAGGTTCACGGGGACGGCGCCGGGGAGGTAGCTGTGGGCCGGCAGGTCCCGCGAGGGGCGGCGGGCGAGGAAGTCGACGAGGCGCTGCGCGGGTGCGGTTTGGCCCGGGGCGCGGCCGGTCTGCTGGGCAGCCGCGTCGTGGCAGGCGCGTTCGACAGCGGCCTGGTATTCAAGAGCTCCGAGCGGCCCGGTGAACCCAGCCGCTTCCCAAACCCCCGCATCGATCTGCACCACCATCCCGGAATTCGCGAACGGATTGTTCCGCTTCGAGGGCGACCAACCGTTCATCACGACCTCGCCCGGGGCCGTCGCGCACGGGGCCACGATGCCGCCCGGACACATGCAAAAGCTGTGCACCCCCCTTCCATCTGCCTGACAAACAAGGCTATAGGCCGCCGGGGGCAGGTAGTCGCCGGTTTCGCCGTGGTACTGGATCCGGTCGATGGCCTCTTGAGGATGCTCGATGCGCACGCCCAGCGCGAAGGGTTTGGCTTCGAGCCGGATACCGGCATCGTGCAGGAGGTGGAAGACGTCGCGGGCGCTGTGGCCGGTGGCGAGGATTACGTTTGAGTTGGAGTTTGAGTTGGAGTTTGAGTTGGAGTTTGAGTTGGAGTTTGAGTTGGAGTTGGAGTTTGGGTTTGAGTTGGAGTTTGAGTTGGAGTTTAAGTTTGAGTTTGGGTTTGGGGGGGTGAGGTGGGGGGTGCGCAGGTTCGTGAGGTGGGTGGATTGTAGGCGGCCGTGGGCGACTTCGAGGCCGGTCAGGCGGGTATGGAAATGCACGCGAGCGCCCGCACGCTCGAGGGCTTCACGCAGGGCGGTGATGATTCCGGGGAGTTTGTTCGTGCCGATGTGCGGATGGGCCTCGACGAGGATGTCCGGGTCCGCGCCGAAGTGCACGAGGTCGCTGAGGGCGGCCCGCAAGTCGCCGCGTTTGTGGCTGCGCGTGTAGAGTTTGCCGTCGCTGTAGGTCCCTGCGCCGCCTTCGCCGAAGCAGTAGTTCGAATCGGGGTCCACCTGGTGTTCGCGCGTGATGCGGACCAAATCCCGCCTGCGCTCCCGCACCGGGGCACCGCGATCCACCAGGATGGGCCGGATGCCGTGCCGCACAAGGGTCAGCGCAGCGAAGAGGCCGGCGGGGCCCATGCCCACCACGAGGACTTCCGGTGCACCGTGCGGGACGGGAGGCAATTCCGCGAAGGGAAGCGGGTCGGGGGGCAGCGAGAAGCCCACCGGCACCGCCTCGACGGTCAGGACAGCGCGCACCGGGCGGCGCCGGGCATCGAGGGTGCGCCGGACGACCCGGTACGCCCCCACTGGCCCGCCGAACGCTTCGGCCACCGCCCGCTCGACCGCCGCGGGATCGACCGCGTCCCGCGCCGGCAACCGGACTTCGAGGCGGCGCATCGGCCCGGATTCTTCCTCTGCCATGGCGCGAAGATAGCCGCGGGCCTTGCCGCCGTACCTTTGCGGCCACCATGCAGGACGCCTTTCCGCACAACCCGCTCCGGTTCAACCGGGGAGACCTGACGAACGACGAAATCCGGGGACTCTACCGCACCCTGATGCTGCCCCGGCTCATCGAGGAGAAAATGCTCAGCCAGTTGCGGCAGGGAAAAATCTCCAAATGGTTCAGCGGCATGGGCCAAGAGGCCATCTCGGTCGGCGCCGCGGCGGCGATGGATGCAGACGAGTTCATCCTCCCCATGCACCGCAACCTCGGCGTGTTCACCACGCGGGGCATCACCTGCGGCCGCCTCTTCGCCCAATTCCAGGGCAAGGCCCACGGATTTACGAACGGCCGCGACCGCTCGTTCCATTTCGGTTCGATGGAGCACCGGCTGGTGGGGATGATCTCGCATTTGGGCCCGCAGCTGGGGATTGCAGACGGCATCGCCCTGGCCAGCAAGCTGGACCGGTCCTGCAAAGCGACGCTCGTGTTCACCGGCGACGGCGGGGCGAGCGAAGGCGACTTCCACGAAGCAGTCAACGTGGCCGCGGTGTGGAATCTGCCCGTGATCATTTGCGTCGAGAACAACGCGTGGGGCCTGTCGACCCCGTCGTCCGAGCAGTTCCGGTGCGCGCATTTCACGGACAAGGCCGTCGGGTACGGCATTCCGGCGGAGGATGCGCTGCAGGTGGACGGCAACGATGTGCTGGCGGTGTATTTGGCGGTGCGCGACGCCGCCCGCTCCATCCGGATGCGGCCACGTCCTATCTTGCTTGAATTCAAGACGTTCCGCATGCGCGGCCACGAGGAGGCGTCGGGCACCAAATACTACCCGGAAGGCCTCATCGACCACTGGGCACAGGTCGACCCGTGCACCCGCTTCGAGGCGTGGGGCCTTTCCGAGGGCGTCTTCGATGCCGACTTCATCGCAGCGGTCCGCGCGGAACACCGCGACGCCATCGAGGCCGGCCTGCGCGAGGCAGCCGCAGAGCCGCCCATCACCCCGTCCGTCGCCGTCGAGCTCGGCGCGGTGTACGCCCCCGTCCCCGCCCTGTCCGTCCCGGTCATCGACCAGCCAGAGTCCTCCCCCACCTCCCGCGAACTCCGCCTGATCGACGCCATCACCGAGGGCCTCGCCGAATCCCTCGACGCCCACCCCGGCCTCGTCTTGATGGGCCAAGACATCGCCGAGTACGGCGGCGTCTTCAAGGTCACCGAGGGCTTCGTCGACCGCTTCGGCAAGGACCGCATCCGCAACACGCCCCTGTGCGAGTCGGCGATCGTCGGCACCGCGCTAGGCCTGTCGATTGCCGGCCGCAAGGCCATGGTCGAAATGCAGTTCAGCGATTTCGTGACGTGTGGATTCAATCAGATTGTCAACAATTTGGCCAAAATCCACTGGCGCTGGGGCGCTCCCGCTGACGTCGTCGTCCGCATGCCCACCGGCGGCGGCGTCACCGCCGGCCCGTTCCACTCCCAAAGCACCGAAGCCTGGTTCTTCCACGTTCCCGGCCTGAAAATCGCCTACCCCTCGACGCCTGCAGACGCGAAGGGCCTCCTGCGCATGGCCTTCGAGGACCCGAACCCGGTCCTCTTCTTTGAGCACAAGTTCCTCTACCGCTCGCTCACCGGACCGGTCCCGGAAGGCCCGTACGCCGTGCCGTTCGGCAAGGCCCGTCTCGTCCGCTCAGGCTCGGCCGCGACGGTGGTCACCTACGGCCTGGGCGTGCATTGGGCGTCGGACCTGGTGGCTCGCCGTCCGGATTTGGACCTGGAAATCATCGACTTGCGCACCCTCCTTCCGTGGGACGAGGAGGCCGTTTTCGCCAGCGTTCAACGCACAAACCGCGTCCTCGTGCTCCACGAAGACACGCTGACGGGCGGCATAGGCGCCGAGATCAGCACCCGCATCCACGAGGCCTGCTGGCGCCACCTCGACGCACCGGTCGCACGCTGCGCCTCGCTCGACACCGCCTTCCCCTTCGCCGCCCCCCTCGAAACCCAATTCCTCGCCTCCGCCCGCCTCGAATCCACCCTCGACGCCCTCCTCGCGGAATAAGGCCTACCTGTGTGGATTCATGGTGAAATACAAGAAAATTGCAGGTTTAGGTTTGATCGGATTGGCAGCCGCAGGTGCGTTTGTTTTGACTTTGCAGCACGAGCCTGCGCGAACCGAATCATCGCCAGAAAAGAGCAATCTCGGTGACGCACTGGATTCCACTGAACGGGCGCGACTTCAGCCGGGTGACATCGTCCTTCGCAAAGGATTCGGGTGGTTGAGCGAATCCATTTCACGTTATTGCCCTGACGCAGTTGAAGTTTCCCATTGCGGCATCTTGGTTTTGCACCGGGGGGAGCCCCATGTGATTCACTCGGTCTCAAGTTCAGCTTCAGATTGGGATGGTGTCCAAATGCATGCGCTCAGTGACTTTTGTGCCCAAAGTCAACGCAATAGCCTCGTGGTGGTTCGATTCAACGCCCCAGATGCAGGACAGCGCCTCTCAGCTTATGCACATCAGAAGCTACAGCAACGGATTCCCTTTGACCATGCATTTGATCCGACGGACACGACCGCATTGTATTGCAGCGAACTCGTTTGGTCAGCCATTCATTCTGCTTCACAGGTAGATATCCTGAATTCTTCGGGCTATGACCGACCACATTTGAGGTTTGATGTGTTTCTAAACCCCAAGCATTTTCGCGTCATCTTGAATCACCATTCCCGCCGAACTGTCCCAGATCAAGCAAAAAAGGGCCCTCAGGCCCTTTCTTAATCACTCCCCCGAGTCGAAAAGCGGTACCTTATTCCACGACTTCCTCAGTCGCGACCGCTTCTGTTTCCGTGATGTCTTCAGTGGGAACTTCCTCCTCTATGCCCACTTCTTCTTCTCCCCCGCCGGTATCTTCTTTGTCTTTGCTGATATCCACTAACCACTCGCCATCGACTTTTTTCATGGGCAAGACTGTCGATTCCGTGGCACCTTCTTCCATGTAGGTAACTTCAGCAGTCTCGCCCGTTTCGACGGAACTTACAATTGTAAATTCCTTTTTTTCAATGGACTTGACTTGGTCAGGGGCCATAGCAACGAGCGCGTCCAGCAAAGCCCCAGTCTGCTGGGTGCAGTGCTTCTTTGCTTCTTCAAAATCTTGATTTCCGACGGCATCCAGGAAGGCAACGGCGCGATCCTCGGGGGACATCGTACATGCAGTTAACCCCAAAACCGCCACAAGCACAAAAGCAACATTTTTCATGATTTCGTGTTTTTATCACGGTCGAAATATATAAGAAAAACGAATTCCCGCCTTCACAGACAGAACAGCTCATCGTTATACCCCTCGGCGCCATCTTAAAGCCAACCAAACCGGCGGCAAGTACGCGGTCGTGAGGTCCAGAACGATAAACCACAGGGGGTCGGGCACGAGAAAGGCCATCGAGATGCCCCCCAGCAGGAAGAGCATCCCCACGGTGTAGGCCCACCGGGAGCGGTAAGCTGCCGAGCCCCAACGGGCCACCACCAGCGCACCCGCGAAGGTGCCCACCGCGTGCGCGAGCCACGGAAAGAGCAAGTTCATCGGCTTGAGAAACGGTGCAGCGGCGCGCAAGCCCTCCGGCGTTTGCATGTTCGCCTCTGGCGGCAAACCGTCCGGCAGCGGTATCCACTCCGCCCCGGCTGACACCAGCGCGCCATTCACGAGCGCCCCGAGCACCACTCCGAGCACAAACACCGCGATATCTTTCAAGAATGCCATAAACTCAAACTAAAACTAAAACTAAAACTCAAACTCAAACTCAAACTCAAACTCAAACTCAAACTGGAATCACCTCCCCTTCATCCTCACCTGCTGCGGATTCTTAATCGCCTGCTCGACCTGTTTGATCTCTTTCTTGAGCATGCCCTTCGTGTCGTGGCGCTTGCTGTCGGCCAGGAGGATGGCGGCTTCGCGGGTTTTGCGGCGGGAGGAGGCGATGATGGCCAGGTTGAGTTTGGCCATCGCGATGTCGGTCGACTGCTTCAACCCGAGGCGGAGGGCTTCGCGCAGCAGGCGGTCCGCGTCTGACATGTTGTGCTCCATCGCGAGGCTGCCCATCAAAAAGTAGTACGTGGGACGGCGCCGCGGCCACAGGTGCGACGGATTCACTCGCGCAAGCCATTTGCGAGCGTCATCCATGCGCTGCTGGCGGAGGTTGACGAAGACGAAGAGCATGCGCACGCTTTGGAGCGCAGCGAGCACCACCACCACGGCCACCAGCACCATGCCGATGCCGGCGCCGATGTAACCCTTTGTAAACAAGTATACTGCATAAGCAATCGCTGCAGCAGCGAGGAGGATCTTCACGATCCGCGTATCGATCCGGGAAAGCAGGGTCATCGGTTCTGGGAAATCGCCGCTAAGCTACGGCGGTTCGCGGGCGGGAGCGCATCCGGCTGTACCTTTCGGGCATGGCCACCCTTGTACGCCTCCGCATCATTCTCGACACGGAAAACGACGTCTTCCGCGACATCGAAATCCCGACGGACGCCCCACTCCTCGCCCTGCACGACGCCATTTTGAAGGCCTTCGGCTGGGAGGCCGGGGAGCTGGCTTCGTTCTACCGGAGCAACGAGGCGTGGGACCGCGGAGACGAGTTCCCGCTGCTGGACTTGCCGGCGAGTGACCTCGACCTGGGACTCGACGACGAAGACCTTGATTTCGAGGACCGTCCACTCTTGCCGAAGAAGCCCGCGGAGCCGCGGACGATGGCGGAGGCGCGCGTCGGAGGCCTGCTTCCGGATGCGACCGCACGGGCCGTCTATGTGTACGACTTCCTGCGGATGTGGTGCTTTTACGTCGAGCCGCTCGCGTTTTCGGAGGCGGAGGAAGCGGTGGTCTATCCGCGGGTAACGTGGGCGTTCGGCGATGCGCCGGCGGCGGACAGCCGGGAGGCGGACAACTTCGATGACTTGCTGGCGGCCATCGGGGCGGCAGAAACGGGTGGGCCTGCGCTGACGGGCGACCCGGAAATCGATGCATATCTGGCTGATCTCGAGGGAGATGAGGACGAGGAGGACCACGAGGGAGGGCCGGAGTTCATGGACTTGGATGGGTTGGACGACCGGTACTGACCGCGCGCCGGAGGCCGGGGAGCGGCCGCTGCTCGTGGTGCTTGCGGGCCCGACCGCCGTGGGGAAAACGGCCTGTGCTGTGGCGTGTGCGCAGGCCCTCGGAACCGAGGTCGTCAGCGCCGACGCCCGCCAAATCTACCGCGGGATGGAAATCGCTACGGCCGCGCCGACCGCTTCGGAAATGGGGGACGTTCCGCACCATTTCGTGGCGTGCCTGGATCCGGCCGAGCCGATGAGCGCCGGGCGGTACGGGGAGGCGGCGCGGGCGGTGCTCGAGGCGGTGTTTGCGCGTCGGCGGACCGCCGTGCTGGCCGGCGGCAGCGGACTGTACCTCCACGCGGTGCTGCACGGGCTCGACCCCCTGCCGGCCGATGCGCAGGTTCGGGCGGAGTTGATGGCGGAGCTTGAGGAGCAGGGGTTAGCTGCGCTGGTGGAGGAGTTGGAGCGGCGCGACCCTTTGACGTTCGAGCGAATCGACCGATCGAACCCCCACCGCGTGGTGCGGGCCCTCGAGGTGTGCCGGGCAGCGGGAAGGCCATTTTCGTCGTTTCACACGGGCGCGGCCACGGCGGACCTGCCGTTTGACGTGCTTGCGCTCGGGCTCGAGCTTCCACGGCCCGTGCTGCATGCCCGCATCGCTGCGCGGCTCGAACGCATGGTGGCCGACGGCATGGAAGACGAGGCGCGGCGGCTGCACCCGCAGGCCCATTTGAATGCGTTGCGAACCGTAGGGCTGCGCGAGTGGTTTAGCTACTTTGACGGTCAATCGACCCGGGCGGAAGCCCTCGACGCCATCCTCGCCCACACCCGGCAGTATGCGCGCCGCCAAACCACCTGGTTCCGGCGCATGCCCGACCTGAGGTGGATGGCCGGCGACCAGCCGGATGCGGTGCTGGAGTGCGTCCGAGAGGCGTGCGCGGCGCGGGGGTGGACCTTGCCGACCTGAACAGCACCCGATGGCGCACGAACGCACCCTCCCTCCCGCCGACGCGACCACCCTGGCCGACCTCGAGTTCGACGTCGTTCGGGCGCTGCTGGAGCGGCACGCGCACGGTCCCACGGCGAAGGCCCGCGCGGCGGATTTGGTCCCCTTCCCCCACCGCAAAGAAGCCCTGCGCGCGCTCGAAGAGGTCAAAGAATTCACGCGCGTGCGCAGCGAGGGCAAGCCCTTTCCCACCGTTTCTGTCGACGAGCTCACGCGCGAACTCGCCCTGCTCGACGTACGCGAAAGCATTCTCGATGAGGCTGGTTTTCAGCGTATTCTGCAGGCAAGTGTGTTCGCAAACGAGGTGTGTGCGGCGCTGCACGGGGCGGAAAAGACCCTGCCCCGACTCGTAGCCCGTCTCGGCGACATCCGTCCCACGGACGAAATCGTCGAGGCCATCGGCCGCATCTTCGACCCGAAAGGCCAGGTCCGGAGCGACGCCAGCGGCCGTTTGGTCACCCTCCGCGAAGAAATCCTGCGCGTCCGCCGCACCATCAACCGCAACTTCATGAAAATCATGAAGGACTGCGACGAACGCGGCTGGCTGGCCGACATCCGCGAAGGCTACATCAGCGACCGGCGCGTGCTGGCAGTCGGCAGCACCCACAAGCGCAAAGTCACTGGTTCTGTGCTGGGTATGTCGAACAACGGCTCCATCACCTTCATCGAACCGGCGGCGAACGTGCCCCTCGGATTCGAGCTCGAGATGCTGCGCGACGACGAGCGCAAAGAAATCCAGCGCATCCTGCGCGAGCTGACACGGGTGATGCGCCGCCATCTCCCCCT
>Ga0315899_10008955_pt1 | contig 10731 bp, 7 predicted proteins | sample LakEriMetagenome_2_FD_203518 | JGI IMG/M metagenome (GOLD analysis project Ga0315899, IMG submission 203518) | Freshwater fungal communities from buoy surface, Lake Erie, Ohio, United States - Buoy 4 MA112 | ecosystem: Environmental > Aquatic > Freshwater > Lake | place: USA: Lake Erie, Ohio...
GCATTGTGATGAGCGGATAGAGTAGACCGAGATGCATACACACGCACACACACACACACACACACACACACACACACACACACACACACACACACACACACACACATCACGCATGTTAGGGTGGATGCTACGTATGCTGCACAGTCGGTGGTATCAAGATATATGTGTGTATGTTATATATGCATGAATGTATGTATACGTATGTGTGTTTGTGTGTTCAAGTGTGTGTGTGCGTACACACACACACAAACACACAAATATATATACATAAATGTATATATAGATATGTACATATGTATATATTTATGTATGAATCTACACACACACAAACACACCACACACACACACACACACATACACATTGACATCTGACCTGCACCACGCATGCAGACGCGTGTGCGTGTCATTGCATGTGTGCAAGCGCTCAGACCAGAGAGAGAGAGAGAGAGAGCGCGCGCGAGAGAGAGGGGGGGGTGGGGGGTGGGGGGTGGGGGGTGGGGGGGAGAGGAAGAGAGAGCAACAGTACCGGAACACAACACACACGCACAAACACCCACGTTCATCTCTCCCACACAGGCACACACGGCACGTGCACGCCTACCGATGAAACGCATCGGCATCAAACAGAGCATGCTGGTTGGCCTTTTTTCCCTTCCGGCCTTTGTTCTTTCCGCCAGACCCCTTATTCTCATCCCCGCCAAACATCATCTCCTCCTCCTCCCCCGCCGCCGCCGCATCCTCCACCACCACAGTGTGCTTGACCTTCTTCATCTTCTTGGAAGGCCGCATCATCTCCGGAGACACCCCCCCCACACCCTTACCCCTCCCACTCACCTTCTCAGTGTCGTCTCTCTGGCGCGGAGTACGGGAGCCCAACGCATTGGCAAACAGCATGTCGTTATCCTCGCCGTGCTCATTCTCATCCGACGACAAGACCATCACCTCCTCCACCGAGTCCCCGTCCAAATCGCCTGGTTTCAGTGCCGACAGGCTCCGCTTGCGCTTCCCGCCGCCGCCGCCGACGCCGCTCCCGCTGCGGGACTCCTTGCGAAGTGATGCACTCCTCTCAGCCTCATCGCTCGACGCCTCGTCCCGTCTGAAATCTGCGTGTCCGTGTGTGCGTGTCCAACACCCCCCCACACACACAGACACGCATGGTCGTAAGTCGTATGTCACTGGGGATTCATACAGCACGTGTGCATGCGCGCGGTGTAAATCACATGCACACATTTTCTCTCACGTGCACACGCACATACGCGTAGATACATACACCAGACAGACACATTCACACACACACAACCTCGTGGAGGCGCCCTGGACTTCTTTGCAAGAGTGTCTGCGATGTTCCAGAAGTTCTTGTTACCTATATTTATATGTATATTACATATATAATTATACATATATACATACAAATTGTGTGTGTGTGCGTGTGTGTGTGTGTGTGTGTGTGTGTGTGTGTGTGTGTGTGTGTGTGTGTGTGTGTATTGAGATGTTCCAGAAGTTGGTGTTACCTCGAACACCCGCCCATGCCAAGCGAAGCAGCTGCGCAAAAGCCCAAAAAACAAAGGAAAATAAAATAAAATTTCAGTGCCGTGGGTTTTAGTTAAGTCGGTTGTTTTGTTAGTACGAGGAGCAGGCCATGCCGTACAAATCAGCGGCCACAACGCACTGTGAACGTGTGCGTCAAGGAGGAGGAGGAGACCGAGGGGTTAAAAATAAAAATAATATCAAAGTGCGTCATATATACATATAACACACACACACACACACACACTACACACACACACACACACACACACACATTTACATGTTGCCATAGAATATATACATGTATTATACAATACAAAGTGAGTGCGCGAGTCGACGAAGATACATACATACATATGATACAGCCGCCACCACACATGCATATGATACAGCCTCCACCACATCTCCACATGCGACTGAACCTCCTAGCACAGCCAAACAAGAAGACACACACACACACAATGCAATCCTAAACCCTAAACCTAAATCCTAAATCCTGAATCCTAACTCCTAGGGGGAGGGAGCCTCTCCCCCCCGCACACACACGCTCCCCCCCGCACACACACGCATCCATTGGAGAGACTGGCCAGTGGGCTGAGTAATCAGCCCAGGATGGGGTGCAAGGGTCTCAGGATGGGGTGCAAGACCCTTGATGAGGAGGAGGATACATGCATGTCATATGAGCCCAGGATGGGGTGCAAGACCCTTGATTTTCTTCATTTTTTTTTGCCCGGGTGTACGAGAGAACTGGCAAAGTCGCTCACTAAAGCCTAAACCCTAAACGCCAAACAAAAGAATCAGAATGCAAAAAATCATCTAAACCCTAAAACCGAAACCGGGTCCGGAGCGAGCGGCGGTGGGAGGGAAATGAGATCATCAAAGCGCACCGCGTATGGGCTGTTTAGGGTTTAAGGTTCAGGGTTTAGGGTTTAGAGTTTTTTTTAGGTTTCAGCATGTTGGGAAGGATGGAAATGAGATCGTCAAAGCGCATTTCATATGAGGAGGAGGATACATGCATGTCATATGAGGAGGAGGATACATGCATGTCATATGAGGAGGAGGATACATGCATGTCATATGAGGAGGAGGATACTTGCATGTCATATGAGGAGGAGGATACATGCATGTCATATGAGGAGGAGGATACATGCATGTCATGGGAAGGATGGAAATGAGATCTCAAGATCGTCAAGAGATCTCAAGATCGTCAAAGCGCAGCGTGCCTTGGCTGGTTAAGGGTTCAGGGTTTAGACCCACGCGGCGAATGGTCAGCAACGCAGCGTAAACGGCAACATTTGCTATCAATATACTGCAAAATGTACTTTACTACATGTGCCATCAATATACTGTACTTTACTACACGTTGCGCAGCGGAAACGGTAACATTTGCTATCAATATACTCTACGTTGCTACATGTGTCATGTACTGTACTTTACTACACATTGCGCGGCGTTACCACTCATACGGCGAATGGCCAGCAGCGCGGCCGCAACGGTAACACGTACTGTCAAGATATGGGCGGTTGGGACACTGAGAACTCTTGTGTCCGCCCCTCCTGCACACAACCAAAAAAATGCTATCAAGATGGGCGGCTGCAACTTTTGTGTCTCCCCTCCTCCTGCCCAAAAAAAAATTCGAAAAATAAAATGCTATCAAGAAAGAGGCGGGTGCTTTTGTGTTCGCAACTCCCGCACACACACACACACAACCACAACCACGCACATGCACACGGCAGCAAGTGGTGTGTGTGTGTGTGTGTGTGATGTGAGTGAAAATGCGCGCGCGTGTATCTTTGTGTATGAGAGAGAGAATCTGCATCCAAGCACGTGATATGAGTAAATGCGTGCGTGAGAGAGAGAGAGAGAGAGAGAGGGAGAATCGGCACGCATGCATCTACAAACACGCTCTTTCTGTCTTTCATTCTCTCACACAAGCATACCCACGCAAAACTTGGCTCCCTCACGCACGCACACACAGGTCTCTCTGATACGCACACAAAGGTCTCTCTCGTGCGCACACAAATTAAAGGCACTAACACAAATGAGCGGCACACAAATTACCGGCACTTGAAGCACTGCTGATTCAAACAATCCCTTGCAGTGTGCCCCTTTTCGCCGCAGAGGAAGCAGGGCTTGGGCAGTTTCTCATTGACGCAGTCTCGGGCATAATGGCCGATGCCACCGCAGTGCCTGCACGTCACCTGTGGCAGGCAAGCACACACACACACACGAGCACAAACGAGCGCGAGGATGGATGCATGCATGCATGGGTGGGGATGTACAGGTGTACGCGTAAAAAGGCATGCACGCACACGCACGCAGATATGAGCATCCATATTTAAACAGTTACATGGCTCCGGGGCGCGCCCAAGCCAGGGCAAGGCATTTTGCAGAGAGCACCTTGCCCTGAAAACCTTCGCCGCAGCCCAGCAAACATGCCACAGCAGCCGCGAAGCGACATCGCACGCGGGGGTGTACCGATGAGTCTTCGTCTTGAAAGTATCTGCGCACAGAGCGTTTGGACTTTGCGCTGCCCGCTCCGCCGCCCTGCCTGCCGCGGTTATTTTCGCCACGGAGGGCTGCGTCCGCGCCCTTCCCCGCCGCTGCTGCACCCTCGCCGTCCGCCTCCCCCGCGTCGTCATCGGCGGCGCTGCTGCTGCTGCCACTGCTGTCGCCGCTCTCGCTTCCGCCCTCGCTGCTGTCCTCGAACGCGTCGCATTGTGCCAGAAGCTCTAGATCCACTAGGGTTGTCTCGGAGAGGCAGCTGTCGCCGTCGTCCGTGTCCAGGGCGTCCGCCGCCACCTCTTCGTCCGCTAGGACATCAGCCTCCGCCGTCCACGCGCTGCTTGGAACAGGGGGCTATTGCACGCACAGAGAGTCAATCCGCTTGCCTTGCATCACCACCGGCGCCTGGCGGCACGAGCGATGGGCAGCCAGGCGGTTGCGCCGCCTTCTGTGGAGCCGTCTGCTGTGAAAGTTTACCTGTTCACCGCAAAACTTGTCGCGGTAGGCCACGACCCGGCCGTCTTCGGACGCCTCAGAGCTGGCGTCGTTGTCGATGCGCAACATCGCTGCCCGAAAGCTCTTAGGGGTGTATTAAATTACAGGGGCGTAGAGGGCCGTCGGGCCCGTCAACGAGCATAGCTATAGACCAAAACGGTACCAGAATTGTAACCTACGTGGTCACACACAGATCCTCTGACCACGTCAGACACTCCGACCTAGTAAAACGAAAGAGTACAACAAGAACCACCCTGCATTCAGGGTAGATTACATAAACAAAGAAACACACACTGTAGCGCCAAATTTCGTGGGTCGGCGGCCCGTGAGGTGCCTCATCGCAGGCGGCGGGCGTCGAGGGCGGCGCGGCGGGCGGCAGAGGCAGCGCACACGGGTGCCAGGCGCGCGGGGGCTGTGCTAAATTGTAAACGGGGTTAAACGGGGTAAAATTTGCGTGCGCGGGGCAGGATGAAACTCGCCATCATGTTCATCCTGTGTGCACTCAGCCTTGCCTGTGCTGGTGAGCCCGTGGCCTCTCCTGGCCCTCCTGGCGTTGCGCACACCCTCGAGCCGGGCCAGACGCAGATGCGTCATCCGGGGGACCATGCGGTGTCTATAATGGGAATGCACGACCTTTCGTTGGCCTCGTGGGAATGCTATTTCCCCATTAAAATCAGGGGCCTGGTCCCCAACGTATTATATATCATCAACGTGGAGGTCGACTGCTTGGGTGGGACACAGGGTGCTGCCGAGGATGGAGGGTCGAACAACGACTGTGGCAATGTGTACTTCGTTGAACAGCGAGAATTCTCGGTGTCTGCAGACAGAGACGAGGGTGGGGTCGTACAAACGGTGCTGATCAAAATTCCGCATCCGACGCGTGCGGATGTGTACAGAGTTCAAGTGCGGCTGGTTGACGCGTTCCCCGGCCTTACCCCTGACGATGGCTTCCTAGCTCAAATGCGCAGGGAGTGGAAGCTCGCGGAGCATCCGCATAACGTCGAGAAATCGTCAGTATGTCCCTCTGCGCCAGACGCTGTTCATCTCCAATCGGTGCAAGGCCGCCACCCCATCATCATAGAATGGATGACGCTGCGCAGCGACAATCACGGTGCGCGGTCTCTGGTGATGCCGATTTACTTTCGTGGCCCTGGCAGCGCAGAAAAGAAAAGAGCCGTCATAGTCTCGTTTGTCATGCTTCGACTTGCTGACGGTGCCAGGCCCGGGTGTGCAAAGACGAATGAGACGTTTGCGGACCCTGCCTGCTCACGTGAAGTTTTGTATACTACCAGCTCCGATGACAAAGTGTGCTCTACATACATGGCCACCAGGTGTTCGTGTACACCCACACACACACACAAACACACACACACACACAGTATTATGGATGCGCAAGATCTATCATAGCGTGTTTTACATACATGGCCACTGGTTTAGATGCACACACACACATACACACCCACACTGATGTTGACGTTCGGGACAGCGACGTGCGGGTGCAAGTTTCGGTTGCGCTGCCTCGGCGGCTGTGGCCAGCGGGCACCTACTTGGCTAAGGTCGACTTGAGGACCAATGAAACCGGGTTTGGCCTATCACTGGTTTCGCGCTTGCAGCACGTGCAGATAGAGCCTCCTGCGGCGCCCTTTTTCATCCGGAAAAGAGGGGGGAACGCCAGTGACACATCATGGTGTGACGTTGTCGCTGGACTTCACGAGATTAAGGTGGGGGAGGAAGAGGGGAGGGGGGGGGAGGAACGGGGGGCACGGGCGGGTCTGAGGAGAGGGGGGAGAAAAATGGAGGAGGCGGCGCAGGAGGAGGAGGAGGAGGAGGAGGAAGGGGAGCGAGGTCGGATGGGGGAGGAAGCGGGAGCGATAGGTGGGAGTAGTGCGACCACACTGGTGACAGGTTTTTGGGATCCTGGACTCATGAAGGTGAAGAAGCGCAGGGCAGAGACGTATTGGCCCTGGATAGACAATCTGTGGACGGTGGCAGCTCCTGTTGTGTTCTACTGCAGCGCCAGCATGATCCCGCGTCTACTAGCAATGGGAGATTGGTCAGCGGGACCGCGCTGCATCAAAATCGTGGAGATCCCAGAATTCTCAGTGTTTACTCTGAAAGAGGAGCTCAAGGACATGGTTGACAAGGATATCGAGGCAGCGCTGTACAGCTGGGAGTACTCGATGATAATGCACGAAAAAGTTCAGCTGCTGGCCACCGCAGCCCTGCAGAACCCATTTGCCTCTCAACACTTCCTGTGGGTTGACGCTGGCATCGATAGAGCTGGCTTCCTACGTGGTCGCAGTTGGCCGAAAAAAAGCGCCCTGCCACCAGCGCTAGCGGAAGACAAGCTCTTGGTTCTGGATGTCTTCGGCTCCGTGACGCAATACTTGGAGAGAACAGGGAGAGAGGAGCGAGCAGGGAGAGAGGACGAGCACGACGTCACGCTCAGCATCCAGACGGCGCAGGACCTGAGTCTGCCCCCCGCGCACGGTCTCATGGGAGGGATTTTTGGCGGGAGTAGGCGCGCTATAGCAAGGTTGCATGTTGCTTATTACCCTCTGCTGCGCTCGTGTCTTGCGCATCGGGCACAGTGTTTGACTGAAAACATGCTGCTGTCTGCTCTAGCATGCTGCTCGCAAGAAGCGAGCCTCTTCTTTCTCGTGGCTCCCTATTGGGAGACGACTGGGTGCTTATATTTTTTCTTCCTTCCCTATCTTGCTGGATTCCTGCCCGCACGTGGCTCCAAGGGAGACGGGGGGGGGGGGGTGCAGGACAGCCACCATGCAAGCTCCTCCGAAGAGCGTTATCATGATCCTCAAAATCACAAGAGCCCGCCTGACCTGCCACTCATTACTTCGGTGTGGTCGAAACGGTGCATTTTCCCCAACGTTGCCGGTGTGCATACGCCAGGAGTCCGCTATTTCGGGAATAATGGAGGCTTGCCGAGCGTGCGTCGTTGGCAACCCGGGTGGACATCAGATGTGCTCAATGTGTCTGACCTCTGTCGTGCTAGCCCACTGTCGGATGTGTTGCACATCTTTGACACACGACTTTTTCCGCACTCGGCGGACGCCTACAATCTGGTCGCGCGCATCTGCGCTCTGAAAGCAATGTTGCAAGAGGGCCTGAAGACGCATAGCCCGCGCATGTATGTGGATGCGGCCTTTTTACCGATGACCAGGAGCCTGAGGGAGATTGTCAAGAACGGGCCGCATAGAATCAAGGTGCTTGATTGCTCAAAACTCCCCCATGGATTTTCATTCCCGCTATTTGATGAGGCTCCTTGTGACCCGTTGAGGATTGTGTATCTTCCCCCATTTCCGCCTGCCACGTGGCTGGACGCCTACGAAGCGGAGATCGGGAAATTCTTTGTCTCTGCATCTGCCCTCAATTTCAAACAGTTATGGAACGCCTCACGCCATCATCTTCTAGGGGATGTCGAGTGGATGGACCTGACCGAACTAAGAATGCGGGGATTAGTCTCGCACAAACTTCTGTCGGAGGACGCAGCATGCAGCACGGTTGGCAGCAATCGACAAAATGTGCACGTGCCGGACTCTGCAGATGCTACCCCGCCTCGTCAGATTCGATCCCACCGCGTCATCGTCTCGATCTGGTCCTCAGAGTGCACGTATCCCGTGTTTGACGCAAAGGTTCTCTGGCTTCCTAGCCTCTGGAATGTGCACTTGGTGTGCGCTAATGACAAGTGTGCCTCAAGTGCTGACGGCAGACAGGCAGGTGCATGGCAGGCAGAGAGGTTGTCGTTTGAGAAGCTTTGTGGCACGACAGAATTGTATTTTCTTGCTGAGCCTACAGCACAGATCAGGCTGAAACTTATTTTCGGTTCTCATTTCAGAGAGGTTTTTGACCTAATTCTTCGGGTGTGTGCCATGAGCAGCCGTCACATACACCCGACTACCTGGTTCGTGGATCCATTCTACTTAGCGCTGTTGCAGCACGTGCATACGCAGCTCCCTCCAGCATCTTCAGAATCCGAAAAATTGCACATGCTGAACTGTAGCAGCATGCTATCGACAGTCAAGGGCGCATGGAACCGGCCAGCATGTGACAGCTTGAGGGTCGTCTTTGCGCTGGAGCACGGTCACGCACGAATTAGTGCACTTCAAGCGAGGATGCGGCAAAAACTGGAGGGCAACCTGGATACTCTTGCAAGACTAGTGGTACAACCGGACAGTGCATCAGTGATTGTCGAATCTCTGCTCTCATCTGTAATTGACATGTCAGAGGTGGTCTGGATTAATATGGAGCAACTGCAAATGCAAGAGAACCTGGGCTTGCAGATGCCATTTTTCCAGACCAAAATGTCATGCGACGTGGCAAAATACGCAGTGATGCATCCTATTCTGCACTGTTCGCGCTCGCGTGAGGCCACGCACGTGGTATGGGGAGAGACAGAGGGATTACCGCCAGAAGAAATGACTGCAGTACGAGCTCGCAATGTTGGTGATAGTGTCCAATCGTTGGCTGCTGTTCGATTTTTGCCTGCTGTGGACGTAATTATGGATCGCCTCATATGGGGCCGGATGCCCTCCGGTGAGTTCTTGCCAGGGTTTGCAGGGGAAGACGTCTTGACCATCATGAACGGGTTTTACGGAGACCTTGCCTCTCTAGGTGCTGTCTGGCCTCCTCCTGCCTACGTCAAGCCCGTGCTGGTGGGTGTGCACTTGGCGCCCGCGTTTGAGAGGCAATGGCGAGCCAGCTTAGATTGGCTGCGCAAGCACGGAGTTGTTGGATGCCGGGACCCCGCCACGGTAGACCTCCTCAAAGACCTGGGAGTGGAGGCGGTAAATACAGGCTGTCCCACATTAAGCCTGAAGAGAGTGCTTCCTCATCAGAAACGAAGAGATACAATTTGGGTCGTGGATCCATCATCGCTGCAAGATCTGCCCGATCTTTTTAACTTCTCCACGCGCACCCATGTATGCAAACAGTATTGCGAGGAGTTTCTAATGCAAGAGTTTGCTGACTACCGCACGGCTTGGACCTCAGGACAACAGAGAGAAATGCTCAAAGTGCTTGCTTTTGTGGAGCAGTATTCCGATGCCAAGTTGTTAATTACCTCTCGGCTTCATGCAGCCCTACCAGCATCAGCAAGAGGTACGCCGGTCGTGTTTGTTCGAGATAGCGGAAGCAGAGTCACTGGCAAGAGTGCGATCACTCTGCTGGATCATGATTTGACGAATCCAGGATGCCGCGCCAGACTCTCTGGAGTCGAAGACATGTTCTACAAACCAGATGACCTCAGGCCGAACGGCAAATTGAGGCACGTCATCAACGTCGACCCTAGCCCCTCTGGTCTCAACGACCAGCTTCCTAGTGAATCGTTCATACAGAAAGAGCAGGAGCGTGAAGCAATGGTCAGTGCCCTGCTTGCCGAGCAGATTAAGATCTTTTTCAAGTTCGAAGGGCTGTGTCAGTACATGAAAAGCATGGATACAGCAAAACATCTGCTGGGCTCCTTGCAAGAAGGATTAGAAGGAAACGGGGATGACAAGCAATCGCATCCGGTGCGCAACCCTGAGGCGCCAAAGCCTCGTATTGCTGTGGTGCTGCGCGGTGTGGCTGCAGCGAGTTACCGACATTACTCGTATGGCAGGATAACTGTTGATTGGAGAAAAACAGCTGGGGACCTGCTGGAGAACGTCATACACTCGCTCGATGCCGACGTGTTTTTCCACGCATGGAGGGGGGAGGAGGACGAGTACCTGGGAACTGAGCACGAGCTCAACGCATTCTTCAGGCCCGTCAGGTCGAGAGTGGAGCCCTTGCGCAGCTGGCACTGGCGTTTCAGTTGGCTGCTCAAGAAGGACAATATAGATAGTAACTATTCGAGAAACTTTTCTGCTGAGGAGTGGCAGGCGCACGGATATACGACGGACAGTGTCAAATTTGACTTTGGATCGCGTTACTGGTGCGATGCCGGCTACAAGTGGACAGGTTCAAAGTGTGAAAGCTTCCCGCACGGCAGGGTTCCGTGTGACCAAAGCAACGTGCGGCACTTTTGCAACGACGAGAAGCTCAACAACATGCACTCCTTTTACTATTCCTGGCAAAACAGCGTGCAGCTGATGCGGGACTATGAAGTCGAAAACGGCTTTCGCTATGATCTGGTCCTCGTGGGTCGCTTTGATATGATGTATACAGCCAGGCTCGACGCAGCCAAGGCGCTCACTGCTCTTGCCC
>Ga0315899_10008956_pt1 | contig 10731 bp, 11 predicted proteins | sample LakEriMetagenome_2_FD_203518 | JGI IMG/M metagenome (GOLD analysis project Ga0315899, IMG submission 203518) | Freshwater fungal communities from buoy surface, Lake Erie, Ohio, United States - Buoy 4 MA112 | ecosystem: Environmental > Aquatic > Freshwater > Lake | place: USA: Lake Erie, Ohio...
TTATCACGACCAAGGGCTGATCCCGGTGAAGCTGCTGGCCTTCGACCAGGCGGTGAATACCAGCCTGGGGCTGCCCTTTCTGCGGACCTCACCCGACCACGGCACGGGCTTTGAGATCGCCGGCATGGGTATCGCCCGGGCCGAGAGCATGACCGCTGCACTGCAGACAGCCCTGGAGCTGGGCTGAAGGCAACGACTGCAAATGCCGGGCGGTGCGCCGGAACCAGCGGCACTCAGCCGGGCTTGACCCGCATCAACACCTGTCCGAACTCGACGGGCGTGCCATTTTCCACAAGGATTTCCACCACCTCGCCACTCACCTCGGCCTCAAGCTCATTCATGAGCTTCATCGCCTCAAGGATGCAGACGGTCTGACCGACACTGATGCGGGTACCCAGCTCCACGAAGGAGGGCTCACCAGGCGCAGGGGCTCGATAGAAGGTCGCCACCATCGGCGCCGTGATCTCCACCAGATCACCCCGGACGGCCGGTGCAGCCGGCGGAGCCACCGAGGGCGTGACGGGGAGGGGGGCAGACGGGACAGATGCGGCAACCGCTGGAGCCGCATGCATCACCACGGGCGATTGAGCCGCCGGCAAGTTGCGACGCAATTCCAGGCGAAAGTCGTCGCCTTCGAGCTTGAGCTCCTGAATGTCGCTGTCGCCAAGCAGGCTGATCAGCTCGCGCAGCTGTTGATGATCGAGTTGCATGGCAATCAGTTCTCCCGGCCGAGGTAGCTGTCGGTGCGGGTATCGATCTTGATCTTCTCGCCGATCGACAGGAACAGGGGCACCATCACCTGAGCACCGGTCTCGACGATGGCCGGCTTGGTACCGCCGGTGGCGGTGTCGCCCTTGACACCTGGGTCAGTCTGGGTGATCTCCAGCACCACGGAGTTTGGCAGTTCCACCTCAAGGGGCTTGCCGTTCCAATAGACGACGTTCACTTCCATGCCCTCCTTGAGGTACTTGCGCTGATCGCCGATCTGCTTGGCGGTCAGGCGGGTCTCCTCGTAGGAGGCCATGTCCATGAAGACGTAGTCGTCGCCCTCCATGTAGGTGTGCTGGAGCACGGCCTTCTCCAGCTGCGCCTGGGGCACTGTCTCGCCAGCCCGGAAGGTTTTCTCAACGACATTGCCGCTCTGGACGGCCTTGAGCTTGGTGCGCACGAAAGCCGATCCCTTGCCGGGCTTCACGTGCAGGAACTCGACGACGCGCCAGACCTGGCCATCGAGCTCAATCGTTGTGCCGGTACGAAAGTCGTTGCTCGAGATCATTCCGGCAGAACGGTTCAGGGCGGATTGTACGGCTGTGCCAGAGTCCGGGCAGAAACAAGGCTGCAGCATGGATCCGGCCCGCTCCGGCGACCGTCACCCCCGCACCACCGGCCGCCGCCGGCCCCTGGCGGGGCTGCTGCTGGCGGGTCTGCTGCTGGCCTTGAGCCTGTTCAGCACGCCGGCCGGTGCCCGGGCGGCCCTGCCACCAGGCAACGCCGTCACCGATCCGGCGGCGATCCTGCGCGATGCCCTGCCGATCGATCAACCCGATCTGCAGGAACTGCAGCACCGCCTGGAGAGCACCAGCGACGACCTGCGCGCCAAGCGCTGGAGCGCCCTGAGCGGCACCGTGCGCCGCAGCCAGACCCTGCTGAACACCCGCCGCGCCCCGATCCTGGCCGGCCTGCCGGCAGCGGAACAGAGCGCGGGTGCCACGCTGCTGGAGCAGCTTGAACAGCAGCTGCAGACCCTGAGCGAATCGGCCGACCGCAGCGACCGCGATGCCTTCCTGGCGGACCGCCGCGCCGCCCTGGACACGGTGGGCGACCTGGAGGCCCTGGTGGTGGGGGATGTGGGCTTCGCGATCCCGGCCCAGTTCGATGCCCTGCCGCGGCTGCTGGGCCGTGCCACCGTTGAGATCGACACCAGCAAAGGACGCCTCACCGCCGTGGTGGACGGCTACAACGCGCCGCTGACGGCCGGCGCCTTCGTGGATCTGGTCCAGAAAGGCTTCTATGACGGCCTGCCCTTCACCCGCGCCGAGGACTTCTACGTGCTGCAGACCGGCGATCCCAAGGGTCCGGAAAGCGGCTACATCGATCCCACGACCAAGAGCGAGCGCACCGTGCCGCTGGAGATCCGCGTGCCCGGCGAAGAGGCCCCCTTCTACAACCAGACCTTCGAAGACCTGGGCATGTTCAAGGCCACGCCGGTCCTGCCCTTCGCCACCCTCGGCACCCTCGGCTGGGCTCACTCCGACGAAGCGCTCGACGACGGATCGTCGCAGTTCTTCTTCTTCCTCTACGAAGCGGAGCTCACCCCCGCCGGCCTCAACCTGGTGGATGGGCGCTACAGCGCCTTCGGCTATGTGGTGGACGGCTTCGACGTGCTCGAAGAACTGGGCGTGGACGACCGCATCGAGAAAGCCCGCGTGATCGCCGGGGGCGACAACCTCCAACCGCACGCCTGATCCCCGCTCCGCGCCCATGCCCGCATCGCCGCCACCGCTGCTGCGCGACCTGGGTGAATGGGAGCTGCTGCAGCGCCTGGCGGCTTACGCCCCGCCAGGCCAGCTTGATGACGACGCCGCCCTGCTGTGCGAGCGCGATGGGCGCACCCTGGTGGTGAACACCGACGTACTGGTGGAGGGTGTGCACTTCAGCGATGCCACCATGGGCCCTGCGGACCTGGGCTGGCGAGCCGCCGCAGCTAACCTTTCCGATCTTGCAGCGATGGGCTGCCGGCAGGTGGTGGGCCTGACCGTGGGGCTGGTGGCCCCCGGCGACACGCCGTGGCCCTGGGTGGACGGCGTGTACACGGGGCTGAGCGAGGCGCTCGGCCGCTATGGCGGTGTGCTGTTGGGAGGCGACTGCAGCAGCGGCGGCCAGCGGCTCCTGGCGATCACCGCCCTCGGTCATCTCGGGCCCGGGCCGATCCGCCGGGGCGATGGTCGCCCTGGTGATGCGCTGCTCAGTACGGGGCCCCATGGCCTCAGCCGTCTCGGGTTGGCGTTGCTGCAGGAACGGCCAGCGCCAACCCGCGCCGACCTGGCGCCAGCCCTGGCGGAACGGGCCGTGAACGCCCACCGCAGGCCGCTGCCGCGGCTGGATGCGGTAGCGGCCCTGGCGGCCAGCCAACCAGCGCAGGGCCCCTGGCGGGTGGGCGGCACCGACAGCAGCGACGGACTGCTGGCGGCGGTGACGGCCATCGCCCGCGCCAGCGGCTGCCAGGCCAGGCTGCGACGCGGAGCGCTGCCCCTGGATGCCGCCATGGCGGGGCTGCCCGAGGCGCAGGGCTGGTGCCTGAGCGGCGGCGAGGATTTCGAGCTGGTGCTGGCTCTGGAGCCCACCTGGGCGAGGGCCCTGGTGGCGGCACTGCCGGGAGCCAGCCTGATCGGCGAGCTCAGGGCCTCCGGCAGCGGAACCTGTGGCTCGGCGCCGGAGACCACGGTGTTCTGGCAGGAGAGCGGCGAACCGATCGGTGGCAGCGAAGGTTGGTGTCACTTCCGGCGCTGAGGCCGTCAGCCCGCCAACAGCGACAAGCATTTCCACAGCATGAAAAAGCCGCCCCGAAGAGCGGCCTTGGCGAAGCAGCCTGCAGCACCAACCGGTGCTGCAGCAGGGCTCAGCTCACTTCCAGTTCTTGGCCACGATCTCGGCCAGGTCAACCACGCGCTGGCTGTAGCCCCACTCGTTGTCGTACCAGCAGACGATCTTCACCATGTTGCCGCCCATCACGAGGGTGAGGTCGGCATCAACGATGGTGCTCTCATCGGTACCAGCGTGGTCGCTGGACACCAGGGGCAGATCGCAGTACTTGATGATGCCCTTCATGCCGTTCTCGGAGGCGGCCTTGAGCACGGCATTCACCTCTTCGGCGCTGGTGTCACGGCCCACCTCGAACACCATGTCGCACACCGACACGTTGGGGGTGGGGACGCGCAGGGCGATACCGCTCAGCTTGCCCTTGACCTCGGGGTACACCAGGGCGACGGCCTTGGCAGCGCCGGTGCTGGTGGGCACAATGTTGACGGCGGCGGCGCGGGCACGACGCAGGTCGCGGTGGGCGGCATCCAGGATGCGCTGATCACCCGTGTAGCTGTGGGTGGTGGTCATCGTGCCCTTGACGATGCCGAAGGCCTGATCGATCGTTTTCACGATCGGCGCCATGCAATTGGTGGTGCAGCTGGCGTTGGACAGAATGTCCCACTCCTCGTGGCGGTATTGGTCAGCGTTGACGCCCACAACGAAGGTGCCGACCTTCGCACCCTTGCCGGGGGCCGTGAGAATCACCTTCTTGGCACCGGATTCGAAGTGCTTGCTGGCGCCGACGTCATCGTTGAACACGCCGGTGGACTCGATCACCAGATCAACACCCCACTCTTTCCAAGGAAGGTTGGCGGGATTGCGGTCGTAGAAAGTCTTGATCGTCTTGCCATTGATGACGATCGTGTCCGCAGTGGTGCTGACCTCCGCATTGCGCAGGGGGCCGAGCATCGAGTCGTACTTGAGCAGGTGGGCGTTGGTATTGGTATCGCCCGAACCGTTGATCCCCACCACTTCGATGCCGGTGTTGGCTCCCCGGCTCAGCCAGCAGCGCATGAAGTTGCGACCGATGCGGCCGAATCCGTTGATCGCAACCTTCAGAGTCATGGCGACAGGCGGGGAAACCCGCTGGCAGAGGGGATTTGGCAGCCGATCATACAGAGGTCAAGCGTTGTCCCCATCTGGGGACAGCGCCGCGACCGGACACCCGATTGAGCTCGGCGGTGCCTGCGACCCACTGGCCAGAAGGGCAAGACAATCGGAACGTCCCGGATTAGCGTCAGTCCAGGCTTGGATACCGCCCTTGGCCCAACAGCTCGATCGCCGTCAACCCCTCCATTTCATCGGAGTCGGCGGGATCGGCATGTCGGCCATCGCCGGGATCCTGGCGGACCGGGGCCACGCCGTGAGCGGCTCTGACCCTCGCGACAACGCGGTTCTCCAGGATCTGCGCCGCCGGGGGGTCCGCGTGTTCCGCGAGCAGAGCGCATCCACCATCGATGCGATCCGCAGCGGCACCTCCGTGGCGCCGCGGGTGGTGGTGAGTTCGGCGGTGCCTGCGGACAACAGCGAACTGCTGGAGGCGCGCCGGGCCGGGCTGGAGATCCTGCACCGCTCGGATGTGCTGGCTGCGCTGATCGCCGGCCAGGAGTCGGTGGCCATAGCCGGCAGCCACGGCAAAACCACCACCAGCACCCTGGTGGCCAGCCTGCTGCACGCAACGGACAACGACCCCACCGCCGTGATCGGCGGCATCGTGCCCGCCTTCGCCAGCAACGGTCGCAACGGCAGGGGCCGGTTGCTGGTGGCCGAAGCCGACGAATCCGATGGCTCGCTCGTGAAGTTCCAGGCGGCGCTGGGGGTGATCACCAATCTGGAGCTCGACCACACCGATCACTACCCGAATCTCGACGCCCTGATCGCCACCCTGCAGCGTTTCGGCCGCGGCTGCAGGCAGCTGCTGGCCAACCGCGACTGCCCGATCCTGCGCCAGCACTTCCAGGCCAGCCACTGGTGGTCCACCGCCAGCGCCGACGGCGTGGACTTCGCGGCCATCGCCGATGAACTCAGCGGCGACAGCACTCTCGCCACCTTCCACGAGCAGGGCCGGCCCGTGGGCCAGTTCCGCCTGCCGCTGCCCGGCCTCCACAACCTCAGCAACGCCGCCGCCGCCATGGCGGTCTGCCGGTTGCACGGGGTGTCGTTCGCCGAGCTGCGACGGGCGGTGGAGCGCCTGCAGGCCCCCGGTCGCCGCTTTGACTTCCGCGGCGACTGGAACGGCCGGCTGGTGGTGGACGACTACGCCCACCACCCAAGCGAGGTGGACGCCACCCTGGCGATGGCACGACTGATGGTGAGCAGCGGCCGCAGCCCCCTGCCGACGCCGCCGCAGCGGCTTCTTGCGGTGTTCCAGCCACATCGCTACAGCCGCACCGCCGAGTTCCTTGAACCGTTCGCCCGCGCCCTCAGCCAGGCGGATGCCGTGCTGCTGGCCCCGCTTTACAGCGCCGGTGAGGCGCCGCTGCCGGGTCTGTCCAGCGAGACCCTGGCCGCTGCCATTCGGCAGTACAGGCCAGGACTGTCCGTGGAGGTGAGCAGCAGCCTCGATGAGCTGGCCGATGCGGTGGCTCTGCGGAGTCGCCCCGGCGATCTGGTGCTGGCGATGGGGGCCGGGGATGTGAACGGGCTCTGGCACCGGCTGCAACAGCGGGATGATCCCGCTGCCCTGCCGCTGGCTGCCTGAGAGGCCATGGGCAGTCGTCAGCCCCCGCCGGGTCTGCGCCGGGCCATCGGCCTGGCTGAATACACCACCTGGAAGGTGGGCGGTCCTGCCGAGTGGTTCGCCGAACCGGACAGCAGCGAGCAGCTGTGCGAGCTCCTGGCCTGGGCCCGGGCGACAGGCCTCGAAAGCCGGGTGATTGGAGCGGGTTCGAACCTGCTGGTGAGCGATGCCGGCCTGGCGGGGCTCACCGTGTGCAACCGCAGGCTGCAGGGGGCCGATCTCGACGGCGGCAGCGGCGTGATCGAAGCCCGCGCCGGTGAGCCGATTCCCACGCTGGCCCGGCGGGCGGCGCGAGCCGGACTGGCCGGCCTGGAGTGGTCGGTGGGGATCCCGGGCACCGTCGGCGGCGCTGTGGTGATGAACGCCGGCGCCCAGGGCGGCTGCACCGCCGAGGTGCTGGAGAGCGTCACCGTGGTGGATCCGCGGCAGCCGGAGCGCCCCTTCAGCCTGGCGGCCAGCGAACTCGACTTCACCTATCGCCACAGCCTCCTGCAGCAGGAGCCCTTGGTGGTGCTGAGCGCCCGCTTTCGGTTGCAGCCAGGCCAGGAGCCTGCGGCAGTGAGCCGCCGCACCAGCGTCAACCTGCACAGCCGCACCAGCACCCAGCCTTATCAGCAACCCAGCTGCGGCAGTGTCTTCCGCAACCCGGAACCGCAGAAAGCCGGCCAACTGATCGAAGGCCTCGGTCTGAAGGGCCTGAGCATCGGCGGCGCCCAGGTTTCGCCGATCCATGCCAATTTCATCGTCAATACCGGCGGCGCCAGCGCCAGCGAGATCGACCGGCTGATCGCTGCGGTGCAGGCCCGGGTGCAGGCCGCCCATGGCATCGTCCTGCACCCGGAAGTGATGCGTCTCGGACCGTTCGAGGCCATCGCTCTGGCCGCCTGACGCCCCAACGCCGGGGCGGACGCCGGCCACCGGCGCGGCGTAACCTGCCGCCAATCCACCGTTAGGCGTCACCCATGGCCGGTTTCGGACTGCCCAACTTCGGCCAGCTCACCGAAGCATTCAAGAAGGCCCAGCAGATCCAGCAGGATGCCGCCCGGCTGCAGGAGGAGCTGGATTCGATGGAGCTGGAGGGTCAGAGCAGCTGCGGGCGCGCCAGCGTCTGGCTGTCCGGCAATCAACAACCCCTGAGGGTGCGCCTGGCACCCGAGCTGCTGGCGGAGGGTTCGGCCAGCACCGAGGCGGCCACCCTGGAAGCACTCAGGGCTGCCTACGAAACCTCCACCGGCACGATGAAAGAGCGGATGGAAGAGCTCACCGGCGGACTCAATCTGAACCTGCCCGGGCTGGGCTGAGGCCCACCGGCCAGACGACTCTCAAAGCAGGCCAACAGAGCCATACTGACAACCAGACACTGTTAGTCCGGTGGCGGCGGATGACCAGACAGACGGCGGGACTGGCGAACCTCCAGGCAGGCCTTGAGGCAGCGCGGCCGCCAGCCCCGCGGCTACCTCTGCGGACAGGTGGGCGCGTGATGGCCTCACTGCCGGCTGCGATGCTGCTGGGCCTCGGCCTAAGCCTGGGGGCCACGATCCTCACGGCGGAGCCTGGCCGGGCCCAGAGCCCGCGGTCGGGCACGGGCAGCACGGCACGACCGAGCATCGCGATTCCCGAGTTCAAGAACACGGTGACCGGCACCTGGTGGTGGCAGGGCCCCGTAGCTGAGGATCTGGCCCACGCCCTGGCCAATGAGCTGCAGGCCACCGGCAACCTGAAGGTGGTGGAGCGCCGCAACATCAATCAGGTGCTCTCGGAGCAGGAACTGGCTGAGCTCGGCATCGTCAGAAAGGCTGACAATGCAGCCCAGAAAGGCAACATGACAGGCGCTCAGTACATCGTGCTCGGCACCGTGACCTCGTACGACAGCGCCACAGATGTTGAGAGCAAAGGCAGCGGTATGAGCTTCCTCGGCTTCGGTGGCCAGAAGCAGATGACCACCACCAAGGATTACGTCGCCATTGATATCCGCGTCGTCAACAGCAGCACCGGTGAAATCGTGGGAGCGCACACCGTGGAAGGCCGCGCCACCAGCACGATGGAACAGAAGCAAAGTGGCGGTTCACTGCTGCCGGCCGCCGGCATCGTGGCCGCATTCACCCCGGGGATGAGCAGCGCCGGCTATGCAGCGACGGCAGCGGCAGCCACCTTCAACTTCAACAACAACTCCACCAGCGCCACTCGCACACCCGTGGGCAAGGCCCTGCGTGCGGCACTGGTGAATGCCTCCGCTTATGTGAGCTGTCTGCTGGTTCCTCAGAACAACTGCATGGCCGCCTTTGAAGCGCAGACACAGGAGCGGCGCTCGCGCACGATGGGCACCCTCCAGCTTGAGTGAACGGCGATCTCAGCAGAAGCCCTGCCCTGATCAGCCGGCACCATCCTCCTGTCGGCGCCGGCGCCGCGAGAGCTGGCGCAGGCGCTGATCCAGCAGCGGCTCCTGGCGATGGCCCCGTTGCTTGAGGCCTGCCGCCTGAGCGGGGCGCTGGCGTTCGCGGCGCGCCTGGGCCAGCAGCGTCTCCAGGCAACTGCGATAGAGCGCATGGCGATCCCAGTCACTGCCGACGGCGCAGCCGGGATCGTCCTGATGCAGGCAATTCTTGTAGCGGCAGGTGGCCAGAGCCAGGCGCTGGCGGATCTCCGGGAACAGAGCAGCCAGAGCTGCGGGATCCTCGGGGAGATCGGGCCGATTGAAGCCCGGACTGTCGGCCAGGAGAACACCGGGGGCCAGGGGAAACAGCTCCACATGGCGGGTGGTGTGCCGACCCCGCTGGAGCCGGCCCGACACCGCACTGACGCGCACCTGCAGCTCCGGGCGCAGGGCGTTGAGCAGACTGCTCTTACCGACGCCGGACGGTCCGCAGAGCACGGCGATGCCGGGCTGGCGCAGGAGGTGTGCGCGCAGAGCTTCCACACCCTCGCGCCGCTGCGACGACACCAGCAGAGGCTGATAGCCCCAGGCCTGCAACCGCCCCTGCCAGGCCTGTGCATCGGCAGCCGCAAGCAGATCGGCCTTGGTGAGCACCAGCTCCACCGTCACTCCCGTGCGTTCGGCGGTGAGCAGGAAGCGGGTGAGCTGCAGCGGATCCAGCTGGGGCTGCTCCAGCGCCACCGCAACCACCACGCGGGTGCAGTTGGCCACCGACGGGCGCTGCAGCAGGCTGGTGCGTGGCATCACGGCGGCGATGGCAGCGCGCTGCTGCGGCCAGTCGATGCCCTCCACCTGCACCCGATCGCCAACGCAGATCTGCTGGCCGGTCTTACCGAGGCGGGTGCGGCGCACGCACAGCAACTGCTGCTCACCCCCTGGTCCGGGCTGATCGAGCTGCACTCGGCAGTAATTGGCCTCCAAGGCCATCACCAGGGCCGAGAGGCGGGCGGACTGGAGATCAGCCAAGGGTGTCGCCGTTGCCATGGGCTGCCGCAGACGAGGGCAGAACCTGGCCGGAAGCAGCAGCCCCCCCGGCGCGACAGATCAACAGGCGCACGGATGCGGAGCCCAGGAGCTGCCGCTCCAGCCGATGGCCCTCACAGCGCAGGCCATCGGCCACCATCTGCTCAGGCTCACCGAGATCCAGATCCACCTGCAGCCACTCGCCGGGCTGGAGCTTCTCCAGCGCCAGCTTGCTGCGGATGTAGTTGAGCGGGCATGGCGTACCGCGCAGATCCAGCTGGGCGGCTGGCGGAGGCAGCCCCTGGTCGGCGGCGCTCACCCGAACAGACCGCCGAACAGGCCGCTCTTGTGGGGGTGCTTCTGACCGCGGGCATTGTGATGGCCAGCCAGCTGTTCGAGCAGACCACGCTCCTCGGCGTTGAGCCGGGTGGGCAGCTGCACGCGCAGACTGATCAGGTGATTGCCACGAGCCACCGGGTTGCCGAGCTTGGGCACCCCCTTGCCCGTAAGGGTGAGCACAGCTCCAGGCTGGGTACCGGCCGGAATCTCCAACTGGGCCGGACCATCAACGGTTTCCACTTCAATCGTGTCGCCGAGGATCGCCTGCAGGTAGTTGATGGTCAGCTCCGATTGGATGTTGATGCCATCGCGCCGCAGGGTCGGGTGCGACTGCACCGTGAGGAAGACATAGAGGTCGCCGGCGGGACCACCGCGCTGACCGGCGTTGCCCTCATTCGCCACGCGCAGGCGGGTGCCGCTGTCGACGCCGGCAGGGATGTTGATGCGCAGCTTCTTGCGCACCTCCTGCAAACCCTGACCGCCGCAGGCGCTGCAGGGATCAGCAATCACCTGGCCGGTGCCTTCGCAGGTGGGGCAGGGGGCCACCTGGGTGAAACTGCCGAAGGGGGTGCGGGTGGCCCGCCGCACCTGGCCACCGCCACCGCAGGTGCCACAGGTGGTGGGTCCACTGCCGCTCTTGGCGCCGGAGCCCCGGCAGGTGCTGCAGGTTTCC
>Ga0315899_10008957_pt1 | contig 10730 bp, 10 predicted proteins | sample LakEriMetagenome_2_FD_203518 | JGI IMG/M metagenome (GOLD analysis project Ga0315899, IMG submission 203518) | Freshwater fungal communities from buoy surface, Lake Erie, Ohio, United States - Buoy 4 MA112 | ecosystem: Environmental > Aquatic > Freshwater > Lake | place: USA: Lake Erie, Ohio...
TGCCGTTGAATATGGATATCGAATACTATTTCATCGATCGTGCCGTCTAGCAGTCCACCTTCGATCGACAGATAGGCAGGGTCCGAGCCGAGATGCGCGATGAGCGCGTCGGTGGAACGTTGGTTCACAGGTGTATTGTCAAAATAGTCATCGAGCGGGTTCTCGACTTCTTCGCGTATCGTTCGCCCAAAGGGGCCGAGCAGTCCGGGTGTTAACGCGGACCCATCGCGGTTTTTGATCGGCCCCAGCGATTCCGCGTTGCGACCCGAGGAGTCTATTCGATCCCCAAGTCCGGAGAGCCCACGGGTTCCTTCCAGAAGAGCCTCCACCTGACTGGCAGAAAGAGACGCATTGACATATGGCCCTGTCAGAGGAAGACGTTCCTCCAGTCTTTCGATAAGGCCCAAAAAGCGTTTCCGACGTCGTGCGGGGCTGATTTTCCTGCTTTTTTCTTGATTTTGGCCCGTTGCCATGGTTCGAACCCTGCAAGAGAAGAGAAGTTTCGTTCTCTACAGGAAGTCCGATTTTTCAAGAATCTTTCAGCGTGCGGAAAATTTTTTCGAACTTTCGAAAACCATCACCCTGGATGGCAAAGCACCGTACTGATCTAAAAGCTCGCCCGCTCCAAATTCGTAAGTCCGACTATCGCTATCCCAACACTACTTCCATCTCCAGCGTGATTGACGAAGCTGCGCGAGAGGGGAATCTGCTAAGACTTCGTACCAAACAGTCACCATCGTCCCGTCATCGCACTGGACTGTCGATGGATAGCCAAAGTCACCGGATACTCCATCTTGATTGAGCGGAATCGCTTCGCCCCAAGTTGTTCCATGATCATCGCTCGTACGAATCCAATTGCCGAAGGGTGAGCGTCGGTGTCCATAAGTCATCACTAATCGACCTGACTTCGTTCGAAGCAAGTGCGAGGGCAATCCCCAGACTCCGATTGCATGTGGTATAGACCAAGTCTTCCCGCCGTCCATCGACTCTGATTGGAGCGTTTCAAGATTGTCTTTGTCATTGTGATTGCGAATATGGCAAATGATACGACCATCAGCCGCTTGGATCGCATGTAATTCATGATACTTATCAGGATTGTCGCCGACGCGTGTAGGCAAAATGGCCAACTCTTGCCAGCTCACTCCGTCGTCAGTCGATTCCCAGAATCCGACACGGTTATCTCCCCAAAGGGCTTTACCAGCGTACAACAGACGGCCATCGTCGAGATTCACAGGGCCATGCGGACTGTTGCAAGGCACTCGATAGCGGCTATCCCAACGAATTCCACCATCGGTCGATCGCAATACAAAGCAGCCGAGTTCAGCCTTGCGTTGTTCCGGCGAGATTCGATGGTGGACCGCTTCCCATTCGAGAAGTAGTTTCGGATCCGAAAACGCGCCAGGTTCTCCCGTTTTCGCGTTTTGAGCACGCGCCAGGATGGGTTCATAGGCCAACGAAGTGAAGGTCGTTACGAGAATGGTCCCCTTCTTCGTTTCGAGGACGCCTGCATCTCGGTCGTCAATGGGACCGTCGTAAAGGACTTGAGGCCAGCTCCAAGTCACTCCGTTGTCCTTTGATCGCATCCATTCGACACGACCGAACGGACAAACGTGCCTTTCACGCCCTCCCGAGAATGCGACTAACAGTTCTCCATTCGCGCGTCGGGCCAGGGTTGGCCAGCCGTGGTAAAGTGGTGGCTTCCAGCTAATGATACGAGTATCGAGAACTTCAATGGCTGGTGCCTTGGGATCTGCCAAAAGTTGCTTATAAAATCCGAGAGGGTTACACAATGCCAGCGCGGAGAGCCACTGGACGATCATTCTTCGGTTCATCGTTGAATATCCTATGCTATGTACTAGGACTCATTTGAATCCTTCGCTCGCGAAGCCGTTTACTGTCGACGCTTTTACCTTCAAGCCCTTGAAGTATACACAACCCGAAGCGTAGGAGCGTACGCCAGGGGCCGAGCATCACTCGCTTACGCTCCTGCGGTTCGGGTTGGGATTTACGCTTCTCGTGCACGATTTGCTGGCATCGCTTCATGACGAAACATACAAACTCGCTATACTTCTCGTGATTCCATTAATTCGCACCTCCAATTTTGATCTGACTATGAAAGCTATCGCTGTTCGTCCTGGTACACCTAACTCTGTCCATGAGCGGGACATCCCTATGCCAACGCTCGAGATAATACCGGACGGTAAGGGAATTTTGGTCAAGGTGCTGAAGGTGGGAGTGGACGCAACCGACCGCGAAATCAACGATGCTTTGTACGGCAATCCTCCTCCTGGAGATGACTACTTGGTACTCGGTCACGAGTCCTTTGGAGTGGTGCAAGCAGTCGGTCCTAACGTGCGATCAGTAAAGCCAGGCGACTACGTTACCGCAACGGTTCGGCGTCCAGGTGGTTCCATCTACGATCAGATTGGAACTTACGATATGACCAGCGAAGAAACCTACTACGAGCGCGGGATCAATCTGCTGCACGGTTATTTGACTGAGTACTTTGTCGATCACGAAAACTACATCGTCCGCGTTCCCAAGGGATTGAAGCACCTACATGTGTTGATGGAGCCAATGAGTTGTGCAGCCAAAGCCATTCAGCAAGCGTACGAAGCTCAACGGCGTATGAAGGTCTGGAGTCCGAAGCGTGCGTTTGTCCTCGGCGCCGGCCAAATCGGTTTGTTGTCTACCTTGGTGCTTCGTCTAAAGGGACTCGAAGTCTTCACTTTGGCCCGCGCTAAGGGACCTCACTTGAAGAGCTCCATCGTCGAAGGAATGGAAGCGACTTACGTTTCGACTTCTGAAACGACTTTAGAAGAGCTTGCAAAAAAGGTTGGTAAAGCAGACTTGATTATCGATGCAACAGGCAGTTCATCGATTGCCTTTAACGCAATGGAAGCGTTAGGTCATAACGGTGTCCTCGTTTGGACCAGTATCACCGGTGGCAAGCACGTAACCGAAGTGCGATCAGACAAGATTAACATCGAATGGGTGCTCGGGAACAAATTGCTAGTCGGAAGTGTGAATGCGAACCGCGAGCATTTCGAGTCCGGCATCAAAGATATGGCGGTTGGCGAAGTGATGTACCCAAGCGTGCTCGAAAAGATTCTAACGAATCCTGTCGACGGTCTCAGCAACTACAAAGAGATGATGCGATTGTTAGTCGAAGACAACTCCGCTCTCAAGGTGTATGTCAATGTAGCCGACGAGTAATCTGAGTTTCAGACACGCCGTCTCTCTAAATCGCAAACATTTCGAGTCTCCCAAAGTAAAGCCTACTTGTATCGAATCAAATGCCTAGCTTTTCTTCTTGAGAAATGGAACTGGTTTGAGTTCTATTTCCTTGACCGATTGAAGATAGTCGAGGGTTTCCTTTGCTTCGTCCCCACCGACTTGTGCGTGGAAGTGCAAACTGAAACCATGCGGCCCCTTGGCATCGATCAACGACGGTTGCATTAAAAGAAGAGCTTTGACAATCTCGGTCTTACCCAACATCGTTGCACAAAACAGATCGACTCGGGCTCCACGTCCAATCAGGAATTGCACGATGTCCTTCTTGCCCATATGCGAAGCACCACCAAGGGCCGTTTCCCAGTCGCCCCCGCCCCAATCAATTGCAGCGTTGAGTAGCCCAGGCTCTCGATCGAGCAACTTGTTGGTCATCTCAAGGCTAGAGTGCGCATAAATCACAAAGTCTTGCGCCATCGTGCGATTGATCTGCTCCTTTTTCCAACCTGGCTTAAAGCTAGGCGCGTCATAGTCACGTTCGAACGCCGCTTCGATGGGGCCGCCTGCAGCAATCGGTTTACTTTCTTTACCTTTAGCTACGCCATCCTGGCCAAAAGCGACGCCACCACCCAAAGCAGTCACGCAACTTCCTGAGGCCACGAGCCCAAAAACCCTACGATTAAAATAAGAACGCATTGGCGATTACTCCCTTGGGACAACGAATGGGACCGTGCCAACGAACATCGGCGTGTGTTGGCTAAGCTCGACCCCTAGAGCATAACACCAATGAATCCGTCCGTCAGTCCTCGCCCAAGCGGTTCCGATGCTTTTACTGTGGTGCAGGAAGATCGCGTCGAAGAAATCGTCGCCATCCCAAACCATAGGCAATGCAACCTAGCAAAAGAAGTATTGAAACAAAAGACATCGGCTCCAAACAGCTCATGACATAATCCACACCCGTTTTTTCTTCCACTCCTGAGCCAACCCATAGCCAAGCCGCCGAAGGCTCTCGATGAACTCGCTGAACGATCCAATCGGGCTGGTAAGCTGCCAAGAAACTGAAAGGTGTCAAAAAGTGCATGCTTGCCGTCGACTTGGACAAGATGAATAGCAACAACTGCAACACATACAAACCAATCACCAAACCTATGGTTCGCCATCGATACTGATCATAGGCACTGAACAAAACGCTGAGTCCCAAGACAGTGAAACCAAGTACAAAGAGATTGGCGCAGGGCAGTAGAAACAGTGTGGGTGACACAAACTGCGTTAGAGGAACCCATTCCGTCTTTTTCGGAATCAGCGGTATCCCTACGTCCATGTTCAGGATTGGCAATCGAAAGGAACCACCAGTTGTGACTGGAGTCGAGTTTGTGCAAATGCCTAGATAGATTCCTGCATAGACCAAGATGCAAAGGAGCAATAGTCCTAGGACAGTGATCGTTCCGTGTGCCAAAAAGAGCTTGTGGCGACTTACAGGTTGAGCCAACAGCAACTCCATGGTCCCTCGGTTGAGTTCGCCGCTAACGACATCCGATCCACGAGAGATGCTCCATACCAACACGCACAATAGGAGCACAGGCTCATCGAACGTGAAGCCAACCATTCCGTGGTACGTTAGAAATTGCTCGAGTGGGACCGGGGAGAATTTTTCGAATGCTCGAAACTGTTCGAGAATCGATGCGAAGCCACTCAATTCAAACTGACTTACCGTCCAGATTCGAACCCATGGAAAGAAGAACAATACCAACGCGCACGAACACCACAACAAGAGCGACTCGTGCAAGTACTTCTTCAACAGAATTCGAAACATAGACGTAATGCTTACTTGTTAGCGGAAAGCGACTGGATCGCTTCCAGAACATCCGCATCATGGCCATCCACACTTACCTTTTTCCAAACCTTGGCAATCTTGCCTGTGGCGTCGATAAGGTAAGTGCTGCGTTGGATCCCCATCGATTTCTTGCCATACATGTTCTTCTCGCGCCAAGCTCCGTACGCGTCACCGATCTTGTGCTCGGGATCAGCAAGGAGCGGAAAATTGAGAGTGAACTTGTCGCGGAACTTGGCATGGGATTTTTCATCGTCCGGGCTGACCCCGAGAACGACTGCACCTAGCTTTTCAAACTGCGAGCTAGCGTCGCGAAACGCACAAGCCTCTTTGGTACAACCTGGTGTGTCGTCCTTCGGATAAAAGTAAAGAACAACAATTTTTCCTTTGAAATCGCTCAGCTTCACCTTCGTACCGGAATCCGTTACCGCCGTAAATGCGGGTGCCTTTGCTCCAACTTCCAGCCATTCACTCATGTTTTTTCCTTCAATACAGGGGATCAAAGATAACAGAAGATTCGCGACAACCTCATTCTCCGCTGCACAGAGTAGAACGATTGTCTCAATCGTTCTTAAGCGTGGGGACGGTTTTTGTTACAAATCTATTGCATGGTAGTAAGCCGGCAATAGAGACTCGCTCGTGCATTCAGGTCGCAAAAACTATTGGCGAATATCGAATGCGAACAACTTTTCTTGATCGCGAATAAAGAGCTTTTGGTCTGCGATAACCGGATGAGCCCAGATCGCTCCCTTTTTGCGATCCATGGCTGTGAACTCCGGTAGCTTCACTTGACCTGCAGGCTCCCAACCGGTTTTGGAGGGTTTCGCCAAATAGCAGATCCCATCTCCATCGTCGTAGCAATAAAGCATCCCATCTGCGAAACCAATAGAACCGGATTTGCCGGAACCAACCTTCTTGCTCCAAAGGACGTCACCCGTCTTCAAATCTTGAGCCATCCAAGCTCCGCGAAAGGCTTTCGAAAATCCAAAGATCGTTCCCTCGTGAAGAACATATCCACCATGATGGTTCTCCATGCTCTCTTTGTTCTTTGCATAAACGGTTTCTGCGATGAGCTTTCCATTCTCAACCTTAATATCGATCGCGACATTTCCTGCTCCGTAACCTGACGAGTGGTAAATGCGATTGCCTGAAACAATGGGGGTTGGAATGACGGCGGTTGGGTTGCCTGTCTTCGGAACGTTGAAGAGTTCTTCGCCGGTTTCTGCATGGATACCAATCAACCCAGGTTTCGTTGCAGTCAAATAAACGGGAACCTCACCAAAGTTTGCTTTGATGATGGATACATATTGAGCTTCGTAGCTACACTTGGACTCCCACACTCTTTCGCCAGTCTTCTTATCAAGCCCCACGATAAAGGCTGCTCCACCTGGAGTCGCAATGACTTTATCGCCATCGATCAAGACCGATTCGCTATAACCCCAATAGGGAACCTTGCCACCAAAGTCCTTGACGAAGTCTTTGGACCAGACGATGGATCCGGAGCGACGGTCGAGACATGCGAGCGTTCCGAGATCGCTTAGGCAGTACACGAACTCGCCATCGACCGTCGGTGAACTCCGAGGCCCATCCCCCCAGTCCGCGTTGTAGGATTCACTGACGACTCCGCTGCCGAAATCCTTTGTCCAAATCTTCGCTCCCGAATTGCTATTCAAACAAACGGCAACGGCTCGGTCGTCGATCTTGCCAAGCGTAAAGACTTGTCCATCGGAAACCGTAATTGATGAATAGCCAGATCCGTTTTCTTCAAATTTCCAGGCCAACTTTGGCCCTTGTTCTGGCCAGCTCTTGAGCAAACTCTGTGGGGCCGCATGACCGTCACGATTCGGCCCACGCCACTGCGGCCAGTTCCCATCAGCCATGACGGCGACGGGGAACATCGATACCGCTCCCAAGCAAAGCTTCAAAACGCTCCGAAAAAACAAACGCGATAGAGTCATGGTGGGTTCCGTTGGGGATGGCCAGGGTGTGGGATTTCGTGCCGTGAAAGATTGTAGACGCTGAGAATTTGCTGGAAAGTAGTCAAATAATGCAGTTTCCAGTTCCATTCCCACCCATTGAGCTCCAAGTGGATCAGGATACACTCTCATAGGAATAGTTTGTAGCAAATCCTTTACCCGTCGACCGGCCCATAGGAGATTTCGAGTGTCATCCAACAGCAATCCAATCAAGACCGACAGTGGTGTTTTGATAAAGCTCTTTCTGATGATGGTGCTGGAAATTGCTATCTGGGGTGCTTGGCAAGTAAAAATCTTCAGCTACATGGGAGGCGACGGTCTAGCATTCCAAGGTTGGCAAATTTCCCTGGCTGGTAGTATGTTTGGAATCGCATCCGTCGTTGGGATCTTTTTCAGCAATCAATTTGCGGATCGATATTTCTCAGCCGAAAAATTCTTGGCATTTAGTCACTTGATAGGCGGGATCGCGTTGCTGGTAACGGCGTACTGTCAAGACTTTTGGATGTTCTTTACGGCCTTCCTTGTTTACGGTTTGTTTTATGTTCCAACGTTATCGGTAACAAACTCTTTAGCATTCGCCCACATGAAGAATTCGGCCTCGGAATTCGGCCTTGTTCGAATGGGTGGCACCATCGGGTGGATCATCGTATCCTGGCCGTTTATATTCCTGTTGGGAGCAAAAGCGACTGTTGACCAAATGCGTTGGATCTTCATCGTTCCTGCTTTGATTTCGTTCGCGCTCGCTGCCTTTAGCCTAACCCTTCCACACACTCCACCCAGGAAAGCAGCGGCTGGCGACGATCAACTAGCATGGCTCAAGGCATTCAAGCTGCTGAAGGTACCATATATCTTACTGTTGTTTATTGTGACGCTAATCGACTCAACGATCCACAATGGTTACTTTGTTTTGATTGATGGATTCTTGACCGACGCGGTTAAGCTGCCAGGAAATGTCACAATGGCCGTAACCACCATTGGGCAGATTGCTGAAATCGTCACGATGGTCGTTCTCGGTAAAGTCTTGATTCGACTAGGGTGGAAGTGGACCATGATCGTGGGTATCGCGGGGCATGCTGTCCGGTTCGCCGTGTTCTCGTTCCTCGGAAATGAACAATACCAATGGATCATTATTGCGGTACAAGTGTTGCATGGGATTTGCTATGCGTTTTTCTTCGCGACCTTATACATTTTTGTCGATGAGGTTTTCCCAAAAGATATTCGCACCAGTGCGCAAGGGATGTTCAATCTTCTCATCTTGGGTGTTGGTTTGGTGATCGCCAGCTTTGGCTTTATCGAACTGAAATCGCGATTCACCTCCGAAGTCGACGGTAAAACCGTTGTGGATTATTTCAGCATTTTCTTGGTTCCAACCGTGCTTGCCATCGTTGCAATGGCACTGCTATTGTTTTTCTTCAAACCGCCCAAAGACCGTCCGTCGGCCCCCGAGGCTGCGGGTTCGCTCCCTCACTGATACGCGCAACTGCGATTCGTATCGGTTAACAAATTGGAAAAAGGATTTACCGATGCCGATCTATGAGTTTTATTGTCCAGCGTGCCATATGGTTTTTAGTTTCCTGGCGCGTTCGATGAACAATTCCTCCGTTCCCGCTTGCCCTAAGTGCAACCGAAAGAAACTCGATAAGAAAGTTTCTCGCTTCGCTATCTCGAAAGGATTAAAGGAATCGGACTCGACCCCCGATCCGTTCGAGAATATCGATGAAGCCAAAATGGAACAACTCATGGCGGAGATGGCTCCTCATCTCGATGAAAATTCGGATGGACCTGAAGACCCCCGTCAAATGGCATCCTTGATGAAGAAAATGTTTGATATGACCGGAATGCAACCGAACGACGCAATGCTGGAAGCAATGCGACGCATGGAAGCTGGTGAAGACCCCGACCGAATTGATGAAGAAATGGGCGATGCCTTGGACGGTGATGGAGACCCGTTCACCAACGAATCCAAAAGCAAAAAATGGAAACGAATGTTCGAAGCTCCTGATGTCGATCCTGAACTGTACGAACTAAAATGAGCAATCTAAATGACTGGTTTTTGAAGCCCTCTTTTCTTGTGATGCTGCTCTTCCAAGGGTGGCATGCTGGGGACGCCAACGCTCAAGTGGCACAGAAGCGAACCATCGTCAGTATCGACAGTGATAAGTTTCGCATCAATGGCGAACTCACTTACCAAGGATGCGTTTGGAATGGCAAGAGTGTCGAAGGATTGCTCATGAATAGTCGTATGGTCCAGGCGACCTTCGACGACCGAAATACGGAAACGCGTTCTCGCTGGGCTTACCCTGACACCAACCTATGGGACGCCGATCGCAACACAAGAGAATTTCTTGCTGAAATGCCTGGCTGGAGAGAGAGTGGCTTATTGGCGATAACAGTCAATCTGCAAGGAGGTAGCCCCGAGGGGTACTCGAAAAACCAACCATGGTACAACTCCGGCATCAATCCCGATGGATCGTTGCAACCAGAGACCCTGCAACGCATGAAGCGGGTCATCGACAAAGCGGACGAGATCGGAATGGTCGTCATCTTGGGACTGTTTTACTTCGGACAAGACCAAAGGGTGCAAGACGAAGCTGCTGTGACAGCTGGCGTCGACGCATCGATCGATTGGGTCATAGTGAATGGCTACAAAAATGTGCTGATCGAGATCAACAACGAATGCAATGTGAAAGCCTACGATCACGAGATCTTGAAACCCGCCCGAGTGCATGAACTGATCCTCCGCGCAAAGACACGTTCTGCTGCCGCGAATCATCCTTTGCTTGTCAGCACAAGCTACGGCGGCAACACCGTCCCGTTAGCCAATGTAGTGAAGGTCTCTGATTATCTGTTGCTTCACGGCAATGGTGTTTCGAATCCCAAGCGGATCGCTGAAATGGTCCAGCAAACACGCCGAGTGGAAGGCTATACTCCCAAACCGATTTTGTTCAACGAAGATGACCATTTCGACTTTGACAAGCCTAGCAATAACTTTGTGGAAGCCGTAAGTGAGTTTGCCTCGTGGGGATATTTTGATTTCCGCATGAAAGGCGAAGGGCTCGACGCAGGCTACCAATCCGTTCCGGTGAATTGGTCCACCAGCAGCGAACGCAAGAAGGGTTTTTTCAAACTGCTTCGCGAGATCACTGGCAACAATTAGCGCATAGGGCGCGACGGCAAAACGCTCAGCCAAAATTTCATCCCGATAGAAATTAGTCCAAACGCGCCAGACGATTCGCAAAGGGAAAGCATCGGTATCGAAGGAACTGGAAGGTTTCTTTGAGCGGCTGGCTAGCAATGCCGAGATTTGGTCAAACCGCGTGAAGAAGTTGCAAACGAAGCCCTGGATGGGTCGATTCTTGTTTGCCAGTCGCAATCGATTGCGAGCACTGGCGTTTGTTTGTTGTTCTCTTTGCTAAAAGATGAACAGATAAAGCGAAGCTCGTTGATTACTATCACCGCCGAGCAGATCGAAACAAGCCAAGTCGATCTGCCTCTAGGAAGTAACTGTTGGGCTAGCCTTGTTCAGTCCTGGAAATCTTAGTACTCGAGAACTCGCGGCAGCTTTTTCGCTTCTTCAATCCAACTGGTGATCTCCGCCAAGCTAGGAGGCTGCCGCGTATTCTTTTTCTCCGCATTTACGGCGGAAACTTTGGTGTGCAGATTCTTGGGAACGCGAGTCGAAAGCTCGACGA
>Ga0315899_10008958_pt1 | contig 10730 bp, 12 predicted proteins | sample LakEriMetagenome_2_FD_203518 | JGI IMG/M metagenome (GOLD analysis project Ga0315899, IMG submission 203518) | Freshwater fungal communities from buoy surface, Lake Erie, Ohio, United States - Buoy 4 MA112 | ecosystem: Environmental > Aquatic > Freshwater > Lake | place: USA: Lake Erie, Ohio...
ATATATTGGGGCCAGGCCTGCGTCCTAAGTCTAATCAGCCGCCAGAGGTTGCTGGCCTGAACCCTGAGCCAGTTTTTATATGATTTCTCTTTGCTTCCCGGACGGGCCTGATTGACTTGCGGGGGGTACTGTGCCGGTTGCGGGTGTAGGTGGCGCTGGGCCTGTTGCATCAGTTTCTCCATGGCTTGGGGCGGGAGATCCTGGATTCGGGACATTGTTATGTCGTAGAGGATGCCGGGGATGGAATCTTTGTGCACTTGAGTCTGTCTAAAGTGTAGTTGCGCTAACTGCACCCTCTGTGTCAGTCGGAGGGGGCGTGGAGAACCCCCTGGCGACCGAAGCCTGTCGCGCCAACGGAGGCCCCTGGCTGGTCACCATACGGGCCCCGTTCATCGCCCCGTGGGGTAACTTTGCTCACCACCTCTACCCTTCGCGCACTCTCCTGCCCCCCACCTCCACCCTGCGCGCACTTCCTTACTCAGCACCCCTATATTGCGCGCACCCTCTTGCTCACCACCTCCACCGTACGCGTACTCTTTCGCTCACCACCCCCACCTTGCGCGGAAGCAGACTAATAAGAACACCCCACAAAACCAGGAGACCTGATGACCGCAGTCACGGTGATGCCCTAAGTCCAGAACCGACAATCCCTCTCGCCGCAGCCAGGTCACCGTGTGCGCACCCTCTTGCTCATCACCCCTACCTTGCGCGCACCCTCTTGCTCATCACCTCTACCCTGCGCACACTCTCTTGCTCACCATCTCTACCTTGCGCGCACTCTCCTGCTCACCATCTCTACCTTGCGCGCACTCTCCTGCTCACCACCTCTACCTTGCGTGCACTCCCTTGCTCACCACCTCCACCTTGCGCGCACTCTTTTGATCAACACCTCTACCTGGCGCGCACTCCCTTGCTTACCACCTCTCCCTTGTGCACACTCTCTTGCCCGCCACCTCTACCTTGCGCGCACTCTCTTGCTCACCACCTCTACCCTGCGCGAACCCCCTTGCACACCACCAAACACTAACATACTCAAATGAAATTGGCTCTTCGGACTCTTGGGTGTTCGGAACTCTGGTTTTACTGTACTCTTGAATCTTCGGAACCCTGCTTTTACGGTACTCTTGGATCCTCGGATCCTATGCACCCTTGGTTCCTCGGAACCAAGGCCATAGAATCCGGGAAGGGATTTTCGGATATTCACTTTTTTTTGAGGTCATTGAGCCAAGCCCCCGGACTCACCGGCGTACGCCAAAAGGGCGGCCTACCGGGACACCCCCCCGTAGTCCCCCACCCAGAATCCCTCGCTGCCCAGTCGGCCTACCCATACGGTATACGGGCACAGCGCTATTGCCCAGGTCAGCTCAGGCCCGAATGGTTTCCAGGCATTGGGGTCCTCTCCCCCTGCTACAGAGTCCTATATTGTGAATAGCAGCTGCTGAATGTCCCGGAGAAGAAGAGCCACCCGCGTGGGAGGCCCCTGCAGCCCAGATTTCCCAAAGAGCCCCATCACCGCAGGGCCTCGGACGACTCACAAGCGGCTAAAAGCCTCAAGCACACAGAATAGGGTGTCAGTGGTGGTTTATTACGAAGCGTAAAGAGAACATTCATTGGAATGTCCGAGTCGCATAGAGGCATCATAAACGGCGCTGAAGCAGCTACCAGCGTGCCATGCGACCCAAGAAAAAACCGGAGAACCATACTACCCGCAGTAAACATCCACACAGAGAGCCGGAGATCCAAGTGTGCTGAAGAATCCGAAGCCAGGGGTACAGTACACCCAGGAATCCGGACACTCAAATACCCAGCTAGTCAGAATACCGTAAACCCAAAGTTCCAAACACCCAAGCAGCAAAGCCCAAAGATCCGAACACCCAGATAACGGACTAGCCAGAATACCGGAAAACCAGGGCTCCGAACACCCACTAAACACAATACCCCCCGACTCCCCCCCCGGATCTACACACCAGTGCGTGAGCGCCCGAGCGAGCGGAGGCGCGCGAGTGAGAGCGCGCGCATACGGGGCCGCAGCACCCTGGGCGCGACGTGGGGTCACTGGGGTGTGTGTGTGTTTATTACTTCAGTACCTATTACAAAACTGTTCGCGGTGGGAGAGGGGGTGGGTGGAGGAGCGGGCGAGAGAGGATCTAGGATGCGGGCAACTGTGTTGGTGCCCATCTCCCGCCTGCGCCAAAGCATAAAACACGATCTACAGCTTGAGAAGGGTGCAAGAGAACCCTTTCACATCTCGATTACCATCGTGATTGCAAACATCACTATCATAATTCTGAAACTTCTGGCTGGGTTACCCCAGACCATCATTACTCTCATGGCGGGCGTCGACCCGACCATATTACAATCACAAATGGCGGGCGGCGCCCTGACCATATTACAATTACAATTACAAGGGGAGGAGACTGTCACAGCACCTCCTCCACACACTTTCCGAGGTTGAAATCCCTCCAGACACCCAATACGGAGGTTGAAATTCCTCCATACATTTACAGAGGTTGAAATCCCTCCACACAATCACGGCGGTTGAAACCCCTCCATACACTTTCTGAGGTTGAAATCCCTCTTGACACGCAAGGAGGTTGAAACCCCTCCAAGATTCCTTACACTTTCCGAGGTTGAAATCCCTCCAGTCACCCAATACTTTGGTTGTATAATTTCGGTTGTATAATTTCGGTTATTCATTTTCAATTAATTCGACATGCATGTGCGTCGGTCAACCCGTGTGCAAACATCGCCAAGAAAAGACTGATAAGGCAGAGACGCATTAGCGACCACGCTGCTGCCGCAGTACCATGTCCATCTCCATTTCCAAGCGCGACGCTGAATGCAGAGATTATGATTTTGGGGTGGACTGGTTCTCCGCCTCCTTAAAGTCTTTAAAGTCAATAGTCTCCTTTACGTCTTTGACGTCAATAGTCTCCTTCACTTTCCCGGTACTGTTCAGAGGAGTCTTGGTCCCTTCGAATCGTGTCTTCATACTCGCTACATGTTGCTGAGCATACGATCTGCGCAGGGTCAAACAGCGTAAACCACTCAAGCCACCCGTTTGCTTGTGTTTTAATCTTTGTTTGTGGTCGTGCATGCGCGGAATGCGCATTCACGCGCAATTCTGACATGACATGCACAATAGATCTAGTGCAGGCGTGATGAGGTGTGACGACCCGACATAAGTTCACATGCAGCTGAATCAGCACCACATTAAGACGTGCAAATGCGCTCTTACACACCCGCCATGTGGTCCGGAGCGCTGCAAATGCTGCAAATGCGCTTCAGGGGTTAGCTGCCATTCTGCTCCATGCATCATCTGCAACAACTATCAAGTCAGCCACAGTGGCACGTCAAAGGCCAGGCACAGGAGCAAACGTGGGCAATTTCTGCGTGAATCGTTGCGCAAAGGCTGCGAGGAGCCTAGTGTTGTTTACAGAATCCAACGGTGATGATGGCTATACACGAAACCCTCTAGGTGAACATGCCATTCCAAGAAAGTTACCATGTGCATGGGATCGTTACTGGCCTGATGTGTCGGTGTGACTGGTATTGATATTGCCGACGAGTCTGCAGCTGGGCCGATCAAGCCCCCTTGTGTCTGCATATTGAGGCGTGCTGCAGGAAAGAAGTTTGAAGTAAGTCTCACTTGAACTATATGCAGGCTCCTGCAGGTGTGTGTGCACGTTATGGTTGCTATCCTGGCAAGATTGCACTCACCGAGTTGCTCTCGCGCAGCAGCTTCCCTCCTGCGAGCCATCTCAGATTCGCGCTCCTCTTCCATACACGCCAGCTGTAATTTTCTAATCTGCTCTTGTAGATCGCTTCTCTCTTTTTCCCACTTCTTTTTCTGTTCTTCGAGTTCCATCTGTGCACACACACGCATAGGACCAGCGTGAGAGCCAGAAATGAAAAAGTCCGGAGACAGGAGGCACATGCTGGCAAACGTCAAACAATGAATGACGGAGAAGCAAGCAAAGTGTGGATGAGCAATCAGAAGAGAGCAATCAGAACAGCACAGTGTCGAGCAATCAAAACATTACAGTAATCGATCAGCAATCCAGCAACAACACTTTTGAGTACCTTTGCTGAGTGGTCGATATCAAGAGTATTCCGACCATCTGCAAGTTTTTCTGCTCCTCCAGGCACCGTGATTCCAGTTGCTGCGTACGATTGCAGGTGAGCAAGTCAAAACTTCTTCACGAGCCTACAAGTCGCCATCTTGCACAGCGCCATACCACAAAAATGCATGCACGAAGACAAAACAAACCATTGAGATCTTGGCCGGCATTCACTTCCTCTATTCTCGATTTTAGCATGGAATTTTCGGTTCGTGACGCCGCTAGCGATGAATTCAATGTCTCAACTTCTTCCCTGAGACTCGACACCTCCTTTTCCAGCATCTCCAGATGCACCTGACGTGACAATGAGGATGAAACCCGTGTTGGTGACCCGACAATCGCATGGGCATGCACTTGTATACATTTGCACATGCTCGCGAAATGGGTCGAGATTCCTTTCAACGAGTGTCACGGAAAATCATCTCACCATGGGCTGAACATCACCCGAAACATCACCGGTTGATGGTGCGCTGGATTTCGGCTGCATACGTCTCATTGTCAGTTGGCTGCCATAGATGAGACCACAAAATCGAGCAGAGCAACCAGAAACATGCGAGAACATCAGACAACGGTTTTTTAAAAAAAAATCAACTCACTCCATGTTTCAGTTGCTCCGCAAGGCGGCTAATCTCGGCAGCTTGTTCACTTTTCTCGCTGGCAAGTTGTTCTTTAGCAGCAGCGAGCGAGCTCACTTTTGCTTTAAGCTCTGACGCTTCGGCCAGTGCTGCGTCGCGTGTCAAGCGCTCCAGGTCCATGTCCACACGCAGCTGCGACAATTGGTCGAGCAGATCCTGCTGTTGACTATCGCGTCTGACTCTGCTGGTCAGCGTACCTGATTCTTCTCGCGACTGCCGCTCGCCCTCAAGTTCGGCTCTCAGCGTTTCCTGTGAAAAGGTTGGGATGTTGATAGTCAGCTCTGAATTAAAAAAAAATTGGACGCTTGAGATCTGAGATTGGAAGTCTCACAAGTTCGCGCTGCATGAGAGCATCCTTCTGCTGATGCCTTTCTTGATCTTCCAACATTTCGGCTCTCAACTGCTGGACCGATTCCTCCGAGCGCAGCCTCTGCTTTTTCTCAAATTCCAGGTCCTGATAAAAGCGCAGGGATCACAGGCGGAAAAACGCATAGCCTTGCAAGTCATCGTAATGAATTCTTGTGCACACACACACACACTACACTGCCAGCACATTTGTCAACAGCTTCACTACACGTTTTGATGCTGAAGCAGCTGGACAAACATGAATGATGCCTGCCGGACACGCTCGAGGTCGCGTTCTCGGCGCTCGTACTGCTTTGTTTTGCTTTTGTCTGCTTCCGTCTGTAGCTCAAGCATGGAACGAAATTCCGCCTGAGACTGCTCTGAAGCCTCACGTTTTGCGCGGACGTCTGCACAGAGTTCTCCAAGATTCAGGACCTCAGAAAGAAAACAGAAAAATCGAAACCCGACTATATACATTGGGACCTGCTAATTCTGCGGTAACTTCCTCAAGAGACGTTTTGACTTCTGTGAGCTCCCTGCTTAATTTCAAATTTTCGCGCCTGCCTGTTTCTGATCGTGAACATTCAGCTTCGTAATCCAACTTGAGGGCATCCAGTTGGATTTTGAGCCTCGCCCCTTCACGAATGGCGGCATTTTTCTCCTCCACAAATGTGGAAGCGTCTTCTCCAGATTCTGCCAATCTCTTCTCGGCTTCCTCTCGACGTCGAATTGCCTCTTGTCGTTTAAGCTCTTCTCCATGCAATTTATTTTTGCACTCGTCTAAATCCTTCATCAGGGCCTGCAGAGCCTGGGAGTGCTCTTTGTCCTCTTTTTCTTTTTCCATCGAGGCATTCTCAATCAATTGTCCCATGAGGCGGCGAACTTCAGCTTCAGCAGCCTCCTTTCCTCTCCGAAGCTGTGACTGGTCGGCTTCTGCTTGGCTAAGAAGCGCTGACAGCATTGCTCGTTGGCTTTTTTCGCCAGATATACTCATGCTGCCAGAACTTGCAGCCGTCAGAAAACCACGTCTGCTCGGCTCCCTCACTCGTCAGAATTAAGCTAGTAGAAATTTCTGCACATTCTGCACACTTTTGTGTGGACGGAGAGATGGCAAGTCCTGTCGAACCTATTTCAACTGCCCTTACAAAATCTGTCCGTACAAACTATCCCGGTTTATAACTCATGTTGCTACCGTACCTGCGAACACGCCGCATTTCGTCTTCGATGGATTCGCGCAGTTTGCGCTCATGTTGTAGATCAGCGCGCAAGTGCATCATATCTGCTTCCTGAGGTGCACATGTTGTTGGCATATGGTCAGGCGAATCAGTAGCAAACTTGACGCAGGACAGAATGATCTTGGCCTCTACCTGCTGCTCACACTCCTTGGCTCGTAGCCGTTCTTGCTCGGCGTATGACTCTTTCAGCTGAATCATTGACCTTTCGAGCCCTCGTCGCGTTTCGCTCTCTGCTACATCTTGTTGCGTCAGTCTTATACAGGGCTACTTTTGCGTTGAACAGCCTGTGCATATGCAAAAGCACGCACACACACACCCAAAGCAACCACACACGCAGGCACCCACACACGCAGGCACCTACACACGCATACATGCATAATCGACAAGGAGGGCAGACCTGCTAAAAGCTCCTTTTGCAAATTCAGAATTGCTCCAGCGTCCATGCTCGAGGGACGAATGTCATCTTGAACCTGCTCAAGCATACCCGGGAATAAGGGCCCTCGTCACAGTCCGCGGCACTGTGATGAGACGGCAGCACACTCTTAGGCATGTGACATGAGGAAGACATGAGTCAGTGGGACCTTGGACTTTTCTAGCTCATCTTCCAGGGACTTGCGATGCTGAATCTCTACATCGAGCTTGCTTTGCAGTTCTCGCAGCTGCTTGCATTCCTCCTGTCAATATGGGTCATGACACATTGATGTCAACGTGGAGATGTCAACTCTGGTTTTCTTTCCTCATGTGTCGAATCTTGAGACATATGCAGCAACTCTGAATTGTTCGGAAAGGAAACCATAGTTGGACGTTGGTTTTATTTCCATAGTTTGACGTTATCATGGTGTAGACACGCATATAGAATATCCAGACTTCGAGACTCACGGGATATAAATACTAGATGGGAATACCTCCTCCCGTATTCTGTCTGCAGCGATGTGATTGGCGAGGGTCTTTTTCACTTTCCGCAGCAAATCTTCTGCTTCTTCACGGCGCTGGCGTTCGCCGGAAATCTCTGCACGTGCAGCTTCGAGCTGAGTACAGAGTGTTTCGATTTCGTTGGCCAGCGCTTCAATGTCCTGCACTCGCGCTAGTGCTCCTGTTACCCGGTCCATTCGGTCGCCAAAGGACAAGCAGGTGTAAGAAAGGACCACAGACAGGGATAGGCTGATAGAGTGACAGGGTCATTGCCAGCAGCTAAACGCAGACACTTGACAGGAACACCAAACGTTTAAGCGGTGCACCTAAATCATGATTGCCGACTGCTTCTGACTTTGCATTTTGGGCCTCGACTCTAGCCTTTTGCCAATCTTTGACGCATCTGTCCACCCAACAATGCAGGTACTTGCAATCAAATTCTGAACACGCGCACTTAGACAGCCAGGGGCGCAGACACGCAATGCCAAACGAACATTTCTTGATGAAGAAAGGTTTCAGAGCACAAATAGATCTTCATTGTTGCGTCATGGAAATCCTCCTCACCTGTTGTACGCAGTCGTCAAAAAGGAGCGTTCCTCCTCAAATTCTACTGTCAAGGCACAGATTTCCTTGACAATCTCGCCAATTTCCGTCCCGATATCTCCTGCTGATCTGCGCATGTCCCCCCCACCTGTATTCTCAGGTCTATTCTCATCTCTACTTCTTGCCTGCCCTTTGTCTTGGCGAAGAGCAACAGGGACAGTCGGAAGGAGTGTGTGTTTTGTAGAATGCTGTACACTTGCGAGTTTTGTTTTTGGAGAATGCTGTACAACAGACGCCGTTGCAGCTGACCCCGACGATGATGCGGCGTGCTTGGGAATCTCAAGCAGCTCAAGCACGGACACAGCGTTGACTACGGGCGTCGGCGTTGCCCTTTTGGCGGGGGATGAGGAGGATGCTTTGGGGGCTTTGGGCAGGACGGGAGAAGACGTAGTCAGAAAGTTTAGAGTAGACTTGACCTCATCTAAAGTAGACTTGACCTCATCTACCATAGACGAGGGAACAGTCCGTTCTTTGTCCGCTGTTTTTCCGGGAGAGATGCCCGAGATACTGAAAGGCAACCGGAGAGGAGGCGGCGCTGCCATTACGCCATGTAAGCCCAAGACATTGTTGCTGGCTGCCGCAGTGGTTGCAGCAGTCGTTGCATTGCTCGCTGCTGTGTGAACTTGGTTCACAGAAGATGTGACGCCATCCGAGAGCGAGCCCAAAGCTGAATTGAGGTTGCCTCCGAGATTCCCGAATCCGCTTTTCACATCGCTCCCAAAGTTCCCCATGTTGCGCTGGAAATTTCCCAGCATATCTGCCCCAGAATTCTTCATGGAGTTGCCGAGGTCCCCCATGCCATTCTGCAGACCACTCCCGATATTCTTGCCCATGCCTCCCATGCCGTCAAGTGGCGAGGGCAATGCAGCAGATCTCTTGTCACGTGTGCCTGCACTTTCCGCACTCGACTTGGGCTCGGCGGATGAGAGTTCATCAGGTTCAGCCCCATTAACAGTGTTTTTGCTGTTTTTTGGAGTGAGGAGAGATTTCTTCGTGCTCTTGGTCGAATCCAGCATCTCATTCAGCACCTGATGAACATGGCGAAGCGTCAAAGTCGAAACAAAACATGCAAACAAATTCGCAGAGAGCACATAGTGGCGTAGAGTACGCACGTCCTTTCGATTCCTCCATGGCGAGACCAGGATTGGCTCGCCTGTCTTCGTCTTTGTGCGCCTCAAGCCAGAGTCTGGAGCGCCTGTCGGTGCAGCATCCTCGTGATCCTTCGCTCGCTGGGCGTAGCTGTTGCCGAAAAGGTCGGTCTTCGGGAGACTGGAAGCTGACTCACCCAGCTTTTTCATAGAATCGACGGGATTGAATTGAATGGCAGAGGTGAGAGCTGAGTCGCTGAGATTCTTGAGCCCCCCCACCGGGTCAAAGGCGTTGGCTGACGAGCTGAGATCCTTGACGCCGTCCCCCATCGACCTCCACAGGCCGCCTCCGAGACCCATGGTTGACTTGAACATGCCTGGGGCAGCAACCCCGCTCCCCCCGATCCCGCCCCCATCCTCATCGCTTTCGCCACCCTGCGAAACAGGGCCAGCGCCGGCTCGAGAACTCGGCGTCTTGCGGTCGCCCAGGAGCCTGCCCCCGCCCATTTTCTGCATCACGCGGCCACCAACGCTGCGCTATCAGGATATGCTCATGCGCGATGCGGGACGACGGCGCATTCTGGACCGCGGGGGTGATGACCGCGAAGACAGTGGCGCCGTCCCTGCAGCGTGCTGGAACGCTTCGGGACGCTCGAGCACCAGCTCTGAGATCGATGGGCGGTGATGTTTGCTCGTCGGCAGGGCAGAGGCACGCGCGGACGCGGCCGGGCGGTCGTTGGAGCCCAGGCGGTGGTTGGAGCCCTGGCGCCCGCTGTCGGCGCCAGGGCGATGCGTGGACCAATCTCAGAAAGGCGTTCGTCTGGTGCCAAAAATGGCTGCGGCCGCGAGTGCATCAACACTCAGTGTTAAGTGTGTGTAAGGGAGGCCGGGGAGCGATGTGCCGCAGCGCGCCCGGCCGGGGGACCCGGGGCCACACCAGGCTGGCCAGCCTGGCGCGGCCGCGATTGTGGCTGTTGCTGCTGGCGATTGCTTGCCCCTGTCTCGCGGCCCATGGCAGGGCTGCTGGCGGTCGTGCTGGCGGTCGCGTGCCCATGTCTCGCGCCCCCCGCGCCGACGGCAGCCTTGTGCTGCGGCTGCGCGGCGGGGGGAAAAAGCCCTTCCGTCGCTTCGACGGAAGCCGCCCCGGGCGGCGTGGGGGCGGCAACGACGCGCACATGCAGTCTATCGACATCGACAAGTTCGAAAAGGACATCGGGGCCGGACGCAAGCTCTCGCGCGACCGCAGGCGTGACGCAGAGCTGCAGCAGTGGCAGCGCGACGAGCCCTACGAGAGGCCCCACGAGGAGCAGCATCCCATCACCTCTTCGCTGCACCCCTTGAACAGGATGGCAGCGCTGATGCGCATGGAAAAGCTCAAGAAGAAAATAGAGCGCCGCGGCAAGGGCACGCGGCGGCGTCTTGCTATGGCTAAGCGTGAAGCGCAGCGAGAGCAGCGCATCCGCACCCGCGCGGCCAGGGCGCGTGCGGAAGACAGCCAGAGCAAACGGACCTGAGAGTTGGTGAGCTGTATTTGGATGGTTCAACTGTATCTTATTCATGTACATAGAGGGGGTATACCTTCATGTACATAGTTCATGTAGTTCATGTAGTTCATGTACATAGAGGGGCATACCTGCGCCCGAAAACGATTTGCAGCGCTCGGCGGGGCACGAGGCGGGTCGTGCAATCTTGGGGATGGGGGGGGGGAAGACTAAGAGGGAAGCCTGCGTACATATGCCCCAAACCCGAAACCAGCCCTCCCGACGTAGCAATACTTGTACTCCTGCCAAG
>Ga0315899_10008960_pt1 | contig 10729 bp, 19 predicted proteins | sample LakEriMetagenome_2_FD_203518 | JGI IMG/M metagenome (GOLD analysis project Ga0315899, IMG submission 203518) | Freshwater fungal communities from buoy surface, Lake Erie, Ohio, United States - Buoy 4 MA112 | ecosystem: Environmental > Aquatic > Freshwater > Lake | place: USA: Lake Erie, Ohio...
GCGCGCGCGCGCGCGAGAGAGAGAGAGAGAGAGAGAGAGAGAGAGAGTGAGCGCGTGCGTGCGTGTGTGTATGTGTGTGTGCGCGCGCGCGATGCCGCACATAATGACCGACACTCTCTCTACGCTTGTAATCAAGATAGCAATGGCCGGTCGTGCACATGCGCGAGACTAAGGGTATCAATATTTCATTCCCTCCCCGCCCGCCCCTACAGTATGTGCACCGTGGGGCCTGACGTGACGCCTCGAAGCCAGCGCGCAGGAACTGCCCAAAAAGATTAGGTCACTCGCATCGCACGCGCCTCAACCTTGGACACTCGGCCTGCAACGCAGCTGTGCTACCTTTTATGTGAGGGTCTTCGTCGATTGCCTTTGGTGAAAAACGGGCGTACGCCAAAACTGTGAGGACGAAGACTGTGGCAAGTGCTGCGCCGATAACGAGCCGATAAATAGTGAAGCCCATGTGCGCTACAATATTTCGCCTTTGGTAGCGCCACTTGCGCGCGTTCAGGCTCCCCCCCGCATCTTGAAAGAGAAGAATCTTGCCTTCCCGCGCTTGCTAGATGCCGTTACAACGTTCGGAGTACCGGATTCGCACGTATAAACCGGAATGCGCCTCCACGCACTGCTGCTGCTCGCTCAAGCGGCGGACGCCTTCCAGCGCCCGCCAACCCTGCCTTCTTGCACGTCCACGCGCGGCCAGCTCTGCGGCGTGGTCGCAGGCACACAGCGGAAGGCGGCGACCCAGTTGTTGCATACGTTGCGGGCGCAGATGGTGACGCGAGATGTGATCGCCGCGGGGGACGGGGTGACATTTCCGAAGGAGGGGGACACGCTGACCGTGCATTACGAAGGAAAACTGGCTCGTGGAGGCACTGTGTTTGACTGCAGCTACGGCGGGGACCCGTTCACCTTCCAGATTGGCATGGGCCAGGTCATCAAGGTTTGTGCCGAGCACATGCGCGAGAGCGGGGAGCGCAGATTGATGTCTGCCGTGTATCGAAAACAATACAGCTCTGTTGCTCACTGTCTGTAGCAAGGACTCTAGGGAGCAGAGGTCTATTGAAACAATGAATAAGGATGCTTCATGTGCAGGGGTGGGACCGTGGCATGATGGAGATGAGCCTGGGCGAGAAGGCGGTGCTCAACATCGCGCCGTTCATGGGCTATGGGCCGCAGGGCGCACCGCCAACGATCCCACCCATGTCGCCACTCGTCTTTACTATCGAGCTGCTCGCCATCGAAAGGAAGGTGGCAAGCTAGCCTGAGGCCAATGAAGGCGGCTCCGATTCCGAGTCAGGGGCCTGCGACCGTGGCCGAACCAGAGGCGCGTACTACGCCCCACACTAGGCCCAGTAATAAACAACAAAATCACAAGGGAGGTCTGGGGGCCTCAGGGGAAGAGGCGCTCTCCAAGCAGACTCTCCCTGTTTACTGACCCGAGGGGGGGGACTACGTAATATCAACGAGATCCATAGCACCCGAGGCAGTCGCGCGCAGTCAACTCCTGGTGGCGCCGTCTGGCACGATACAAGTGCATCGCAAATAAAAAAGGGATGGGAAATAAGAGGTGGTGTTGTCATTTTTGAAGACTCGACAAGAAACGGTAACTTCCCGAACGGGGATTTGCGACTGGACGCACGCTGGCTGTTGGCGGTGGGTAAGGAGGACTCGTGTCTGAAGTGCCAGAAGGGCTCTTGACTGCAGTGGCTGAGGTCGTGGCTGAAGTGGCACTTCAGCCACGAGTCCTCTTTAACCCCCGCCCCCACCGCCGTTAACCCCGTCAACACCACGAGTGATCGTCGCCCCCCGCATCGTCCTCCAACGCAGACTGGAAGAATGTCTGCGCATGAAAGAGTAACAGACTCAGTCAGTCCAGTACGAGCCGAGTTTTCGCGCGCAACAATGGGCCCACCGAACACGTAGAGACGCACTCTGGCATTCATCCCGCCCTGCCCCTTCGATTTCTCTCGCCCATGCTCGCCCACTCGCTCGCTATCATGCCAGACGAACCTCGTGATTCTGCAAGAGAGCAAAGGGGAATGTCATGACAGCCGTGTCGGCAAACACATCCTCCTCCTCGGCAGGGGGCAGGCGCGATTCCCGGCAGCGGGCGTCGCCCAGGCGCTCCACGCAGCATGACCTCTTTGCCTTTTCGTCCGTCAGCATCCGCATTCGGTAGCCCTCAAAGCTGTTTCCCACGACGAGCAGACGCGCAAGGCCTACCGCGCTCCAGTTTGCGCGCAGCACATTGCTGTACAGTCGGCGGCCGCAGTGCGGCATGTAAAACAGCGTCGCCTCATCCACGACGCGCAGGCCCACTTCATTGACAGTGAGGAGCGTGAAGCCCAGTCTGTGTGCCGCGCTCTGCTCGTTCTCGGTCAGCACAGGGTCGTAGAGAAACATGGGCCCTTGAAGGCCGAGGCGTTTCCGGAGCTGTATTGCGAGGCCCGCCTGGAGCGCCGAAGCGCGGCTGACACCAAAATGGCCAATGCCGTAGCACACCATCGCCTTCAGCGTCCCGGCGCCTGCGACCGGCGTCGCCGGCTCGTGCTCGGGCACGGACGTGTTCGCGTGCTGCCCCGCCATGTTCTCGGCGTGCGCGCCCACCAACGCCACCACCTGCGCCAGCCAATCGGAGCGCTCGAGCAGCTCCGCCGTGCTCCCCACCGCAGCCACGGCGTCCTCCACGGTTGCGTCGTGAGCGCCCAGCGCTGCGGACGAGGAGGGGCTGTACCGTGGGCCCTTGCCCCGGTTGCCGTGCGCGCAGCGCCTGCTGCCCTTTGTCACGATCGTGAAGCCGCCGGCTTCCATCTAGCATGCAGTGTTGCCGCCCTGGGGGCTCCGCGACAGTCACTAGCGCCGCATTAAAAACTGTATTTGGACGCACTACGCCGTGGTTCCTCCGAGAGACAGAGTGCTTGCGGATGGAGGCTGGAGAAGGCCGGCGGGGGGGCCGCGGGCGCGGGGCGAGGGGCGGGGGGAGTGGGCGTGGAAGGGGTGGGGGTAAGGCGGGTGGTGGCGATGGTGCTGGGGGTCAGGGCGGGGGCAGTGCGGGGCGCGTGCTGGGGAAAAATCTGGCTGAGCAGCTCCCGGCGATGCGCGCAGCCGCGGCCACCTACGTGGGGCCAGACTCGAAAGAGTGGGAAATTGGCAGGAAATTCTGCCTGTGGTGCGTAAAAACTGCGGGCCCATGCGTTTGATGCTTTTCCTGCTCCAGCCCGTGTGTAGGTCTGCCTGTCTGTGCCGGCTGTCCAGCTGAAAAATGGGTCTCCGGTGGGGCGGCAGGTGTGCGCAGGCCTGCGACCCGTCCAAGGCTGAAATTGCCTGGGTGCGCTGCATTCAGTGCGGCACGCAAGTCTGCCACTGGGACTGCATTCTAAAAAAGTATCGCCCCCTTTTTTCCCGCCATGTTGTTCTTCTGCTCCCGAAGTCCCCCCTCCCGGCCCACGCCCGTAAACGCGCGTATATCGCTATCGCTTTTCTCAAATCGCTTTTCTCGACACACAAATGCTGTGCTCCTCGAATGTGCTGGCCATGTAAGCTGCCGCTGGAAGAAGCCAAGCGCGCCCCAAAGGCGGCGAAGGCCATCTCAGCAGGACGCAGCGCATTTTCTTTAGAGCATAGAGCACACACACAGGCATGCGCATGCACCCGAGTCTCTGCATCTACGGAAACATGCGCACGTGCAGGTTCACAGCAAAATCCAGAGCCAGAGCCATACCCGCATGCCCATGTCTTTGCTTGACATAGTGCCCTGAGACACGCCAAAGAAATTGAGAGCGGGAGAGAGAGCGAGAGATCTGGTCACGGTCCCTGTCACGGTCGCGGTCGTTCACTGCAGGATGTCTAAACTCTGCTACCCAAAACCCCTATACCATTCATACCTGGTGCTCCCAACCTATGAAACTCTCACACGTCCCCTTTCATGCACCCCGCCAGAACAACACCGCGGCTGCGGCAGGCGATGATGAACGGAGATCCCATCGATTTTGCGGCACCCATGATGTGTCCTAAGCTGTACCCGAAAGGCCAGTGCCAGGGCGAGATTGTGTCCCTGTCAAAGGAGTCCAACATGAAGGCGCTGCGCCAGGTTTTTGTAGTGTGTACGTGGGTAGATGTCTGCGCGTGTCCCTGTGTCCCTGTCCACGGAGTCCAATATGTCGGCGCTGCGCCAGGTGTGTATGTTGTGGGTGCGTGGGTAGATGCTTATGCCTTGGCATGTGCATATGCATGTGCATGTGCATGTGCCTGTGCCTGCGCCTGTGTCTATGCATGTCTGTGTTCTTCTGTGCCGAGCGGGAGCACGTGATCCACATTGGTTCAAATGCAGGGTTGCGCGTTCGGCGTATCTTTGCTTGCTGTGAGCATGCCTCGTGGGATTTGGGATCTCGATTTTGGGTGTAGGCAGTGGGGCGCAGGGTTTGAAGGCCTTGAGTTTGGTCTCTGCATTGTGGTCGTGATGAGGGGCTACGAGAGGTGCACACGAGAGAGCATGCACGCCCAAAGTTGGGGCTGCTGTGGGGGGTGCATGCGAATGCAGGTGGTGACGAAGAGTCTCAAGTACAGAAATGTTACTGTGGTTTTTGGCAGGCGCGGAAGGCATCTGCACAGCGCGACGGGACGTCGGAGAGTGTGCGCGGCCTCGGCAACGTTGACGTGAGCACATCGGCGCGCGTGCTTGTGTGCAAGGACCTGGAGCAGGTATGGATTGCGTGCATGTCTAGAATTTGGGGCTTAGGCGGCCGGTGTGCGTGTGTAAGTCGGCATACGGACGGTTTGTGTGTGTGTGGATAAGTCTGAGTACGCATGGTGCTGCATGTGTATGTAAGCGATGGTCACCTGACTATCGCCGGAGATGATCCGTGCTGCGACCGGCCTCGGCACTGAGGATTGCCGTGAAAACGATGTTGAACACATATTGTACCCTACATCCAAGGCACGCGCTCGCGAGCCGTCGTCGGCAGCGCCGACCGTCTCGTTTACAGAAGTGCATCGCCGAGGATCTCGGTGTTGATATCTCGGAAGTGCACGCGCACATACGCACACTAGGGAGCGGATGCAGTGGCTTTGCGTAGCTTCTTCAGCCTCTTTGGATCCATTATCGACATCAAGGTGGTATCAGTGGGCAAGAAGGGTCTCTCGGAAGGGCACATTCTCTTCGACAGCCCCGACGCCGTCGACAAAGTGCTTAGACCCGAGAATCTCGGCACTCTCCCGTGCGAGGTGCAACCCGGGCTGCTCTTTCTTCGCTGCGTGTGCCCGCGGTGTGCCTCTTTGTGCGCGAGTGCGTCCTCGGACTTGATGATATATGGTGAAGATTAATGACTTTCGGGCGCATGAATCCGCATGATCCTTACAATCCTCAATATCTTACGGTAGGTGGAGCGTATGGTAATTAAGGGCAAGAGCGCGCACACCAAAGGGTTGGAAATGTATGGTGACAACTGCATAACTGTGGGCAACATGCCCTGCCAGGTTGCTGCTTCATATTTTTGTGTGTTCGTTTTCTCTTCCTCGCCTTCGCCTCCGCGCACCCACGAACATGCCGCACAGAAACATGCGCTGTCGCACGCACGCACGCACGCACGCACGCACGCACGCACGCACGCACGCACGCACGCACGCACGCACGCACGCACGCACACGCGCGCGCGCACACACACACACACACGAGTTCAGACCACTGCTCTTTGGAATCCCCGAAGACGACCACGACCGATGCGAATGGAGTGGGAGGGCGTCAGGGACAGCTGGGTACATGCCACGTATGTTGATTGTGTGCATATCCGTACACATTCCGCGCTTGCAGATTGAAAAGTACCTGCTGGAGGAGTATTTTGGCGACTTTGGGCCTATCTTGCACATTGAGATCCCAAAGGACTTCAAGGGATCGTGCGACATCTACTACGTCGCCGAGGAGTGGGTCGAGGCGGCACTGCTGGGTAGGACTAGCCACGTGACACTGACACTAGCCACGTTCTGTTGCATATGATGCAGCTGCTGTGCTCTGGTCTGAGTGAACTGTGTTGTGGTTTTTGTTTCCTAGCTACGGACCACAGCGTCGACGGCATTCCGGTACAGGTGATGCGCAAGGTGACCAACAATGGGATGGGTGCAAGCAACAACTCGTTGCGTCCGAGCCACAGTGAAGAGGAGGATGAGATCAACACTACGGACGTGTGGAAGTCGTTTCAGTCGGGCAATACATCTGAAATTTTCGAGCCTAAGGACGAGCAGCTTGCTGCAGGTACCATGTGTGTCTTCAGCCTAGACTGTATCTCTTTTTCCTCCGCATCTTGACGCGTCACTCATCATTCCAGCGAGCGTGATCGCATGAATTCACGTCTAATCAGTTTGCGGTGTACGGCAGCCCTGCTCGCCTCCTCGAAGCTACACAAAGTCGCCAAAGACAAGGCGGAGCGTGAGAGGCTGCAGTTGAAGCACGTGATGAAGCAGAGCAAGAACATCAAGCAAAAAGGCGGGGGGGGGGGGGCGGGTGCGTGGCAGGGAGGGGAGCACGACGAGCAATTTCGGCAGGCTCTAAAGGCTAGCCAGTGGGCACAGGAAGGTGGGGTGGATGAGGGCTGGGGAGAGGATGACAATGAGGATGAGGATGAGGAGTTGCGGCGGGTTTTGGAGGAGAGCAAACGGGAGGTATGAGTGCGTGTGAGCCACACATTTTGTCACACACGTGCACGGGTGCAAATAGAGGTGCTCAGTGCTTGAACTCTGTCCTGCGGGTGCTCTATTGTCTCCGTTTTCACAGCGAGAGTGTTGTTACGCGTGTGCATCCTTGAGTTTGTGTGTGTCTGTGTGTGTGTGTGTGTGGGTATGCATAGATATATAGATATATAGAGATATAGAGAATATATATATATACATAGGTAGAGAGGCAAGAGGCGCACCGAAGACAGCAGGAGGACCAAGACGAGGTATGTGGGTTGAGAGAGATCGGAGTGGGTGCGGAAGTGCCAGTTCGTAGGACAAAGTATGTGGGTCGAGACTGTCAAGAGTGGGTGCGGAAGTGCAAGTGCGCACATCTATTTTATAATATTAGATTACAATATATGTTTCGACCGTGACTTTGCTGCTGCTGCTGCCGCACCACAGTTCACATGTTTTTCCACTGGCGCACTCGCTCGTGTGTGCACACGTATGCAAACAACGCAGGAGCTGCTCGCTGCTCTTCGCGCGAGCGAAGTGGCTGCCGGCGCTGGTGGCGCCCAAGAGTATGAAGACTGGGGTGCTCAGGGGAGCTGGGCTGGAGAAAGAGATTTGCCACCGAGCGAGCAGGAACGTGATATTATATTTCAGATCAGAGAGGCTGGCTTCTGGGAACTTACCGAGGTAGAACTGTTGCTACTCCTGCTTTCTTGCGTCTTTTGTGCGGTTGGGGAAGTGGGCAGTTCGCGCGTGCGTGCACCTGCGCAGAAAGAAACGAACGAAAGAGGGAGGGAGACAGCTGGTAAAGGCGGCAGGAGGGATGGAGAGTGCGGGTATGTGATACGGTACATGTGTGGTCACATGCATGCCCTTGGCGCGTGCGTGCGTGCGTGCGTGCATGCGTTGGTGCAGGATGTGGTGCTCAAGTTGCTGCGACGGAATCAGGGCAAAGCTGAACTAGCCGTCAACGCCCTCATTGGTAATCAATTCTATGGACCGAGGCGAGCTGTGGACAGATGTGGAGTTGAATTGGACAGATGTGGAGTTTACACCTTAGACCACACACGATATGAGTCGCGTGTTGCCTTTCCTCTCTCCAGATGCAGCATGTTCACTCAAACGCACGCATGCTCGCTTTATTCCGTGCTTCTGCTCTTCCTGCGCAGACGACGACTTGGGAGACTTGGCGGGCGTGATTCATGCGCAAATGCGAGGCGAGCGCGCGCCAGAGCCAAACGCTGGTGGCGGTTGGAGCCATGGTGGCGGGTATGACAACAACACAGGCATGGGTTCTTTGGGCGGAGGTGGGAATTTCGGGGCGTTGCAAGCTGGCGGAGGGGGGAAGTGGGGCAATGAGAGTAGCGCGGGGGGGCAAGGGCAAGGATGGAAAGGAGTGGGCATTATGCTGGAGGCTGCGGGCGGTGGTGGAGGAGGAAAGGGGAATGATTCTTTGCAGAACAGGGACGCCGCCTTGGAACAGGCGGCGCTTGCTGCGTTGGGGCTGGATGACAGTGATGACGAGGAGGAGGTGCTGTGGCCAGGCGGGGGAGGAGTTGATGCTCCCGTCGTCGGGGAGTACCCGCAATACGTTCAAGGCATTGCATACAACGGCGAGGAGCAGGGCAAGAGTTGGCCGGAGGAGGAGGAGGAGGAGGAGGAGGAGGAGGAGGAGGAGGAGGAGGAGGAGGAGGAGGAGGCCATGCTGAACCTGTTGTTGGGGTAGGCGACAGGTTTCGTGCGTTGCAGGAATGCATAACCCGGCCATTAGCAGACAAAAACGGGTCGTGAGAATTGAGACTAGACACAGCAAGAGCAGAAACAGGCAATGTGTTTGTGTGAGGCAGCCGATGCATGCATGCATGCATGCGTGTGAGCTTGTGCGCGACATCATGGCCATCCCCTGGCACGATTTCGCGCATGCCTCTACGCACATGGAAAGACACAGGCCAGGCCGCACGGTGCGTGTGCGTATCTGAGTGCATAGTATCGTCTTCCTCCTTGTCCTGAGCTCGGGAGCAAGCGCGCGCATGAAGGAGCCTTGGGGCCACGTCGAGCGGGCAAGTAGATTGGCAGTTTGGATCATAGAACATTGTAAGCACAACGACACTCAGGACTCACATATGTTTTCCTAGATCCTAATTCGCGCTACTTCTCTACCGCTTTCCTGCCTCACCGTCTCTCGTTACAATGCACCATGAAAGTCCTGTCGCTTTTGTCGACATAGCAACTGTGACTTGGGAACGTGCCCAACAATCAGCACCTAGGGTTGTATCGCGTCACTACCACGATTATGCCGAACGGGCGCATGCGTCCTGTCCCGGGAGGGCGAGTAGGGCGGCCCCCAGGTCTCGGCCTTGGCGACGGTCTCAGCCAAGAGACCGTGACCCGATGTTGACTGGGGCACCCAATAAGACCAAGGTAGGGTAGATTGGCATAGCCAGCGTCAGAGTTAAGGTGCCGGTATACACATGCAATCCCTACGCTGCGCCGAGTAATGAAATGTTAACAGCGCAAGTAGACTTACTGTGCGGCATGGTGGGCCACCCACGTCCACCGCTGCCTTGCTCCACCGCGAGTGCACACCGGACTGCGTGGGCATCCTATCATCATCACCTAAAAAAAGTCTCCCGGCCACAGCCAGCCCTTGCGCACGCATTCCTTGGCAGAGGCGTACTGGGCAGCAGCGTCGTCGGGGCCGACGTCGACCTTCCACGTCCAGAAGTACCAGGAGCTGGTCTTGGAAAATTTCTTCAGCGAACGTTTGGCTAGCTCACATATAACGTCGCTCCTTTCGGTCTCTGTCTTGCGCTGCCACTCGTTGTGCATTGCAGATCTGCAATGTGCATGTCCGTAACCACACACATCAGTCAAGTGATCGTGAGTAATGTACATTCAATGTGCACACACATCAGTCAAATGATCGTGAGTACATGTACATTCAATGTGCATATTCGTAACCACACACAGGGCCAGGGAGCCGGAAGAAAAGAGAAGGATAGAACGGGGGGGGGGGGGCGAGGAGGAAGAGGAGGGGGAGGAAGAGGAGGAGGAGGAGAAGAAGACGGAGGAGGAGAAGGAGGAGGAGGGAGGCGGTGGAGGGAGGCGTGTGGAAGATGACAAACTCTCTAACGTTCTCTAGTAGTGGGCCTCTTTTGTCCCTACAGTAGGTCTCTTTTGATACATACTCCCTTGACAAACTCTCTTTCTTCACCTCACCTCATGTCAGCAAAGGGCAGTTGAAGGTTCCACTCAGATACACACACTTCGCAGCCAGCAGCCAGGACGTGTGGCAGGCCGGGTGTGTGGGAGGCCGGGTCCTGCGCAGCCTCGAGATGCTGTTGCGTCTTGTACGAAAGCCACTTGTCGCCCTTGGTGTGGTAGAGCTGGAGATCGAGAATGACGTTTTGCATCTCGTTGTGGGGAAACCCAAGTTCGCGCAGGCGCTCGAGGGAGCGGTAATGCACTGGGAAGTGGATGGCGACGGCGGACTCCGCCATGCCGCCGCGCCTCAGCGCGCTGTACGCATTGCAATAAAAGCCTACCAGGTCGCTGATCGGGATGTCGGTACTCGGTGCGTGCAGCACTGAGATGCCACGAACCACGCCCGCCCAGCCGCGCTGCGTGTAGTGGGATGCCAGCAAGGCGAGAACGCCCACCGTCGCCTCTGTATTCCACGTCCAGGCCTCCCACCCCTCGTCAGCCCTCCCGCAGGTCTCTTTCTTATTCTGAAACCCCGGCGCCGCATGCAGGTCGAGCACCAGCCGCAGCCCTAGCTCGCGACACCATTCGACAGCCAGGTCAAGGTATCGCATGCAAGGCCCAACGAATGGCTCGTATGAGAGGCCCAGGGCCTCCAGGCCCTCCATGCACCAGTAGCCTAGCGGCAGCCGCACGGCATTGAAGCCTGTTTGTGCGAGCTCCACAAAGTCGTCGCTGTTGTGTATACGCGCACGCAAGTGCAGCACACACACGTATTGACGACACAACACGTATCTTTATGCAAACACGCCTGAATGCATGCATGCATGCATACATGCAATGCATGCGTTGACGCACATACCGCCAC
>Ga0315899_10008961_pt1 | contig 10729 bp, 15 predicted proteins | sample LakEriMetagenome_2_FD_203518 | JGI IMG/M metagenome (GOLD analysis project Ga0315899, IMG submission 203518) | Freshwater fungal communities from buoy surface, Lake Erie, Ohio, United States - Buoy 4 MA112 | ecosystem: Environmental > Aquatic > Freshwater > Lake | place: USA: Lake Erie, Ohio...
CCTCAGAGCCCATAGTCATCGGGGACGGAATCTGGAGGAGAGCCCCGCTCGCTACCCCTTGGGATGCACTGGCTGCGGCTCTCAACTGGCCCGCAGACACCCCTGTTTGGACTGCCAGCATCAGCATCTGCAGTTCTTTCTGTACCGTCAACGTGATTCGTGCTGCCAGAGCGTGGCACTGTGGCAGTATCGTCCTAAACCACTGCTTATGGCGTTGGTCTACGGAGTCCTGAGGCATGGTTCCTAGGAGAAGTGCCATCTGCTGGTGTTGCGTGAAGCCATCCCACGGGAAGCGAGCGCGAAGCTCTGAGATGAGTGGATGTGCCAACCGCGTGACGTCACGGTGACCGTGACAAAATTGTAAGCCTGAGTGCCAGCGTACACAACTTGAAATTGCTTTGTGCAGATTTCTTCAGCAAAAATCAAAGTCGACCACAAACTGTGACCAATGCGGCCGCAATGAATCCACACATGCTACTTTTGGCACCCCACGGTATTTTACCACGCCCCATTTGAGCAGTAGAAGTTGTGGTAAATAAAACGTTGCTAATCGAAAAGTTGCGAAAGCACTGAGTGCCCTTCACTTTTCGGATGTACAAGGCCGAAAAGTGAATGTTTCATGTTCCCCCGGACATCGGGAGCCGAGTCTTCCGCAATTGGAATTGACGACCTATCGCCGAGGTGATGATCATGATACTGAGCCTGAGCCAATGAGGCCCGAGCTCCACAGTGACGCGGCCGCTGAGCGGCCGGCGACTCGGACGCGGCGTGACAGCGCGTGGACGCGGCGTGACAGCGCATTGACGCTGTCACAGACGCGCGTGATAATTCCGTCGTTGTTTTAAGGGGGCAATAGGGGTTGCTCTCCTTTTTCCGCTTGCGCGGCAACGCTCCCACCGGATAACCAGTCAGGATGCGAGTCGCGCTTCACAGACTCACCGCACGCTGACCTCTTTGCTTTGAGACTTACTACTGGGGCACCGCACGCTGCGGCTGACCCAGTCTTGCTGTTGTGCCAGTTTTCCACAGCATGTTTCAGCTCGTTCGCGACTTCGTGGTGCTCAAGGAGCTCCCTGTATGGCCGGGAGACGGCTGGGAGAAGGGAACGAGCAACGGCTCGTGGGAGAACCAGGCTTCGGGTTTCCGGGACTACACGCTCGCCCCCGCTATGCCCGACGGCTACATGCTCACGCCCACCTGTGCGTGCCAGCCTGAGTGCAGCCCTAGAGCGTGTGTATTGTCTGATCGCGCGATGCCACCGCCTGCCCAGCACCGCTGCCATGTTCAAGTTACTGCGGAGGGCTTGGCCCTGCCAAGGCTCCAGCAGCGAGTCCGCTTGCGCTGTGCAGATCCATGCCACGTCGGATAAGTTGATGCAGTGATGGCCCACTAATGTTGTGGCAGACGTGGGCGTGTCAGCCATTTGTTCCGGATGGTGTGGACAGCAACCTGCGCCTGGTGAGTGTCTGAAAGTGTAAGTGACTGGGTGGTCCTGTGATGTCTATGATGCTGACGTGTGAGCAAGCCAGCATCAGGGCCGGATGGGCACGGGCATGGTGCTCTGCGTGATGACTTATGTCTTATCCGAGGCTTGCAGCGTGCTGACGGTATGTTGATATTTGGTGTTTTGGTGTGTCAGGAACGCCTGGAGCACACCCCTAAGCCATTTCAAAGTTCCACACGCCGTGTGTCATGGGATGACGAGGATATTGTACAAGGTTAGCTCTGTGTTGACCTCTGATTTCAAGTGGTTGCAACGGCGTGTGCGTGTTGCTCGGCGCAGCGCCCCTTGATGTGGGACATGCTCTGCCGGAGATAAAAACTTATTCTCTCGCGTGACAACTATCCGCAGCGGTTCTTTCGTAGCGCTCATGATGGTAGAGAGCGAGAGAGAGTGCGCGCGCGCGAGAGAGCGCGAGAGCGAGAGAGAGAGGGTAGCTCAGATAAGAGTGTGACAAGAGGCCAGCGCTCGCAGCTCTGAGTACCGCTCAAGCTTTCAGGGTGTAATTGTTGTGTCCGTCTATCACACCGAGAGGGTCATGGTGAGAGCGTTATCGCATATGTTTTTTTCAACCCTGGTCCCGGAGAGGAGAGTACCGAACCCAAACAGGTATACAGCGGAGGCTAAACTTTGTTTCTGTAAGAACAATAAAAGGATGATCATCTACAATGCTGAAGCAGAGCGATAAAAAAATGACTCGACGCTCTTGCAATTTTGTGTCACGCTGCGCTGGAGGCCAGTCTAATTTGGCAGAGTCCCACTCCGAACTATGGCAGAGTCCCACTCCGAACTAGACCCTCTGCGCGCTGCCTCTTTTTCTCTGCACGCTCCGCCTTCTTCTCCCCTCGTTTCGACGCTCTCTTACTCATTCCCCCCTCCATCCCCCGTTCCTTCCCCGGACCACTCCCTCCTATTCCGTCAGCCTCACTAGCGCTCTCCACCCTGCTCGCTGTCGCTGCCTGCTCATCCCGACTTGCCGGAGGAGCTGCGTTAGGGCTGGCCGCCGCCTCTTTGGCTACCACAACAGGAGGATGCGGCAGGTTGATGTTGACTTGAGCAAGAGCGTCATAACACCATTGGGGCCAGTCGCCTCGCGGATACCACTTTTGGAAGAACCCGAGCACGAACTCGGGGAACACGTCGTCTCGAATAGCTTGCCGCATCCGCTTGCCCAGCCGCATCATGTATGCTATGTTGTGGATTGTTACCAGCCTGGCGCCAGTCTGCTCTTTACAGACGAGGCAATGCAGGTATGCGCGGGTGAAAGAGGTACATGTTGCACACGAGCAATCCTTTTCGATAGGAGAAAAGTCCGCCTTGAATTTTTTGTTTTTGAGCTGCATGTTGCCTCCATCTGTCAGCGCCACCCCAAACCTCGCTGTTCGTGCTGGGTAGACACAGTCAAACATGTCAATGCCTAATGCGACGCAGACCACCAGGTCTATCGGATACCCGACGCCCATGCAGTAGCGGGGTTTGTCGGCTGGTAAGCGCATCGCGCAGTGATAGACCACTCGCCAAAACTGATCTTTAGCTTCCCCACCGGAGAGCCCTCCAATGGCATAACCAGGTAGATCGCGTTTGATCAGCTCCTCGCAGCAGTGTGCGCGTAAATCGAGATCCAGCCCTCCCTGGACAATGCCGAAGAGGTTTTGGGCAGTGGGGCGCGAGTGTGCTGAAATGCAGCGGTCGATCCAGCGGAGGGTGCGGTGCATAGCCTCCTCGACGCGCTCGCGCGACGGAGTTGTGCTGCTGACGACATCGTCGAGCGCCATCATGATGTCCGCGCCGATTTCGTTCTGGAGCTGCATCGACTTTTCAGGCGTGAGCAGCATCTTGGAGCCGTCCGAGGGCGATTGAAACGTCACGCCCTCCTCTGTGATGTTCGCCAGCTTTAGCAGCGACACCATCTGAAAGCCCCCGCTGTCCGTCAGCATGGCACGCCGCCACCCCATGAACTTGTGCAGCCCGCCGCAGTCGTCGAGCAGCTTGGTGGTCGGCCGCAACGCAAGGTGGTACGTGTTACCCAGTATCAGCGGCACCTCGAGCGCCTCCATCTCCTCCACTGTCAGCCCTTTGACTGCTGCTGCCTGCGGTGACGAGGAGGCGGGGGCAGGGAGGCGCAGGCGACGAGGGCACGGGAGTGAGCGAGGGGCTGTGCGGCACGCATGCACGCGTGGGCACTCGCACGCCGGCCGGGGGCGGGCTGGCGCGCACGCCCCGCAGCTGGTTTGGCGCGCGGCCGCGCACTGCTGTACCGTGCCGACGGGCATGAAGATAGGGAGCTCGAGCTTGTTGTGCGGCAGCTCGAGGCTGCACAGGCGCGCGTTGCTCGTTGAGCACCGAGCCAGCACCGCGTGCTTGAGCGCGGGGCTCCTCTCGCTCGCGCCGGCCAGGGCCGGCGGCGCCGCGCTCATGCCTCCCGCGCAGAGGTCCCACACCAGCAGCCCCCACACCAGCCCCCGCAGTGCTTCGCTCGTAATCGCTGTGCCCTTACTCCACGTCCCACACACGCAGCTTCCACAACATCCCATACGACCGCAGCAATGTGGTCAGATCCTGCATTATTGACCGCGTTCGTTCGTGGCCGTTGCGAGCGACCAGTTGAGCAAAGGAGCGAGACCATCAAGCTCTCTTGCACAGCTGCTCGACCATGACAATGCCGTCGATACCTCAGCGACTGCCCATCTACGAGGGGCCTGACCTCGGGTCGCTTTTGATTCACCTGCTCAATAAGCTGCCATCTGATGACGAGCAGACAGGTGTGTGCGCGCAGCTCGCTCCATGGATGAGGATGGCCATGAGTGCGCGCGCGAGGCCGTGCGGTCTGCATGCAGCGGCGACCGTCGCGACTCCGCGCTCCCCGGGATCCGCTGGCGTGCTCGCGTCTGACATAGCGGCTCGCGGCGTTGCGGGCGCCTCTGTCGTGCACAGACACGGACAAGGCGCTGGTGCTGATCACAAACGTGCTGAAAGGCCTGTGCGGCGGCCTCAAGGTCTGAATGTCTGCTGTCTGGCATGCTCATTCAAGCGCGCGCTCACTGAACGTCGCGATGATCATGTGCAACGAGTGTCCCCTTCCCAGTGCGCAACAAGTGAGACCTGAACGGTTTGCTTTGCATGCATTCTCTTTGGGAGCCCACAGGAGCACTTCACAAAGATTGACGAAGTGGTCGAAGACCTGAAAGAAAACAGGGGCGGCGGGGGTGGCGGCGATGGGGTACGGCGCGCCTCGTCTGCTCAACATCTCTTGCGTGCTGCAGCCCTTCCCTTTCCCTCGTGTGCTCGGCTTGCCTTTTGGCTTCCCGGCTGATGCACGGCCGTGCACACACACACACACACATACACACACACACGGATGCGCAGGGAAAGGACAAGAAGAACCCGTACGCGATCGTCCAGGGCGATTTTCAGGGGCAAAATTCTTCGAAAAAAATAGAGGCCTTAGAGTCTGGTCTGCATGAAATGACTGTGCAGGTGCGTCTTTGTTTCTGCGCATTCCGTTCTTCTGCGCATGCCTTGCCACTGTCTCTCGCAGTAACTTGTCGCCCCTCCTCGCCACCCTCCTCTTCCTTCCTCTCTGCAGTTTATGAGATTGACAGGCGGGTCCGATACGGCTGCCGAAAAACTGAAAAAACTGGAGGCACAAGCCGCAGAAGCCGCAGCATCGGTAAAGCAACTCCAATCGGCCGTGAATCAGCTACAGGTCGAATGATTTCTGCTGCTCTGACTCCCTGCCGTGACTCACGCCGCCGCGCACTCACTGCGTCTCGCTGTCTTTGCTCCCCTCCTTGTACCTGACACCAACGCTTACTCCTGATAAATTGGGTGGGCTTTCAGTCTGAGGCAAAACTAGCGAGCACGAACATCACCACCCTGTACCAAGACCATCGTGAGTTTAAAGATCTGATTTCACCCAAGTTCGCACCGCTCGAGCAAGACGTCTCAGTTATCAATGGTGTGCTGCAGCTCGACGCCCAGAATTTTAACGACAAGGTCCTGCCTCTGTCGTGCGTTCGTGCGTGCGTGCGTGCGTGCGTGCGTGCGATGGCGCACTTGTCTTCTCGTCGTTAGCAGTGCATGTCCGTCCTTTGACAAGCTCACGCAATCCACATCTCTTTTGTATTCCTCAACAAACACGCCCCAACCGCTTCACTCCCGACACGGATCCGCCCCACTACCAGACGAGCGCGGAATATAATTTAACTAGTCCTCTCTTCACTTTATGGGATCAAAGGCTGGACAGCTTAGAGACGGACTCTGGAAATCTGGAGGCGAGTGTGCACGTGTTTGTGTTTGAGCGTTTTTGCCTGCCCATGTCTCCATTGTTCGAACTGTGACGCTCACGCATTTGCACGATTTTGTTTCAATCATTTGTTCTCCCAGAAAAAAGTGAGAGACTGGTGTGGAGGGTGCAACAGTTTGTACACAAAGCTAAGTCGCTCCCGAATTGCTCAATCCGTTGGTCTCTCTCGCTCCCTCCCTCCCTCCCTCCCCTCCCTCCCTCCCTCCCTCATCCCCCCTCCTCCGCCCCCCTCTTTCTGTCACCCCTTACCCCCCCCCCCCTCTCTTTCTGTCTCTTGCTCCCTTCTTCTCTGAGCCACCCAATCCGCTGCTGGAATGCGCATTCGTGGAGGTGTCGATCTAATCCCCAATGCTCTCGCCAGGATATGAATTTGTGGGGTCAAAGCGTGCGAAAAACAAAGGTGTAGCCTTCGGGGACGAAGCCGAGGACGACTCTGTCGCAGTGAGTCCCATGCTTCCAACCCCACCCCCGCGTATTCAGATATCAGGACACGCGTCACGACCGAGAAAATGCTCGGGCCCTATCAACCCAAGCAATCAGTGTAACCCTGGCTGAATTTCCCCCCTCACATCCTCAGTCAAGATTTTTTTCCCTCTCGGAAGTACGACACTCGAGACTTGAAGACTGCTGCCCGAGATCTCGCTCACACATTTTTGTTGCGCACACGTCTCCTGCACTTTCGTTTGACATTTTGAGAGCGAGTACGCGACATTGCGAGCGGGAGGAAAGTGAGGGAGGGAGACCCTATCTAGATTGCGCGAGTCTCCTGTGGAGATAAAACTGAGAAGGGTTTCGGATGGTAACTCAATGGCCCTTGGCAGGGATGGAGCATGGGATTCGAAGGAACCGACCTCGGGAAGTGCCTTTACTTTTTCCACTCAGTACTCAACCAAATGAGCACTATGGAAGAGATGATCAAGCAGTGGGAAGTGTTTCACCAGAGCATAGGGACAAAAATAGACGATCGTGTGGTGCGCCACCTTGACAAGAAACTCGAAGGGGTACTAGAGGACCCCGGCAAGCGTGAATATGCTGTGAGGCTCATCCACGCACTCTCGCCTAGCGCTGAATACCACCACCTGCTTACACGGCTCGACACGAAGGTGGACAAGACGCATTTCCAGACATTTACGGCGAAGCTCTATTCACAGGTGGAGGGCCTCATCAAGTTGTCCAGCCTTCAAGGCCAGGTAAGCGTTTGATGTGGATGGGCGTTGGTGCACGTCAGGCGGCAAGCGTCGGACCGCCGGAGGCATCCAGTGACACTGGATCTGCAGCGGGTCATCTCCGCCTCGGCTGGAGTGTTGGGGCTGCGCTCCGAGTAGTGGGGCACGAGTGCAGGGGGATGGACGTGGCTGCGGGCCGCGGGCGCGGGCGCGGGAGCGGGTTTGTCAATGAGTGCTGGCGCTGTCCGTGGAGCGGGCGCGGCAGTGCTCACTCCCAGATCGTCCGCGAGGTGACCAGCTGCAGCTCTTTGACCCGCGCCCGTGTGGGTGACTCGTGAATGCGTGACTGCAGGTTCTGGGCGATGTGCGTCAAACTGTGTACAGCGAAGAATCGGGGATTGGTAATTTTGGGACATTCAAGACGACCAGCGATGGGCAGGAGAGAAAAACGATGGGAGATTATGGACACATTACCAACACGGATATCACGAAATTGCGCCCACACAGGTGTTGTTTGTTTCCTGCCCTTTGCCCGTGCCGCCTCCTGCACGATCTGAGGATCGGATATCAGCAATCTTGGAAAGTTGACTTGACTTGTCGGGGCGTATGCAGCACAAAAACCGCCAGTGACCATTGCGTATGGGCAAAACTCCACAGGAGTATAGTGACGGGCACAACGTCGAGCGAAACCTTTAAGCAGGCACACCTCCGTTTGCCTAAGCCCCCAGTAGCAATGTCCCCGCAGGGACAGGCCCACTGGCCATCCAGCGCATCCCCGCTCCCAAGACGCGGTTTACGGCCGCAATCTGCTCGTACATGACTGTGAAGGGGGACAGCGGCGGTCTGAGCAAGTCGGAAAAATGCAGTTTGCATTCATTAAATCGAACATTAACCTTCGCCCTGATTGGACTAACCCACCACACCGGGAGCCCGCGGACTCCCGAAACACTGGCTCCCGTTTTGATTTTAAATACTAATTGGTTGACTAAAAACACTTTTGGACCGAGTTGGCCCCGAAAAGAAAACAGGCTGAGGTATGGCATTCAAGTGCCGCGAGCTGTGCAAGAGAAAAGTGGGACGTCGGGCATGCGCATGTCCCGAGTCCTGTCCGCCAGCAGTCCTAAAGTTAATGTTGGGCGCAGATTAAACTTCAAGAGCCACCTCAAGCTCAGCGTAGGCAGCTTTTTGCATTTCCTGCGTCATCTTGAGACGGTTCAACAGCTCCTCTTCTTCCCGTTCAAGCCTCTCAAGCTCCCTCTCGCGCTCCTGTCGTCGCAGTTCCTCCTGCTGCACGCGCTCTTGGTAGTTTTGGAGTGCACGCAACTGAGCTAGATGCTTCTCCTTGTACTTTTCATGCACTGCTTTACGTTCGCGGACGTAGATCTCCTGCTTCATCTTGGCTGCTCGCTCCTCCTCATTACGCCGGAACTCAGCCGTCACCGCAGAATATTTGAGTTTCTCGTGGTGATGTTCCTCCACCAGCCTTTGCTTCATTTTGATGGCATTCTGTCGGTTGGCCTGCACCAAAATGACAGCATCAGCAGCGCGACAAACGTCAGTTGTGGAGATGCAGATTCATCACCGGAGACTCAGCAGATTTTGGTGTACACACACATCACTGATGACTAGCAAGATCTGCTGGAATCTTGCCGCCCCCACCCCGAAAAACATGCGATGCGAGCCGTGCGCAGCGCACCATTGACGCTCTGCAGCCGTCACCCAGACCCTCTTTTCCCTGGCTCACGCGCATCGCGCATGGGAGGGAGTGCGCTGGCTCCCAGCCACGGTGTAGAGGTTACTAAACTGAGTAACAAAAAAAAAAACATCTCTTTCTTAGCCAGCTCACACCGCCCTACGATTTCATGCTTGCATGCATGCATGTATCATGTGCCTACGCGCCATGGACTTCATGAAGGTGGATTAAGCTTGTGCACCCCGAGCGATCGACGGCGGGCGGCCAGAGTGTGCAGGCCCGAGACAAAACCACGACCGCAAGCCGCTGGCTGTGGCATGGCTGTGTCAATTCTCTTGCACCTTACCCGGATGTTAGCCTCGCGCATGGCTCGCTCCAAGGTTTTTCGCTCCCGCTCGCGCTTCAGCGCCTCCTCCTGCATCTTCTTGGCCTTTTCCTTTGCGCGCGCCTTGAGCTCGTTCTGCGCCTTGAGCCGCACAATGTCGTCGGCCTTGGCGTGCGTGTCCTCTATGTTTTTTTGCGCGCGGTACTCCTCCATCTTGAGGCGGTTGATTCGGTTCTGCATGGCGACCACGTCCTCGTCGGCCCGTTTCCGCGTCATCTTCGCCAGCAGCAGCGCGCGGGACTCCTCAGAGAACATCCCGTTGAGCGAGGCGCGCGACGACTGCCGCGAGGGCAGCGAACGCGACGACATGAGCGGGTCCGTCGCCGTGTGGCGCTGGGCCGAGTCGCGCCGCTCCAAGGCCGGGGAGGGCAGGCGCAGCATGTTGTGGCCCGCCGGGGGCCCGTCCCGCTCGACCATCCCGGACCCGCGCGCACACGACGCACAGGCAGACAGACTGGCCGGTCGTCGCCAGACCCGGGATCGGGCTCCTCTTTGCGCGGTCGCTCTTTGGCCGGTGGAAGCCAACGTATCGCCTTTTCAACGTTTTTGGTAAAAAAGTTCTGGAACCTGTTCAACCTTGGAAACACCAAGTTTCCCTCACACGGAGATGACAGACAACGGGTGGCGGGCGCAGGCCGCGGGCGAGGGCGCGCTGCAGAGCCCGCTCTCAGTGGCATCATACAGCGCATATAGCAGCGACGGCGACGCGGGTGGCGCAAACGGCCTCGGGGCGACAGGGTCGCGGTCAAGCGCGATGAGGGAGCTCAGAGAGCGCATCCAGCGAGAGCGCCAGCAGCTCCATGAGCTAGAGAGGCAGCTGTCGCACCGCAAGCCCATTGCGACGACGATCAGGCCCTCGCCCGCCCCGGGCTCGGTTGGCACGCTGCGGATCTCCCCGTCGTCGCCTCAGGCCAGGAGCTCCAAGTCCTCGCCGGACGCGAGCAACGAAAAGGATGCGTTCAGGAGCGGTGGTGGCGGCATGCAGAGGGGCAGCGACAAGCTGCACACCCCTGGCGGCGCTCCCGCGCCCGGCCAGTCTCCTGTGAGACGCCCCGGCAGGTCGATTGTACGCCGCACCTGCCTCTGCGTGTCAGTTTGGATTATCTTTCCTTTTTCCCCTCTTCCTGCGTGCGTCGCCCGCACTTGGCACGCGCATGACTGGGTCTTGTTCGCGTGCGCAGGCAAATGCAAGAAAACCTGTTTCCGTCGCGGGAGGTCGCCTTGCAGTCCAGCAGCATCGCCTCGATGCAGGATACGCTGATATCGCTGGAGGCCGAACACGGGAGGTTCCGGGGAACTATTGCGTGGCTCAAGGACTCGGTGGCAAAGCTTGAGATGGCCCAGCAGAGCGAAAAGGACAAGCATCTGGGTGCTCTGGGCCAGGTCCGTTTGGTCCTTCCCGCTCGCCGGGCCAAGCGTGTGCGCTCTGTCCCCCTCACCCGCCCCCGCGCCCCCCGGTCAGCGTTGCGGAAACGGTTCCGAGGCTGACCACGACGCTTTGTGTGTGCAAAATCAGCGTTGTTGCTTGCATCTCAAGATTCTGCCCCCCCTCTCAGCGTTCCTGCTTGTCTGTCAAATCGGCGTTGTTGCTTGTTTATCAAGATTGCTCCTGCGCCGCGCAGGCGGACAAATTCATCATCCACGAGGAGACACGAGAGGCGATGCAGCAGCTGGGGGC